>JAABUS010000011.1_pt1 | contig 375117 bp, 330 predicted proteins | sample 5560161 | NCBI WGS metagenome assembly JAABUS01 (sample SAMN10711885, study PRJNA513376) | rock metagenome | isolation source: Antarctica rocks | place: Antarctica: Victoria Land, Trio Nunatak nord | collected 2016-01-04
GCCCGCGATAAAGAGGGGCGATAAGAGAGGGCGATAATAATATAAATAGTAATAAATAGAAAGGATAGAGGTAAGGGTAGAAAATTTATATATATATAGTTTAAAAGACGGTTAGTAATTAGCTGATATAACTGTACTTAGATTTATATAAGGATTATATATAAATCTAAATACTGCGGTATTAATAGCTAAATCCGAACTGTACTGTACGCCCCCTGGTGTGCGCCCCCAGGACTTCCCGTGGGGTTCTGCGGTAAGTCTTGGCATTTGGCTTTTGCCTCGAGTCTGGAGTCCCAAACTTAGCTTGAAGAATTATGTTTACCTTCAGAGCATTATCCAGAACATTTGACGACAACGAAATCCGTGGCGGAATCGTCGCCCTCGAGGTTTTTCACGCTTCTCCACCGTCGCGGTCTGGCAAGCATATGTGCTTCCCTGCCTTAGGTCCCGGGCGACTTGGATACAGGGCCCTGAACTCTAATTTCAAGGCGCACGTCCAGACATGGTCCCCAAAAAAAAACCCAGGAGCCAATCGCCCTAGGCACGCTGGTGAGCCCGAAAGCTAGTCCCTATACTCCTAAAACGACCCAAACAGCTGAGCTCAGCGGCCCTTACGCGACCTATCCAGCATAGCTTATGTTTACCCATACACAGGAAACCCTTTTCTACAAATCATCCAGATTCGCAAATTCCACTTCTTCAATTTTGTACCTAGTCAATTTACGGGATCTAAGGAGGGGCAAGAACCCTGCGCACGAAGTTCAAGCATTTCAAATTCACAGGAAATCTTAATGAACCCGGGCCAAGATGTCACCAACTTACTAACGCGCATTATCGATTCCAAATAAATAGCCTAACCCTCCTGCATATATTTCTGCACTTCTCACATTAAATAGTATTGATTGGAAACTGTTCACTGGCCTTTCTGTCGTTAAATTTGACAGTGTTACGGTATGGTTTGACTAACCGCCCGTTTCAGCACCTCAGTGCAATTATTAATAGCAGCAAGGCTGAATCTGCTATCTACTCGATGTTCATTGATATGCCCACGTTACCTCCACATCGTATCTCTTTCATGATCGGAGCTGCTTTGCGTTGCATGCTCTTTCTTTTCCTTTCGTCTCAAGCACTTCGTCTCATTCTGTGAATTTCATTGACTACAATCTATATAATATATATTGGATATGCGAAGATGGCTTGGCATGGAAAGAGGCCGACTCAACCCCGTCGAGAGTCCTGAAGTCATGTATGAGGCCGGAGGCACGGTGCAATGCATCGGTAGTGAAGTCAATGACTCGACCTCTACTCCAATTCCAACTTCTGCGACACAACTCGGCGTCAGAGTTCTACATGAGCCCGCCGTGCCCACAGCCGCTATAGTGGAGTGAGTCTTTCCATATATATACCTATCCTCAGGCTTTGTCTCACCAGGCATAGTATCGTCTTTGTGCATGGGTTGACTGGAAATACAGCGACAACTTGGCTCCATGAAGAGAGTGGAAGTTACTGGCCTACCGCTCTTCTCACCCAGGATATCACTGACGCGCGTATACTGGCATTTGGATACGATGCTGACGTGGTGAATTTCTGGAGTCCTGCGTCGCAAAATCGGGTTGGCAATCATGCTGGGAACATGCTAGGAGGACTCACACGACTGAGAGAGAAGTCAAAATCGGTGAGATTTCTATGACATATTCTCGGATCTCTCAGATCTCTCGGTATTGATGTTGCTATGTAGGAGAAACGAAGAATCATCTTCGTCGCCCACAGTCTTGGTGGCCTAGTCATTCAGGATGCCCTATGGACGTCTCGAAACAATCCCGAAAAGTATCTGCAGCAGGTCAGTGCTTGTACTGCCGCTATATGCTTTCTTGGCACCCCTCACCATGGAGCAGATCTCGCAGCGTGGGCGAGCCTCGGAACGAAAATCGCCAGGGTTGCTAAACATGCCAATTCCGACATCGTCAATGTGCTCAGGCCTGGGTCCGAGATGCTAGCAAGAGTCCAGAATGGCTTTCATAGCCTTCTGAGATTACGTTCCAGTCCCGGTGAGAAGTCGCCAATAGCTGTGACTTGCTTTTTCGAGGAATTTCCGCTTCCGATTGTTGGCAGGGTAGTCGAGGCAGACTCCGCTGTCATTCCTGGATATCACTCTTACGGCATTCACGCTAACCACATGGTGGGCGCGAAATATCCCGCTGTCTCTTCGACTGCTGATGAAAATAGGATATGACCAAGTTTGCGAGCGCTGATGATGACGGGTACGATGCTATCCTGGGCGAGATTCGGAGATGGACGAAAGAAGTTAGGACATTAGCCGGTAAGGAACTTTTGGTGCCTGCGGATACTCTCATCTCTCTATAGGCTCACTGATACAGTAGCAGGCGATCCCCCAAACCCATACGGAGACCCAGCGCAATACATAGAAAAAACAGAAGACACGGGCGGCATGTTCCCTCGAAAGTTCTACATTGGCGAACAAGTGTACAACACCAAGGACTTCAACAATAAGGGCAGACCCACCTATAAGCGACTGTGGATTTATGAGATGGAATGGAGTAAAAACATGGAGAATTGGTGGTACAAGGTGCAGGATGAGCCAAAACCAAAGGGGAAAAATATTGGTTGGTATAGTGAACTGGACTTGGAGTTGCTTCCGCGCTGAGGAGGTATATCAGATGTGGATATGTACGATATCGAAGAATCTTGTGAAACAACAGCGCTCGTCGCTTATTTCAATGAATCCGTAGCAGCGTCAATAGTCCCCTCGATAATCTTACTCCACCGCTGAATTGGAACGATACTAGTCAGTCTATACTCCAAAGGATAACAGAAAGACCGAAATAACTCACCTCTATCCCATCCTCATCCTCGGCATCAATCGCCTCCACCAACCCAGGAAATGTAGCACCCGCATACCCTGTCCAAATCCCAGGCGCGAAAACAACATGCTTAAACCAACTCCTCCCATCCAAACCTTCCTTATGCAAAAAATTTCGCTCGAAATACTTATACCGGTCATTCACCTGCCTTACTTGGTAATATAGCTGCGCTTTCCGCCACCATTTCCACCACGGTACGCCGGTATTGACGCTTTTTGCGAGATCGGCGGCGCAAGCGTCGAAGTCAACGGAGGCGTTATGGAGGCGGGATATGGCGTTCGAGAGAAGAGGGTAAGCGGCGAGGGATTGGATTGAAGGGTCAGGGGAGGCGGTGGTCTTGGTTTTGACTGAGTCTAAGTATCTAGCCAGGCCAGTGGCATAGTCTGTGGCGTTGAGTAGGATGATCGGTGTTTCGACCAGCGAAGCTGCGAAGAGTGCCCAGACTTTGGTGATAGCAACGTGGTATTGCCAATCTGGATCACCGAAGTTCTCCATCCATGCAAAGCTGTCGTAGTTGCTGTGGTAGTGGTAGACCGCGCTCTCAGGGCCATTGGCAAAACCAAGGTCGACACTAGGTATACCTGCAAAATCTTGGAATGCGGTGAAGTCGCTACCGGAGCCCATCGTCCTGATGCGACCACTCCAAGTATCACGGATAGTCTGGCCAGAGATGGTCTGATTGGGGGACTGCACGAGCGAGGTCGCTGCGTAGAGAGCCTTGTTCAGTAGCGGCGAGGCTGCGGCTTCAAAATTCGGCCCGCGTGCTCCAACGTCCACGTTGAGGTACGCGATGGCGGCTTTGGAGAGCCAGGGTATGTACTCCTCGACCCACTCAGTGGATCCTATGAGTCCATACTCCTCACCGTCCCAACTCGCGAAGACGATCGTCCGAAGTGGCTTCCAGCCTTTCTTAAGAGCTTCACCAAAGCTACGGATGACTTCATTCATAGCAGCAGAACCACTGTTCGGATCGCCCGCACCCCCAGCGATCCAGGCGTCTCGGTGATTACCCAATACAATGACCTCGTTTTGAAGCGTTCCGTTCATAACGCCTATCACATTCCATAACGGAGTCGTGATATACTCCTGTTCATTAACCAGATTCAATACCAAATCAGACGGCGAAGGGCCAATACTGTATTCGACGCCTTTGTACCCAAGGCCACCGCCTTGCCAATACTTGTTAAAGTCCGATGCTTTCGGGCCGTGGCCGTTCAGTGCCTTGAGAATAGGCAGCGCATCCATATACGAGATTGGTACCGAAGGTATAGCGGGAATGGAAACAAATGGGTCTTGACGAGGAACACCTGGCTTGGAAGGATAACCCGGGGTTGTAGGATCTCCTGGTGCTATACCTGGATATGTCAGCAATTTCGTATAGACCCCCGCAGGTTTAAAGCTGCCCTACTCAGAAATTGTGTACTACCCCTTTGTACGCTGCTCGGATTTCTGGCTGGGCCGTTAGGATACGTCTGATACCCATTCTCCTCAGTGATCTCCCCATCCTCCTGTGGGTCGGTGTACATAACCACACCAACCATCCCCAACTCCTGCGCTCGCTTTACCTTCAACCCTCTGAAGATTCCACCATACTTGACGAGTGCAATATTTCCTTTCAAACTAACACTCGCCAGCACCAGATCCTCAAAATCCTGGTACGTCCCAAAATTGACATAAACATACTGCGCCGTGACATTCCCACTCGCAGAATATCCATGAAACGTCGGTATCCGAATGTCCAGCCCACTCGTCGGATCCTCATCCAGCACATCCTCTTCCATACCGCACTCATATCTGACCTTATACCCACCCTTCTTTCCCTCGGCCTCCCGCTCCTCCTCAGCAGACCCAACCTCGCCCTTTCCAGTCTTCGCAAGCAAAGCCAACCGATGCCCAACCGGATAATTGATATAAACATCATAGTCAATTATCTTGGACTCCACCCCCCACCCTTCCCACATCTCCCTCGTCCAAACCGCCTGACTCAAATTCTTCCCCGCCAAATGCGGTCCAGCTGTATAATACCGACTCCACTCCCTCGCCCTCTCCGCGCTCGGCGTCTCCACCAACACCTTCTGCAGTTCCTCGTAACTCAGCCCCTGGCTCTGCGGCCATGATTTGTGAGGATACGGCGAGGACCAAGGGAGGTGGGAGCGGTGGGAAGACCAGTCAGACTCGCTATTGTTGCCCGGGAGGTAGTGAGAGGGGATTAGGAAGAGAATTATGATTACGATGAGGGTTGAGCTAAGGGCGAGGGTGCAGAAGCGGCGGATTATGCTGTGCGTGTAGCGGGGTCGTTGGGGGGTGAGGATTACGGTTTGTATGAGGGGGGTTTGCTCGTTGGGTGGCATGGTTGTGGATTTTGGAGGTTGAAAGGGTATTGGGACATCGGGTTCTTAGGTATGTAGAGGAGGAAATTGCTGCTATTGTTCGGGTAGTTGTAGTACTTGACAGCGTCACGATGCTTATCAAGGCAGGTTAAGATACTTAGTGACCCCGCAGGTTGACGCGCCTAAAGGCGGCTTGATCACGACACCCGTTCCCTCCTAAAGCTACGAGTAACAGTATTGCCATGGGAAAAATCTCTCGTCATGTCTAGTGGAGTGTATTAAATGGAAATTGATTGATGGGTGTTGAAAGTGAATTAGGTGATTTGGAACCTAATTATCGCTTTTGAATCCCAATGGCCTTCCATGCCCGGCCCATACCAGCAAGTGCTTTTGGGGTATCTGCAGCCACTATAATTCTGAGCAGTATGCATAACATCCACCCATTCGATTTGTGACGCCCCATTCTTCCTATTCTCATGTTTTCCAACTTCCAAAATTACTTTCGTCTCCTACTACCAATGCCAGCGTTGAATGTGATGAAAGGCCACATCTGCGCTGCACCTCCTGCCACTTCCATAGCCCCCGTCTGGCCCGTCTCCACCCCTGTCTGTAAACCCTGCCCTGGGTTGCTCTCGCTGCGGCCACCAAGCTGCATAAGTGCAGAAGCAGAATTCATGTACTCGGCCCCAGGCTCTAAATTGGACGCCATATTGCCGGCCCAGTTCCGCCATGAGGTAGGAATACCAGGCGCGTGATAATTGGTAAAAGGGGCGGCATTATAGGTTTGAGCGGGCGGTTGCTGATAATTATCAAGATATGCAGTTGCTGCTGCAGCTGTAGCGGGAAGAGCGTCCGCCGAAGGATAGGATGTTGAGGTATAGGTGGCTGTATTGTTTGTGTATGGCACATGGTACGGATATTGTGGGGCGTTTTGATAGGTGAGTGGAGGATGAGGAGGGGTGATGGCGGTCGTTGGAGGTAAGTATACGTTTGGTGAGTCGTTCGCGGGAGTGTGGTCATTTTGGTTGATTGGTCCGTGGCTAGGAGGTGCGTATGATTGATAGCTGTCGGTTTGTTGATAGTCGTCAGACGCGGGCATGTTATTTGAAAGTAATGTCCGAGCGGTTTGAGCTGGCTGTTGATTAGAGGAGCTGTTGAATGAGGCTGTTTTTGATGACAAAAGTTGAGACAGCAGATCGAGAGTTCGATCTACTGGCACGCGGACTGCATCTTGGAGGCGTTTGCCTGATCCTTTGATTTTGTGAGCGATTACCAAGCTTGCAGAAGAGCGGAGATGCATACCTAGTAGAGTGCTCATGTCACTAACGATGCTAAGCCACGAATCCATGTCTTCTTTCAACGCGGTCAGATCGCCCGGTGTTACCGAATCCTTGCGTTCCCAATGGCCAAAAAGTGTCGTCGCAATAGCAAGGACATACAGTGCGCCGTTCTGCCAAGTACCGTCGAGACTATTGTATTTCTGCAATTGCCTGACGTGGTAAAGCATCTTTCGAGAGACGTTCATACAGATGGTTAGGTTCTCGCTGTTGAACTCGGGAGATGCAACCATTGAGAGGGAGGGGTGGCGAAGCAGCAGCCGGATATGCAAAGGCCAGATGGCCATGTATTCGGCATGGACTCGACCCAGCTCATTTTCAGCATTAGACTCGTCTTTCAATTCCACAGGCCAATTGTCTGACCAGTCACGGATGCGCTTCTCGAGACGAAGAACAGTATCCACGTAGGTTCGCGGTGAGCGCTTAACGGCGTAGATGTTGTTGTATAGATCCATGTAGAGTGGAGCAACTTTCAGAGCTTCTAAGCCTACCAGAAAGTTGCACTTACCAGGTCTCGAAGTGTCCAGTCCGCTCTCACTAAGCAGCTGATCGTCGATCGCTTCTGGCATCTCGACATCCCAGTCGTCTGACCGTAATGCCATGGGACGACCCAGATTCCCTGCAACAACGACATGGATGACCAGAAGTGACCAGAAGACGCGCTTTCTGATCTCTATCTCCAGTTTACTTCTCCTAGCTGTTGGCGCCCATCGTCTTGCCGAACGGTGTAGGCCTAATTCAACCGCCAAGTCTAGAGTCATGCTCGTTATCATCCAGCAAGGTCCTGGCTTAGGCAGGTTCCGAATGTGCAAGCAAAGCATGGTCAATGCTTGAGCATCTGCCAAGGTGTGGCTGGCCAGCAATTGACCAAAAAAACCTAGAGCGTAGTGATAGTGGAAGTTGGAGGATTGGTTCATCTCAGCCTGGTGTTGGGCGCTGTTAGATGCTCTTACCGCAAGCTGATAGTACATGATTGCAAACATGGTGTGTACCATCACAGTCTCGGCAAATGATGGCTCGAAAGCAGAATCGTCATATACTCTTGTGATCTAGCATCTTTTAGCCCTAAAAGGATCAGACACGTTCCCTGCGTAGGTGGGCTTACCATAGCCAGGAAGCTTGGTTTGTGCAAGATGGGAAGGTAGCAATTAGTCACTCTGAAGTAAAGCTCGGCATAGTTCAGTCCCTCGCTCCTTGGTGGGAGCTCGACTTTGCTCAGCTTAGGGCTGGTACCGAAGGCAGTCTGGACGAATGCCCTGTAGGACTTGTTGTATACTGGTCGTGCTCCTGGGTTCGAAGAGTCAGGCTCGTCCAAATCGGCGGACATGTAATCTGCCAGGTCGATCTCCATCCCGAGAACATTCATAGCAGTGCCACGTATAGAGCTCAGGAGGGAGTTGCCTGTCGAAAGGCCAAGATAGTTGTTGCCAGCAAGGCCTGCACGGAATTCGGGTAGGCGTGGATGCTCGTCTGAAGATGTCTCGGAAGAAGAGCCATTGGGTACAATTCTGTTGGAAGGACCATGGCCACCTGCGGTATCCCGTCTTTGTCCATCGCTGTCCCATGTCTGTCGACTGCCTGATCTTTGATTCTCTTGCCATTGTAATAGAGGTGCCGTCGTGGAATCCGTGTATCCATTGCTCGGCTTCACAGCTTCCCCCAATGACATCAAGCGACCTTGTAGCTCGCGATTGTGGTTCTCGAGTTCTTCGATTCGTAACTCGAGACTTTGGACATATCCCCGCACCGTCGCTTTTCCCGAAATCCTGTCGGTAGTCTTGCACTCTGAATTGTTCTGCATACACGGCGCACATCCATTGGGCTGGTCGTCACATCGCATCTTCCGAACCTGACACACGAAATTCAGCAGTTGAGACTCCATAGCATAGTACAGGTAGGTATGTACTCACCCTGCACCTATCGCACGCCTGCCCAGTACGTGCGGAAGAATTGATCTTCTTCTTGACATCCTGGCTGTAGTCTATATTGGCATCCTTTTCTGTTTTGATAAACTTGACATCGTTGAACCGTGGATCATCGTCTGCCTTTCTTTTCATAATCGCTCGTGCTCGGAATTTGATAATCTGTTGGACATTGGCCTACGGAATTTGCCGTCCCAGTTGGAGGGAGCCGATTGAGGTCGAAGGTCGAGCCCCCTGCCTCGGGTAAACCTTAGAGTTCGCTCGTTTGAAGGATACCTCTAGGACTGGGACTGTTCCAATATACTATCAATTACGTGCCTTCTGCCAAGTACCTTACGAGTGAGGCTCGTGGAGCAGGCAGCTACATCATGTTGAGCAAGTGTGTGGAATCTACTCCGGTCGTGTGCTTCTACGAGTGCATCGAACAAAAGCATGCTCGACCTCCAGCCTGGATCGAAACAGATAAATTTCGCTGTCTTCTTTTCTGCAAAGAACTGGAAGATTTACATGTCTATGTTCTCGTGGACATTTAAGAGTCTTCTTCGCACCAACACGTCTTATCGAAGGCCGGCTATCTCCAGACAGCCAAGAAGAGATCCTCTTCATATCCAGCGAATAACACGGCTCGAATGCGTGCGGTAACATGCCAGCGTCCGGAAAACTCTCTCCGTTCCGAATGCAATGAAAGCATCATCGGGCATTAGAGCTTGATGACAGCGTTGTCGAAGGGAGTAAGACACATGCCTCGATGGATGAAAATCAAGCCAGTCGTTACTCGCGAGAGGCGGTCCGTTGTCACTTTGCTCAACGCAATTAAGGTAGCTGCTATACAGATTGTGTTTCACCCTTCTATTTTGGACTAAGACCTCCCTATGCAGGCTTCAATATCCTCACGTTGCTCCATGCCAGCATGACGATGCCTGGAAGGCTTCATCTCGCGTAGAATGTATTCAGTGGTATATATATTGGGAGAGTGATAAGCAAATGTACTGGTATACTACAACTCATGGGTGAAACGTGCTGAGTATGATGTGGGTAAATGTAAGGTAAATATAGAACGAGGTTGAATCTGGTTAAGTGGCATCTCCTTCGCTTCAGCCCCGCTAACCTTGCCAAGCACGCCAAAGGGCTTCTAAGAACATCTCCCCGCTCGCAAGATCGGGTTTCAACGTCGAAGGAAGGGAGGGTACTTGGTCTGTGCTCGCCAAATCAATTCTCTTCGTGGCAACAAAACTCCTTCTCCTTGCTGGCAATGATACACACTCTACGGAGTACCAGCTTATCAAATTCACCTCGTTTTCTACACATTCTGTAGTGATACCTTAGCCTCGATCTTACAACGTCTCATTCGCTAGGCTGAAGCTGTAACTCAATTCGTTATCTAATCGAAATCCGTCGCATGAATTCGACATCCTGATACACGCTGCCAGAGCTTCTTTGGTCTGCTCGACGCGACTCTTCACGCACAGCATCACAATTCCCGGTCGGACGCTTTTGGCTGGACCGGCACGGCACCGTTACATCCAGCTTTTCTCTGATCTGTGCGCTTACCGCCATCACATACGCCCCACCAGGTAATCACGATCCCTAGGCACGACATAATTCGACGAGCGGGCATTTTCGGCCATTCAGACTGGACGAGACGTCACACAGGGGATTAGTTGTCGGGCGCGAACCGGTGGGGAGGGGATCTTGCAGGTAGCCTCAAACGGTAGCACGCCCACCGAAACATTCATTCGCTATGGTTGGCTGTGTGTGCTAACTTTGGCACAGGGTGATCTCCCAAGCCCTACATTAGCGAAAGATTAGATACCAATTGGGTGCCGCTGCTCGGTCAAACACCTACATCGTCGATCTCCAACGCTCGAACCTCGACATCGCACTCAGGAAAACTGGAAGATCCTTCGATGCCCACTGCCTAAGAGATGCCGCCGACTTCTCGGTGCTCTCCTCTCTGTGTGGGAGTGAAAAGGACCTTCATACCTATATAATCGAAACGAAGTAGTCTCGAGATGCGGCGTCACAGGCCAGGTACCCCAACCTTTGCGAAGGCAAATGCGGCTCCGGTTCCTGATGCCTTGTCATTGATCCGGACCTTCAATTCCGAGACAAATCCATCAAGGCCCGTGCGGCCATCTCCACTCACGGCTTCCACCATACATGGCATACCACTAGACACATACGACCGCATACGGGCTTTCCCCTTGTTCCAATCAGCCCCAGAATCTTTCCTTGCGGCCATCGGAAAGCACCTTCGACCTCAATCCCACGCTCCTCATGACTACATTTTGACAGAAGGAGATGATGCAAAGGCCATGTATTGGTTGGTGCGAGGAGCTGTAGCTGTCACGTCAAGAGATGGGGAAAGCACATACGCAGAGCTGAAGCCTGGAGCGTTCTTTGGCGAGATTGGGATCCTTATGGCAATCCCTCGAACTGCTACCATAGTAGCGCGCACAAAATGTCTACTGGTTGTGTTGAAGAAAGAAGACCTGAATAGAGAGCTACCCAGATTCCCGGACGTCGAGCGAGCTATAAGAGATGAGGCCGCTGAGAGGCTGTCTATTTTGAAACGGAAGAAACAGGAGAAATTGGCATCTGCTAGTCAGGTAGAGTCTGGATTGACATCTGGTCGAGGGGAAAAGAGAGCTCGGGAAAATTCCAACGAGGATGGTGATGTTGTCATGTCTGATGCAGAAGACCGGCGACAGAATGGAGTGCAGACCAATAAGAAGCGAAAATCACCTTCCCCGAGTCTTGTCGAAACCCCGGGATCAAGCGCCCTTGGCGACGGGCTGGTTAACGTCAGGGCTCTCCTCAAGGAACTGCCACTATTCTCTGGACTTCCACCTGACATGCTTCATTTCCTAGGGTTGAACGCCCAGCCATGCACCTATCCGCCATTCACTGATATCATACAGCAGGATTCGCAAGGCCGCGAGGTATTTTTCATCGTTCGTGGGGAAGTTGAAGTTCTCGACGAGAAAAGCCCCGGGCAACATCTCCGCACTTTGGCTAATGGGGCTGGACGAAACGTTAAGCGCGGCTCGCAGGTCAAAGCACGACTGAAGCAAGGCCAGTATTTTGGAGAAGTTGTCAGCTTGTCACTTGCACCCCGGCGAACAGCGACCGTTCGATCGGTATCCTCAGTCGAGTGCTTGATGATTACTGGTGACGTGTTGTCGAATTTCTGGTTGAAGTGTCCTCCAGACGTGCGACACCAAGTTGAGAAGACTGCAAAGCAACGGCTCAGATCAGGCGTTTCCGATGGTGACGTTGTAATGACAGATGCAGACTCTACACCTCCTATTGCGCAGCTTGCGATTGCGGAGCGGACTAAATCTAAGGGTACGAGGAAGAAGTCCGTTCCAAAAGTGACTTTCACAAACTCCTTCGCACAAAACAATAACAAGCTTGACCCCCATAAGCCTACTCGCATTGAAGATCGTCCCGTTATTGAACCCGTTGATCCCGATCCCTTCATGAATGTCGACCTCGATAAGTCCTTCAACAGGTCACGGCGTAGCTCACTTGCTCCACCGCTGCCTGAAGGCGAGACGAATCAAGGCGCAGAGCAGCATGGGCAGTCAAATTCCTCGCCGCCTCCGCGAGCAGCTACACCTTCAGAAAAGAACAAGCACTCCTCTGCCCCACTGGACATACGTCAGAAGCCTAAGCGACCAAATACTTTGCAACGCAGGCCTAGTGAATTTAGCCAGGGTATCCTTCCGGACAATCTGTTGACCTCTATATTCATGCACCTCGAGTTACATGAGCTCATGCGACTTCGGTCGGTTTCGCTGCACTGGTCAAAGTTGCTCAAAGAGACACCTGAGCTCGTGCGAGATCTTGACCTCACGAATTACAATCGCATTGTTACCGATGAGGCTCTTGTCAAAAGCATATGTCCCTTCGTCGGAACTCGACCTCGAGTAATAGACATCAGCAATTGCTTCCACATCAGCGACGAAGGGTTTTCCGCGCTCTCAGGCATATGTGGAGTCAACGTGACGACGTGGAGGATGAAGAGTGTATGGGACATCACAGCCCAGGCAGTACTGGAGATGGCGAACAGAGCCAAGAGCCTCGAGGAGGTAGACCTGAGCAATTGCCGAAAGGTCAGCGACAATCTCCTCCAACGTGTTGTTGGCTGGGTGGTACAGGGTTCGCCGCATAATAATTCACATGGACGCCATGCCGCTGCAAGGTCTGTTGGTGCGCCAGTACCTAATCAGCCTCCACCAGGTACTGTTTTCGGGTGCCCAAAGCTCAGAATTCTGTCCTTGTCTTATTGCAAGCACGTGACGGATCGATCCATGGCGCACATGGCTTATCATGCTGCCTCAAGACTTGAGCAAATAGACTTGACGCGGTGCACGACCATCACTGACCAAGGCTTCCAGCATTGGGGTCAGTTCCAATTCTCGAGACTGACGAAGCTCTGCTTGGCTGATTGCACATATCTGACGGACAACGCTATCGTGTATTTGACGAATGCAGCCAAGGGGTTACGAGATCTCGATTTGGTAAGGTGCTCTGTCGATCATATTTGCAGCTCATACTGATGAAAGCCTCAGTCTTTTTGCTGCGCCCTTTCAGATACTGCAACGGAAGTGCTCGCACTGGGTTGCCAACAACTCCGCAAACTCAATCTCTCCTTCTGCGGTAGTGCAGTGTCCGACTCGTCTCTACGCAGCATCGGTCTACACCTACTTGAGCTTCATGAGCTCTCTGTACGCGGCTGCGTACGAGTAACAGGTGTCGGTGTGGAGGCCATTGTGGATGGCTGCCACAAGCTGGAAGCGTTCGATGTCAGCCAGTGCAAGAATTTGCACAAGTGGCTTGAGAGTGGGAGTATGCGGAAGTTTTCCGACAGGGTGAAATTTGAAACGGTAGCAAAAGGGAGAGCGAAGGTGAAATGATCTTTGTATTGGAGCCTGGCGAATGAAGGGGACGGATAATATGAAGCGATTTATGGACAGGGCATTTCTCGCATTTACAGCTTTGGAAGCTTGCTCTCGATTCGAGCGTTAGCATTGATAAAAATTGGGTATACATTTGCCATTTATTCTCATCCTAGACATCTAGCATCGCTGCAACCACGCCATAGGAGTCGACTTGCCGGAAAGCATAGTAGCGAATCGCATAATGAAAATTGTCAGGGAATATGACCTCGAATATGCCTCAACCTAATGTATCCGGCGCCGCGGTACAAAAGTCTTTTGGATTATTCTCACCTTTTCTAAAATCGCCACAGTGAAGCTATACCTAAATCGTGGTCTTGGCATCGCCTCGGCTTTAAGCTCTTCTTCCACGTCACTCTGACTTTCTCTACACAACCTCACAAGCAATATACAACTATCAACAATCATGGCCTTTGTCCTTCGCAGACCCTTCGCCATCACCTCAGTACTCAAACAGCTCCCCAAAGCCACCTCACCCACAATCCCAGCTTTCCGAGCCTTCCACAGCGCCCCCAGGACCTCGCCCTTCACCTCCAAGACCACCCCCTCAATAACCTCCCTTACCCGCGCCCGCCATGCCTTCCAAAACTCCTCCCTCAGGGCCTATATCCAACCTAGCGTCCCCTCCCCCACCGCCGCAGGTAGCGGCACCCTCGCCCAACCCCTCCTCTATGGAGCCGCCATCATCGGCGGAACCATTGTCGCCACGAACATGCTCTTCAACCGCGAGACGCGCGAAGATGGTGGTATGCCGCCGTTCGAGAGGCAGTTTCTGAACGACACGTTTTTGCATACGGGATTGGGGATTGGGATTATTGGGGTGGCGGCGCAGGCGTTGCATAGGAGTGGTTGGAGTTATAAGCTTATGGCTGCAAACCCCTGGGTCGTGTTGGGAGTTGGGCTGGGGGTGTCGATTGCGACTATGTATGGGACTTTTGCTACGAGTCCGGAAAAGTGAGTTGAGTTGATCCGCTGCTTTCTACGGGTGATGTTTGCTGATGTCGTGTAACAGCTACGTGCAAAAATACGCCCTCTGGACTGGCTTTAACGTCGCTCAAGCCGCTATTCTATCGCCTCTGCTATTTCTGCAGCCAGCCCTCCTCGCCCGCGCAGGTCTCTACACAGTAGCCATGATGGGCTCAATCGCGTTCGTTGGCGCGACAGCCAAGCAAGAAAAGTACCTCTACCTTGGTGGACCCCTTCTCGCTGGTGTGGCGATCGTAGCAGTCTCTGGATTTGCCCCATTAGTGCTGCCCGCAACGGCAGCCCGAACCCTCATGTGGAGTGAAAGAATCTGGCTCTATGGTGGACTGGCGGTATTTGGCGGCTTCACGCTTTATGATACGCAGAAGATCCTACAGCATGCCAGGTTGGCGGAGCGAGGTGTCATGAAGAAGGATGTGGTTAATGAGTCTATTTCGCTGGAACTGGACTTCATCAACATCTTTATTAGGATGGTTCAGATCTTGGGGATGAGGCAGCAGCGGAAGTAGAAAGTGGATGTGATAAGATTGACGGATCATAACACATGGCTGGGCATACTTTCATGTGGCGGACTTGACGTGATTTTAGGTTAGTCCCTCGACAGTAACATTGTTCCTCTCTCCAACGTCATCGCCGTTCTGTTCGTGAAGTCAATCAAATACGTTTTCATCCCAGAATCACATATTTTGACAGCGTACACACGTCAAGAATTTCAGTCTGCGATATCCTCTTCGCGCTTTTCCATGTTTTCAACTCAGTTTAGACCTCTAGTGCGAGGAAGTTTCTTTGCACCTATCCTATTCAGGAAGACAATTTCTCTCCTTTTCTTCTACTCTTGGACTGCTATTTCGCATGTTGATTCTCCTTGAGTGCTCTCCTACCAGACTTGTACCACCCTTCAGCTGGTTTCTATAGATACATGTGTAATGTCACACAAGGGCAAGGCGATTGTCTCTCTGTCTAAAAAGCCATATTTTCGTCGCGAGGATACAAGCATGAAGCGACAATTCACCAATATCGGAAGCAGGTGACTACCTCTGTTTTCGTTGGTGTCACATAGAATGGACCGCCTCTTGCATGGCTTTTCGCCATCATCTTCACCCCCTTTTTCTATAGAAGACCACGCCTTGGCCACCTTCAGCCTTCATCATCTCTCCTGTCAATATCCTCTGCAAAGGAAACACGACTCCCAGCCTTCCTACAAGAAGCCCATCGACTTGACCCTTCTCTACGCTCCACCATGTCTTCCAGCTCCCACCACCAGCCCATAACCGTCAGTCCAGCAACGCTCTCAGACCTGTCGGACATCATTCGCATCGTCTTGGGAATCGACAAATCTTGTCTGTAGTCTGAACGACTGCGACAGGCAGCTCTCCCGCCAATCCATCAGCTACCCCTACCACTTGAGACTGTCTCTTATTAGCAGGATTCCCACGACACGCCAAAATACGAACTTACCGTGATACCAGTGAACGAATCCAGACAATATTCAATACCCACGGGCGAGATATTCTCCCCACCACGAATAGTAAGATCTTTATATCGCCCCCAAGATAAACACCATACAACCCTCATCCACCACTGCCATATCCCCAATCACTATCCAATGATCGACATGGTTTTCGTAAAGCGTATCAGCAGTCGTCCCCAGATAGCCCCTAGTAACCTGTGCACCGCCCAGATGCAGCTTGCCCGCCTCGCCCCTTTGGAGAACCACGCGTGTGCGGGGACTGCAGATTCGGATCTTGGCTCTGTGTGTTAGGGTTCCAACACTAATTCTGTTAGGGAAGCTTCCTAAAAGGAAAGGTAGATGGGAGTTATCGACGGCGTGGACACAGGAGCCTTCTGTCATGCCATAGCTTGCAGAAACATGTCTAGCGCCCAGCGACTGTTCATTCGTAAATGATTTAATAATCCCAGGATGAACGATGGAACCTGCTAAGTCAACAGACTCCAGACGCCGACTCTCGCTTCCCACTTGTGTGGAACGGCCAGCCAAAGCTGGGACCATGGTAGGTACGGCACCCATATGAGTACACCCATGCTTCTCGATCGCCACAATAGTGGAAGCAGCATTGAAAGACCCAGACGGATAGCCCACGGTTGCCCCAGCGAGCCAGAAAGCGAGACTAATGATCGAACCCCATACATGGGCTAATTTTGGTTCCTCGCTAACGTGACGGTTACTTGATGGGCTACAGTGGAGGCGCAAATGTTTGTGTGGGATAGTATGCACGCTTTAGGTAGCGATGAGGTACCGCTTGTGAAGATGATGAGAGCGGTCTGCTCTTCATGATTTGTGGGCACTGGTGTCGCGGGGATTTGAGATTCTTTGCGAAGTAGATCTCCAAGCCATGTCCAAGCATGGATCGAGGCGTCAGGATCGGCCGGAACGGTGATTCTGATCTTGATAGTCGCTACCTGGTCAGGAATCAACGACTCCATCTGTGTTGCAGCTTGCGAGTCGAGCACCACCAAAGCCATCGGCTGGGCGATGGTCAAAGCATGCTTGACCTCCACCGAGGAGTCTAATACAGAGTAGACGTGGATCCAGTGGCACAAAGACAGCATCCAAACGAACATTGGTGCAGAAGAGGAGCGCCCATTCAGCGCTATTGTCTAGATACTGCGATGACAGCGCCTTTCTGGAGGCCGAGGTGGACAAGTCGTGCTGATAATTCTTCGACGCGATCAAACATATCAGAGTACGACCAGGACAGGCCCTGATGCAAGGACACCGCAGCCTGCCTTTTGCCAAATTGATGGGTTAATCCAACGAAGTGCGGCCATAGTGTGGGAAGCGGTTCTTGAGGTTGTACGCCGTGAAGCTCTGCAAGATTTGCTTCTTGATGCATTGTTTGCGCTATTTTATGAACAAGAGACTTAAGAATAAGACTTGTCAGAAGATAAGCGTTTCAGAATTAGGAAAGTCGGTGCAATAATCAATATGTATCACGAGTCGCTATTCGTAAAGAGACGCTGCAGCTTTACGTCAAATTATGATTTCATACTGCAGGAAAGAACCGCGGAACAGAAGTGGCAACGTGACCTTCGTTTAAATCAAACAACTCGAGATTGGATATTCGGTCGAATTGATAAATCTCATAGAATTGCTCGCGATGCATGCAAGTAGAATGGCTTTTGAGCCCGAAGAGTAGCGCCAATGCAACGTGTCACTTCCCGATGGTCGATACATTAGGGGCTCCCTCCCACCACTTAGCTACCCATTCCTGGATCTCCTCCACCTTTACGTTCGTACCGTCCTTGTGTTTTATCTGCACCGAGTCATACACTGGAGCATCGGAGTAGCTGAGATAATGGGTCCCGCTGGAATTGAGGTAGTGGGTGTAGGTCGGTAGAAGATTCGAAGCAATCTCTTCCTTGGACGCGAGCAGGGTTGTAAAGTTCTCGGGATTCGGGTTGTCGTCATATGCTGTCGAATTCATTAGTATCGGCATCATTGCTTTTCTGGTTCAACATACCTGGGAAAGATCCTGCGCGTGGGTTCGCCAGCACCACATCGTTCAATTCGAGAGACTCAAGCATCATATCTGTAAAAGTGCTCAGTACGGCTGACATAGCTGAACACTTTACACTTACCCTCACGGCGCTCCTCGCGCTCTTCACGTAGAGCATCGACCTCACGGTTAAGTCTAGTAAGAACGATGTCCAAAAGAAAGCAAGTTCGCACCTTGCCGGCTGGATAATGGTGGAGGAATTGGTCAGGATTATCGGCCCCGGCGGCGTGGGCAGCTTCGTCCAGAATCAAATTTTGAAGACTTGGGCTTAGTGTTGATAAAAACTCAGCGTCAAGACCGCGTGCCTCCCAGATGATTGGGTCAGGGAACATGATGTCTGCAACACGATAGTCACAAACAGTGTAACCGCCTAGATTCTTAGACGTTTGCCGGAGTGTATAAAGAAAACTTTAGATATAATATACTCGCGTCCCGGTGGCGACACATAAAGGGCCGACAGCAGACAGACGCGTCCGAGGAAGTGAATGTCAAAATTACTAGTGGTGGGAAATTAGCTAACAGATATATTGGGGCATTACAAGCATTCGAATACCAGTCACATATGTCACTCTCAAAGAAAGCATTCTTATCCGGGGTCCTGATACTATGTATCTTCTGTACAGACTCTGTTCATGTCTGCTTCCCAGATTAAACAGGTGCAGTTCCAATTCAGCGCAGAGTTGACCATAATCCCAGAACAGCCCCAAGAAGTGGCAACATCCCCCTTCCAATATTCAACATACCCCACCGATCTAACAATTCTTTCGCTGACTCGCCCTTTGCCAAGCCCACTTCTGTGGCCTGCTCATGCACACTCAATCCCTTCATCTCGTCGTACTTCTTGAACAGCTTCCGGTTGGTCGGCATCATGCCAAAAATCGTATATGGCCATACGCCGAGCGTGCAAATCACAGACAAGGCATACATCTCAGCCTTGGGATGATTCAATCCCCCATATAGCCTCCATGATAGCCAAAAGTAGGAGAAAGCAGAGACTAGGGCGATGGCGGGGTTTATGATCTTCTCACGGTTGAAGGATAGTTGCCATTGGCGAACGAGGACAGGACTAGGGGCTAGGAGCAAGGAGGGGACGCTGAAGACGGATATCGAAAGGATGCTGCCTATCGATTGGGTCAGTGGTATTTGGTCTAGAGGAGTAGGGCGTTTACCTGCAACGAATGCAGAGGTTGTGATCCCCAGTGTTTGGGCGATGCGAACTGTCGTTGGCAAGGGTGGCATGTTCGACAATATGAAGCTGCGGATACAATTCTTTTGTATGGCTAATGGCTTCGGGGAAGGATCCGGTTGGAACTTCTCTGCTTGAAAGTGGAAGAAAAGGTGGTCGGAGGAGGGATAGTTTGATAAAACCAATGGACGCTAGATACCAGATAGCTCATACGCGCCAACTTTGGTGCTCATAACGGCCCGCTAACGTGATATACCCTAGTCCTTGAGCCAGTCTATTGACTCATCGATCGAATCATCCCCGTGTTTCGCTTTTCCTATGTTTAGCAGTCACGGCTCGCAACAACTTTGAAGTTTCAGCAATCCACAAAGTACAAAGAGCTCCTTTCTACCCTTTCCTGAGGTGGTTCTCCCTGAGGCCAGCCTTCCAAGTAGTAACCGCTGCTTGGTGCGCAAGTTCCACCGATAAGCAGGCAGTGAAGGGCGGTGCTACTGCTGCTAGGCGCAGACTTGCCTATACAAATACCGCGGCCTTCAATTCTCTCCTCAAGAAAGTACCCGGACCTTCAGGTCCTGGTGAGCGGCTAGGAGATGGCGATAAATATGAATGTCTTCAGAGTCTTGGGGGACGTCTCCCATACGGCCTCTAAAGGTATATTGATATGGGCAATACACAGCAATCGGAGCGCTGAAGGCAAGCACTGTTGTGTTTATCGCCTGTAACGTCTCACTGCTGACCATCATTCTAGGAGTGTCTTTAATCACGCAGATGCTCTACGTTGCAGTCTTTCTCACTCGCTATCTTGACCTCTTCTGGGTGCCACCTGCAGCCTCATATTGGAACTTCATCCTCAAGAACTTCTACATATTCTCGTCGCTGTACATCATCCTATTGATGATGAGAGTGTACGCTCGTACCAGAGAGCGCGAGATGGCTTGGAAAGTCGGGGCCTGCTGCTCGATGGCGTCTCTTGCTTTGGCGCCCATCCTTACTGCTATGGCTGCCGCAATTGCTCATAGGCAATTCTCCTTCGTTGACCTGCTGTGGACGTTCTCCATCGTCCTAGAGTCGGTATGTGTCGTGCCCCAACTACTCTTGCTTCGGCAAACAACAGTTCCAACCGTCATCGACTCTTTCTATCTCCTCACCCTGGGCTCATACCGGGGTTTCTATATCTTGAATTGGATTATACGAGCGGCTCACAAGGAGCATCCTGACTGGCGGGCAGTCATCTTTGGGATCATCCAGACTGCATTATACGTCGACTTCGCGTGGGTATATTGGACGAGGCAGCGAGTAAAGCTGCGCAATGGAGGCATCGTTGATTCGGATGATCTGAGCAGAGGATTCTTGGTCAGTCGAGTACTGGGTCGTGGGGATGCAACCGCCGATGACGAAGAGAGAGCTGGTACTAATGGGGAAGATGATGGTAGTGCAGGACCCATGAAAGCAGGGAAATGGGGTCCTAGAGGGGTATCAGTATCCGCTGATGAGGGAGTCTTGGATTCTCGACCCAAAGCGAAAGCCAGAGGACACCCAAAGAACTCCAACACCAGTGACGATGGACTAGCTGGCCTAATGGACAGTGATAGCGAAGACGAGGAATCGAGATCAAACAACCACAACAAAAACCTCACTAATGGTAAAAGTCATACAGGTGGACAAGAGTGGCGGGACGAAAGCGGGGTTTGACAGCAGCCCGGTGACTCCTGACCCCATGCCGACACCGACACGCATGATGACAGCGCGAATAAGGTACGATTTTGAAGCCGGGATGCTCGAATTCTTCGCTTGGCCAAGGCGTACTCGGAGACAGCCAGATGCGAAGAGCGGGGAAATGGTGCTTTATCAAGCCACCACCCGCAACGCAGACTTCTTCACCACTAAAGGAGCTAGGCACGAATGTTTCAGACATACATTTGCCAAGACAGAACCACGAGTCGGACAGTCGAGTCGTCATAATCACGTATCACTGCACAGCCCTGAAAGGGTCAAATCACTCTTCAGAGATTTATATTGATTGCAGGCAGACTTCTTCCACCCAGACCCCGAAACCCTATCTAAGCTACTGAAGCGAGATGTATATTTGAAATTCGACCACGGCTCATATATCACTCTTTGCCGGTCTCGAGCCGTTTGAAAGCTGTGTCAGTGACTCAGTCAATTATGGTACAAGCCAAGAGTGACCTTTGAGCACAGACCCTTGTAAGGTCACTTGGGTGGCCTTAAATCCTCCCGTAAAATAGCGAAGACCGATCAACGGTTTGCTAGTACCATTCCTGCATTCTGCATTCGAGCTGTCATTACTTGGTAGTCTACTGTTTCAACTTCCTGCACAGCCTCGTCGTGGGTCGATGGGCGGTCGATGAAACACTGCTAGACGCGAGCGGTCGCCGATCAATCGTTAGAAATGCCGAGCAGGCAGAATATTAAAACTTCCGTAGTATTGTGCTTGAAAAGGAAATATTAATGCATATAAAATCTCCAGGCTTAAACCTCCACCACGACTCAGGATTTGCCAACTTCTATGTTGGACGGCCAAATGAAGGCCCGCAGAGCCTCCCACACAAGTCTGTCTTTACATCATCCAATTTCCTTTCCACTCGGAACCATCGGTACTCGGGGTGCCCGATTTTCCGGAAAGTGAAAAAGCGGAAGTAGTAGAACTACTCCGAATGCGACCGAATGATGGTGACTATTGCAATCCCGATTCGACGTTGGAGTCTATCTCCACACTCAAGTCTCTCCTCTAGACCGTTTGCTGGGCTTCAATACTTCATTATATAGATTTCGATTCCTAAAGGCGCTGGTACAATAATGGTGTGGTCTTTTTCGTAGACGCGCATCTGTCCCTACACCCACCGTTTCTCTTGTTTTGTGCACATGCACTTCTTTGCTATTGAAATGATGCTTTGAAATGATGCTTTGCTTGCGCCACGGTTCCAATTTAGGGCATATAAATAGATGGTCAGCATTAAGGCCCATCAAGAATAGAAACCTAATATGGCCAAATGAGGGGATTCTGGACTGTTAATAGAGCTAATTTATGACTTCTAAATCTAGCTCGTCTAGAACCACGTCTCTCCAAACTCAAGCCGCCATCCTGTCTGCCGAAGCTACTTTATCGTTAACGTCTTCTGGGCTCCACAAGGCAGATGATTCCGCACTGTTGAGGACAACTCACGACCATGAAATGATCGAGAGCTGATTGGGGGCTCTTCTGGAAGGTGTAGCAGCTTCCGCACCGTTCACCCACTTACCAAAGCTTGTATTCGCACACAAGTCCCACGCAAAAAAGTCATCTATTCAAGTTCACGGTGAAAGCCGAACACTGGCGTTAAGCTACAGGCGAGATTGACCGATTGACCGATTAAGCGGCAGGATTCGACCCAGCAATGACAAAGCTCTGGCAGGCGAAGACTCTCCGACTAGCATGTCCTGAGAAACAGCCAGATAGATTGTACCTGCACATGCGAACGTGCACACTGAAGACCCGTACTCGTAGATCCTAAGTTCACACAATCCCTGGGAGGAATCAACATTCAAAACCTTGAGTCAGATCCTTAAACATAGCTAACATAGAGACGAGCCTGTCCGTGCTTCTAAAGTCTCAGTCTAAAGCTCCAAGAGTGCCCTACTTTCTAGGTTATGCGGCTGATCAGCATCTCGGACTGTTTCAACATGCCAGCTCCTGATCTCGCTGACTTTGGCTGACATGAGCAGGCGTGCTCGGCCATACAGCCATGATGATTATGGCAGCAGTAAATGTCCGCGCTCCGTATTTGAGGTATGCAAAGTGTAAGCCGACTATGGGAAGATTTCTTAGCTGCGCGCTATTTTGCGCGTTATGCTTTTCTTTAATAGCAATGGGCGCTTACAATCCGATTATACAGGCCTATTTTCAAAGAATCCCATCAACCCAAATTAACATCCCATTTTTAACTCTGCGGCCAATTTCTGCTAACATTCTCTGCGCTATGCCGGGTTCAGCGGTTACTCTGACAAGCTTCGAGCCTTGTGGGCAGCCAATGTCACAGGGCGGATCCGGGTAGGTAAGCTCTACTTTAGGTAGCTCTAGATCGGTCATGGCACAGCGTGGACACGCTAAAAATCCTCCCCAAAATGCTGAAACCGCTTCCTAGCCGTGCTAGCTAAGCCCGCTAAAAGCTTGTTAACCCATTGATTGCCATAATTCATATATCAGAAATTCCCAGTCAAGGATGATGTTGAACAGAACTGACCGCAGCATCTGGCACAGTGCTATAACATCACTGGTAATCCAAACATTCATTTCCCATACTCACACAGCCTCAACGTTCCTGTCTATTAGTCTATGCTCCTTCCTGCTTGCTTTCAGGTACCACTTGACCTGCATAATCTTGACTTGTATTTGCGGCGTCATCCACCTGCCTATTCCGTCCATTCAGCACCGTTATATTGGGCTCACCATCGGGGGGTCCAAGAAAGCCGTTGAGGAAGAGTCTGACATTCGTTTCATATGATATATGATTCCTTTGGTAGTTGCTTTAGTCCAGTCTCTATGCCTCTGGATCAATACTACGGTGCTTCGGGCGTCGACGTTATCTACCCAAGTCAAATGATGAATCCCCACCACTTCTCAGAGCCGGAGTGGAACCCATCATCTCTCATGCACACACCATCCTTCTCTGGCCGACGGACGTTCCCTGTAGGACCATTACATCCACACGACTTTGATACGCCATACTCAGCACCTCACATACCGCCACCCATCGAAGTCTCTTCGGTTCCATCACATGTGATTCCCTTCTCAAGGCCAAAGAGCAGTCCCAGCACTTTCGGCCCAAGCGTTGAGGATCTTCTTTTCGCAGAGAACCCCTTTAGGTTAAAACATGAGGACTATGGACCACCCATGTTCTCTATGTCACCACAACCGATCCCATCAAGCAAAGCCCACACTCCCTTTTACAGCGAAGGCTACCCAGTCTCAAACCCCAGTGGATCACCACGTCGCCACGCTCCAATACCCATCGCACCAGACCCAATCGGACTCCGGCAATTGAATAACCTCAAGCGGGTGCGAGAAGATGAGGAGTATACAGAGTACGGACAAAAGAAGCGAAAGCGAGCGCCCTCGAACGCCGGCCCAGTCGAGCTCAACGAAGAAGAGCAACTCCTCCTCAAACTCAAGAATGAAGACAATCTGCCTTGGAAAGATATCGCCGTGCGCTTCCAGACCGATCTCGGCAAGTCTTACCAAGTGCCCGCGCTTCAGATGCGTTTCAAGCGACTGCGAGAGCGAATGAGGACGTGGACAGAGACCGATGTAAGTCCTGACTCCACTTTCAATCACTTCTCGCAAACCTTTCCCTACCCACCCCAGATGATCTGATTCCTGAGACCTAGATCCAAGCACTCGAACAAGCCTACGACTACTGGGAGAGATTCCAATTTGACATTATCGCCGCAAAGGTAAGAGTTTGCGAAACCCTTCCCCTCTCTTCCCAAACCCCATCCAAATCTGAAACCTGCCAAGACTTCGAGGCTAACTGGGCTTTCTGTTACAGATGCTGGACTTCGGTGCCTCAGAGCGCTGGCCTGCTAAATACTGCGCACGCAAATGGGAGGAGATACATCCAGGACGAGGGCCCTTTTCCACTCCAAACACTGCACACTTCCTCCAGGATCCTTGGGACACCACTCCCCCAGTGGAATCAATAAGTCACCACAGCCACAGCCCGAGGCCGATCAGCGCTCATCATAATGTGAAACCCTACGAATCCTCTACGCTGTAATCATGCGATTGGATGGGATTCGGATTCGACCACGTCAGCAACCGCTTCCAGCTCATTTGGATAGACGAGACTGCACGAACTGCGCAATTACTGCGGAAGGATTCGACGGGTTTGTTTTCTGGAGTACATACTTGGTTGTCATGATGTGCTGGCATTTTGGGGGCTTACACCTTTACGAACATAGAACCATCGTCGGTCGGGGGCGGGAGCATCTCTGCTTATTATGATACCATCACATCGCTGTCTGTTGCCCGATTTACGAGACTGTATGTGTGTTTTTAAGCGAGCGTCAATGTTGCATTGTCGGCGCAGAAATTGCTCTATTGTACTTACTTAATCAAGCCGCTATTCAACAAGTACAATTGCCAATCACTCATACTTTGCGATGAATGCAAATGCCTCGGCATTAAGCATTTGGATGCCTCACTTATCAAGTTCAGCTTTCGCCAACAGAGATTTAGGCAGACACGACAACAAGAAGGCAATTCCTCCCTCGCCTGTCTCACTCCTGCAATCAAGGCGTCCCAGGACCATCGCCAGAGATTGCACCAAAAAACAAAATTCAAGTACCCGTTGTAAATATTCTCCACAATGCAGCCAAGGACCTGAGTTAATCAATTCGAGACCTGCACTGCCCTCCCGAAGCGGGTAAAATGCTGGACCTCCAATTCGACCTGGGGTGGGTGCTAAGGACGCAGGTACCATGTGGGGAAATTACTTTATTGGGTCGATCTGATGAACTTATTCGGCATGTGTTTCACGTAGATATGGGAGCAAGCACAGCCTTGCGATGCGCTGTCCTTCATTTCCCGACGTTGCTGTAAACGGGAGAGGGGGATTTAGGTGGCTTTTTTGGTGAGGGCTCGGCCACCACGCTGGAAGGAATGAGATTGGAGGATTCGGAGGGATTAACCGTGATTAGGTAATACAGTATTCTATTTGCCTTTCTTGGCTGTTGAGACTGTTAGGGGTCTAAAGGATGGGGCTAAAGAAGCGAAGGATGGTGATCGGCAGCGATTGGATCTTAGCGGTCAGCATCAGCGAGAGGTTGTTTTGAAACATCATTTTCTCTGACTGCGATGGGAAGGATGACGGGGTATGGGTGATGATTTGGAGGGAATGGATCCTGCCGGAGTGAGGGGTTGGAAAGGGGGAGTACAGTCAACCTGGCACGTGAGTGAATCCTTCGAAGGAGTGGGAAGGGCTGCAAGTCATCAATCAAAGTTTATTCTTTGTTTGTGATTGGGTGACGGCTTCAGGTTAAATTGATAGATCTGTAAAATCCTAGTCGAGCGAGTTGTTTTGCGCAAAGGACCATTGCCCCAGCCGAATCCTTCGAGCTGTTTGATCCAGAGCCGAGCCACAGGAAATCCTGCGCCGATTCTACAGAGGTAAGCACTTACTCTTCCTTCGTTTATAGCTTGAATGTGGCATCCTTGCATTGTTTCCCATCTAACTTGGTCAAGGCTAGAGTGGGCGAAAATGGTCGTTGTTGACTTTCATGTTGTGCTTGCAACTGATCATAGTGATTTCAAAACTGCGTGGCGGTGGAAGCTACAGACGACACAAGAAGGTTGTCTGCAACTTTTTGAGAATGTGGCTTCTACGATTGAAGCAACCCTTCTTGAAGGTATAGTAGTCCTGAGATCAACTACCAGACATCTAGAGAGTCGGCGGGAAATTTCTCGCCATATATCGGCCCAACAATCCTAATAGACATGCCCTACTATTCCTCAAATCGTCTTTGAGCATTGTGTCTCCGGCAACGAGCAAAGCAGAAAAAGGAATCAGTATACACTTCCAGTCGTCTTCGTACAGAAATCTGCCCTAGTGCCAGCTCCATTGAGAACTTGATAGATATATACTGCACAAAGTCAACAACAAAACTTCCCAGAAATTTTATATAACACGATAAAGCACCTTCCTATTCGCCGTGTCTAGATTGAGGTTGAAACTCACCGCAGCATACACATCCCTTGCAATGAAGACAATGGTGTATTAAACGTTGCAGTGATTCTATGCTGAGGATACATGATGACTCACGCGGGCTCACCACCAGCCACGGAACCGGCAGACAGTGTAGTCCTCAATGTTACAACCAAAGACGCTGCTATGGCTATGCAAATGCCAGAATTGAAAATACCATTTTGCCCAAGTAATCCCACAGGATCGATCCTTCCCCAAGGCTTCAGATGCTTATAGATTCTATTCGGTTAGCCAATACGCCGAAAGTACTAACCTCCATAGCCAGCCATAGTCTCGAACCGTACTGTCGCACAGACACTGCCCAAGACGAGAAATTGTCGCCTTGATGCCGTTTCCATGAAATGGTCAAGCAGAGAGGACCGTCCACATGCTGTTCTCAGAAGCCAGAAGCCAGAGATATCAGACTTCTCTCTTCTGCCTCTAGATCTTCCCAAGAGACGAGAGCGGGAGCAGACCTGGAGCCACTTGTTTGGGGTTTAGTCTGACGTGCTGCTCGCAAGGGCTGTGACGGCGGGTGAGAAATTGGTAAAGGATTCTGTGGGATTCGTGGGAAGGATGCAGCCCCTAGGCATTGCATTAACGAGATACCTCAGGCGGACATCGCAGCTAGCGTTGTCCGCAGTGATTGAGTCATCTCCGCAAGAGCGTCTAACATATCCTGAATACGTGGCTAATCTCATGGTCATTCTGGTTGTGGTGAATTGGGTGGCTTTCAAAAGGAGACTACGCTGATAGGACCAAAGTACCTCTTATTGTCACTGTTTATGCAACGAAGAGTTGCGAGGCGAGTGAAGCGGTTGAAGATGGTATTTGTGAATAGATCACTACAGGCTCCGAACAACATTCTTCAAAGTTGAAAAATACCGTGATGATACCCAAAACATCAGGTGCTCAACATGGAGGCTCGCGGATGTGTCAAAATCGCTGGGGACAGCTTCAGTAGCGTTTTTAGCTCCAAAAAATGACATAAGACCTACTCACTCACTGGAAATGTCACCGATCTTAGGGAGTGGATTCAGAGCCAGTATAGTCTCACTGTCAGTTTACTCCAGGGTGTATACGCTCCAATCGATAGCACTTATATTCAGAGCAATAGCTTGAGTTGTAAATCTCCCGATACTTTACGTACTATTGAGAAGAGCACAGCCAATACAGCGAGGCCGGAGTTTGCTGGAGTTTGCCAGAATTGCGTCTCGATAACAAACGCCACGGCGAGAAATTTGTATGGGAGAGAGTCTTCGACGCTCAGGGAATCAACAAGTATTCGTGTAGACTACATTCAACCTTGGGTCTCAGCTTTTGGTTTCGAGCGATAATGGCGAAAAAGTTCTACTTAGTGAGATTGCAAAGCCTAGACTGGTTCTCCCAAGACTGAAACGCCCTTACGTCCACGCGCCAACCCCGCTGAATTTGTTGTAGTTCCTAAGGACCCTTCTGCGTTTCTGCAGCTATGTAAGGTAGATCAAGCCAAATATTGACTTGTATTCTGATTGGTCAACAATACGAATAGGCGAATATTTCGTCTTATCTTATCAATTATCGTGCCAAGCGAGAAGTGACATTCAGCTCTCTTATGGATACTTTCACCTTCCTTTCTGGACAAGCTCTCGCGTCTCCTCCTTCGCTCGTAATTAAATGCAAGCTTATCTTGTGCGATTGCCATGCATAAAGGTCTGCGTGACCAATCGATCCCATTCAAAAGTATGGGCGGCTCAGAAGCTGTGGATGAGGCTGGACTAGATCCAGGGCAGAGTGAAATGGCAGTCGTGGCAGTGTGGGGTTGAGGTACGAAAGTATTCGTGTACCTGGGGAGCTTCCAGGACCTGCATTGCTTTCATCGTTCTGACAGTGAACATGCAGCTCAGGCGCTTGACCTTTTTGATCTCCCTGGCACCTGGACTTGCCAATGCCTCGCCCTTCTACAAGCGCAATGCTACGTGTCAGAAGACGAGCGTTGTTATACTGTAAGTATAAACCTCCCCGCGACGTGTCTTTACCAATCGAAGGCTGACCATCTTTCTACAGCGGCGCGGGGACCGCAGGCATCACTGCTGGTCAAAAACTCACGAACAATTCGGTGACCGACTTCTTGATTGTCGAATACAATAGCGACATTGGTGGGAGGGTCGCTCATACAACTTTCGGCGCGCCAAACCAGTCATATACCGTCGAGTTGGGAGCCAATTGGGTATGAATCCAGCGGAAGATAAGCTCAATCACTAGTTTAGCTTGCTGAGAACATCGTGGTGCAGGTTCAAGGATTGGTGATAACAGGAGGGCCGGAGAATCCGATATGGACACTGGTATGTTGAGACCCTCCTTAGTTCAGCATCGCGCATGCCAAAAGCTGACAGTGAGATTAGGCCCAGCTGTACAACCTCACAAACACCTACAGCAACTACTCCGCAATCGAGACTTTCAACGAGACGGGCGCTGTGGACTACACTGATCTACTGGATGATTATGAAACCGACTACTCGACGTTGGAGCAAGATGCTGGGTATATCTTGAGTGACAATCTACAAGACCGCAGCGTGCGGTCTGGCTTGAGCCTTGCCGGCTGGAAGCCTGGGAAAGACCCGCAAGCACAAACAGCTGAATGGTGGGAGTTTGACTGGGAGTACGCCAGCACTCCAGAGCAGACCTCTCAGGAATTTGCAATCGTCAACTACAACACCACCTTTTACCAATACTCGGACGAGAACAATTACGTGCTTGATTCACGAGGCTTCAATGCCTTCATCAAAGGAGAAGCTTCTACATTTCTTAGAGCGAACGATTCCAGATTGCTTCTCAATACTATCGTGACGAACGTCTCATACACTGACAGTGATGTGACCGTATACAATAAGGATGGAAGCTGTATCAGTGCTGACTATGCGATTTGCACATTCTCGTAAGTCGCTCAGACCGAATGCAACACGCATTACTTACTGAAAGTATCTAGACTTGGAGTCCTCCAAAATGATGCGGTGACCTTTTCTCCCGAATTCCCGTCTTGGAAACAAATGGGCATTGAGACTTTCTCAATGGGTACATACACCAAGATCTTCCTGCAGTTTCCACCCGACCAAGTGTTCTGGAACACTTCTTACCAATTCTTCCTCTATGCAGACCCGGACGAGCGCGGGTACTATCCCGTTTTCCAGACCCTAGATACCCCCGGCTTTCTCCCTGGCTCAGGAATCATCTTCGTGACTGTTGTACAGGAGCAAAGTTACGTTGTAGAAGCTCAGGATGATGAAATGACGAAAGCGCAGGTGCTAGAGGTGTTAAGAACTATGTATGGCGCAGCGAATGTCCCGGATCCCATCGCCTTCCTCTATCCACGATGGAGCTTGGAGCCATGGGCTTACGGCAGCTACTCGAATTGGCCACCTGGTACGAGCTTGGAGATGCATCAGAACCTCCGAGCGAATCTTGGACGGCTATGCTTCGCAGGGGAAGCTACGAGCGCGGAATATTATGGCTTTCTCCATGGGGCTTGGTTTGAAGGACAGGCTGTGGCCGAGGAGATCGTGGACTGTTTGGCTGGTAAGGGTAATTGTACCGGTGAGGTCAATTATGAGGTCTTGCATGGGCCGACGCCTACCACTGATTACGATGAGGAGAATGGCTGGATGGTAACTAGTTTCCAGACCTATGGGTTCTGAAGATCGGTAGGAAATCGATTTTGTCATGCCGCACTGCCCTGCGATGACCAAATCATCTAATGAGGATAAACTTGTCCAGCTTGGATCTCATCGTATTTGCTTTTATAGTCACATTGCCATACCTCGGCTACTCGCCACCAAGCACGCGCTGTCATCGATCAGGTATTCACTCACACAAGACTCAGTGTCGAGCGTTGTTTGTGCAATTGTTTTCATCCTTTGCGCTTGCCACGTCTTATATCAGGACTCGCGACGGATATCGTGGCTATCTACTACATGCCTATTACCACAATTATATCTTCTGCTTCACCGAAATCCATATTGTCTTTGCAGCAAAGTATATAGTTGCCAATTTCATTTCACAAAGGGCGTCTGCTGGGCAAGCTGTTTAACTGCTGCAGACGCAGGCCACCCTCGCCAGCCACTCCAGCAGACACCAATACCGGTGCAGAGCCGACGACCGGCGTACCCTCGCGCGATCCTCATAGAGGCGATGACCAGCACGAACAGGATCAACCGGAAGAAAGTGAGATTCAACAGACAACGGATCTAAAGCCAGTGGCTAGCGAGCGACCACCTCCGTTCTTGCCTGGCTGGGAAGACTGGACGCCACTGGCTGAAGATCCGAGGCAAGAAGAGGTGTTTGCGGTGCCTGTGGTAGAGGAGAGGGAAAGGGGAAGGTGCGAGAGGCTTCGTGGTGCGGTGAGGTTTGGGGGAAGCGGATGAGGGGCGTGGGTGTTGATGGTGTATCTGGTGGAGGGGTGAGAGGTGTGGTAAAACGTGACGTTAAGGGGCTTTACGACAAGGTGCGAAGGGTGGCTATGCGTTTCGTGGTGGGAAGATCAACAGGGCAATGAGTGGAGAATACTGGGAAGGAGGTTGAATGGAAATGCTGTGTGAGTGTAGCTTTGGAAAGTTGAGGTAGAAGAATGGCTGATGTTGAAGTTTAGGGAAGGCATTCCGTGTATTCGATTTTCTTGGACGAGCTTTAGGGTTGATTATTCAACATTTCGGATGAGACCCGAAGTTCTCCCTGTTCGCGCATCGACTCTTTGACTCCCCCAGTTGTCAACCTATTGGAAATGCCCAAATTTTACTGTGTCTCATGCTATTCTGATTGCTTTCCGATTGATTACGAACATCAAATCATTTTCGTTCTCAATATCGAGTTGTTTGCTCTTTGCCAACTCAGATGACCAAATACTCTGCAGCTTTCGTTGTTTGCGGTTACATGATCTCTCAATTATTCGCCACAGGAATAACCAATGTCTCGAATCAGTACTAAAGCGTTGCCCTGCTCTTCCAACCTCTCCAGCTTGTTATTACACACACCATTGCCTTACTGATCAAAGAACAACATGAGATGCTGTTGTAGCTGCTTCGAGTTCCACCCCCGCAGTACAACACAGAACGATGATAGTATCGCAATGCAAGAGCGCAATGCACGCAACGGACATTCCGCGGGAGCCCCTCGGCGGCAAACCTCAGCGGAGCTGGAAAGACAACGCCCTGGTCGACCACTGACCTCTTTCGAAAAACAGGCTAAAAGGCACTCAATACGTATGGTGAATAGAGGAGAGCGCACGGTGCATGACGATAGCTTTGAAGATGAGGAGAATCAACCAAGTGGGAGTGTAAGGAAGATGGCTGCAGGTACTGGCTGAACATCGTCAGATTGGTTAGACTTGAGCGTGTTTGAAGATCAAAAACGTGGCCAGGCATATAAACTGTGGGAGTATTTTCTTGCACAGCTCATCGATTCCAATCTTCTTCCAATGTTGACGATTTTTTTGTATTGTCCTTTTCACTTGCTTTGGTGTATCTGTTTGTGAATTATTCGTTGTTCTGGCATAGGCGTGAGCTGTCTGTTGAATCAGTCGGCGGCAAAAAAACAATGAAGAAGATCTGGCGATTAATGAATAAGACGACTGTGGAGTCTTGAAGACCTTTCTGGAGACAGTAGATCGTTCAAGGTGCATCTCTTGGCATCTGTCGGTTTGCCTTGTTCTACCGCACATCTTCAAAGAAATCTCAACAATCAAGACAGTAAACGTCTTTATGTGCACGAATGTGTACTACATCATCGCTCGTCCCATCTCCTCTCCCCACAAGCTCCCAGCTCCTATCAAATCCTACCTAACTAACTCACCTTCGACCAAAAAGTTATTCGCTCAATACTAAGACACAAAATGGGTTCCTGCTGCAGCAAATCTCCCCGTTCCGACGCCCATCAGATGACGCCAATCCGTGGAACATCAACTGCCGGCAATCAAGAAAGCACACTCCAGCCTCCTCGCCCAGTCTATCTGTCACAACAAGGCAGGCTTTCGAAGACGAACGTGTCGTTCGATATCATGAATCCGAGAGGAGGGTGAAAATGTGTGGAGAAGGATGAATCTAGCGGCGAGAATGGGTCTATAGAATGAGGGCAGACTGATGGGAAGTGGCGAGTGAAGTTAATAGAGATAATTTGACGGAATGCTGGTGAGAAGGCTGCCGTCCTCTCTTGTAGAACGTTATTGCTTTTTCATTTGCCTCATAGCTCCGCATAAAAGCTGCCATAAACCATCTTCATCCATTGATCAGTCTCAAAGAAAAAAACAGAATATCAGGTCTCTGCCGCCAGTTGCTGCTTATAAACTTTACACCTCATCTAACATCAATCCTATCCTCAACTTCAATTACTGAATCAATCAACTGCTGCCAACAATGGTCCGCGGCACCTGCCTACCCTGCTCGCCCTGCTGTGATATCTCACTTCGCAGAAGGCGGACGCGCAGCGAGAGTCCACCGCGTCCTTATGTGCCGGTGCCAGTCTTAGCCTACAACACACAACAGCGACAACGCAATGCTGACAGTGGAGGCAAGGCAGCAAAACGCTTGGAGCGACAACAGCAGATGTAAAGGAAACATGTAGCGTTTGCGGGCTCTGAGACTTCGAAAAAGGCGCCAGAGCAGAGAGATGGGTATCAACAAACAGACTTCATCAATAGTGAACCAACCCCGACTGTGGAAAAAAGCACGGACGCGCAGGGGAGCGAACCCGTGGCTTCACGGAGCAAGGCTCCAAGTACTATTGTGGAGAGTATTAGCTCGGGGAAGAAGGCTTCGAATAAAGCAGCCGGGAAGGTGGGATTTGAAATGAGTACACCGCCATATTCTGACAACGGCTCGACATAGCCAGCTTATAGGAACAGGCTAGGAGGATGCGCGAAATAGCTCACAACAACGAGGAGCGGTAGAATATGTGTGCCCTGTTGGCTCGTTGCACAGAGCTGTTGACGTTCCACACGAGTGCGAGTCCCTTGTGTACCTACCTAGGAGGTCAGACGAGAACGAAGAGCAGCCGCGGAGGCATCATATCCCTTGTGCGACCAAATTCTCTTCTCTACCATGCTCATCATCTTGCACTATCCTTTCCTTTCAACATCTTGGTTCTCAGATTCGTTTTCAGATCGTGCGTACCACGCCTCAAAAGGAGGGCAAAAATGCCCTACTGCTTAGGCAACTGCGTGTGCTGTTACCTTCCAACCCAATGCTCAAGCACTATAGAAAACGAAAAACGAGATCAGCCGCACCGCTGTAGGCAACCCCAACAAGTCATGGAAAATAGCTCTTCACAATCAAACCGTCAAGCTCAGGCAAGATTTTCTCCCGGCCTCCGCCGTGGACCAGAACCGTCGTATCCAGCCGGCGAAAGCCAAGCAGATGGGACTAAAAGCCCCAGCCGGCGATGGTACCCGAAACGAAGCCTCACTGAGAGCGAAGTGTGGGAGCTACGTTTGGATCAACTCGGATTAGAAATAGATGAAACCATAAGGTTTGTGGAACGGTGGGGTAACGAGATAGAAGCTGGACAAGAGACGGAGGAAGTGAAAGCCAGTCCGACTCAGAGCAATGACGAGCTTCTTCGATATCTGGAGCATAGGTATTCCCCGAAGAGAATTTCTGGAGAGGAGACGGAGGGCGAGCATGGCGATGGTCAAGTGGAGCAGAGCTGGAGAGCGAGCATGGCGATAGTGAAGGTGAAAGGCGAAAGCGGCGTAGAGTACAAGAATAGTTCCACTTTGGGATATGACTCTTAATATAATGAAGAAGGTGGATGACGATTACTGCAACACTGATGAGACCCTAGAGATCGCTAAGCCGCCTCTAGCTCGCAGTGTGACCATGATCGGGATATTTAGTATTCGTGCATGATATCTGGCCCTTCGCTGGCGTATTGTAACGGAAAGATCGGTAGCCTGGCACTGGTGAGCTGGAGATGTGGAGAAAACAGTACACGGCAGCCTGTTCCTTGTTCAAGATAAAAGAGAAGCGCATACGTATTCAACAAGTCTTTCCCTTGTTCCTTATCATTGTCTTCCTTCCTCTTATTGCACTTTTCGTACAACGGACGATTTCTTCTTCCACCTTTGATAACATCACAACGTTTTTTCTCCGACAAGAGAGGTGTCGAGATGGATGGATCCAATAGGCCGAGTAGAAAGGGCTGGAATAGGGCGGCAAAGAAGAAAAGGGGAGGTCCGAAAGCGGGTGTGCACGGGTCAGAAGGACTAAAGGAAGACAACGAGTGCAGGAGCGATGTGGAACTGGCGCTGGCGGCTTCAGAGAACGCGCAGGATAAAGCGACAAACCAAAAGGAGATGTACAGGCTATGGCAACTAACGACGGCAGATCTGGTAGGTTCCAAGATGCCAATAGCAAGAGGGTACAGAAAATAAGAAGCTTAGGCGGCCCTGGGTCTTTTCAGGGAAAGGGCTCAAGGAACGTTGCCCAAGCTGATCCCAATCATGGGCTACCAGAGCGTCGAAACGCTGAATCCAATACAAAAGAGAGCGGCCTAGAAGCGGATTATAAGATCCTGGACAAAGGAGATAGTGAGGAAGACGAAGACGAGGGTTTTGAACTGATGGAGGGAAATGTACTAAAGGCCGCAATGAAGCTAGCAAAGCGCCCTTGGAGTTGGCGTCGTCAGTGTTTTGAGCTAAGCTATTAAAGGGGGCGTCAACAGCGATGAACCTGGATCAGTCTCACTCTGTTGAACAAACGACTCTCCTACAGATTTCTACACACTCTTCCACCCCAGGTGCTAGCAATGACATTTCAGGTGCTGTCGTTACCGAAATTAGGACATTCTCATTACCACTGTTCAAAGGCACCTTGCTCCAATAGCTCGGGACTGAAAACATTCCACTGTATAGAAAAGATGTGTCAGAGTGAAGTGGAATGTTAGAATATCTTCAACATGGAGCTGACTTGTGACCTCCTTAGTCTGCAACGCAGTGGCCTGCTGCTGGGCGAGTTATGTTTGCACTCCCTAGCACCAGACGTGGAGCAGACCAGCTGCCTAGTCTTGATGGCCCCTTGTTTCCAATCGACCTGTGACCGTAGGGGCGGTGACTTTTGTAAAACATGGAAAGCGTATATATACCTCTTGGTAAGCCTCCCCCATTACTTCTGTACAGAGTAGCTTCCCCTCACACTTCGCTTTGAACACAAGAGATATCTCTTCTCATACTACGATCCAGCACTCGAGAACGTCGTCTTGATTACCACCAGCCTTACGAGATGTCGACAACTCAATCCGGCGGTCGCGGTGGGAACGAGAAACCGCCACAGAAACCTAAAGTCCAGGCAAAGGGCGACAATGCGAACAAGGAACAGACGCCACTCACGAAGGAAAAGGTTCCCGATGAGGCAGAGTATGGTGAGGATGATAGTCAACCGTATGAGGAACCTTACAATGAAGACGAAGAATGGTACGACAAGGCTAAAGCTATCGAGGAGGATTTCTACGGGAAAGACGAAGGCCACAAAGAAGGTGAATAGCCGCCCGATGAACCCCTTGAATAAAGAGCGGACTGACATTTCTCAGGGAAAGGAAGGGGGAAAGCAAAGAAATGATGTGCAGCCTGAGACAAGCTGCCATCCACTCGTGGCTTCACGGTCATGGATGGCAATGAAGTGATGGTAAATCACGGCAAAGCTGCAGTTCCATTAGTATCGCCATTGGGTATCATACTGTCATTACCGTCCTCGTCGTCTTCATCCAAATACTCCAATGGAAATGTTAGTATGGCTGCAATACCTCCGAGACCCTCCAATTGTCTTCCACTTTCGTGTGTACTGCTTAGCACGTTGACCTCGCCTCCTTCCTTTTCCCTTACCTGATCTACAAGCCCCACCCATCTTCTCCTTGTAGCCACTTCTTGCGCACGGAATAGGCTGTCACTGATGAGCAGCACACCGCCTCCTCTCCCAACAGCGCCTTTCTCTACCGCTTGCTCGACCTCTCGTGGGCCATAAGCGGCTTTACCATCGTCTCTGTATAGTAGATCCATGAAGTCATGCATTAGCTTCGTCTCGCGTGCGTATTTGGTATCTTTTAGTCGCGCGAGCACTTCTGGCGTCTGTAGGACTTCATTGAGGGAGTGCAAATAGCCAGAAGCCGCATGTGCCACTACAAAGTTCGACTTCTGTGCGAGAAGCGCCTTGTTTCCTGTCCTTGTAGCGGTCTCCATGATGTGTTTGAAGAAGGCTTGAGCAACAAAGCCAGGGGAAGCCAGCAGGATGGGCTTGTTTTCTGTAAGGTCCAGCTGTCGTAGAAGTGTATCGAGAGTCGTCTGAAAGAACTTCTCCAGCGCTTTATCGTGATCTCCCTGCCTCCCCGTCCCCCTCTTCTTCGGCACTGTCATCTCCACCTTCTGCCTCAACACCGTCCTCTGCCCTGTCAACACGGCTAAATGGGCCATCCCTTCCTGCATGACCACCGCCCATATGTCTGCTTGCTTGGCAGGATCACACGCCTCTCTCACAAGCCCCCTAGCCACGCTATCCCAACCGCCGTCAATTTTCTCCAGTGTAAAATTCCTATTCAATTCCAGATCGAGAGTATGCCATTGCCCCACTTTCGTATACTTGTTTTCTTCAATTATTCGGCCTGAGACGTGTAGGGCGGAGGCTTGGGTGTCGAAGTCGAGCTTCTCAACACTGATGAGGAGCGTGATGTGAACGCGGGTTGATGATGTTGAGCCGGTCGCGGACTCCGTTGTGACACGACGAACGGCGGAGGCGCGTAAGTGGTCGGTTGGACGAAGGAGGTTGTAGGCAAACCACATGTCTTCGGCTTCTTCAGGGAAGAGCGTGATGCTGCCGTTGCCATCGCGGTCGATGGATTGTCTTACTAGGCGCATGGATGTGTAGTCTGAAAAGGAAGCAGATAGTAATGGGACAAGGGTCTCAAGTCTAGTTGGATGCAATGCGAGACACTAGGTTTTGGAAGTTAGACAGCCCTTTGGTAGAAAAGATGTGTTCTCCAAGGAAAGGTGAGAGCAGCGTTTTCAAGTATTATGCTCTTGGCTGAATCTTCGGACACTATATCTGAGATCAGGAGTACAGATGTTTGGTAGACAGTATTGTGTTATTTGTCTTCGGGAGTGTAAGGACGGAAGGCGTTTTATCGATAACAAGCCTGCTTTAGGCCTAGCGTGGACAAGAAATTGCATCATTGGAAGCATAACCTTTCCTTTCGGCGTGTTAGTACTGTCACAAAAATGGCAGGTGTCTTTAGACTCAAGATCCTGACACGAAGCATCAGAACACAATGCCAGGTGCGTAATCTCGCGTCGTCAGCGATGGTGAGAATGGAGATAAATTCCAGATATAAGATGCTCTCAGGTTACGAGATCCCTGCATTGGGTTTCGGGGTAAGATAATCTCTGACTTTCGGTCAACGTGTCTTCTGCAGTCGCTGGTTCTAGTACCCGGGGTCGGGAATATATATGCTCCCTAATAGCTGACTTGGAATGGACAGGTCTACCAAACGTAAAGCCCCAGCTGCCGGAAACATGTTCAACAACTGACAAGGCAACTAAAGACCGGCTAGTGAAGCAGAAGACATTGTACTACATGCCTTCGGGGCTGGCTATCGCCATGTAGGTAGGATTTATATTTCTGAGTCGGATTGAGGGCTAAAAAGTAACGAACGATCGCCAGACTCAGCAAGAGCCTATCGGAATGAGCAGCCCTGTGCCGATGCCATACGGAAAGCCATGATCCCTCGGAGCGAGATATTCTTTACATCGAAAGTGCCTCCGAGAGCGATGGGGTATGAAAAGACTAAAGATGCGATTGAGTCAAGTTTCAAGCAGACAGGCTTGGATTACATCGACTTGTAAGTCACTCCATCTATTTTGAGCACTGCGTATTTGGGTTCTGAGCATAGCGATGCGTAAATACGAGGCTTCAAGCCAAAATATTGTCCCAACGCCCGCTCCATAACCCTTTCAAAGACTCCGCACTCCGTCCTTTCTTCCCGTGAATCTACCATACTTCTCTCGACTTCGGCGGTTCAGTTTCTAGACGTTCGCCCTTGGACATCGAATTCCCAATTCAAGCCAGCGTTCAACTTATCATATTTTGATCCCCAGATACCTTATACATTGTCCTTATGGAGGCACAACAGCCCGCAACGGCAGCTGGCGTGCTCTCGTCGAAGCCAAATTGGAAGGTCGTATCCGCTCCATAGGTGTCTCCAATTACGGCGTACACCATCTTGATGAACTTGAAGCTCACATCAAAGAGCTTGAGGGCGAGTATGGCACTGGGAAAGGTGGAGAGATGAGCGTAGGACAATGGGAATTACATCCTTGGCTGACGAGACCTGATATTGTACAATGGTGCCAGCAGAGAGGCGTAGTTGCTGAGGCTTATTGCCCCATCGTCAGAGGGCAAAGATTTGAAGACGAAATGTTACAGACGTTAACAAAGAAGTATAGCAAGACGCCCGCGCAAGTGTTGATTAGGTGGAGCTTACAGAAGGTAGGTGCATTTGTGGAGGGCAGTAACGTAGAAGCCTATGCTGATAATACATAGGGGTTTGTACCTTTGCCAAAGTCTGTGACGAAGTCAAGAATTGAGGAAAACGCACATGTATATGACTTTGAGCTTACGGCGGAGGATATGAAGGCATTAGAGACTACAGAGTACTCGCCTTGCTCCTGGGATCCTACAACAAGTAATGACTAAGTGGTTCCCCCCCATTTGCTACCGCGCAGTAGACACAACTGGGCTTCCAACCTCTCACCAGTGATGATCCAGTGCAGCGCATCCGTGCATAGCAGTTAGCTTCCTCGGCCCTTCGCCCGTAGCAAGTTTTATTAAGCACCCTTAGTCGTGAGAACTAGGTACTTCGTTATCATGTTTTGATACCTTACAAGACCCTCATCCCCTGGCTTTTTTCAATGTGCTCGAGTACATTTAGCAGTAATTGAGCAAGAAACTCTTTTGACTCGGCGACTAGGTTGCAGACGCTCCACCTCCAGCAAGTCCTTAGGATTAGCGATCCCTCGTAGACACGTCTCCCATCTGGCGGCCATCCGGACGACAACTTTGATAGCGACTAGCGGATCTTCGCGTGTCAACGGCGAAGGTGCTAATGGAAAGGAACAATGGGTTTCAAACCGTCGCCTTAAGTTATCCATGGCAAAAATCTTCAAGCTGTTGATGCCGTACTTCTCACCCATGTGGTACATGCGCGCCTGGAGGTGAAGTGTTGGCTTCGTCGAGCTATCATCCTCTTGATTCTTAAAGTCGTAGTCAAGGAAATTGAGGTAACGGAGCATTCTCCCAAAGAGCGGGCTATCTTCGTCTGACCAAATTCAATAGTCATCGTCCTGACAATGAGTTAATCGAACGGATACCAATTCCTGTCCCTATCGAGGTCGAGGCAGCTTCCCTTATTGTCGCCTCGGTATTTGACATGAATATAAGTAGAGCAAGGGCAAATGACCCCTACGTGAACCTTGAAGTTTCGGTCCTCGTAAGAAGTGGCCGAGTCGAATTCTTGGCTATTGTCAAGCAGCCACTCCGAGGAAGCGCTCTGTGATTGAGGAGAATTCGGATCTATGACCTTTGAACCAATTGGGGCTCGTCAGCAGAATTGAAGAAGATCAGGAGCTGCTAATGGCGAAGCCAGCAGGAAGAAAACTCGGTGGAAACGCGCAATTGTCTCAGTCCAAATAAAGGTCACAGCGATAGGTGGTCTCTTCAGAACCTCTCATATGTCGCTAGCGTAGTGAAGTCGTTTCGTCCACTGACAAGTATAAGTGAAGTGGTAGCCACCTGAAAGTGACATGGGACAGAGACTATCGCATCTCTTTGCTACTAAAACCTCACCACCCACTCACGTAATCACGAGCTCCCTGACTCTACAACTCGAGATGGCCGCACCAAGTACTCAAGGGCCAGCCAACATATCAATTCCCCAAAAGCGCTCCAGACCAGACGGCCCTGCTCCACCAGCCTCAGAAGTTGCAAAATCCGAGCTTATCGAAGGCTTCAAGGGGTAAACATCTCTTCCAAGTTCATACCCAAAAACCACGCGCTGACAGTCACCAGCCTCCTAGAATCCGGAAAAGGATCAGACCTGACGATCACCTGCGGTGGCGAGACATTCAAGGTGCACAAAGCGATCATATGCTCTCGCTCACATTTCTTTGCCGCTGCCTGTTGGGGTGGATTTAAGGTGAGCGCAAATGAGGTCTCCACGACGGCATGGTTCGGAGAACATTCTAACCCAAGATCGGGCGATTGATTTTCTGACAGGAAACGGACACTGGCTGCATTGAACTTCCCGATGATGATCCCGCAATAATCGGCAGAATGCTGGAGTACGTTTACGTTCTTGACTACAAACTTGAATTGACCAACCCTCCTTCGAATCAAGCTTTCCTGCTCGGGCTTGGAATGCACGCGCGTTTATACGGCGCAGGCGACAAGTACGGCATGAAAGGCTTGAAAGCGATCGCTGAGGAGCGATTCTCCAGGTCCTTGAACCACTACACCTGGGAGGGAGATTCTTCCGACAGCATCCAATCCTTTGCAGGTATGATGGAACACATCTTCACTAGTACTCCTGATTCAGACAAAGGCCTTCGCATACCGATCGTGGATTACTCCAGGCATCACCTGAAAAAGATGCTCAAAGATGAGTCGTTCAAGGAGGTTCTGGCCAGAGTCCCGGATCTGGCCTATGAGTTGCTGGTGCAGGAGGTTGAGAAGAGGGAGACGGTGGATCCTTCCCCAACAAAGAAGCAGAAGAAAACTCCTAAGAAGCTTGTGCCTGCGAGCTAATTTTAGATACTGCTTGGTAGGTGATTAAGGGACAGGTCGCAGCAGCGACTGAGCTGCCTCTGAGCGTTGACGAACTTAAGGAATGGCGGGTGAGATTTACTCACGAGGTTGTGGTCACAAATACGTGATGAAAAGGCTCGATCTAGCAGGGAATAATGATCGATCAATCTAGAGTGCGTCAGCTCGAGCCTTGAGACCCGCGGACTTTAACGAGCTATAAGATCAATGACGTGATAACATCCAGAAGACCATCCTCAAGCATTACAAGGACCGTCATTCCCGATCTGTGCCCTCCCACTCCCTCATCACCAATCTAAGCCGTTCCCGTCTCTCAAAGCCCGGTAAACCCCTCTCCCACGATCCAAGCTCCATTCCCCACCACTTCGACACTTCATTCTCACAATGATGCCAAGCCCATCTCTCTTGAAGCCTCAGAAGAGGTTGCAAGTAACCAGTAGCAAAGGAGGCTTCCAACTCAACAGCACCGTTTAATCCCATTTTCCTGGCAACAGGGGAGCTTGACAGTACTCAAATTCGGTTCACGGTAAAGCCCCAAAACATCATCACAGTCACAAAGATCTAGACAAACCCTAGCTCATTAAGCCCAGATATGACGCACTGGTCGAGCTCAATTCTCCTACATGATAGGGTGAGGTCTTACCCGTCCAAGGCATCTTATAAACACTGAACTCGGTGCTCAAATCTTTTGCAAGTGCTCAATGGCAAAAGAGTCATACTTTCTCTGATACACATTACAATCAGCAGGGCAAATAGCTGCGCTGTCATAGATATCAAAGAACTTGGATCCACCGATACAACATCAGCAATCTCGCACCTTTGCCCCAGCCACCTTCCGTGCAAAGAGTCCGAGCTGCTTCATACATTCTTTCAACAGCGTACCTTCCCCTCCAACCGCCTTCCCAAACACACACCTCAAGCTCGCCTCATCGCAGACCCTCACAACAACCCCAGAACTACTATTATAAAAGATCCCAACCGGTCCCAAGATATCAAGAATCTTGAACAAATCCGCTTCCTTCTCTATAGCCGTAGGTGCCCCGCCCATGCTTGTCAAGCATCGAAGCCTCACAACAACCTCTTCCAGCCGGTAGAACTTCTTCGAACCCCTGACTACCCTCGCCATCTTATCGGCTAGCACTCGTTCGCTGCTGTCAAGATTGGTCGTGAATTCCTTCATCGACTCTGGAGGGGTTTCTTCCCAAAAGATGGCAACCTCGAGGTTGCGTATGCTGTAGATGATGGGCTCGGCTTCGTTTTTCAATTGGCGATTGACTAATCAGATACTGCTTGGTGCCCATATGATGCTGGATGGCGTGTGGGAGGGGATTGTGGCTCTGGTGGTGGAGACTTCTCGATAGATCATGTCGCGTATCTCCCGTGGGAATGGGAGGAAAGGAGAGGGGCTTGGTAAGGTCATTGCGAAGAGATGTTGCAGCTATTTATTGATATTGAGATGTGCTAGGCTCGTGATATTGCTCGTTCGATACTTCGTGTTTATATTTGTAGGGGAAAGAGCGTACATGCTGGTGACATTGCTCTTTTGATGCTCGAAATTTATCTTTGTAGGGGAAAGAGCGTAGATGTGCGCATGAAGCAGCGAGGAAGACCATGGTTCGATGAAATAAAGGCCTGTTCGAGCCAAGACTTGATGAAATTCGAATAAATAAAAGCTAGTGAGTCAAAAATAATGAGAATATCATGAACATTTTCCCTTAACACTTGGCAACGGCGTTGGCGTAAGACTACGATACATCGAACATGCCAGAACTGCAAGCGACGTACCTCATGGTATGGGACTAGTTGAGTAGCCTGACCATATCCATCATAAGATAAATGCTCTGTATATCTTCCTTAGCTGGAAGGAGCGTAGATCATTTGAATTCTGGGAAGAAAGAACATGCTGCAATCCACGAGGCGCCTCTTAGGCAAGGCTTTCAAAAAAATTCGAATTAAAGAAGCCACGGCGAGAGTCAGAAGGTCAAAAACGAATACCACCATCTTGGCAATGGCGCTGTATAATGAGACAAAATTGAGCATGAGAAGTTACGTATCTTTATAAGTGCCCAGAGGCTAAAGAGTATTGCTTTTCACTGAAAGTATAGTACTATAAGCTCGGCATATCTTCACCAAAGGGCAGTATACCCAAGTCGCTGCTGATATGCAAAGGGAACGACTACGCAACGCCAAGCATGCGTAGACCCCATACCCAGAAAGAGTGACTCCACCCCCATGCCATGACCCATCCGATGCAAATTTTCAATCTTTCTTACATCATAAGCATACCAACAAAGGCGACCAACACGGCGAACATCGAGCCCCTCATTACTTCCTCGGTCTTCGACGGTGCGCCACTGTAGCTCTTGGAAGAGGGCGGATCGCCCTGGGTGAAGCCACCGATGCCCGTTGATGCTGAACCAGCTGCGCTGCTTGACTGGCTTCCGCCACTGCCGCTGCCACCGCCAGTGTTGCCAGAACTTCCAGTACTGCCGCCGCCACGTGAGCCATCTGTTCCTGGTCCAGCACCTGTCAAGCCTGGCACCGTTGCTACTTGGCTTGTTGCTACAGCTGAGGCGCTCTTGGTACCTGATGGCTTGGATTTGGGGTAGTCCTTGTTCATGTCCGTGCCTGTACCAAGCAGAGATTTGAGAATTGTTGCATCGTTGGTTGTAGCGATGGAACTCTGTACACCATTCCTGTCCGTGTATATGTATGAGTTGGTTCCTGAGACGTTCGCACCAGATGGGGCGTCGTAGCATTGGACGTTGACGTCCCGGTACATGGCGTAGTAGTAGCTATTTGTCTTGGGGTCCTGTGCGTTCCAATCGATCAACCCGCCAGCCCAAGCTACGGTGCCTTCTCCGTTCTTTGAGAGACCTGCGGGCCAAAGCGAGAGCTCGACACGAGCGGGACTTTGTGGATAATGGTATTGGTTGTCGGTTTTGTTGAATGTGTCCGCTTTATTCAGTGTCCGCCTGACATTCCCGTCTACCGACCAGGTCAGGGTATTGGGCTGCCAATCGATTTCGTACGTGTGCCACGCGCTAAAGGTATCGCCGCCACTCGACAAAGAAAGATTTTTCCCTTGCTTATCTGTACTTGTCAGTCGAACCCCTCCGATTGTGTATTGCCAGGTGCTTACAGTTTGTGATACCCTGAAAGTAGTAATTTGACTGCGCAGTCTCCAAGTCCGTCCCTATAAATTCGAAGTCGATTTCATCCTTCACGTCCGACAAAAGGATAAAAGCCGAGACCACACCAGCCCCTCGACTCGTCTTCATGGATGCAGAGACTTTCCCATACCACACGTAGTGTGAGCTGGCCAGAAGTGTTCCCGACGCACTGGCTCCATCTTCTGCCAACGTCAAAATGACTGAATCGTTATCCGGTGCCATCAAAGGTGTCCCACTCGAAACCCACTTTGCCTTTGTGGAGTCCCCAAGGTATTTTGTATTGGCCTCAATGTCATCCAAAGATTTCAACTTGTAGTCTTGCGATTTGCATACTGGCGCTGGTACACAAGAGTTGAGGGAAAAGGAGTATTGAGGATCGCAGCCGCCGAGGCAGTAGGCTCCTACGCCGCAGGCACCGTACTCTACGAACAACGTCAGCTTCTCGTCCATGGGCGACCTGGCGCTGAGTGTAGTCCTTACGTGAACAACAGGGAATGCTTGATGGACAGTTGTTGCCAGCTCCACACGTTGTGCCCCCACCCGCCCCATTGCCAGCCTGACTACTCGACTGCGCGAGGACTGTGGATGCTGAGAGTATTGCGACCGCGGCCGCAGCCCGGAAGTGCACCATGGCTTCTGATATATGCGATTAAGAGTGCTGGATAGCTTTGTAGGTGTGGTGAATTAGATCGACGTTGGAGTTGTCGCAAGGGTGAGTGCAAGATTGAGGTTCGCTCCTGCCGATCTGAATGAAACGATTGAAGACAAACAATGGGATATTACTGTAAACGAAAGACTGCTGTAGTTAATTCACGTCCCAATAGACCTGTTAACGAAAGAAAAATATTAGTATAAGGCCACCTCGCTGTCGACGTCCGAGGAGAACGAAAAACATGAAAAGGCTGCTGCAGAGTTCGCAATTCTGCTTTGGCAAAGGGGGGGGTTTGCAGAATGCGCTAGTCCCGATAAAATTAAGTACGAAGCGTGGCGTTGGTTCTCGTATTTTTGGGCCGCAGCAAAAGTCTGGGCCAAGCCTTTTTGCGAGCAATTGAAACTTTCAACGTTTCTTTGTATATTTCGTTGATTCGTACGACTGGATTATCAAAAAGCCATATAAGTTGAAACAAAGTGATGAGAGTATGACTCAACGAGAGAAGAATATATCATTGTCTTCGTTCACGAAGAGCAAATATCGCCCCGATTTCTGCGCCTGACCATCCTGAGTTGAGAGATTGATCACGGAAACGTGGTCATTCAAGTATTAGGGGGAAAGTGCCTCCTGCGAGCGCAATGATTATGTTGCCAGTACACGCGTAATTTGCTGGTGGTTTTGGAGAGCGTAAGAGGACCTTCACGCTGGTGTGAAGTGAGTGCCAGAGTGCCCCCATCAGCACCAGTGAATGCTCGATATGCATTGACGCATGATGAGCCTCGAACTCCATGTTCCCCGCTTAGACTTCTCTCATTGACACAGGACGCCGTCGAGCAAAGCCTCCAACTTGGCGTCTTGTCTTGATATTGAGGTCTTACTTGATCAAATGAGAAGCAGCTTGAGCGTTTATAGATAGAATCTTCTCCTCTATTGCGTTCGTATATTCAGGCACTGTAGCCCTCACAACTGACACGAAGCCTAGTACCTGGCAGCGAGCCTTAAGGGCCTATTTGCCCCAGTACTGGCTGAGCTTCAGCCATATTCTAGCTTTCCAAAGCATCGACAACACATCAGCGGTAAGTTCGGTATCACGATCTCGTCCTTCCTTCTCAAGCTCCTGAACACAAACTTGCAAACAGTTTTCGTAATCCACAGAATATTCCGCATGTGGAAAGCGGAGGCGCATGCGATCCTCAGAGTCCAGTCCGAGCAGCACAGCATGGACACTGGCTTCCGTAAGGTCTTCGCTCATTGAGCATGCAGCGCAGATAAGCCCAGCCGGGGTGTCGACGCGACAGTACTCTATATTTGTTGATGGAGCACCTTTTCCGTATTCGGTTGGGAAAAGATTACCTAAAGCTTTGCGGGCTGTGCGAGGGCTCCATTGAGATGACTTCTTGATAAAATCGACCGCGTCAACTTCCGTATTGCAGTCTTTACCTAGTACATCTTGCAAAGCCATTGCGCGGCAAGCCTGTATGAAGTCGCCAGGCGTGACTTGGGTTGTGGCCTTGAACAATCGGTGGAAATGGAATGAGCTCAATCCTGCCGACGTGGCAAGACTATCGAGCTTCAAAGGGTTCTTGGTATTTGCATTGAACGTTCCAGCGATTATCTTGCGAAGCACCTGGCATATGCCTAGAACACCCGTATTCACTGTGCCCAACAACTCAGGCTTGCATCGCTTACATGCTCGAAGTTTGGCGTCTTCGGCGTCTTCAATGGCTCCTGGAAATGGGAAGAATCGAACGTGTCTCCGAGAGGGCCGTCTCGACGCACAAGAGGGCCGACAAAAGATCTTGGTTGTCAGAACGCCATATAGGAAAGCATGATCGGCTGCGCGGGACCTGGATTCTGTTGCGTGCCAGCGTTGGATGTCTGTGAGGAAGTCGCGACAAGGTACGCCTATCGATGGAGAGGTGACTGCTGAGCTAAGGAAGGATGTGGGCGTGGAGCTTTCCACCAGCGCAGGCGTTCCAACAGAGATGGCTTGATTAGCGGGAGCAGAAAAGCTGTCTGTGAAGTCGAAGCTCGTATCCCATGGGAATGGTACGTCTGAGAAGTACATATCGGCAGCAGCATCGAGGGACTTTCCAGTAGGGTCAAGCATTGGGCGATCGTCTGGGTGGTGTTCCAATTCTCGACGCCAGTCCTCCGTGTTGTCTTCACCGTGGCTGTTGTCGAGATTGGTATTATTTGGGTCTTGTTGAAAGGCATTCATGTCTTCTTTGTCTTTCTGCAACACACCCGGTGCGCTGGCGTAAATAAAATGGTACATCTCTAAGTCGGATGCTGGTAGCGAACCATGAAACAGGATCGGAGTTTGCGATTTGCCAAAATTGCAGGTAGGTGCTTCTAGCTCTTCAACACCATGAGCGAAGAAAACTGCGTCGAACGCTAGGCAGTGGACATCGTGAAGCTGTATTGGTTGAGCTAGGGAATCCATCTTGATCTTGCTTTGAGAGACGCGCGTATGAGCAATTTGGAGAGTCTCAGCTCACTGGATCCTAAGGTAGGAAACAAAGTTTCTCGGACTACAAGATAGAGTTGGATCAGTACAGTTCAAACTTAGAGAACGTAGGTTATGAGAATCGAAGAGATCGACGCCTGCTCACTAAGCCCGCTAGTGGCCTTGGCGCAGGACTTTGACAGCAAGATTGAGCAAGCGGCATATTACCTGGCAAAAGAGCAGTTAACCTCGTACCTGCCCTCAATATCGAATGGGCCCTCATTGGCAGCTGGCCCCATTGGCAGCATTGCTGCCAAATTCCTCGACACATACTGATGGGACAGCAGTAGCCAAATGCATAAAGGCCCAGCTGTGCTCTCCTTCTTCATCAATAGAAACACACAAAAGCCCCTCAGCTACTCTATAGCTAATCAGTACCATTCCCTGTGCGTCTTGAAACTGTTCAATCATCCCACAAAAGCCCATAATCTATCACAAGCTTGTCACCATGCACAGGTCAGTCTCACCGGCCATCCTCTACTGGGCCACACCCGTCATCATAACCTCCACCACCGACCCAGACGGCAGCACAAATATTGCTCCCATGCCCTCAGCCTGGTGGCTCCGTTAACGCTGCATTCTGGGTCTAGCCTCAGGATCTCGAATAACGCGGAATCTCCAACGCACCAAGCAATGCGTGCTCAATTTACCTTCAGACACCATGGTACCACACTTCAACGCCCTCGCCAAAACGACTGGTCGCGAAGACATGTCTGCCTTCAAGAAAGCAGCCAGCTACCGGTATGTCAAGGACAAATTCGAGGCGGCAAGACTTAAGCCTATGCCATCTGAACAGGTAGAGCCACCAAGGATAAAGGAATGTCCAGTACAGATGGAAGAGGAGCTTGTAGAAATTAGTGAAATGAGCAAGAATGAAGAGGGGATGGCAGGATTTTTTCTTGGGCTGGATGTTGAGATCGTAGGTGTATTCCGAGGGTGGTTTATTGCAAATGGGAGTCGACGACAGGATTGATGCAGATAGGTGGAAGCCGCTTATGATGAAATTTCAGCACTTCTATGGATTAAGTTCTGGAGTCGGTTGGCGGAACTGATGAGGAAAACTATCGCTGATTGAGACGTTTCATGGATGTCATGAAACGCTTCATTCATCATTGGATCGACAACTGCATGCACTCACTAGGGCAACAACGGCCAACTTATCGCCACAATCCACTATCTAGGGGTATCATAAACGCTGAATCCATTATTGACAGCTGCATGCATGGGTGTCAAGATCCAACTTTTCGCCCGACTCCACTGGCTATGGGTATCAAACAATCATAAACGCCCCATTCCCTGCCACAAACCCCGTCGCATCTTCCAATCGGCGACCTGCCGTCACCACTCGACTCACACGCATCTCAGGAGCCCCAACACTCCTCAAAACCCACTCCAGACTCGCATGCTTGGGCACAGAGATGATTGCGTACGCGGTATCCATGCCTTGCGTGACAGGCTGGATTCGCACGTTGCCATAGTCAATGGCCAACCTTCCACGAACTGGCCCAACGTGGTTGACCTCGTCCCTCCCCTCCGCGTTCCACTTCCCGTGGCGGAACATCAGGATGTCCTGGCCAGACCACCCTTCCAAACACTCGTGGCTGGCGTAATAGCCACAGCCGTAGGAGACATTTTGGTACTCGACATTAGTAGCCTTCTGTGGAGGCGCCATTTGCCAGCGCTCAAGGTCTTTGATGAACTGGAGCATCTGCCGTGGGTATGGCAGCAACGTAGCCCGAGGATCCACGCGCCGAGTCGAATCGATGCCCTGCTGTGCCACCAGAGCCCTCACCCTCGCACACTCTGCTTCATTGATGAGATGAGCGTTCATGCGTGCGTGCAAGTTGTTGTTGCACTCCTGCGAGTAGATTTTGGCTTCTTCTGATGTACTCCACCAATTGGGGTGGATGCATGGGCATACCTTGGGGCTCTCCAAGACTCTGCCAGGCTGTGCGTATTGTCCTTCGAAGGATAGGTACAGCTTCTGGTCATGGTAGTAGTGCATGGCTATAAAGACCGGCTCGCACTTGACGCAAGCTGGCTTTCCATGCTCCATCAGAGAAGAGGAGGAGCCGTGTCCACAAGAGTAGTTGATAACATTAAAGATACACATGTTTGCTGTATTGATCTTCTGTCTTGGTTTTGGTGGCGAAGGTTGTTGATGGAGATGAGTAAGAATTGGAGCTGATGTAAGCTGGTTGAGAGTCCTTGGAGAGGTAAGTCTCAGAGAAGATCGAGAGAAGATGGTGGGAACTGTGGACGAAGGAGCTGTTGAGAGGCGAGATGCGTTGGAGAAGGTGGTGGTTTGTAGAGAGAGAATTCACGGCCCTCCAGTGACAGAACTAGGACACCTCCCGAAATGTAACAGGGGAGGAAAGGAGATGGAAGAGACTTGTTCTGTGGTGCTCGATTGCCTTGGCGGACGTATCACAGCCTGGTATGCACTTGATGTTCCTCTGGTCTCTGGTATGCACGACCTTTGAGAAAAGCTAACACAAACCCACAGTAACAGTAAGGGTTTGGTACTTTGATGCCTTTTGCCTTGGAGAAAATGCAAGATATGGTCTCAGGTATGCACAAGCCTTTCTTGAGACCTGCACAATTCTGTCTTGATTGCAAAGCAAGTTGATTTATGGCAGTAGGACCTTGGTGTTGAACTTGCCTCAGAGAAAATTAAAGCCTGGAAGACTGCTAATGTATCTCTGTTCTTGAAGTCTGCATGCACAAGAGTAAGAAAGCAAGCAAGTGCAAGGTGTGTAAGACAAGTGCAAGCTTTGGTGGCGATGGTCGATAATGTCGAAGTGTGTGAGTATGTAGAAGAAAGAAACCTCTGGGGGAGGGAAAATTTATATGTTTATATATGCCACAGACCACATCACTTCTCCCACTTAACACTGCCGGCGCCCCGTGAATAGCCTCACTTCAACTAGACCGCGGACCGGCCCGCAATCTTCTGACAAAAAAGGTGGGTGATGTTGGCTACTTATAGGGAGGCTACAGCTGGTCAAGTGAATCTTCTGCCGGCACTTGGACAGGGAAGGACTAGAAGCGATGCAGGGCAGGAGCACTTCATTCAGGGGGTTTCACTTTATCAGTGATTGTGTCTAATAGATGAAATCAGTGGCAAATTACTGTGGCCTTTGAATAGGACTAGAGGTGATGCAGGGCAGGAGCGCTTCATTCAGGAGGTTTCACTGTATCAGTGATTAAATTTAACAGATGATATCAGTGGCAGCTTACTGTGGCCTTTGAACAGGATTTGATCTATACTTATGCTCCTCTACGTCCGGAAACTCTGATAATTGCTACACAAGACCAGTCATTTGGACACAGCGTCTATTGTGATACATATGCTAACACAAAACACGACACATGTGTATCGAGGGAGCACAAAATAATCCTCAAGGGCATTGGGTAATCCAACTGCGTGACAAATTTCCCAAAACACCAAAAGCTTGCCACAGGGCGCAGTTATTTGGGCACACGATCTTTTTAGATCCACTCCCGAAGTATGCTGAAACAGATGTGGATCTAAGGGTCACCAATTGGAAGACGAGGCGGTGAGCAAGTGGATACCAGAAGCGCTGAATATTCAATTACATGGCAAATTTGCCAAACATTTGCCGCGCGAAATCGATTAGGGGTAAAAATCGCAATATCTGATCTACATGCCGAAACATACCGAGATATTCCTGGGCAACAGGATTACCGATCGAAAGAGCAGGTACCGAACAAGTGACTGCACAAGCTGCTTGCGCAGTGGGTTGCACAGGAGAGTATGATCTTTTAGCGACCGAGGCAGATGGCCCAAGAATAGGCCTGTGACGCAATGAGGAGACAATCGATGTGATTGAGGTGACCATCACTGAAGTCGTGTGAATTGAGAAGTCATGTACTGTATTCCCAGGGACAGAAAGCCAGTTGTGTCAGTCTCAGCAGACAAGGAAGCACGAACTCGCAGTGACCGAGGCAGATGGCCCCCAGATAGGCCTGTGACGGTTTGAGAAGATCACGCTTGGTGAAGCGGTGTCAACTGGATTAGTGGCGCCTATGTTGTGTCAATTGAGAGGTCTTTCATCGGAGTCATTGGAGTCTCAGCAACAGGGTGTCATGTGCGTTGGTTGAAGCGGAAAGAATAGCACCTCACCATTTGAAGGAGATCGATGAAACACATTGATACCAACGCTGGGTAAGAAAAGATCGCTGATGCCAGTGTTGCTCACAAAATTCAGATCAGGTTCGATAAGGTCGGCGTGTTGCTTCGCAGAGAGTGCAGCAGACTATGACGTGGAAAGATAGTCTATCATGCTGATGCTGAAGCTACAATAGAAGAGATGTCCAATGCAAAAATTGCTTGTATTGACTTGAATCAGACGCGAGGAAGTGATTACAGTCCTCACAAGCAATCCTCCACCATCCACCAACCTCCCCTTACAGCCGTTGCTAATAAGTCTTGCCCAATGCACAGTCCGCCAAATCGCCACCTCATCTCCCAAACTCTAGCAAGGCGCTCAAGAGGGTGAACGCGCTCCACGTCTTCCTCGTCCACCCCGCCCATGACGCCCATGGTCGCTCCCATTCTCCCTCTCCCTCTCCCTCTTCTCATTTACGATTTCCCTCTCAAGCGCCACCTTCCCCTTCTCAAGAGCGCCTTTCTTCCTCTCAAGATCCGCTTGGCGGCGATGAGAACGGCAGGGACCATTCACAACGTATTCAACGAGATCAAACAATCCGCATGGTCGGATGGGGTATCTGCGGCCGCGTGCAAGATTGATGTTGTCGTGGTTGTCATAGTAATAGGTTTTGCAGTACCTCTCCAGAATGGGACCAGATTTTTTGCAGCCGCAGGCGTAGTAGTCGACGGCGTGGAGGCACATTGTGGGTTTGGGTGGGTGGATGATTGTTTGAGTGTGGTTGAAGAGTGGTGGATGGTGAGTGGTGGATGGTGAGTGGTGGGCTGTGTGAGGTGGAGAACAAGAGAAGGTGGAAAAGCAGACCTATTTGTATCCAGATGAGTCGTAGGCGAGAGACAGCAGAACGCAATGGAGGGTGATAGATGCATGAAGTGGGTAACAGCCACAAAGAATGAGGAGCCCATAGCAAAGCATCTCTTTGAACCGTAGTGTATTGCTATAGCAAACGTCCTTGTAGCTTATGTAGAACGGGCTTCTAGATGCTGCATGCACGAGATAGGGCTGTGGAAACCTTGAGAACAACAAGTGAGTTACCATGGAGTTATAAGATTAAATCACACACTTAATCTTGTGACGAAGGTTGAGCTCACGATCCTACGCTTCAAAATTCATGGAATAGAGAGTGAATAGCTCTAGAACTGCAAGTCAGAACATGGTTTGGCTTATGCCGAGTCTTGAACTCACCGTTCGACACTCACACAATCCATAAAATCAAAAGTCTGTCGCTTGCAATACTCTCAGGCTAACGGATCCACGCTCATACTTCTCGAATTCGTATAGCATTTCAATAGCGTCTTGCGGTGGGGGTTGAACAAGGACAAAAGCAAGCAGCGATGCCGACAGTACTTCAACAAACATTGAAATAGCAGATTATCAGTTCTAACAATGCAAAGCTTGCCCATCTGGCAACTCCGTAATAACTTGCAACGTAATGAAACATGAAGAGCAAGGAGCAAGATACAAGGTCTATAAGACTTCACAATATATGGAATTAGCAGGGTATCAGCCTTAATAATACAATATATACTCATCTGGCAACTCCACAGCGCCTTGCAATGGTAAAAACACAACTCACGACGCCTTCTGTCCCTGCCAGTACACCCTAATGCGGAGCACCACACCCACAATCCAAACTCCGCTTGAAGTCGCCCTGATAGTGATCTAGATCTGCATGCGTCCTGTCCTCCGGCAGCATCTCACCCTGCCATTTATCCGTTTGTGCAAGCACAGCACCCTTCTCTTTCAGCTCCTGAGTCACAGCGTCTAAGTCAACGTCAAGATAATCCCGAATGAATTCCCCAATTTCCGTATTCTCATGGTTCCCAATCAACTTTCTTGCATGCTTTGGATTTGACGCGTATATATTTACATCCACAGCCGAATGACCATGAGTACTCCATCCCACCTGCGCCCGCCTACTGATAATATCCGCAAATACATACGAGGCGGGCCAAGGATCGTGCGCGTTGTCAACGAGGCGATTGAGCTCGTCATCTGTGGCATCGTAGACACCGAGACCGAGCTCGATGAGCTGCGTGCGGATGTAAGTGGCTAGAGCATCTGGGGTCCAATTCTCATGCTCGGAGGTTTTATGGCGGAGTTGGTAGGCAAGGTTTTCGGCGGAGTGGGTTGCGTTGATTAGCTTGTCGGGGTACCAGCGGTAGACTGGGTAGGCATCGTGGAGTTCTATTTGCGTTAGCTTTAGCTGGGGAGAGTAGACGTGGAGAGTCTTACGTCGAGCAGTGGCCAGTCCACCAGTTTCGTGGTCACTGGTCCCCACGAGCACGCCTTCCACATCGTCCTTGTCCAAGAAGTCCAAGGCGCTGGCGAAAGCCTTGTCGTATGCTAGCACCTCATGCACTTGGGCGACAGGATCATTACCATGACCAGCATGATCAATCCTACTTCCCTCAATCATAAGGAAGAAACCCTGCTCGCTGTCCTTGGTAGCATCGCTCAAAGCCTTCAATGCTGTCCGAGCCATCTCATCAAGCGATGGGTAGATGTCGTTCATGTTTCTGCGATCTATCTCATACGGGATGTCCGTAGTCGCAAAGAGACCCAGGAGAGGCAGTTTCACTGCACTGCCAAAGTTGAGCCCATCAAACGCCTTCTTGTCACTCGCATAGCTGAAACCTTTATTCTTGGCCAACTCAACAACATCTTTATCATCACCTCGACACGACCCTCTGCTACTGTTCGGCAAGAAATGACACTTCCCGCCCCCAAGCATAAGGTCCACCACCCTACCCAACGGAAAATCTCCAACCATCTGTTCCGCAATCCTATCCTCATCCTCTCTCCTATTGACATGCGCTGCAAAACAAGCAGGCGTAGCATCCGTAATCCTAGTCGTAACAACCAAGCCAGTCAAATAGCCCGCCTTCTTCGCTGCCTCCAGCACCGTCCCACAAGGCGAATGATCTGGCAGAACAGATATAGCACCATTATAACTCTTCTTCCCACACGAGAATGCCGTGGCACCAGCCGCAGAATCCGTAATCAAGCTGCTCGTGCTCCGTGTCCTCGACGATCCAATGAGATGCTGATCCAGCACCAGCACATCTTCCAGGGGCAACCCAACCTCCGTCTGCCTAAAACTCCTCGTCAAACTCAGACTCGTTGGACCCATTCCATCCGAGACCATGAAAATCATATTCCGCTTCCCGCTCGGTTTTCCATCCTTGCCCCAGCCGCCAGAGCTGGCTGGACGTGACGTTTCTTTGTGTCGGTAGAGGACAGCGAGGACGATCACGAGGGCGGTGGCTATGAGTGCCCAGGTAAAAATGCCGATTTCGCGCCAGAAGGGCCAGCCATGTTTGCGGGATTGGGGGTTGGATTGGCCAGTCAGGAGGGCGTCCTCTTCTTCTTCGTGGCGGTTGCTGGATTCAGGGGAGGAGGGGCGATCTTCGGACAGGAGAGGCTCTTGGTCTTTTGCCATGGTGAGTGCCAACTTTCAATTGGGATTTTAGACGGTGGTGGGGTTGAGAACGCATTATGACTGTGAGATAGATGCCATCTAACGGGTTGGCAGATGATCCAATCATCGGATCCTATATCTTCAAACCAGGACAACTTAACGTTCGAACAGGACTTACCCCTTTTTCCAGGGCTTGGCAAAAACCAAAATTCCGAGCGTTTGATAAACTATGCAATGAGAAAGTTGAGGGAAAGATTCTAACATAGTTGAATTCCAGACCTTTATATGATGTTACAAGTTCCGGCGTCGATCTCAAATCTGCCCAAAGCACTTCACCTTATTTGGTCCAGAGCCTCCTAGATGCCCTTCTAGAGACTGTATTCCCATAAAATCTGCTCATTCAATGTCTTTGTTGATCGTATATTTCCCGTTGTACTTGGCCCTCGTCCTCTCAACAGGCTGCGATCTGTCGCTCGCTAAGCGGCTTCTATCACCGGACGAATCCAATCCGACATTCAGACCAGAAGCCTCCCGTCTCCCTCTCTTAGTCCAAAACGCCCCTGGGGTACTGCGGGCAGCGACACCACCACGCACAAGATGATAGTCAAGACCATCTCAGGCACCACGCTCAGGATGACTACGATCGCCAACTACGTTGAAAAGGTTGAACGCTTTCGATGATGAGGACACCGACGGAATAGGCGCAACGAGCCGCGATGAAGAGGATTGCCACAGTAACACCGTATTGCAACTGCGTAGACATTTGAGTATGTTGGGAGTAAGCAGAACGTAAGTGAGGGACTGACGCTCGTGCCATCGGCGTACGCAGCTGCGCCTGCATCTGTGATGTGTGCGCCTTGAAGAGGAGAAAGACTGGATCAGCATACCAAGCGGGCCGCCGCCCAATGGAATCATGGCCCTTGTCTTCTCGTCGGAGGTCATCGACACTACTATCCAGGTAAAGAGGAGGGCCCAGCAAAGTAAGAGCGCACCGGCACCAATCTTCATCAGAAGTTTGGCTGTTGAGATCGCATTGCCACCCTCGAGAACGATGACTCCTGCGACGAGGATGCCGAGTGCCACGCTGACGAGCATGTGGTAATGGAGGACGAGAAACCATTCGAGCTCGCTCTTCAGGGTGGGGTTGCGAGCTCTCAGTCTGTACGATAATTGGATAGTGACTGTCAGAATAGTGAGACAGCCAAGGCTTACGCTTGGTGGAGGGTTCCAGCGGTTGCAAGAAGCAATGGTGACAGTCTGATGTTGTTGATGATCAAGGTTTTCCCATTCATCGTATGACCATCCTCTGCATGTAATTCGACTGCACTTCCTACGATTCGAAGACAGATGATTCGGAGGTAGACTTAACCGAGGAAGCCCGGCCAGCCATGTTTCCGGAGACAGAAGAGAGCTGGCTGGATGAGGATAATGTAGTTAGCGATATCGACGATTGCAAGTGGATCGGCCATTATGACCTTGGTGACGTGAAGATGGCGCTTTGTGACTTGGATGAATGTAATTCTGCAGGAAGGGTGGATCAGACGTCAACAGATCTTTGCTCGTAGAGCAAGTCAGAATGTATATATTGATGCTGGAACACACGATGTGAGATTGCATATCGGTGTCTGATTGCGGTGTAGTGACTAACACGTAAAGAAGGCTTGCTAAGCCTCGCTCACGGTCCTTGAAAGGCTATAAGCCTCCTATATGCATGAACGGAAAATACCTTTTAGCCCTGAAACGCTCTGTGCTAAAGTTTAATAGGTGCATGGGAAGGGAAAAGTAGCCTTGCCGTTTCGGGAGGGAGAACGAGAACGAGAGCGAAACCGAGATCGACTCAGCCGCACTCAGCACGCTGTCCGAGAGAAGCCACGTTTCACCATTGGCAAGAATATTGCTACTTGTATTGTTTCATGAGGCACCATTTGCATGGATTGCAATGGCCAACTCATCATGTCCTGCCACTCCACTCGCAATATGATTTGAATACCTCGAATCTCTCGTCGCCCTGCTTGTCCGATCCACTAAATCTTCTCCCTGAACCTTGCAAGAAGGGCGAAGTAACAAGCAAGAAGGACTAGTGCCCGTGGTTGTTGTTCCGCTACCAAAACGGTGAATTCTTTGGGGATCAGCGTTGGGAATGCGATCAGTCTTCGGCAGGTGTTATCAGGTTCCTCTCCGGCTGTGATGGCGATCTTGACTGCGGCGATGTAGCTCAAAGTTGAATTGTATGCTTCTCAGATCTTCGAATCCTAAGGCTTATTTATGACATCCGCTTGGCTTCGCTGAAGCAGATGCTCGAGGCGCTGTCGATTGCTCTCAGCCCACAACTCTTCATTGTAAGGCGTCAGTATCGGCGGCCTATTGAGGACTTTCATCGCTGATAAAGGTTCCGTGGTCTGGAAACCGCTGCCATACCGCCTGAAACACTCTTCCGGTGCCGTGGGTCAGTTGTAACCACTACAATGGCGGTGTATCCGGACTCACGGAGCGCTCTTAAAGTGCCGCAAACGTACATACGCGAAGAATACTCGCGTTACGGTATAAGGCATCTGTGTTTCCTTTGCTTGCATGAGAGATATCATCGAAACGGCCCCGAATAGCTAAGTCCAAGTAGTTCCAGTGGACATCCTCAACCTCCGCCTCGTTGGGTCGGGTTTTTGCCAGATGCAGTGCAGATAGAGTCAACAAAGAATACAGAAGCGCATCATTCTCGAAAGCCAGGCTTGACGGCATGATCGCCCAGAAGTCCCTCGCATTCGACATTGTCCCACCTAGAAGACTTTTGCTGGTTTTTGTCGAACAGTGCTGAAGTACCTCGAGTTCGCGAAGGCGCCGTTCGCGAGACTCGGAAAAGTCGAGACTGTTTGTACTGCTCGCTCTTATGCTAGGGCTTGGATTAGATCTAAGGCCTTCAGTTAGGTTTTGGTGAGGCTCTAAATGTTCAGATCTTCTATTAGGGTTCTGGCGGTCGTAGACGCATGCCATTTGGTAGCTTGACAGTTTCGGCGTGTTGGATGGACTTCATCCCACTATTTATATAGTCAGATACTATTTCCTTCAGATTTCGAGCTGGCCACAATAGTTGTCTCAAAACAGGGAAACGCACGATAATTTACACCAGAAAGTGAATTACCTTTCTTCAAATGATATCCATAGCTTTTCGATGAAGCGAACCATGGAAAGGGTGATCCCATCTTGACTCGACGGGCTCTACATTACTGGCAGCCAGTCCTAGACTTCTTATGATAGAGTCTCGGGGCGCCGTTTGTCCCTTTACGCTCGTTACCATCTGGCGCTTTAGACGGCGTTCCTGCTCCGCTGCTACTGGTCGCGTATCGAGTCTGCCGCGTCTGGGCACTGGACTCAGACATGTGGGATTCCCAAATTACCATCGGTGAAAGTACTACGCGTAGCTTCTTCGCCAAAAGGGAAACAACGTGCGCAAAAGATTGCCTTTCGTCTCGCTTTCGCTTTCTATTTTGGTTTAGCCCCTAAAAGAAGGCCGAGCTTTACCCCTATTCCAAACAATAATATGTAGACTGGTGGACCGGGTTTTTATTTTTTGGATTTTGGATGCCCCACCAAATCCAAAATCCGAAATCCATAATTTAGACTACCACGTCACAACCAGTTCTCGTAAGGCTATTAAAATTTCAGGAATTCCTATTTAACTATATCTCTACTATAATCTTAATTGTCAGATACTTAGGATCTACGGTTGTTAGAGTACGTAGAGTTTCGATGATTTCCTGCGAAGCCTTGGCGTAGCGCCGACCTACGCCAAGCCTTCGCAGAAAATCAGCGCGAAATCAGCGAAACCTATACCTCTGAATCACTACCTATTATAATTATTAAAAAGCTTGAAATATACTAGAGCTATAATTATAAAGTAATTCTCAAAGTTTTAATAACTTTATAATAAGCGCATGTAATATGCTAGCCTGAATTATAATTTCCGGATTTTAAAAACGGTCTATCATTGTTGGTCATGGTTCTGGAAATTATTACCACACGCGTCACTTTTCGGCAAGCTGCATACAGCGGTACACGTCCACTGGCCGGGAATAGACCGAGAGAACGGAGATGCGGGCTGCTGCATAACGCAAGCATGACAGCATGCAGTTCAACCTCTAGCAGAGGACGGGTTTTACGGGACGGCAGCCAGATCGAATAATTGGTCCTTCGAGATGTTGTACTCTACATAGGCGAGAGGCCAAACGCCTTAGCCATGCGTTGTCTTCTGGAAATAAACTACTTCAAACTATATATTACTAACGACGAGTGAGCTGAAAAGGCGATTTCCAATGACTTCGCGTCTTCGAAGCGATGGCGACCGAGCTTTCGCAGAGAGGTAAGAACAACAAACTACTCTTGGTTTTAGAGCTTCACTTGCCATTTTTTGCATTGATGTGCGGAAAGTTGGTCTTCATTATGTCTAACATATGGTAGATCAACTACCAGGAGTTCAGTCCTCAGCCCGTGTAAGGGCTGAATCTCAGCAAAATTGTCTCATTGAACAATTGACCAGTGTCGCTCGCCTTTTCCGCGATCTGGACGCTCTCTTCATAGCAGAAGCTCACAAGCTGAATCTGTTCGGGGCGGTAAAAGACCCTGACTATATGTATACTTCGACATACATACCTGCGAGACCCAGCTTGGATCGATTGGACCCCTGTGATCGAATGGCAATACTAGAGATCCTTGACGGAAAGCCCGTTTTCCCCTTGTGGGCGGTTGTCATAGGGTCCGGGACGATCAGGATTCAGGATTTGACGCCCACGAAATGCCTTGACCACAAGAGTTTCATTCTTGAGTTGGAGAGGCGGGTTGACAAAATCGCTGCACATATTGCTTCAGCAACCGTTCAAAATCACCCAGTTTGGGAAGCTGTCAGTGCGAGTCTGCGAAATAGGATCTCGTATCTTCGGAGATCGCTTGGTCTCTTAGAAGAGGTGACGAATGATGGCGACGACACAAGCCCAGATACTCTGATTGAATCAAGTCGAACCTCTGTGCAAGAGCTTTAACGTAGGCCGATCGCCGCCCGGAGTTATCGAATGGTCGACTAACCGCAATCAGAGAAGACCAGCGATGGCAGAACATTTCTAGATAGTCATTCTGGGCTGCAAGCTTCGAATGTGCTTCGGGGTGGATTCAGACATCGAGCATTGGCGGTAAGGCACTTACACCCAGAAGGCAAGCCTCGGCAGCTTAGAAGAGGCAACGGTCAAGAGAGACCTTTTGCCAACCAGGTGATGAGGATAGTTTTTACGCGCATGCATCATAAGTTGCTCAACAAATTGCGCCCGTGATACCGCTTGTCAAAGCGATCAAAAAGCACGCATTGCTGCTAATACCATGACTCTGAATCTTTGCAACCCCTATTCAATCTCCCCAAAAATCCTCAACGCAGCCCGTCCTCGCTCCCGAACGGCCAATCGAATTCCCAGATCATCTGAGATTTTTTTTTCTAGAGCTTGCCACGCACAGAAACTTCCAGCAAGTCCGAATCAATTTTCGCTCCCAGAAGTCCTACGTATGATTTCGAGAGGTCAAGAATTCTCATGAACAACACCAGGTTCAAGCACCTTTGAATCACTCGATATACCTTGCGAAGATAGCAGCATTGGAGTCCCCCAAGCCAATCTTGCGGCTGGATTACGCCGCCGCACAACGTCGTTGACCAAATCAAGATCCTCCGCAAGCGCTCGCTTGAAACTCTCCATCGTGAACAACGTCGTCCAGTGGCAGGTTGCAAGGGCCGCAGCAAGGTCACGAAACCCGCGGTCCGTATCTGGTGTACTGTTATACACCATTGGAATAGCGGCAATAAAGCCACGGGCGGTCAATGATACAGAGGCGTCGAAGTTCGCCTTGGCGAATAGGTTTCGTCGCTCCATGACGTAGTCGTTGTCCATGGCGTACTTTTTCGCATCCTCGGGGCTCAAGTCAGGGGGTTCTGTAGCGGTAATCAAATCACCGGCGGTCAATGATAGGGAGGCGGCGAAGTTCTCCTTTGCTTTTAGCTTCAAGTCCCTACATTTCGTATTTGTCGCCCATGGCGTACATTTTGGCATCGTCGAGAGCAGAGCGTGGGGTCGTTGTCCTGTAGTCCGTCGAACAGCAGCAGCGTAGCACCATCTCCACGTAGCTTGGATCGTCATGGTCAAGATCAACACGCTTGACATTCCCTTTCTGAGGAACACATTGTTAGTTCCTATTTCCCAGCTTTTATTTTGGAAAGACGTAAGGGTTTTCACATGGAAACGGTATCTAAAGAGAGGTTCGAAGAACTTTGAGCGAGAAATGAGAACATAAATATGGACTTTAATGTCCTGAGGTCTGCAGATAATTGTCAAGTCCGCATACTAACACTTTAAGCAGTACTGGCTACTGACTCTTGAGAGTATTGGATCTCACGCGAGCATTGACGGGTTTGTGTCTTCTATGCTAGTGTGTTTCATCCAAACCATGCGGAAGCCTGTAAAAAATCTTACGACGTGCTCTCTCGACGTCGAGAGCTGTTTTGAGTAGTCTGCTCATAGCTCACTCTGTGGAATTTCGATATCTAAGTCAGTAAGAGATGTTCTCAGTGGTAGCTGAAGTATGAAGGAGGGTAGTCAAGTGATGAAGACCGAAGTGATGTAGGCAATCTTATCGCAAACCTCAACTAACTTGCGGTTTATCAGCCCGCGCGTTCACTTATAACAGAGATCAATAACACATACGTGTTATAGGTGTGAACCCTGACGCACTTCTTTATTTGCAACACTCCTGCTAGTAGGTCAGATACGAGGCTAGCACTCAATCCACCGCGACCGCTTTATCAATTGGCCAAGCAATAAGCACAATGAAGTTCGTACCACCCGTTGGAGAAGACGCGTGTGGATCGTAAAGCGTGTTTTGCGAGCAACCTATGCTTGCTTTCAACACATAGATATATTAATTTGTTGGGGGATCTAATTCAAGGTACGATCTTGCCAATGACGGTTGTACGGGCCTGAGTATCCAATTCTTTTGTCCTACTGAGTCTGCTCGAGTATCAGAACTGGCAGTAAGATGTTGCTTAGATTCTCAAAGTCAGCATCCTGCCAACTGTCATCAATATCATAGATGCAAGATTGTTGGATTTTTTTCCCTCCATTGTCCTCAGAGTCCTGACACGAGCTCTTCAGAAGCTTTGTGTCTGACCATTGCTCCTGATAATTGAATCCGCTACCAACCTCTCCGCCTTTATGCAAACCGCAGGACTACGTGCATGTGTAGAATTCCTTCAGCCCAATCTCTTGCCCATGACATCGGCAACGAAATCCAAATTCTCTGCAATCAATGTCTTGGACTTGGGATGTGCCGAAAAATCTGCAGAGTTTTGCTGTGCATATCTGACAACGATGTCGCGTAGGCCACGATCGGACTCTGGTGTCGAAGCATAGATATATGGTATGACTTCGTACAAGTGATCCGTCTTTGTGGATCCATTCCCTTCTTCCATGGCCTCGACAGTAAGCGAAAACTTCGATTTCGCAGTGACTTTGAGGCTTTCGATGCCATACTTCTCTCCTAAGGAGTACATTTCCGCATTGGTATGAAACCTAGAGACCCAGAGATGCTCAGGGGCCTGGGAATAATCCCGGTATCTGGTATCACTGAAGTCGATCGTGTAGCAATGGGCAATCATTTTGTGGACCAGCATCGGGTTGTCATCGTTTAATTCGATCCGCCGAGAGGCTGCTTCCTATAATGGTGTCAGGCAGCTGTTAAAGGTCCAGATAAGGTCGGGTACTGTACCTCAAATTTGCCGTTGCAGCCAGCCGCGAAAAACTTCGAGCGTATACAGAAGAGGAAGCTGTGCACCTTGAAGATGTTTCCGCAGCTAGCGATCTCGAGATCTGAGTTTTCTCCCGAGCGCAATATTCTAGTACCCGTCAAAATCAAACATCGAATGCTGAGCAAATGGCGCCCAGGGCTTACTTTTGCAAGATTTCTGTGAGGTCATCGTCGGGATTCCTTTTCCACTTCGACTTGCTAGCCATTCTATCGGGTCTTCGTAGAACTTCAGGCCCTCGTGATTGACTACCGCAGGGTTAGAAGAGAGGGACGCTGTTGCGAGTGGGAATAGAGAAGAAGCTCGGTGGCTGTCACGGAATGGATTTGCGCCTAAATTTTTGAAGAGGAGGGGTAATGCTACAATGAATTCGGGAAGTGAGCATTCACTTACCACATATAAAGTCATAAGACAGTAGCGTCTTGGCTTCTTCATTGCCACCGTGTCTGCTACTAAGTGTGATGCGATCAAAATCAGCGAGAACCTTTGTGCATGCGCTATCACCTCTCCTCCTTGCTATTATTGAATCCTTTGTCCTAGTCATCATCCTCAGCAGCTCTCCCCCCAACCACAAACGCAGCTGACATGGTCTGCTTTCCACTTGTCTGTCGAGCTGCAACGTTTGCACTTGCCGGCATAGGCTAGCTTTGCTACTTCAAGCCGCTTCCCTGCGATGACCTCGAGTGCAAACTTCGGGGCCTGAGAGGTAATTGTCTCGAAGCCAGGCACACCAGAAAGCTCCTTCCAATACTGCTGGGCGAATGTGAGGATACTGCCGCGAAGGTCGCGATCAGATTCCGGTGTAGAGCTGTAGACGAGTGGGATGACTTGGGCGACCTGATTGATCATGGGCTTGTGCAAAAATTTGATACTGCCGCCGCCTACAAGAGGAGCCGAGCAGTATGGGTGGCATAGAAGGCCATCGAGTCTGCATTTCGCCGTTTTCTTGAGTCCTTGCATATCATACTTCTCAGCTAATGCGTACTCTACATGGCTGCGTTGGTGTAGATTTGGGGCACGTATTTCTGATCCTCGATATCGACTTCTAGAATGCGCTTCTTGTCGTCGTAGGCCCCGGTGTAGCAATACTGTATCATCTTTGCTGACAAGGTCTGGGTTGTCTTCCTTCAACTCGACGCACTTCGTATTAGATTCCTAGACGAGGTATTAGCTTGCTCTCTGAGCGAGGTCAGCGGTGAAAATTTGTTAACCTTGAAGCCTCCGTTGAACACAGCCTCAAAATAACCCGAGCGAGGGAGGAGGAGAAAGCTGTGGATCTTTTGGGTTGAGTAACCACAAACGATGGTCAGGTCTGCATCTTCACGATTTGCGTGGAGCCTCCGGAGTACGTCAGGTAGAGTACGGTGGAGAAGTAGATGGATAGAGTCTCAGTTTCGCATAACATCCTGAAGATCCTCCATCGCATGATCTCTCTTCTCGAGATCTGTAGTCGTCCTGAATTGCTAAGTAGGCAAGGAGCCGAGATGGTGGATCGCCTGGGAACAGACGCAACACCAATTGATGTGAGAATACCCCGGAGCGAAGATGTTCGCCAATGGCTGAAAGGGTGAGAAGATACTCTAGAAGTCAGTAATCTCAAAAGGTGAGCATTCACTTCAGTGGTGCAAGTCACAAGTTAGACGCGTCACGCGCTTAGGGTATCTATCTCTTCTAGCCATTTCCACTGACTCTGCTGACATGCCACAATTGACCGCCGGGACTTTTTGTTGAATTCTCGTTGTGCGCCTCTATCTGGCAGCACCATTGGTCTTGCTGACCTGACCTGACCTGACCTGACAGTTTTCGTAACTTCGTACCTAAGCATCTCGGATCTATTCGCTTCAAATTCTTCCACCGAAATGTTCCTTCGCGTATTGTTCGCATGCCTACAATCTGTAAGTTAGCCACGTTGCCAAAAGAAAAAAGCGACATGTCTTCTCGCGCACCTTTGCTGGCTTCCCAACTTTCTGGCCAATTACTTTCCATTTGCTGGCCTCATATTCCTTGATGGCTGCCAGCAGGGCTGCGCTCTAGTTCTCATAGGTCAGTATGTTGGTCTCGATATGGGCCGTGCAGCACGTACATCATCCTCTGCAAAATCGGCATAATGCATGTCCTGCAATGCAATCAGCCTCCCGACTTGTGAGGTATTCTCTAGCTTCGCACCTTATACCAGTGCTTTTTCACACTTCCTTCTGTTCGATTTGGAAACGTCTTGAGTATATCAGCGCTCGATGCTCCGCTGGCCTGCTATCGCTCGATCTTGGTCTCACCTTGGCGATCTCTCCCCAACTATTCCCCGCGTCCCTCATGACCTTCAGTCGCTGCTCTTCGGCAGGACTCCACGGTGTATTCGTCCTACTTTTCTTGGGCGCAGGCATGGGCGCAACTTGCTCGGCGTCTTCCTCGCCCTGTTCTCGCATACTGCTTGGGTCGCCTAGACCTGTCGGCGACATCTGAGACATTTGAGACATCGGTGCTGTTCCAGGCGCCTTCCGCTTTCTCGAAGGCGGCGTGGTGACTTTTGCATGCTGCTGTAACTGAGACTGGGGCTGAGGCTGCGGAGCAAGCAATTGGTGGGATGGATGAGGTTGAGGATACCCTTGTGTGAGGTGAGGTGGTTGTGGGTCGAAGGGTGAGGGGTTGTAGTATTGTTGGGGCGGTGGTTGAGGTTGTATCATCGGGGGTTGCCCCGTATTGGGTTGGGGTCTGGCCTGCCTTCTAGGAACCGAATGTGATCTGCGCGCACCGAAGAGGTTTCCATATCAGCAACGAGGATGGAAGAGAAGCGAATGCCAGTGCACGTGGCATGGCAAAACACCCTGAGGAACAAGCGAATGATGGATTCTTCACTCACGACATGGTAGCGGCGGGCGGTATGAGGCGAAGACGGCAACGTAAGTCCTGATGGCTGATAGTTATTGGACAACTGGCGTCATGAATAATGCAACCGTGCGGGTACGGTAGTCAAATTCGAGTGCAACAAGAACCTGGGTGACGGCTGATCAGAGCGTTGCCCTACGTCGATCAAAAAGGACGTGTTTTGCATCCAAATCCATTCAAATAAGTCACCCTGCCACGCTCGTTAGGTGTGTCTCGAAGTCGCGGGGTATGTGATGGCATCGACGGGAGAAGCAACACGCTTGTGATTGATAGCATTTCACAGAGCTCCCTGTGGTTGGATTTAGGTGCATCACGAGGACTACAGAGAGTACTTCAGCATTGGTGTGAGACGAGGGCAAGGTGCAAGTATCTATGCTACCAATAGCAGCAGCGACTTGCCCGTTTGGGCGCGACGTCCACAGAAGCAGAATGCGGGGTCGAGCCGGTAACGTTGTTCGATGAGGGGGGGCTTCCACAAGCATCGTAGTCCTCTTTGTCGTCGCCGATCGTTACCTGTACGCAGGATCGCTTTAGGCAGGTCTGAGCGGACATCGGGGCTATATGATCAAGCGACAATGGCATACCAAATGCTTACTCCTTCAGCCTCAATTCGCATCGTGGCTGAAGGATTGACCGTGTAGTGTATCGTTGGTGACTCGTGGGGTACTGTGATGGACTGACGTTATCCATGGGGGTGCTGGTGGCCCCTTCCCCCGGAGTGTCGGCGATCTGACCGCTAATGCGTTTCATACCTAAGGCCATTTCAGCGTCTTCTGTCCTCTTCTCTCCTATCGCATACATATTCCTTCGTTCTCTCACAACCCCAGTCATCGGCAGGAACAATGTCTTGGATAGAATATACCCTACGACCCGTAATGGAAAAGCAACAACGGCATTCATTCCAAAAGCTGAACCACCAATAACAGCTATGGTCATGCTTTCAGAATGTTTCAAGCCCTCAAGGAGCCTACTATATCACATTAGAAACCTACGCCACAGATAGTGCCCGTCAAGTGCCGTTGGGACTGGGGGGTGCCCACACCCCTGAAGGTTCTTGAGGATCACCCCAAACGGCAGAGAGGAATCAGCTGAAACTTAGCTGCAACATTCTCGCACCGTTTCAACAATCCTATGGCAAATTTGCAGCGACCCTCACGATCCCGTTGGACGGCGCTTCCTCTTGCCAATAATGTTGTGGACTTGCGCTTGATCCAACCAACCAACACTGCTCGTTTCAAATAGACAAAAGTCTTACCGAGTTGATGATAAAAACGTTTCTATGCTTCCAAATCTGCCACGGCTGAATTTCACTATGCATGTCTTTCCATCGTTGAGATCTTGATGATCTGAGCTAGCCAATTGAGCCAATTTGTGCTCTTCGCAACTATCTTCTTTCCCGGCTAGACAAGAATCCTCCTTCAAACACGGCACGGCTTCGCTTAAACGCAATCTGGAGGATCTGTTGGCTGTTTCGTAATATCAATACATCCTAATTGGCCAAATGCTCTCTAGTCCCTCTTCACACATATTACTTGATAGCTCCAGGGCGCTGTCTCCGCCGCAAGGCGACTTCGACTTCATGCCAATCTTAGAGCTTTCACCTTGAGCGTGGCGTTCGACCAAGCTTCCTTACCTGAGCCCACATACGGTCTATGCTTCTTTGGAACATTTCGCGCCCCTAACACCATTTCGAAGCCCATCTTTTGCCCTAACCTTTGAAGGAACAAGTTGCGCTGCCAGAATAATCGACCACTACTTTGCTTTGGAAACGTGAGAGCTACTACGCCGACTGCTATATTTATGTCACTAACGCAAGCGTCCTAGAATCCTCGAGCTCGTATAGGTAATTATTTGGGCCCCCTTTGCTGCAGCTTTTCCTTCATTGCTCGATCACCGCTGGAACTTTCGGTGCTCTATACATTTCGCAACGTAATAATTGCTCGTACATCTCCCCCTGGTTGGGTTTTTGGCAACCGTTATATTCTTCATCCTTGCACAACTCTAATTACTCGAGTCCCGAACCTGCCTCGCAGCTTAGCAAAACGCTAGGACCGGTCAAGCTTCAGAACCATAACACATCCCAAGTGTCCGTCCGTACTACACCTTTGAGACAATACACCTACCCTATGACATGAAAGACCTCATTCGATAATCCCAAGCAATACAAAATATGTCTGTATACGCACCTACGCAGAAGCCGATGATGGTCAAGTCGTCATCGGCTGCTGATGGGCAGACCATTCGCCCTCCTGCAGTGCATCGACATCGAAAGACCGTCTCTACTGGTGGTGGCAGAGCCTGGTCTGAAGCAGAGGTATGTGTGCTTCAGTATGTTATTGGGCAAGGGAATCTCACTCACAACATCCTAGGAGGCATATCTAATTGAGACACGAGAGCATAAGATGCCATACAAGCATATCGCAAGCAAACTCAAGAAGACTGAACTGGCATGTCGGCTGCACTACCACCAGCTCTCTTTCGGCAGCAAATCACGCCGAGCACCTGCCATCCACAACTTCGAGCGATGCTCGGCTTCCCCACCTGACAAGCGAAAGCAGTCAGAGACCCCCACCCCACAAAGAGCTCTACCGACATTCTCTCCGCCAGCCAGCCCACCTCAACCTATAAAATACAGCCCCACCGACAGATCAAATACACCTCAAAGCCAAAATAAGCCCATCCTTCCCAAACCAATACCCAGCATTCACCAACGGACTCTCTCAGCAACTCAACCTCTCCGCTTGGTGACCGAAGATATGGACCGCTATCACGAGCGTCAGTATGTTGACATCGCCCGCCTCGATCGTATCTACGAAGCTCATCGTCTGCACTTCTGGTCTACCATTGCTCGTAGCTATGGTTGCAGCCTCTCCCCGGCCGTGCTAGAAGAGGCCTGGTGTCGAGCACACGGTATGGGGAGCTCAAATTTTCCTCCCACGCCGCGAGGCAGCCCGAAAGGGAGCCCTTCGAGCTTGCAAGCGCCGTCGTCGTCGCTGAGTAACATTGCACCGTACGCTGCTGCGCCCAGAAGTGCTATTGGCGGTAGGGAGGAGACTCCCAAGCCGGCAACCACGAGGAACAACTCATTCTCGGTCTCGAGCCTGCTCACGGAGAACAAGGAGGTCAGGAGTCCTAGTCGGGAACGTAAGGCAGAAGATGTCGAGATGTCATCATCATGAGAGCTCAAAAACATGCTGTAATCGCACAAAGGGAAAAGGACTTGCAGGGCAAGCGGTCGCGAGAGGAGTACAGGACTCGGTAATACCACTGGCTTATGGGCACCGAGCAGTCTTTACGAATGTTTCGATTTGACGCGAGCGATTTATGTTAATGGTTATGATAAAAGTCTGTCTCTATGGAGAATGTGTATTGTCCAATCCTGTCGGTTTAAGCGCGGGAGATTACGGTCCTTATATACCCAGACAAACGATGTAGCTATACAAGAATCCATGTTTCGCTTTTCCAAACAGCCACTCTTCCGGCCCATCGCTCCTCAGGATGCAAGTCGGAAAGATCAGACCGCGAAGAGTATGGCCGGGGCCTTCAGTATGGCTTTTAGGGGCTGTATGCATCTCCCTCGTGGCACTCGTGACATTTGCATTCTAATTGCACCGCAAGCCGCAGGCCGCATGAGCAACGGGGACTTGGGCTGCTGGCGGCGAGATCGCGGAGTTGATCTGCAAATGAGGTTAGTATTTCAGATTTTAGTGGGCCAAAGTCTGAAACGCACCTGAGGTGGTGTCTCAGAGTTGCTAGGCCTTTCTCAGACTCTGATGTTTGCAGCCTGGTAGACTATCCAAAGGTAGAGATAATGTACTGTGTCGCTAGGCCTTTTGGTTTTTTTTAAGTAAGCTCACGCAGCTGTCGAAACGCTGTGCTTATGGATGGGCTGGCGTTGGGAAGTTGGGGAGACGAGACGCCTGGGGAATCAGCCTCTTAAGTTGAGGGAGTGGCCAATCGCGTCTTACCTGGCCAGAAAACACCATATTTGTAGTGTAAGGGGATGCAAAGGGTGCGTTTCTAGAGGGCGGTCTGGGGAGAGAGGCTTCTTCCGTTGTGGACTTCGAGGAATGCGACGTTCTGGGAATCAGCCTGGGGAAAAGGATCTAGCGAGGAATACATCTAAGAATTTAAATGATGATACAGACCTGCTGCTCAAGAAGTAGGAAGTTGATACACTGTAGACTTGTAGCTCATAGTATCATGTCTCATATGCTGTATCTTGTCGATGTGAGACTGCATCATTTCTTTTCGGTACTCTATTTTGCGACCGCTTTTGAGGCCTGGTTTGGTAATACTTTGCGTTGCACCTTTAGCAGCCCGTTCTCCCCATCCTGCTCGCGCAATGTTTCCTGGTGTACGTCTTGAGTTGAGAGACAGCTATCCGTTCCTCCTTTGCGGCAAGGTTTAAAAAACAGCCCAAAGATCATCAATGATTCCTTCCATTTGCTGGCTTCTACATGTGATTAAATCCCTCCTGCTTACAAAATGAAGTCCAACCAAAATTGATCGTTCTCCAAGCGGTGGTTTTCATATCATCCTACCAGTCATACTTAATGATCAAATCCACTCATGCTCATGTCATACTTCCGAGTGAGCTGCCGAAAAGCCTTTTGAGATCCAAACAGCTGACGATGCTTTTACAGTACTAGCTTCGAAGAGCACGAAGATAATATAGCTTGACGCCTGCCTCTTGAAGAATTCTAAGTCTCGTTCCCTTCCCTACGCTTCTGTTCGTCTCGATGCTGTCTCGCAACACTCATCGAAAATTCTACGCTCCCGCGTCCTCATACACAGGTGATGCAGATAAGAGCACGGCTACGAGGGGGACATATTGTTACTGGCGTTATACTGGATATCCGAACTCCCACGAAGATAATCAAAAAGAATGAAGCTTAGTATATACTGGAAGGACAAGTGAGATGCCTCCGAGGAATAGATTTCAGCCGAACACTCGTGACTGAGGGTCGAGGCAGTCAAAAGAAGGAGTCTCCCGGGATTGCTCTCACTCTTGCCATGGTGATCATTGCATTGTTGAAGATACTAGCCTCCCAGAGGAATTTGTTTCCAACTCAAGGCACCACCGACGCTCTATTCGCTTAAGAAACTGAGCAAGACAGACAGGCAACAAGTTGGCGAGACAAGGCTGCAAGCCGTCTAGCATAGCGCACAAGCCCGCCGAGTAGGATACGGTCTTTTCCACTTGACAAACTCCTACACAGATCATTGTACTAACAACATAAGGTGCGAACAAAGTGTCGCTCATAATCATGACCGGTGTCCCCTGCCTTTCTCATACACTTGCAGATAATGGGATTCAGTCGAGCTGACCTATCCAATGAAGACTCGTAGGCATCAAATGGTTCTCTTTAGCATAGTGTCTTGAGATAGATCTATGTTCAACTGCAATGGACTGTCACTAAAACTTCTCGAGGATCTTTCTTTGTCTGCTTAACACTATATTAAAAGGCCTGGCTACTCATCTCGAACATAAACAGCCGATGAGCTGCAAGCAAAAGGCTTAGTAATAAGCAACACCGTCCATCGGTGACTCTTGCGTGAGTTGAGTCACCAGAAAAGTAGTAGTAGCAAAATTTGAAGACATTTTGGCATTGGTCTGATTTGGCCCTTGGGACAAGTTAGAGGCTAAATATAGAATTTGGATTAAGTCTGAGAGAAAATGGCGGAGGCTGGAATCAGATTGGGCTTTGTCATTGCTACAGTATATGTTGCCGCCAGATAACAAGAAAATCAGATATTCGAAGAAACACCCGATTGCTTTCCTTAACATGTAATTAGACGACTGAGATAGAGCATCCGCGTATCTTAGTAGGAACTTTCTGCGAGTTGAGACTAAATTATCCTTTGTCATTATAAAGCCACACGCTTTTCGAACTTTCAGGGACTTTTCTTACACACGCATCAGATCTTTGCCTTTGGCTAGCCCATGTTTCAGCTCTCTGTGTGTCAAGTCTGGCTCCTGTTTCTCTTATCCAAGTGAGAGTCTGCCTGCCACACGTTAGCCTCTAGAATATTGAATACGTATTCAAGGATCCTCACACCATGAGTTTATTGGCGTTCTGATCTCAGAGCCTGGGGAGCATAGCGTGAAACATTGCAGTATGTATTCCCCAGCATCTTGAGTGCCTTAGAAATCTTATCTGCAGGCCCTAGGCCATGACGGTCACTCGCTCAGCGTTTTATGTGCCCTAGATGTGCGGTTTGTGTGCTGGTTGGCGCCTACTGGTCCCCGGCATAGCAATCATGTAGCAGCTGGCGACAACCCTAAACACGGTTGTGCCCCGCTAAGTCTTAGGTCAGTCCCCTGTCAGTGATCTGGTTACAGCATCATGCCCAAGATGGTAGCATATGCGATACGGCACGGTAATCGTTTCTGTGCCAGAATCATGTCCTGTTCTTCTTCCATCTGTATCTGCTAACTGGCTTGGTGCTCGAGCAAAAATGTTACACTGCACGACCTGAGTGTGGAGGACACAGCATCTTGATCTAGGTCATGATATTCCAGGGTTTTAGATACCCCAGCTTGCTTTGCCGACCAGGAGGATGGATGTAATGCATGCTAGTACGAAACGGTGGAGTTGCGTAAGCTGCAAAGGTACTGAGATCCTTGCATACCACTACCTAATTCTTCGAGCTGCCGGACATGCCAAAGCCAAGACATGCCGGCTCTAGATTGAAGGTCTTTTGACCAATTATCTTGGCTCTTTTCGAGGAAATTTGCAGCAGCTCATGTTTTAAGTTCCCTGCAGCGCGAAGAGTCAGGCCAGAAGTGTAAACTCCAAGGTCATGTACTGAAGATTAAATCACGGAAGACCGAGTTTTGCTTCGAAGAGACGACTTCGATGCACGGAACGGTATCAAAGAATCTTGATCTTGGCGATCGTGTGATCCAAAAGAAAAATCCTCCCAGATGATCGTTGGTATCATAATGATCGTATCTGCGTTTTGTTGGAAAGAAGATGGAGATGGCCTGTTGCATAGTGATAGAACGAGTCACGCTAGCGTAGGATCGATCACGCTATGGAGACTAATCTTTCGATGTCAACATCCCGATCTCTATTGGCCAGTCATATGTTGTACTTCTTCTATCAACCCAAATCAATGTACGAATGCCGATTGAGCGCCAGCAGAATCGTATAAGTCCCGAAACACATCGAAGAAGAGAAGAAGCCTTTGATGTACTGTTGTCCGCGTGAATCGACAACATTGGTTTGACTGTGTCTTAGTCTCCTACACAGGCTTGTTCAGTGGGCTTCGTGGCGGTAAAAGAAGAGAGAACGTTCTCACTAATGCCTTTTGAGATAACGGGTAGTGCAAAGTCCCCTAAGATCAATTCCCAGTCGTTTACGGGACTCAAATTCGATAAGACCATGCACATACATCTAGCCATCTGACGTACTTGGGTACGTAGCTGTCCCTGCCCATCACCACATCTGACTCCAGGTCCCCTCGTGAATTTCGCGTGAACTTCCAAAACTCACGAAGCCAACGTCTTTATGCATTTTACGGTACTCATCCGATCTCGGGCAAGCCTGTCTCGTAGTGTTAATTGTTTTGTCGGCACCATTCTGACGCAGAAAATCCCGAAGCGGGGTCAGCAACAGTTTGCAATCCTTACTTTTCCTAGCATAACTATCCATATAGCACATCGAGGGTAAAGGAGTACTCTCGAGCCATACCACGTCGATTGACTCCAGATCTTTAAGGTGGGGCTGCAGAGTCACGCACAAGTGACGAATGCTGTATTCAAAATATCCAAAGTCGTCCAGGAGTACTCGAGAAGGCCGACAAGAACATGGAGCTGCCCAGCAGAACTCGATGATGATGTGACGGATAGGATGAGGTTGATCTCGAAGACTTGGGATTTGAAGCAAACCAGGCGATAATTGGGCCACGAATTGGCGTTCCGCATAAAGGATTGACGCTGCCTCCTCCTTGATTTGAAGATTGCTGAGAAGCAGGTTGAGAGAGTTTTCTGTCCTTACAAACGGGCTACGCTCTCGGTACGGTCCTGCTGTCAAGGCGAAGCGGTAGATTCTGTTACGGATCTCGCCTGGCAGATCGAGGAAAGAAATGGCCGCCTTAGCTGAAATGCTGTCCATGGTTTTGTTCCTCATGGTTTTATGCTGACTGTAGGCTTTTGGAAAAGATAGTAAATGCGATAGGGATGGTAAGAAGATAGGTAAGCATACCCTTTGGATGGGACGAGGCCACGCAGAAAAAAGTCATCTCGACGGATACCTCAGGAAGTCTATTCTGTGCAACGCCAATCCTTGCCAAGCCTAATTACCAAGTTCGTCACCAAGTCACGGGATCCAATGTCCTCCAGACTCGAGTAGTCAACGCGATCCTAAGACTTCTTTACATTATCCATAACCAGATCCCCAAGCGTCGACTAGCAGATCTGCTCACTGGGCTTCAAGATCGCACAATTGACATCGCCTCCTGTGACTTTGAAGTTCCAACCTCCTGCACTTTGATCTCGGACAGTGTTCTGATCGTGACCGAGCGTAGGCTCTGAAAGCGAAGGAGCATGTTGCGAGCAGTCTGTAGCCTTGGATCTAATCCCTCCAAATTGCGTGCGATGACTGCGTTTGTGTGACTAGCGATGTCCCAAGTGAAAATGAGATCCTTTACGATTCACGTAGACATCCTTATAGGGGCTTTCAAGAATGAGATCCTATCGAACATGAATTCGACTAGGAAGTTGCCTTCGGTATAGAAGATGTGTGTCGCTTCGACGAAGATCTGCCGACTTGTGAGTAACCAGGTTAGTCAAGCCTTATTGGTTCTTGTACATAGGAGGTCGTGGTCCGACATCCGTGATGGTAAAATTGATTGGTAGACCTTGTTGCGAGATTCTAGTGGAAGTTGGAAGAAGGGGAAAGGGTGGATATGCGACGGAGTTGTTTTGACAATTAACGATTCTATAGTGGTCAATTATCACGGACGAGGTTCATTCGTTATTGGCTATGTCCAGAGTAGTACAGTGATGATTATATATAGAGAAAAAGGACAAGCTGTGGGTACCAGCATACGAGGACAGCTTCTAAAATCTGCGCAATCCAGGGAGGCTAGATTCGCCTTGTGCTTCAGTGAACGCCAGATTTATCGTTAGCAAAACGATAGGATATGGTACGACAGATCTGTCCGCCACTCCGATTGATACTTCAAGCCTCAAGAATATGACAAGAAAGACCAGCGTATAGTACAAAGCAGAAGGAGAGGTGGTGAATAATCTTTTTTCAACAATTATAGCCATCTAAAGTCGAGAAGAGTCAAAGTCTTGCGTCAATGTGTGATTAAATATCCCACACGCTACTTCCATGCCCAAACAATCTACTAGGTCTGACCCTTCAACATCGTTCCTAGGAAAGTTAGTATTTTGTAACCACCAACATCGGAGGACTTTTAGGCAACTCACCTGGATCTATTCCCACACTCACTCACATCCTCTAGAGCATATCCATATCTCCATACTGGGAGGAATTCTAGCGGCAGTCGGCTTGCAATCGTTTGGGAATCGCGCCCTTCATGGGAACCAAAAGTTTCCCCTCATGATTGCCTCTTCCTCCAATGTCTCCTCCCCCACCGGATTCTCCGTGTGAATATCCATCTCTTCCATCCACAGCACATACCTGAAGTTAATGAGACTCAACGTGGCCCCGATGTGCCTGTAATATCCTCCTGGCCCCACCACTGGGCCATCTCGGACCTCAATCTCCTACATGGTCTCGTAGTCAGCATGGCAAAAAAGGACTAAATCATCGTGGTTTACACACCGGTGACACCGTTTGTAGGTCCATCTTGTAAAATTCCCACAAGGGCTGTATAAGTGGGATGGCTAATCTGACACCAGGCCTCATAGCGGGGTTCCTTGGGCTGCCACTGACGAGCTTCCATGTGACGTTGATACAGCGAAGGTGCTCAAGAAGAGTCCAATCATCATTAATCTTGGTGAAGTTTCCAAATCGGTAAAGTATGCTTGGAAGTTCCAACATATTGGCCAGGAGCATATCCACATGTCGGGATTCGAGAGTTCATTGCAATCTCGACACCGATGTCCTTTATTCGTTGGTAGAGTGGCGGGTCGATACGCTGTTTTTGGAAGCTTTCAGTGATGAGGAAGTCGATACCTTTGGGGCTATTGGGAAACTTCGATGTAAAGTTGTCGATTGACTTTGAGCAGGGCCCTGTTTGGACCCAAGGATAGAACATCTAGCATTTGCAAGAGGGAATTGGTCAATTGTGACATAAATTGTCTCGCAGAACCTGACAAGTTGCCATCGTTGGTGCACCAGATTGTGGTATTAGTCAAGCAGGGATGAGACGCATTTGGTGGGCTACTGTGCAGTAGGTTGTCACAAATCGTGGCCAATTGACCTGATCGGTCTATTGACTAGTGTGTATTGGGCAGTGGAAAGACGTATTCAACGAGCTAATGGGTGACGTATGCTCATAGGGTAGATGTTGGTACACTGATCATAGCATTGATAAGCATACTAAGTAATACCGGAACATGGCTCTCTACCCCAGCCACAGCACCAGAGATCATTCAGTCCTACAGTAAATTCTCTCTACACATGAGCCACTACCCCAAAGGTCCGCTGGAAGAGACTACAAGGGAAGTACATACGTTATATTGGGGTTTTCCCTATGTTTGGGAGTTCGAGGATGAACCTTTGAGGTAAACACGTAGCCATATATCTGGCGGCGAATCTCCAGAGGTAACGTCATGAGGGGTGGGACATATTGTTCCATGGTGGTACCTATGTCAGACATGGTGTCGACTTTGTCCATATGTTGACGAAAATTTGAAGTATGATTAGTTTGTAGTAGTAGCATTTGAAGTGGAATCGAAGTCAAATTTGGAAATATCGTGTAGGCTTGAGGATGATGCCGCTTCCTGTGAGCAGCAATATGGCGAGAGAGAAGGAACTCCACATAAAGTTCGCCCTGCCACAGAGCGGCGCCCTCCGGATGAGGCCCAACCCAGAATCTTTGCTTGATGCCAAATTTTGTGAGAATTTTGAGGTCTGCTGAGACTTGGCATGGCGGGCTTCGGAAACTTTTGGAATCATCAAGGTCTTGTCCTTGACTCAGTCGCTGGCAGGGATGAGATGCAAAAAGTGGCGGCCTTTCACGAAGAGTCTCGAATTTCGTAGCGAGCCACGATCACAGAAATTAGGCACGGATTATGCGCCGAGAGGTTGCCTCAAGCAAACATAGCTTGCCAGAGATTTCTTTTCTCGTCTTTCTGCTGTGGCGTCTCCTCGATGGCGCTGCCCGCTTGTTCCTCCCAAATACTCTCCAAGGCTTGGAAACCGGTAGCAAGAACCACTTGGTCCAATTGGGTCCCAATTTGCTGTGACGCAGGCCAGTGTGGACTTTGATCACAATATCTGGGCGCCTAGCATAACAAGCGAAGAGATGGTGCACGATCTCACGGCAGTCGCGTTTCTCTGGCCATGCTCCACCTCAAATCGATCTCCATGCATGATATATCACTCATAGCAAGTTGTCAGTCTTTTTACACAAAGTGTTGTGATATAACTCAGCATGTGGTAGTCGTAGCCGTAGCTTGTGTTCTTGTACTAGAATATTTTCTATCAGTCCGCGACCAAAGGCGCCAGTTCAGGCAATAGTCCAGATCTCTTGGTCCAAAAGGCTGCTACATCCCCAGACGAATTCTGCCATCCAAGAGGCGTCTTCGGGTAAAGGATTCTGATCCTAGTCCTCATCCTAGTCTCGCATTCCAATGGGTCGAGTTTCCCCAAAGGATACGCCAGTAGTTGCACTAAACTCTTTGATGATCCACCTACGTATCAACGATAAGCCTATGAATTCTGTATATCATAAGGCATGTTTAAGCAAAATTTTGTGATGTTAATTATGTCTCTGCTCCCAACGGCACCATTTTCTGGAGGGAATCCTAGCTGTGGCACCAAACACTGCGCTCGTAGAATACGCACGTTCGTATATAACATAGGCCGCGCAACAGTAGTAGCTGGCAGTGCCATCAGGAGGATAGGAGACAATATCATAGTCGAGAATCTATTCAAGCGTAAGCAATGTCCAAGTCTTGATGTACTGAGTGAAATATGTTCCACGCACGATCACAAACGTAGCATCACCTGAACACAAAAGGCCTGATTTATCAATGCTTTAGAAGGCCTCCAATTAGCTTTCTGGCTGTGGATGGGCGTTCCAGGCTTGATATCAGGATAAGCGGTAATTTTGAATGACGAAATTGGGGAGAGAAAGGGCGAATATGAATGCTCATCCAACAATCAAAGACGGCGTTGCGGCGACTCAGCTTAAGCGATGATAGACAAAATGTTTGCTCTTGAGGATGATCTTTATTCGTCTCGAGCGAGCATGCTATGACCGACCCGTAGACGAAGCAATTTCACGCCTCTATCGCATGCAAGCCTTTGTATTCCAGTCTCACACTTCATCAATCCTCTATTCATCATCCTCCTCATCTGACTCTTCTAGCGTAGTCTGCGCAATACCTATATACATTACACCCGTTAGCCCATACCCCAGGAAACCCCTTAAACCCCACCTCCATCTCCTAGGGGTGTAGCAGGTATAGCACTCACGATCCAAATCCCGCTGCCCTGACTGCGTAATCCTCCGTCCCCCCCTCTCCTCATCCTTTTCCAACACGCCAATGTTCTCCAACGCCTGCATCACTTTCCGGTCCACACTTCCTGACGCGTCAACGTGATGGGAGGGACGCGAACCACGATTCTTTGTTGAACCGTGCACTTTGCGTAGGCGGCCGACGCCGACGGTTTTGCGGAGGTAGATGTGGCGGGCTACGGAGGCGGCGCGGGTGTAGAACCTAGGATCCTTTGGTTAGTCGGGAAGTTTTGGGCGTAATGAGGGATGATCGGGGGGCCCATTGCAGTGGTGGTCGAGAGAGGAAGGGGAGAGATACCAGTCGATTGATTGGGGTGGGAGTTCTTTTGAGGGGGAGGTTTTGACTGTGTCGACCCAACCTATGATATAGCACCAGAATCAGCTTTCTAGTCTTGTCTCCTCGCTGTTGTATTGCGTGGGGTGGGCGAAATGGTAGAAGGATTGAGTAGTCGTACCAGGGATTGGGAGCTTTCCTTGTCGCTTTAGGAAAGCGGAGTAAGCGACGATGAACTTCTGTGCCTAGATCTCTCAAAAGGACACGTTAGCCCGCCAGTTCCTGCACGTATCATCCTCCTTATCGCAGCTCAAGTCCCCAGCTCGCGGCCCATGTTGCGTTGCCCTTGTCCCTCTTGATCGCCCCACTCCACGCCTCCGCCCAAGGGTTGCTAGGAATTACTCACGTCGACATCGCGAACGCTGACACCCCCCGTCATAGTTGTTTATGAATCTCAGCGACGTTAGGTAAGGAGGTGATGTCGCTGGAATATGTTCATGTGAAATTCGGCTGAGGTTGTGGGCTCGTCTAGCCGTAATGGTGCTAGCGCAGCCCTATGGGATTTCGTTGAAAAATAGATGCCACAGCGGCAGATATTTGGATATTACGCCTTTCTTGGGGAGGATGATACATTGGAATGGCTTCATCTTATGTCTCTATTCATGTCATTCTTATAGACGCGAATCTGTAAGCCTAAAAATTTAAACCATAGTATTTACTCCCAGTCTATTAGAGTTCATTCTCACTGCTGGACTATGTACAGCATGCTGCCTTGATTTTGTCTATACGACCAATCGCCTCGTTGCTCTAAAAGCAGTCGGTAAGCGCTCCGTGACTCGCGTCTCCGACCAGCGCCTCATATTTCGCCAGCACTCCCCTTGTCACCATTCTTTTTGGCCGTTTCCAGGACTTCATCCTCTCCTTTATCTCCTCGTCACTGACGTCCATGCTCAACTCATTGGTCTCCGCACTGATTGTAACCACATCTCCATCTTTTACAACCGCAATTGGTCCTCCCACTGCTGCTTCCGGTACCACGTGACCAACGATGAACCCGTGACTAGCCCCTGAATATCTCCCATCTGTCACTAGAGCAATGTTAGTCAGCTTGGCACCCATTATTGCGGCCGAGGCCTTCAGCTGCTCGGGCATGCCCGGCCCGCCCTTTGGACCTTCGTAGCGCACTATGAGGACCATGTTTGGGCTGTGTGGAATTTCACCTTTGCCGAGAGCGAGGTCGAGTTCGTATTCCTTGTTGAAGACACGTGCAATACCCGTGAATTTGGTGCCTTCCTTTCCCGTAATTTTTGCTACTGCTCCTTCAGGTGCGAGATTACCTCGAAGAATCTGTAGATGGCCGGTGGACTTTATAGGGTTTGAGAGGGGTCGAATGATGACTTGGTCTTGCGACAGGGAGGGAAACGAGGCCACATTCTCGGCTAGTGTTTTGCCTGTAACTGTAGGAATGTCGCCGTCTAGGAAGCCCGCTGCGATGAGGAGTTTTTGGACAGCCGGCACGCCTCCGATGTCGTAGAGATCTGCCATGAACCATTTGCCGCTCGGTGCAAGGTCAGCAATGAAGGGAATTTTGTTGCTCACACGCTGGAAGCCGTCCAGGGTAAGGTCGACTCCAGCGGAGGCAGCCATGGCCAGAAAGTGCACGACACCATTCGTGCTGCCTCCCAATGCCATCGTAATAACTAGTGCGTTCTCAAAAGAGCGTTTCGTAAGAAGGTCACGAGGCTTGATGTTTTTTTCCAAACAAGTTCGAATGGCATCCGCTGCCCTGATGCATTCGCGCATTTTGGCTGGAGAAGTTGCTGGATTTGATGAGGATCCGGGCAAAGTAAGACCCATAGATTCGATTGCTGTTGCCATCGTATTCGCAGTGTACATGCCTCCACAAGCACCAGCTCCTGGACAAGCGTTGTGCTCAATATCGTCCATGATCTCGTCTTTGTTTTTGGCTCGGTCTCCGCCATCGTCAGGTTGTTTTAACGAATTGTAAATGTATGCGCCGTGTGCTTCGTAGCAGGATGAGATGTTGATTGGTTTTCGAAGTGTGTTACTGTACCCAACGGCGATGGAGCCACCGTAAATCATGAGGGAAGGTCGGTTGTGCCGGGCCATAGCCATGATGCATCCTGGCATGTTCTTGTCGCATCCTGGAAGAGTAATACAAGCGTCGTGATGTTGCGCGCACGTGACGGTCTCGATACTGTCTGCAATGATCTCTCTGGTTTGTAAAGAAAATCGCATCCCTGCCAACGTTAGATTGTAAAAGAGCCAGGTTCAACGTGCGACCGACCTTCGCCGCCCATTGTAATGGCATCCGAGACTCCAACGGTGTTGTATTGCCATGCCAGCATATTCTGCTTCTGGACAGCATCTTTGACGGTCTTTCCAAGGTCCAGCACTGGAGTAATTCACAAAATCAGGCACCATTTCACTTGTTGTTGCATTTGGTTGGGGTATTTTGCGCTCTGCAATCGTCATACTCACAATGCATACTGTCGAGCAAAGTGAGTCAGACGGCGAAAATGACGACGAAATCAGGGTCTTATCTCACTTGCACGGATTGCCTTCCCACCACACTGACGCTACACCGACGTGGGGGTAATTTTTCATTGCATCTCGGTTCGGCACGCCCGCGGCGTACAGCATTGCCTTGTTTTGATAAGATTTTGATTGTGGAGGATGCATCTCTTATCTCTTGGGTCGTCTTACCTGCGCGCCTGGGAAGTCATGGTCTTTGGTCAGAGTCGACGAGTACTTGTTCAGCCTTGGCTTGCCGTTTTGGATAGCGTCATCTGGCAGATGAGGGAAATCCAAAAATCTGGGCTCCTCCGGTTCATTCTGCTTCTGTTGATTTGAAGGATCCATTATACACTAAAGAGAAAGATGACAGGAAACAGCAACGAGGCTCATGAGCGGGGATGATGTGGCCTGGCAGAAGATTCCACGAGCCTTTTCTGGAGATGCGGTTGATATTTATAGTTCCTGGATGCATCCACCTCTCACGATTTGAGAGTGAGATCAACTTCCCAAAGCAGGCCAGCAAGCATGATTGAAGCGGTTATAGAGAGAAAGGTCAGGAACGTATCGTGGCGAGCCTTAATTCGATATTGGGCGGTGTGCACCGAGATCGGAAAGAGATTTCCAGGAACAGTAGAAGTAGAAATGAACGGAGATGGTGGCGAACGCATGCTCTGCTGCGTACGATAGCATTTACCCATATTTCCACTAGGTATTGAGTCCTGTGACCGGATCCAAAATTTTCTGACAATGGGAAGTCTAGAAGAACGACACTCCTCGGGGCCTTCCCCGCCCACCGTTGCTCTACTCCACAAATTGACTCTCGGTAGCTTGTCCCTTACTGGACGAGTAGGAATCATACCGAAGTAAAAGCGGCGTTTTTCGTTCTTTCGAAGCGTTAAAGATTAGACCAAGTAGATCAGGGACTCGCGATAGATATCCCAGACCCGACACTATCTCTTCCGACAAAGGCAAACGACCCCCTTGGACATGCGCATCAGAGCTCTAAGAAGGACGAGACCTGCATACCTTAAGTATGCCTAACTATGCCTAAATGTGCCTAAATTCAGTGCCTCCGTACGGCAAAAGCACACGGCGTCAGACGGTAAGCGTGGGCGAGGAGGCGAGCTTAAAGTAGGGCCCGCACCGCGGCCTGTCCAGGCTGTTGGGACCGCTGTTTCCTCAGGGACCTTCGCCTATTGGTCACCCATGACTGACTGCTTTATCAACGCACCACCCCCCAGCATGGAGTGTTCGATGCATGTCGCTGTCCAAATCAACATAGATAGCCTTGACACGACGTCTTGTTTGAAAGTAGTCAAGCTTGAAGAAGACGTCAGGGCGCTTTGATGCGGCTATGCTATGCGGTCGAGCTCCATCGGCAGCCAACGGTTGATGCAGATGGCCAAAGAACTTGCTCGTCATTGGTCAGAAGCTGCCAATGAACATCGAACATCAAAAGCAGGTCGAAGAGCTTGCGAGAATTAAATGTTGATGTGGCCTCTCTCTTCCATCATGGCCATCGGTCCTCAATCTGCCCACTGTGTACTGCTATCCATCATCGTCGTCACCGCTGCAGCACTGACAGAGGTCACGTCAAACGATGCTCTGCCAGCAGCCTCCAAATCTGTCCAGCTACTTACATATGAACACCTGTGCCATGCATGTCATTCTGCTGCAGCGTTTTCTCGTGCCATCATACGCGAAAGATATGAGAGGGTCATACACGGTCGGTTGACCTGGTCGGACATGGTGCAGCTCATGGCACTATGCAGCATCATCCAAGGAACTAGAATTTGGCGGCGACGATCAGGTACACAAGCAGAAAAGAGCGAGATAAGGGATGCAGGGTGTACAAGCCACAAGACCGCGAGCAGCGACAGAGGGTCAGCTTCGAGCACAAGCTCTACGTCAGGTAAGAACTGCACAGGCTAATTGCAGACATCAAAGAAAGCGCTGACCATGCGTGTTTCGTGCGAGCAACAGATGCAGAAGCCACCGATCCAAGCTTGCTTAAGAAGTATTCTAGCTTCAAGTCCTACACGACTTCCTACGCGACCTATCGTTCTATTCGCACATTCTACAGGCCCCACCCACAAGCAGACAAACTTCCCTCCAAGCCCACACCCATGCCTCTTCTCGTCTTCATACATGGCCTCGGAGGATCATTGGCCCAGTTCAACCCTCTGCTGACCAGTCTCGTCAACGTTGCACCGTGCCTTGGAATCGATCTACCCGGGTGTGGACGTTCGGCCTTCTCGCCAACGTCATGGGATGCATACACACCAAAGGCTCTTGCAGAATTACTCAGTGCTGTGATCACAGAACAGTGTGCGCAAAACCCGGACCAAGGGGTGATATTGATTGGACATAGCATGGGATGTTCTTTTTCGGTGTTGGTCGCCAAAGCTCTTCGAACCACTGAGGTTCTGGCAATTATCAGTATATGCCCACAAGCTACGCCGCCTTCCGCGAAGCAACTCGCAGCTTTCGAAAAGTTACTACTCGTCCCAACCCCCATCTTCGATATCTGGCGAACGTGGGACCGGCGAGGTGGACCGAACAGTGCAAGTGTTGCGCGGTTCGTTGGAAAGCAGGCAGATATTGAGGTCAAGAAACTACAAGAAAGGTTCAATACCCAAAGCAGAACGGCAGTATGGCGAAGAATGGCCTGGGGAGCTTTACCTGACCGCAAGGCATCGGACACGTCGAAGCGGGGAATACCTGGGCTTGATGTTTGGGCCAGTCTGAAGATACCACTGTTCTTGGTTGGCGGCGAGGGAGACAACATCACCAGAACCGACCAAATTATAAAGATAGGTCGGGCACTGGGCAAGGTAGATCGACCGCTCACCGGCCAGCCTACCGAGCTAAGTCCACCAGCGAACGCGAATGGTGTCAGCATGAACGGGAATGGGGATCATCCGTCCGAGGACGAGAAGAGACGAAGTACAGCATCACAGACCGAAGTTACCGTAATTGGAGAAACCACACAGCCACTATCTACATCTCCCAGCTATTCCAAAAAGCGCCAGGTTCTCAAAACCTCCATCCTACCCTTTCCAGCCTCCCACGCCCTTCTCTACGATCCCGCCACCTATCGCACCCTGGCTGGCCTAATCCACACCTTTCTATACGAACACGTCGACACCCGGCTCTCCCTCGGCTGGCAGCTCCAGCGCCTTTCAACAGAAGGGAAATGGGACGTCAAAAACCTCGCCAAATGGCAAGCCGTGCGCCCTGTCTCAGAGCCCATCGCCGACATCTTCCGAGCCATGAAGACGCTCAGGGAAATTGACGAAACCCACTCGCCAGACGTTTTCGTTCGCAACTGGAAAGGTAAACTTAAAGCGGTCATTGACATCAGTCATGAGAGCCCCGTTTACGATCCAAAGGGACTAGATGAAGGCGGTATCGAATACCACAAATTCCCAACGGTATCTAAGATTCCACCCACACCCGAAGAGGTGAAGGATTTTATCAAGCTCGTTGACCGGTTACGCACCTCGCCTACCACATCCGACGGAGAAGGCGGAGATGCATTGATTGGAGTACACTGCCACTACGGATTCAACCGCACTGGCTTTTTTATCTGCTGCTACCTGATCGAGAAAGAAAAATATGGCGTGCAACGGGCTGTTGACCTGTTTGCAGCCTGTAGGCCGCCTGGTATAAGGCATGCTCATTTCTTGGATCAGCTGTTTGTCAGATATTGTATTGGGTTGAAGAGAGCGCCTACGCTATGAGGTTTTGAGCACTATGACAATTGTAGTCTTGGAGGTTCTGGGATTTGGAGATGGTTCAACATTCGCCCGATACGCGTGAGTCAGGGCATTGTATTTGGTGCATAAGAAGGGAATGGCTCAAGCATGCAGGAGCGAGGTTTTGGTATAATAGCATTAGACTAAAGCAGGGCTTCATTGTTTCGTAATCAATGTTTTATACCCATTCATTCCTCATTCAATCATACATATGTCCACTAAATCCAAAGGCCGTCTTGATTCCAATCAGCACTTGAAGGAACCTGTCACCTCTTCTAGTATCCTACAGACTCCCACCTTCACGAAACCTCATTCTCATCATCCAACTCATGACTCCAACTCCCGCAGATCCTGCGTAGACAATCCAAAAGCGTCACACTCCGCCCCAAGCCGAGCTTCCTCCACGCTCTCCTGCCGCACTGGGCTCTTGTGGTACGAGTAGCCTGTCGATTCGAGCTCGAATTCTAGCACGAGCTCTTCAAGATCTTCTTCGGTTACGTCTTCGCTGAAATCGAAACTTTCTGTAGCTTTTGCTGGTACTGCTTCCGTGGGCTGAAGGTCTCCTTCCGTGATGTCTTCGTCGAAGTCAAAGCTCTCTGTAGTGGCTGGGCTTGGTACTGCTTCTGTATTCAATTCTGTCGAAGAGTTGACGGAAGAAGATTCGAAGCTTGAGGTGGCTGCATTGGGTGTTACTTGCGTGGAATCCTCGGAGAAGTCCAGATCTTGGGTTGAGATGTGGGCGAGAAGGGAAGCGGTATTCGATGATTCTTCCATTATCACGGGCATAGCTTGTGTAAAGCCGCCTGAGAAGTCGAGGTCTTGGGTGCAGATTAGGTCAAGTATATCCGCCGTCGAGCCCTTCCACTGAAAGGGAGGTGAGACGGCTGGCTTGGCCACTGGAGGCAGCATTGGTATTTTTTTGACTGGTGGAGGAGACAGCTCTCGTCCTATCTGGGTGTTGCTGACGAAGAAGTCATCCCAGCTGTCTTCCACTATGTCGGGTGGTCTATGTTGCGGCGTGAAGAGCAGAGACTTTTGTTGGGTAGTTGTGTTTGTATACCTGGTTTCGAAAAGCTTGGGTAGGGGTGGCGGTCCCATTGGTACTGTTTGATATTCGGTGGGTTTTGCTTCCTCTTCTTCTGGTTTCTCGCCCTCTTTATCCTCGGCCAATGGCTGTTCCTCCACGGTTGAAATTGGACTTTTAGGCTGGGCTGGAGTACATGAGGGCGGAGGTCCCATTGGCAAATTTTTACGGCCAATCGATCCTGTTCCTTCATTCGCTTCTATGCCGTCCACCTTCGTCTCACGCAGCGTATGCTGCTCAATAGTTGGACTCGTAGATGTGGCCTGTGAAGGGAACCTTGACGGCGGCGGGACCTTCGTTCCTTCAGCCTGTGCTTGAGGACTCTTCTCGTTAGCTCTTGATCCACCGAGCTTCGCGGTTCCACTCAATGGTCTCGACAGACACCTCGAATGCGCCGATATGATTTGTAGCGGATTCCTCCAAGGCCGCGGCGACACATGGCATCCTCTTGAGCTCGCACCAACCAGATTCTCATTCTCGACGTCCTCAAATGGAGCGTTCTCCTTCTCTACCGTTTCCTCATCCCTCTTCCGCTTCCCCGTCCCCAGAATGTCGCCCAGATGGAGCTGCGACGGCCCCACCCTCATCTTGTTCCCATCCTTTACCGGACTTGGTATCCCCATCCGCTGCCTCGCCCCCCTCTCCCTCTGATTCCTCTCCTCTTTCCTCTTGATATTCGCCTTGCGCCTAAGCTCCCTCTCTTTGATCCTATCTGCGCGCTCTTGCAGCACGGCGCGCCGCTCGATGACGGCTAGTTCGCTTTCAGAGAGCCGGACGGTTGCGCCAGATTTGCGGTAGGCCCTTTTTGCTTGTTTGGAGGTTTGGGGGCGGTGATGGGAGGGTGGCATGGTTGGTGGAACTGGTGGGGTTGGACTGCATGAGCAGGAGGGGGATATAGACTGGGATGATACTGCGGGAGACGGGTTTTGGGAAGAGCCGAGACGGAGGCGATGGATTGGGCTTTTAGCGTGTGCAGAAAGCTTCCGAATCCTTGGCATTTTAATTTTTTTGTTTTCCCCCCCCAACAGTCCCACCACCGGTACCAGCTCTACAAATAACTCTTCTGATTTATTTGCTTTACATAAGTAGATAGCTCTATTCAAGGCGATTCTAACACAGTAGGAATCAACTTAATCAAATAACTATAATAAATAACTACTAAACGGAGCAAGCCTACTAATTATATCTTAAGCCTGATAATTTAACAAATACTCTCTCAATTCTATTAATTACCACGGCGTTAGAATCGCCTTGAATAGAGCTATTTACTCATGTAAAGCAAGTAAATCAGGAGAGCTATTTGTAGAGCTGGTACCGGTGGTGGGGCTGTTGGGGGGGGGAAACAAAACAAAAATGCCAAGGATTCGCAAGCTTTCTGCACACGCTAATTAGTGGCTTGGTGATGTAAACAACTTGCTTCACTTTTTCGAATACCAACGGATCGCTTTCTGATGGCAAATGTCAGATTGATCTGAAAGCCACTACTATCTCTTATTGCCGTACTGCTGAGGGGAAAAATGTGACACTTTGACGCTTTTATGTCAAGGTCACCCACCTCAATCATATCTCACACGAAGCTCATTGATGGAAGGTACCTCGTCTAGTGCGAGACTAGAGCAAAGGTCGACTATGAGAATGAATTGACTAGCATCCGAATGGACGAAACGACAACGTGACATTATAAGCTTAATGGGCGAACTCTCGAAAGCAATAACAAACACCTCCTTACCTGCTACCCCTTTACAGGGATAGCTGAGACCATTATATATATAAGGGCCTTATCCCCCCAGGGATGTACGAGCGTGAAGTTCACAGTCTAAGGAATACCTTGCTTAGTTCACTGCTTGGTGGCTCTTACTACAATTCCTTACTTTCCGCAGCTGCCAAGGACCATTGAGGCTGCAAGTGTGGGCTTGTGGCTTGAAGTTACTGGAAGGAATTGTCTGTCATTCCATATTTGCTTGAGCTAGACTTGTGATCCATTTCGTGTTTGTATTGCATCCCATCAAACAGTCAAGACAAGTGAGTATGTCTCCTTCCGCTTATGTCCCGTGGAGATGACGCCTAGACGTTCCAGCGCCTCCGGCTATTGGTCCACAAGTCCCTTCATCCATGCCTATTGATGCCATCAAGGATCAGCGCGGCCACAGGACAAGGGTTCGCCGACGATGTCGACGAAAGCTGCGCCAGAGCCTATTCTCTGGGTCTCTCCCAATCTAGAAGACGGCTATCGAAGACCAGCACAACGACGCAAAAAGGAATTTCAGGTGGCATTCGAGAAGTCTGGACCAGAGATCATTGGAACGGGTGGGGAGAACGCGATTCTTCCCGTCAAAGATGTGGCAATGGGATATCGACACGCCAGGAATCCGCCAAGACCACGTGTACCTCAGAAGCCTTTCAGACTTCTAGAATTGCCTGGAGAAGTACGGAGTGCTATCTACCAGGCCACTCTTCCAAATCCTCTATGGACGCAACAATTGATCTGTTGGAATTCAGAAGGAAATGACACTACCAGGACAGATTTATACATGGACTGCGTTCAACAAAAGCGTACTTACGTAAATCTCACCCTGGCCAGCCGAGAAGTTCGTCGTGAATCGCTCTACGTTCTCTACAATTACGGGCGCTTTGTGATACCCGCATATATTCAAACCCACAAATGGGGTGGTTTGACACCGAAATTCTTGACACTTGCGGCCAAGCACAAGGACCTTGCTTGCCAGGTTCGGAACATTGGAATAGAGATCAACTCCATGGAAGCTAGGATCCGATATGCCCGCGACACTGTGACCGACATCCTTTGGATCCGCCATTACCTACCTCTGTTCACAGATCTTCAGTCAGTTGTGGTAGAATGGACAGACTTTGTACAGCCACCGCTGGGAGTCACTTTCAGCAACAAAGTTCGTCCTGCGATAGGAATAGAGTCAAGGCTTACCATGTTGAGACCCCTGCAAGAGTTTCAATGGTGTTATCCGAAAATATCTATCTTGATCAATGGGATGCCTTTCACAAGGGAGTCCTCGGCCCCCGAGCTGAAGTCTGAGGCGACGAAGGGTGAAATTGGCAAGCGAGAAGGGCTTTTTAGAATAGATGGTTGTCTTGAAGAGCTTGAAAATGAGATGCGGCGCCGCGATAATCAACGGGAGGGATAAGAATCTGCGAAAGAACCAGTGGAGACAGCTGCCGCACCGAGGTGATTGCGCTGCTTGGAAGGCATGCGACAGGAGATCTTTCCCGCTCTGCTGGGTTATGGATGGTTGACAGGGTTGTTCAAATCTACTATAGATTCAATGCATGGTTCCAACTTTACCTTCGAACTTGTCAAATCTATGCGGAAGAGCGTCTCGAATTGACGCCCTTCACAGTTGCTAGCGCCATGAAAAGCAAGCATCGTGCTCGAAAGCGTGATTATTGACACAGTATTATTCAACACATCTTAGCGTTTGGGTTCATTTGTCCTCAATGCGCATGGAATTTGCATCTTTTCTTGCTCTTGCCGTAGGCCCGACTGCCAGCTTCCTGTGCTTCAACCATTTGAAATACAAGACTGTTGCTCAAATAGAGCTCATTTATGCAGTATAATCCAGATCATCGCGGCATTCATCTCGTTCCTTGCTCAAGATGAATGGCATTTCCTCCGGATTCTTATTTCCGGAGTGCTCAGTGCCATACTTTCGGGGCTTCAAGCCCCTTTAGGCGGCCACAGTGGCGACAAGAAGCCAGAGCCTTGAAAATATCGCTCGTCAAGCCCCTGAAGATTTGATCACCCGATACCCTTCAACGGCTGTGAGTCAGCCCCCTTAGCGAAGCTCATAAAAAAGTTTACGTAGACCATCCTGCTTCCTCTTCCTTCAACAACGCTCTCACATCACAGCTCACATCACAGCTCACATCGAAAATAATCATTCCCACTCATTCAAAATCATAGAGTGGTAGCTTACCCACGAAGACTCTCACACCCATCATTACTTACCACGCATTTCGGGTCAAAAAGCGATTACCTACTTACTCATCGGTCCCCTCCTACCCACCACCACTTCCCGCAAATTCGAGCGGAACTGAAGGTTTTTTACCCACGAATCCTCTCTCATCCACCACCTCTTCCCACCAATTCGGACCAACAACAGGGTAGTTATCCAAAAATTATGTCTTCAACGACTCGAACAACCGGCTTTCGCGGTATGTATACGCACATCCACGGGGATCTTCCCCCAAATTTGACAGCGCTTCGAGTAGCTAGACGTAGTTTGCGAGCAGTCAGGGCGTTTAGCCCATAATCTGTTCTCAAGACATGTCTTGTTACCCGTAGTCGTAGTCGATAATCTTAAGTATGCAATGCTGACGAAGATTTGGTGAAAGGTATGATCAAGAGCGTCTTCCGGAAGGTACGAGGTGAGGCCAAACCCGAGGGAAAGCCGGAGATAAAAATCTTTGAGCAGGAGCGGAGGTACGTGTTTGTGGGCTGTGGACCTCCGTGTGATCTTGAACCGTATCTCGTAACCTAAAAATTGCAATAAATACGCGATGCTAACATGTATCGCTTGACAGGAAGGGGGTGCGGGAACGAAGACAGAAGAACTATACGGACCATGACCAGAGCATGTACGTCTCTGCTTGCAGTCTAAAATAGACGACGCTGACACTTTTCCGTGATAGATGCGAGACGAGTCCTAAGGTAAAGACCGAAACGCAAGAGTTGGAGGCAGGGTACTATTTCGTGGAGGCGCGGCAGATTGGATCTAGGTAGGTCTTTTCGGGACTCATTCTACCTGCGTTCGTGTCGTCAGGTGCAGAACAGGGCGCTGACTCCAAGGTATTGGATAGGATCACGAGAATTGAGCGGAGACAGAGGAATCATACGGACAACATCTAGAGCATGAGCATGGGAGTAAAGGAGAAAGCTGGGAGGTGGACAGGTGGATGGAGATTTGCTTTGTGCTATCTTGGGATAATGTGATAGAGTTCTTGTGACAGTGTCTTGATACCTTCTATGCAACAACTTTACTCTCCATGTTGCGGCCTCGGAACGTCGTTGCTGCCGTATGGTGCATCTCACCTACCGAGCTTTCGCAGCTCGAACCAGCGTAATGGTGGGTACACCAGCGCGGCCCAGAAGAATCCGACATAGTTGCCCATCTGCTCGGAGCGTCAGCCATACACGACCAATAGCACGCACAACAAAGGCTGCAAGAAGAGTCCAACACAAATTGCCTCGGGGACTTACATCAGCTCCGTACTCTCCTACTTCCTTTGCAATTGGGCCAATATACCAGACCTGTGCCATGCACAGAATGGCTCCGGCCCAACCAACCAGGAATGCCACAAGCGCTGCGATACCAACGGGTAGCTTGTCCTGCTGATTCCAAACCGTCCAGTCGTATCCTCGGCGTCTTCGAAAGATCACTTGCTCTTCTACAGTGATAGCAATCCAAATGGCCACCCAATAGCCCATTAGAGCCAGGAAGTTTGTGAAGATCTCGCTCAGGCTATTTCGACCAGCAAGCGCGCAGACGGTATAGATAATCACACCGAAGGTATTCCAGATGAAGCGTGGGACCTTTTGAGCAGCTCGGCCTAGAATCTGGAAATCGATGCCGCTCGAGTAAGTTGGTGCGATGAGATTTGCAATCAGTCCCAGGGCGATGACCACTCCGAGGAATTTGCCGAAGCCGTCGAGAGAAGAAAAGCCTTCGACTAGGAGATTCCCTTGGCCGGACTCATATGCTGCAGCGTAAGCGGCGTTGCTTCGGATAGCTGATGCGAGGCCAATGCCAACGACGAGAGCGAAGGTAAACGAGAAGACGAGCCCAAGTAATGAGACAGCAAACAAAGGTAGACGTGGCGTGCTTGGAGGGTAGTATACAAAGAAATCCGCTGCACCACCGGCGTAGGTAATGGCTGCGCTCAGGCACAAGGAGAAAAAAGATATTCTGTTTCCAATGATCGTTCGGGAATCCCCAGTAGACGGTGTTTGTAGGTCGAACTGGGAGGCGGAGACACCAAAGAGGATGCTGACAGCAATGAGCTGTGGCAGCCATGCGTATCGCATATAAGTGTGAAAGATATCAATACCAAAGGTGGTGATGACCCACCCGATGATCGCCACGATGATGATACCGACGATAACAGATAGACTGCCGTTGGTCGAGACGGCATTCAAAAGTTGACCTGCTACGACAAGATCGATCATCGAGTAGCCCAGTAGGATGATTAGATTGAGCAAGACAATCAGCTTGCTCGGCCACCATCCAAACGTGTATCTCGCGAAGATCATGGTCCGGTTCCCGGATATTGGGCCCCATGTGGCAATATACGCGACCGCTAGACTGCCTAAGAGCGATCCGAACACAGCACAGAAGGCGGCGTCTTTGAAGCTCAAGGCATAGACGGTTGGAGCTAGCATGCCAAGGGTGATGTTGACTGCTGCAAGATTGACCGAGACCCAGAGAAGGAATGCCTGCATATAGTCTTTCCATGACTTGGTGTGCGTTTCGTGAGGCTCTACCCGCTGCACGCCTCGGGCTTCAAGGTTGTATTGGATCAATTGCCTTTCAAACTTGTTGAAATACAAGCCGAGCTTCCCGGTCATACTTGACGGTTCTACCACAGCTTTGGGGTTTTCTGCTTTATGAAACACACTTCCTGGTTTATCAACCGCCGTTCCACTCTGCTGCGGTGCCTTCTCTATGTCCTCCGATATTGGCGTTGGGGACGCCATTTTTTTCTGAGAGAGTCAGTACATCTAAATGGTTGCGGACTAGGAGGACAGCATGATTCTTTCGCTGGAATTATCCCAGATCAAGTTCGACCGTATAATCTCAGCCCAGCAGCTTCTAGGTCAATAGCATCTCCCATTCAATCGGTGAACTGGGTTGGATGCAATTGAATAGAGAAGAGCATGAGCACCGGTTGCATGCTTGCTATTGCACGTTACCTTGATAAATGGACGTTCTTCCTTTGCTGTTCGTCATGTTGCCCGGTCTTGCTCGGCATATTTACCTCGAGTTCGGAATGACTCATGAACTTGATTACTTTGCCTCTGGGAAAGGAAGGTTAGTGTCTCTACAATAACGACAAGAGTACAGAGGAGAGACCCAATAAAAACGGGAGGTGGGTGAAGACATATGCATGCTTGACAATCATTGAAAGGGCAGGACCATCATAGAACTATTATATATAGGTAGAATGCTTGAGAGAGAGAAGGATAGTATACTTGCTTCCACAATTTTCCAAAGGTCGTTGTTGAGTGAAGAGTTGATGTGTTGGAAAATTCTTTCCTAGGAGATCTCTATCGAGACGTTTGAAGGAAGATTGATTCTATTTACTCGTAGATAATAATGCGTGTGGTTATCTCTGTTATTTGACTAGACATAGGTGAAAGGTTGTGCCGTTCGATGACGTTCCGCCAAGCTTTTCGAAAGTCAAAACATCAACATCAACAACCACAAAGTATCAACTACTATTCTCCCTTTACAAGCACATTCACTGCCAGGATCTCGACCGCACATATATCTTGTGTATTAATAGTGACAAGTTCCGAACAGAGAGCAAGAGCCATGGCGCCACCAAGCGTCCAATTGCTTCGTGCCCTTCGAGGTACAGAAGTCATACGCACCTCCATACCTGTACGGCAGCAAGCGTCGTATCGAACACAACATCTCCTATTACGAAGTGCACGGATGCGATGCATCGGTACCCTGCCTCCCCACACTCGCTCCCTCTCCACCTCTCCCTTCCATAGTCTGCCTCCGCTAGCAACACCAAACAAATCGACAGACCGTGGCCCTAAATCCACGGAAGACACTCAGACTGATTTTGGCAGCATGGACGTCTTCTCCAATGCTCCAGCTCCCACTGCATCAATCGATGCGTGCCTTAGCGATGGCTTTCACCTCGATAACGGAGTCAAGATAGGGGATGGGAGCGGATTGCTTCTTGTGTCTGGAGAGGCATTCGCTTGGAGGCCGTGGGACGCAGGGGGAAAGGGTAGGCTGCTGAATCAGAGGGGCCAATGGGATACTGGTGATGGGGCGTGGGGCGTGCTTGACTTAGTGTGGCCGAAGCCAGGTATGTGGCACATTTTGTTTAAAGGAGACAAAGTGTCAAATCTAGTGTCGTAACGGGTCCAAATGCTGATGCATGTTACTTCCAGACCTGCTGATAATGGGCCTCGGACCCTCTATGTACCCTATAGCACCAGAGACTAGGCAATATATCAACTCACTCGGCATAAGAGTCGATGTACAGGATACACGAAACGCCGCTGCACAATTCAATCTACTGGCTACTGAACGAGGGGTCGGTAACGTGGCATGTGCGTTGATACCCATTGGATGGAGAGAGCCTCGATGAGATACGGTCATAGCCCCTCTGGGCGTCCATGATATGATCCGTCTACAATGTAGAGGATGTCTCAAAATCAATGTGCGCCTCGAGACATCACCTTTGCAACTTCCATTCGTCCAAAAGAGGCCTTGACAGTCCAGTCTCCCCATTTCTTGCCAGGGGTCTATTTGCTCTACACCTTAGAAGCGCATGGTCGAGTTCTTGGCAGCCGATCCAGCACCACATCGCTCGATGTGCCTGAGACGGCGCTAGCCTTCATCACCTAGTAAGCATGTTCACACCATTTCTTTTCTGTCGCCCATTCGCAGCCAAAACGTAAATATTGTCGATCAAGACCTTGATCTTGTTCAGCTTCGCTGAGATAACCCGTAAAATTACAAGGCAGCGTGCCAAGCTTCCGTAACAACTGGGGCGGTATTCCACGCATGTCTCACTTTTCGAGGCTCGCACCTCTTTTGGCAATGCACTTCAATGGCATTCGTGCAATCAGACTCTCTCTCTCTTTCCCTCTCAACTGCTGTTCTTCACCACGTGCAATCTTACTCATCAACGAGAGTCGCAATGTGTGTTTGTGCCTCTCTTGGCTACCGTGCTTCCCAAGCAAGGTAGTAGCACTTTCTGCACCTGTTCGCCGGCACAAATAAAAGCGCCCCCAAGAAACGGCGCTTGAGTGGACCTTGAATTAATGACCACGATGATCTTGGTACTTTCGATAGATAGCGTCACGCTTCACGGAGCCATCCGTCCTCTACATCGCGTTACGTTGTTGAGGGTTGTCTGACAGCTCAGACTGACATACGCACATGGGACACATCATACACCACCACTGGCTGAGGTACTTGCCTAGCGCAACCCCACGTGGGCTAACATACGCTGCTAAATCCAAGCTCGCCAAATACAATTGGCGCACACCCATATCATGCCAAGACATGAGTCAAACCATTTCCACCATGGGATGTCGCCAGGGGCATTTTCAGACCTGTGGATCAATGTCACTCCTAGACTTAGCCGGAGCCTATGTCTTTGGGGCCTTTTACGAATCTTCCCGATTTGAACGTCTACCATAAATCTGGGGGTGGTGGAAGATCTGATTATACTTGACCACGAGCATAATGATGGAACCATCACAGCATTGAGCCGAATTCGATTGAATTCTTGATCAGCCACAGGGTAGGGATTATTTGGTGTCGTAGCCATGGTCCATTTGATCTCGTACCAACTGTGTGCTAAGTCTAGTCGCTGAAATTAAGGTGCGCAGCTTGTCGTTAGGCGATGTTACTGACAAAGCTCTGAAATTTCGTTCTATTTCCCTCGTTAAGCTCCACTGAAAATTCTGTGCTACCAGTGGTGTCCTAATTATCCATCACTTGTAATATCACTACGATCAGGTGTGGCAAGATCGCCAGCAGATTTCTTTGATGTGGTATTACCTGGATCTCAAAAGGTCGTGACTGGCTACTACGTCAGCCATCGCTTGCACGACTCCTCAAAGGAACCCCGTGGTGCCTCGATCCAAAAATTCTGACATTATACCTTATCGGCGATCCTCCAACCAAGCTGCTGATATGGGGTAAATGTAGGGAGGGATCCTCGACTATGTTTGGCAACGCATATCTACGAATGGACAGTAGAAGTCACTTTTGGATTGATTAAAATCGAGTTTTGCTCTGTTCGATCTGATTAAGGCGGACGCACTGACACGCAAAGTACGTTTACGATTAATGCACATGCGTCGCTGATGGCAGCTGCTGATCTGATGCGAATAGTCGACGGTTATCCCTCATGCTAGCGCGGTTTTTATCTCTGCTAGCATCGTAAAAGTGCCTCCAGATTGTTTGTAGGTTATCCAGGGTGCACGCACGATTGCTTGTACACAAACAGGACGAGCTATCTGAGCTGGAGGAAGCAGCTTGATAAAGTAGACCATGAGGAGCCTGGGAAGCTTTTTCTCGGTAGTAGGCGTCGTCGACGAGCTTGGACGCTAAGTTGATCGAATATGGTCTGGAACTCCTATTCAGTCAAAATGGTGGTAGTATTGATATTCGGCTCTGAAGATAATGTGTTAGGACGAAGCCAGCGTATACTCGGTGCTGAGGGTGTTCTTGAATTGGACACTGCGAATCTTCCGTGCTGGGTCGACGTCACTGGTTGTCTGGCTCGCGAACAGACTGCCTACCTTAACCACGAGACAGACCTTATGTATGTAGCAACATCATACCAAGACGAAGTGACCCGATTGCTCCCTTTTGTTGCGGAGGTAAGGGCGAAAGCATACCAATGTTTGGAAACGTAGCTCTCCTTGCCTTGAAGTTTGAAGGCGTTAGGATCTGAACTAGATATGTAGGATGCTGGGGGTATTCCGACAGACCCGAATGTTATCAATCCTTACGAACATCAATAATTAAAGTGGTTCGAACGTTAATAGCTTGGATCGTGGTTGTGCTTCTTCTTATGTCGCTTCCAATGATCAACGCTGTCGATAGCGATGCTCTCAGAATGGGCATCGTTGTCATTTTTTCCGCTATTCTCATAGCTGCTTTGGCAAATTTCACGAAAGCCAAGACTGCCGAGTTGTTTGCCTCAGGCGCAACGTAAGTCACCCGGAGCAAAGCTCTGTTGATGCTAATGGATAGCTCGTTTCAGATATGCTGCCGTTCTAGTTGTCTTCAGGTAAGAAAACACTTCTGGCTTGTAATAAAAACGCCATTGTACGCCGAGATGTCCAAGGGGCGGAAGATGCCTCGGAAGATGATATTCCAAGATATTCATCTTTGAAAAGAAAAGCCCATACGAGACACAGACGATTGGGCGAGAGCTGATTTGAGTCAGCTGAAAGACTGCGTTATCATCAAGCCAATTGTGTACGATCAAAAGCTTAATCTGGAAAGGCGTGGCGCTTAGCGCCCACACCTGAAGACAATTAGTACAACATCAACCACTTGCTTCCTTTCGGGGATAACTCAACGATATGGTACCAGATACCCCACCATCTCCAGCAGTCGCTGTATCATGCAGGTAAGACGGCTCGCAATTCCACTGATGGCTGTGACATCCTCGCGAAGATCCCAAAGTTCATGTTTAGCGGCGTAGCCTTGTCTACGCGCCCCAGCTATTAGTGTTTTCTTGAAAACCAAGCCAAGCCTACGCGTTATTGTTTTCGCGTGTCGTCCTTGCTCTTTGCAAGAGATATGCTTTCTTGAACACTCATGATGACTTCTCTTTCTTTACCCTTTCTCTACGTCGCCAGCTTCTTCATCTTTCCATACGCTTTCTCCACCTCTCTCGAAGGTCAGCTCTCACTCTATCTCGACACCTTGTGTACCCAGCCTTTAGCCAAAAACCCCTCCGTCTACCTCGCCCTAAGTACATGCCATCGCACACCCGGTGTCTCCAGCATCCTGGTGCAAAGCCAGCCCTCATGCGTGACTAGTAAGGCGGTTCTGACTGCGTATAAGGATACGGCGTGTGTGAATGCTATCGGTGCCGATGTAAGACTCCTCATCTTTCCTTGTTCCTTGATCATATAGCAGGATCCTGATTCCAGATTTTCAAATAGTTCGGCAGTGAATGCTTCTTCAGTTTGGACGGTAACGGAGTTTCCGCTGTGATGTTTAGTTGTCAAGATGTCCAGGACAAACCCTCGGCAGCAGTCACTAGTATTGTTAGTGCAGCATCTACCTCAGCGAAGCCAGTGACCGCTCCCTCGGCCAACGCAACTCCTTCATGCGATCCTTTGTTGAACGAGATCGCCTGCGGAACAACCTGTTGTACCGTGGCACAAGACTGCAGACCTGCTGGCCAGTGTATAGCAAGCGATAGCAATGGCAACGGCGACAGCGGTTTCTCATTCAACATGGCAACGACAGATACAAGCACTGGCATGGGCAAAGACAGTAATTCTGCTGCATCCACTGTGGTAGCGCTAACGACGACACGACCAATGAGCAACATTTTCACGACTTCCATGTCTACAGGATCGACTTCGGAAAGCACAACTTCCACACTAAGCAAGTCAAGCACGACCGCCACATCCCCCACTTCAGAACCCAGTAGTGCGAACAACAGCAGTGGAGCCAGCAACGGAAATAGCCGTGGGGGACCCTCTACAAGCCTCCGGGATGGCTTGAGTATTGGCATCCCCGTTGGAGTAGCGATATTAGCATGGTGTTGTCCCAAACCTTGCGGTGGGCGGAAGAAGTATCGCAGAAGGAGGAGAAATCATAGGAGGAGGATGGAAAGCCGGATTGCCCGGGTGCAGAGTCCGCCCCCGCCATCACCGTCAAGATGGTACGATCGTGTGGGTATTTGGGGCATAGCTTCCAGTCTTAGTGATGATGATGATATATGAATTATAACGGGAAAGCAGAGCATAATGACGTTGATGAAGGACTGTTGGGGCCTTCGGTGAGCGCAGGCGGAGGACACATTCTGAGTCTTTTCTTTGAACACCTGTAGTATGTCTTGTCTAAAGCCGCCCTACCTTTTAGTATTTAATAAAAAGCCCCTATATCGAGGAATAGGTCCCGCCATACTCCAACATACTATGTTGTTGAAGGTTTGAAGTGGAAATATAACTTGATTTAAATAGATAGGGTGCGTAATTAGGCAAGATGGTAGAAGGAGGAGACGATGATTGTGAGAGAGTCCTTATACGGCCAGAAATCTAAGGAGCGGATTTTGCCTCAAAAGACAATATCCCCACATGTCCGATGATCTCTGTTGTGTAGTGCTATCTGGCTGGCTGTCTTAGGAGACAGGGAGGAACACTGTCACTAATGGTCTACCGCCAAGCAAGCTATGTCTTGAAGCTGTATTCGACTTTTCGGGTCAAAAGAATATCTCCGGCCAGAATTTCTGCAATTTGGGAAGTCAATCGGTAACATGCACGCAGGATCGGGCAAGACCTGGAAGCTTGCCAGAGATCAAGTTTGTGCCCCAAAGGACTATGGCGATAGGAATAGATTTATAGGATTGTCCTATCTCCATCGTACATCTCTCTCATAATGAAACGAAAATATACATTATCATCCCTAACCACCAATTATAGTCCTTTCCAGGAAATCCAATTACATTCACCTTGCACTACTCGCTTATAAATCGCTTCACTGTCCCCTCTTCAGTCCCACTCCTATAGTACAAAAGCAGCCACGGCACCCAGTCCCGCCAACATCCCTCCAGCCAACACTCTCTGCGCCGCACCAGTCGCAGTAGCAGGTGCCGTCGTGCTCGTCGACGCGGTCGTCGGAGCCGGAGCTGGTATGATGGCGCCAGTCGCAACAGCAACAGATGTGATGGGCGCGAATGTTGTTGGCTTGACTTTGTTCGTAGTAGGCTTGATGACCACGGTCGTATTCTTGTCGGAGCCTGCGCCGGTGTGGATCTCGGTTGTGGGCTTGGGCTTGGAGACAGAGTGGGTTGCGTTGGCGCTGTTCGTGATGAAGCCTGAGCTGGGTTTTGGGTGGACGAGGATGGAGGTCTTGGGGACTTGAATCGTGGCGGATTCTTTCTCTGATTTGGTCTTGGACTTCGACTCTGAGGCCGTGGAGACGGCATATTCGGACTTCACGTGTGTTTCAGTGCCGCTTACATTTTCCTTTGTCTTCGTAACCGTGCCAGAGATGGCGCCCGTGGGCACTTGCGGCTGGCCATCGCTTTTCTCCTGCACTGGGACTGCAGTCTTGGTTTTCTTGGGAGCCTCGGACACGGAGGATTGGACGTTCGAGTTTGAGATGCCGAATTGAGTAGAGTATTGAAAGTCACCCCCAGCTGCGATGATCTTGAGACCGAAGCCTGAGTTGCCAGTAGGGATGAGGTCGGTGGGGGGCGTCCAGGAGTAGGAGCCGGTATTGTCGATGGCGTTTGCTATACAGAGGCTGTCGACGCAGTTTGTGGAGGGGCCGGTGCAGAGTTGGATTGAGACGCTGGAGATGCCGGCTGTTTTCTGCAGGGCAAGCTGTCAGTCATCGGATCCGGTAATGGAGATCTCTGAGGGCAGTACGCACATCCCAAACAATGTTGTAAGGCGTGCCAGCAGGAACAATTAAGTTCAGGCTGGGCTCACGGACAGCAAGGATACCGGCTGTAGGATTTTCATTGCTCTTTTGTGCGCACTCCGTCGCTGCAGAGCCGAAGCCTGCATAGGCCAAAAAGGCGAATGTCGCAATTGAAACGCGCATGATGGGGTTCGTTTGCTAGAAGGAAGGAGCGAATGTATAGAAGAACAAGTGACTTGATCCAGCAGGATACACGATTGCTAAAGAGCGACTTGGGTTAAGAAAGCAACGCGCGAAAGGAGTAAGAACGAGGCAGTCCAAATACAAAAGAGAGACAGGCTGTGCGACAGCGATGTTGGTTGAAGAGCCCATCGTCTGGAGTGTGCGCTGAATGAGATTCAGGGGCCCTGAGGGGCCCACAATTCGAGTGAAACATGTTTGCCTCTAACGTTTTTAGGGTGTTCCTGCAGGTACCATTGTTTTTCACTAACGGCCTCTGGTTAGTTAGGAGCGGCACGAGGGATCAGCGCCAGGAACCCCCCGTCATTCAAGATCCTTTGGTATCCTCAGCCGAACCACTCTCCATCCTCGCCTGAACTCGATCGTGATTCTTCATGTTCTAATCGAGCTGAGGGCAGTTTCTATTTCCAAGGGTACGCTAGTATTTAGTATGCAATAGCTTCCTGCATGCCCCCAAGCTAATCTTCTCCCGAAATTAGTGTGTGACGCCCATAGTAACAGCCGGAGACCGGTTGCCATGGAGCATACTATCGCCATGGGGTAGGAGCTCCGCCATGAAACCATGGGGGCATAGGGGCAAGAGCTTCGCCATGAGGCCATAGGGTTATGCTGTCGCCATGGGGCAGGAGCTCCGCCACGAAACCATGGGGGCATGCTGTCGCCATGGGGTAGGAGCTCCGCCATGAAACCATGGGGGCATAGGGGCAAGAGCGCCGCCATGGGTAAAAGTTAACGCGGAAGTGAGGTAAGATTTATATTGCGGTCGCCATTTATCGCTATTATTTATATGTAGATGTCGCCAAAACTAGGCCTAACGCCCGTTCTGTTCACTTCATTATCGGTTCACCCTCTTATAATCCCTGCCCTTTATCCTCCCATAAAACCACCTCGTCTTCGCCCTTAGTATCCTACCAAATTACATCGTCTTCGCCCTCAGCATCCTGGTACTCCTCGCCCGCGGTATCCTCTTACTGGGGCGGCCAATCGGCGTAGCCTTAAGCTGGCGGAGGCCACTTATAGCCTATTCCTTCCGCCCACTCTCGCTTTACCAGGAGATCCTTATAGGTATCCTACTCTTGCATATGATCCTCCTCTCTAATTTCCGCTGAGGGCGGGGTTACTACTACTGCTGAGGGCGGGATTGCTACTGCTGCGATTTTTGTAAAGGTCGCGATTTACAGCGACAGCGACGTTCTCAAGCTTGAGGGAGGAATCCATCGCGACGGTGATGTCGGTGGGGGAGGTAACAGCGAAGTTGGTATGTGTATAGGGAGGTAGGGAGGCAGGGAGGGAGGGTTAGAGAGCTAGCGACGGTGAGGTATATAGGAAGGTCAGATTGCGACCGCGGCAATGTTTGTTTTCATCTGAACTTTTCGTGTTGTTTACTGACTACTCAAGTCTCTGTTTACTACTACTACCGAACAGTACTAGGGAGCGGAGACCCGCGGATATGCTAGACTGCCCTAAATACTAGCTGCAGCAGTAGCTTCCCTTGGAAATAGAAGACACCGAGCTGAGCGAATGCGCCGCCCAGATACGTCAATGATTCCTCGACTAATCATAGAAAACATAATCGAGTGCTGAATACTGCCCATTGGGGGTCACGCAGGGTGGCTCTGCACTCAGCTCTGCACTCAGCTCTGCACTCAGCTCTTCCCCAACATCTGGTGTGCAAGCTTGCCGCAATGAGGGAAAAACTAGTGTCGTTGTCTCAGGTTACTAAGTGTTGTTGAGTCACTTAAGTGCACACCGGATATCCCAATACCACGAAGGAAGCGGCTCTTCGATGACTACAACTGTTTCTCGGAGAAGAGAGCGCTTCTGACCCCACGACCTGAGCTCTGAAGGAGCGTATTTGCGACTCAATCTTCAGCCTTGGCAATTTGGCCTAACAGCGAGCAGCCTGGCCCCACTAGCTTGACAACCCTATAAGCACAATTGTGGTCAATCGCTGGCTAGGGTGATGGCGGAAGTAGTCGGCGTCGCTCCCAGCGTGGCTGGTCTCGTTGGCTATACGACGCAGATAATCGAAGTGGCCATGAAGTACTTTTCATAATTCAAGCATGCTAAGGAACAGTCTCAGGACCTTATTCGACAGCTGACCGCTTTAGGGAATGTCTTCAGAGATCTCCAAATGAACCTCAATACAAGGGCCGATCCTGTAGAAGCATTCGAAGAACGATCTTCGTCTGTACTCAGACGTCTCTGCAGAGAGACGGGGTTTGAAAGCAACCAGGCAAGCCAGGTCAACATCACAGAGCTCTGTCGAAAATTTTTGAGCGCACTGATCAAAGAAATGATCGATGGCCGGTTGAAAGCTGTAGTCTAATCATATGGATATTGTCCATATACTTCTCATAGGTGGAAGTAATCCTGAGGCGCTACACGGTAAAGGCAAGCGACCTATCGACGTTGCAGGAATACGTTATCTGCTATAGTGGGGACCAGATACTTCTTCAACATGAAGTACATCGGTATAAGCGATAAATTCGTTGATGATGCGGGTATTTGCAAAGACGCTCCTCAACCTCGCTCGGAGGCAGTGCCCCTTCCCGTGGACTCCCAATTGCCAAACAATCATGTGCATCCTAGACTAATTGCACGAGATCCCAACGATCTAGTACATAAGCATTGCTAAGAACAGTCCTAATCAATTGACAGAATGGCATCTGGGCAGAAAGACTCGTTTGTTCTGCTGTGGGCCCAGCATCACAGCTGGCTTCGCATGAGAGGTGGGTGGGGATGTAGGTAGGCAGGATCTTCGGCATGCGCTCCACTAGCCTCCATTGGTATATGATTTGATCGGTCAATCGAATTTCGTGTCGTTAGATGATGCAGCCAGTGACTATGAGCCCGATGTAGGTAATACATGCACAACGTCATACATATTAGTTGAGCTTATGCTTGTCAGGTTTCACAATGACCTATCACAGCAACATCTAAAGTCAAGATTTGACCCAATTTTAATGAAATCGCGATACCTTAGATTGGTATGCATGCTACTTCTCTTGTGGCATGTTTTCTCGACAAGTAAAATCGACCTTGTGTTCGAATTGGCTGCCCAGATCCCATCATTCTACCTCGAAGAGATTTCGAAAGTGTCGACGCCATTCAATGTTCGTCATGGGCCTTTCGGCCAAGTCTGTCTAGATAGTCGTTCTGAGATGGTCTTGTATCGGACTATCTTCACCTAGCCTTTGGCGTCTGGGTGACGTATATATTCTTCCAAGACTGCAACCCGAAACGTCCAGTACCATATCTAATCCGCCGTCCCGTCCATACCACCCAACCCCCTCCCCTTCGTCACCGCAATCGGAATCGCAATCAACAATATCAAAATCACAATAAAAACCAACGCAACGCAAATCCTGTTGGAATGTTCAACACTCAGCCCTCTGGATTAGCCGAATGAGCACAAATAGACCGCTCCCTCCATAGATAATCAACCAGTCGTCTCCTCCCATTCCAGCATATATTTGCCCCTTCGAAGGCATCTTAGCCGCCGGGTACTGTACAGCTTGTCTCATCTTGTGTCTGACAGCTTGCATGTAGGTTGGAAATGGCTAGTCCATGTCTTGTCCCATGTAGGTGGGCGGTCTTTCGAGCTCGTGTGATGAGGAGTGTGAGGGAAGTGGGCGGCTTCGAGGTCGGTTATGGGTTGTAGGGGGGTGTGGGAAAGCGTTTCGGGGCGCGATGGTGGGTTGGTGGGTCGTGGTGGGATGTATGGCATGGCTTGGGGGTTGGAGGGGAGGTGGTCTGTTGAGAAGAGAGGTTGGAATGTCATTGTGGGAATAGTGATATACGAGTGGCGAGGGAATGAGGCTTGGACTCAGACCCTGAGAAGACACTCCTAGCGATGGAAGGCAAATGCAGAGTTTTTTTTTGTTTGATTTGGCAAGGAGATATCGCTTTAAGAAAACGGAAATCCATCACGACGACTCTGATATACTTATGGCTTTCGACGACATACCCCGATGCTCAGCTCAAGACGCCCCTGCGCCACAAAGTATTTGCCGAAATTGAAGGCGCTGTTTGCTACCGCTGTCAAGCTCGCTGCCACTCGCACAGATTGCTACATATCGAAATGTTAGTGATGGCCCCCAAACATCTAGAGATCAGCCTCAGCCGTTCAAGCAGTTGCGTCATTCCGTTCCTGCGAAGATCTTTCAGATCAAAGGCTAAACCCTGCGGCTCAACCCTGCGGCTCTCTCGTCCAATGACAAAGCGAACTCATTAAAATGCTGAAACTCATCAGCTCAAGGTCCTCATCCTACGCCCGCAAAGCCAGGATTGCCCTGGCCGAGAAGCGCATTCCCTTCGAGTTGATCAAGGAAGTACCATGGGAGAGCACCACTCAAACACCGCTCTATGACCCGCTGCCGAAAGTCCAGTCTTGATTTTTCCGGAAGGACAAGCTATATTTGAGAGTCACTGTGTGCTCGAGTATCTCGAAGCCAAGTATCCCGAACTCTCGCTCCTACCAAGGGTCCCGATAAGATCGATGACGCTCTCATTGCGAAACAAGTCGAAGTGGTAGCTGATACTGGTCTTGCCTTTTTTTCGAATCGCAGCGAGGGGAGGAGAGGCAGAGTTAGGAGTGGATGGCAAGGCGGAGGAGAAAGGTCGATGGCGGGTTGCAAGCGCTTGCGGAGTGGTTTGGCGATGATGATGATGAACAGTTCTTGATCGATGAATCCTTTGGTTTTGCAGATATCGCTGCCGGATCATGTCTTGGATACGTCAAGGTCCGATTTGCTGAGCATCCGTGGAGGAAGATGTATCCACATCTGGATAGGTATAGCGAGAGGTTGGAGGAAAGGCAGAGTTTTCGCGAGACGGTACCTAAGCCGTAGAGCCTTCGTGAGAAGATAGTCTGATACGAAGATAACTCTGGAGTACGATGGGATCAGTGTTAAGGGAATTGTAAGACATGCGGTTGAGCTCAAGATATTGTAGTGCGAGAGCGAATGGAGTTTGCGCTCGGATATAGGCTGCGTGTTGTAATGAATATGCTATCGTTCGATGTCGTTCCGCCTTGAGAGAAATTTGATAGTTGACTATCCGCGTTCATGACGGATCTATACCTCGACAATGGCTGCAAGAACCTTGTTGGCATCGATGGATGTGAACGAGTCATCTTGCTCCCAAACACCGCGGACCATATTCCTGTTCCAAGAGATTTTCCCAGACTTTCGAGGCTTCTTCGAATTTTCAAAGCTCTCGAGAATAGCCACTCTCTCCTCATCTGTTCGCGCCTCGCGTGCAATGATGAAAAATGTCCATGGAGCAGTACAGACCTTGAGCCTCTCCAGTACGTCGAGCGCCTTTGCAAGCTGATGCTTGACCACGGCGGAACTTGATTTTCTCCGACACGCACGCTTGAGATAAATGAAAGCGGCAATACGATAGAGCTCTGCGATGTCCAAAGTTCGGGATCGATCTGTGGCCCAGCCCAATTTTCCACGAGGGACGAAATGTTGCTGGAGGGTGCTTAAGCGGAGCTTAAGATTATCGAAGACGTCTATGTTCTGAGACAATTCCGTCGCGTCGTCGAGGGGGATGCTATCGGTCATTCGCCCTCGGATACTCATCACGTCTATTGAACAAGCAAAGGACCCGATGATCTATCGGGAGAATAGTAACCTATCGAAGAGCCGTGTGGAATAGAACTTCAGGCTTAATAAATCCCATAACCTACGAGGCTGCGAGAAGGAGAGTTCTCGATTTTCGATAATGGGCATGGATCATCGACGCGCGCGCTCTGTGCTATACTGATCTGTGGCCAGAACAGCAGACTGAATTTACTGAGCGCATCTTGCCCATAGACCTCATCAAGCAGGAAGGCTAGCTCCCCTTCATAGTTTTGCGGACCAGCAAAGATGGATCTAGCAAGTCTCTTCGCTCCGCAGCAAAATGTTGTCCCATTTGGACTCTGCAGTGTTGAGTACTCCATACATGACTAACAACATGCTGGCAGCGAGTGGGAGACAACGATCGCGCAGCTGATCAGACAGGCGCATTGCCGTCGAAAGCGCTTCTGTGGCGACAAAGCTGTGGTCTAAAACATCTTGACTGCCTGATAAGTGGTAGGCTGAGAACGCTAACACAGCCTCCAGAACTGCGGATGAAAAGACAGATTTCTCTGACAAAGCCATCATTATGAGGATGTGGCGAAACCCGTTCATGTCGTCGTCGATGGAAGTGACGGTTCGTGAGACTACATTCTCATAGTAGGAAAGTAACAATTGATCATTGGGCTTGAGAGTTCCCCAGGAAGTACATATGGGTTTGAACATGACATAAGAGGAAGGTCTAGACCGACGGGAAATGCTGTATGACCTGAAATTGCCCCTCTGGATGAGCTCCTCGTGAAGGTCAATAAGCACGAGGGTTTTTTTGATGACCAATAATACGTCTCATTGGAGATTTTTCTAGAATTCGAGGATTTCTGCTTTAATACCATACCTCTTCGCAGGTCACCTGCTCTGAGCCAAGATGAATTCAGGCCATAACCCTGCTATTTCCCCCTGGATTGCAAGCAATTCTGGCAATTCTGGGAACACTTTAGCGCAGCCGACTTTTTGGCTCTTACAGGTCCTGCAGGTCTTTCGATGGCTGCTCTTGTGGTCCTGCGCCATGGTTCTGATCACACGCTGAAGCATTCAAGGAGCGGGGATGGGTATTGCCAGTGCGCATGAAGAGTAAACAAGAACGCTCTTGTAGAACAGAGAGATGACACCAGACGAGTACGGGACAGTGGAGATGGGAAGGATTTCCACTCTTGGACAGTCTACGTGCGGTGGTGGACAAATTTGGCTGGGCCTTGGCAACGTTTTTGCCCCACCAAATATGTGGGCGCGAGGCCCCTGATTGTGAAACAAACAAACCAAGCAATTGCTTCACCACGATATCTTCAATCGGGCATTGATAAAGTAGACAATTGTCTTCTGCAGCTAAAGTTACAGCATATGGTCTATGAATTCAATCATGGCTTACCTGGCAGAGCTCCCCCAATCGCGTTAGGCCTTGAGCTTGAGGAATGGATGTCAACACACAACCATGGAGCATTCCTCACATGCCCACCCGTTGCCTGATGGACATGATGTCTCATTACGTCAACAATCGGTGTCGGCGTATGCTTCGTGCACGATAACATCGCAACCGGCCTCCCAGGACGAGGATCTTAGTCAACAGTCTCGCCGGCTGCAGCTACGCAACATTGGATTCAGAGGACCCGTCCTCCCCTTTCGACGCATAAGTCCGCTATATGGAGCTTCAATCGAGGCATTTCGCCCAGTCAGCAACGAGAATAGCCCAGCGAGCGCCAGGAAGAGATCACTCTACGGTGAAGAGCTGCCCTTCAGTCCAGTGAATATCCTCCAAGAGATCCACAATTCCACAAGAAAAAAACGGGCCGCATCCAGGCCAGTGATCCCCGCGATCTTCGACGACAACGCTGGGAATGGAGAAGTGAGTGACGACGCGAGCCCCACTTCTTGGTATAAAGGAGGAAGCAACGACTGCTCTCCAGCCGTTACACCAGTCAACATGATGAAATTACGGGAAGGATCTCTAAATCAGAGGACGCCTCCTCCTCTCAGCTCTCCATTGGCGAAACATGTCAAGGGCCAAAGCCTCAATCGGCTCGACCTTTGTTCAGCGAGTACCGAGGCATCAAAGTACATTGAACACCTCGAGTCTCAACTAGCTTCTGCCAACGCCCAGCTCATATCGCCAACGACAAGCAAGAAACGCGCTGCAAAGCTACGTGTTCTCACCACGGAGAATCGCAACCTGCGCCACGAGATCAAAGATTGGGAGAAAGAGTTCGATGCAAGGCTACAAGAAGAGAAGGATCGCCGCTACGAGATAGATATGGAGTTCAGGAGTCGTATACGTGCTCTGGAGGATGACATGGAGTTGAAGGATGCGAGAATAGCAGAGCTTGAATGGGAACTCGGTGGCATGCGGGTAAAAGTCAGAGATGCAGAGGGACTTGAGGAAGCCAACGTCAGTCTCGAGAAGAGGATTGATGTCTTGACAAGCCTGCTGGTGCAATCGCCAACCACACTGGAGGCCCAATCCACGACAACTTCACCGAATAAGGGAAACCGCGATCCTTTAAAGCGGACTCCAAGACCGAGGTCGATGGTTCCTAGGATGCCTTCGTCGTATGGAGACGTGCGGCCTTCATTAGGTACAGTATCTGAATCGACCTTTTGGCACTCCAAGAGCTATGGTCCATCGTCAAGCATTGCCGAGACTCCAGAGACACACAATGAAACGATACTCGATGACCGCGTGTTTCAGTCTCCCACGTTCGACGAAGGTATGAGGTCGCCGGATTGTGTCAGACACTCCAGGCGCTCCAGCTTCTTCGACAGTCGCTCACGAGCATCAACTTTCTATCGATCCGCGCCATCCTCCGCATCGAGACCAAATTCAATTCGATCAAGTGGCTCTTTTGGCCCAAGTTCTTGGGGTTTACCATTTCCGGATGAGAGTGTACCAAAGTCTCCCAACAGACAGCGAAAGATGCGTCGTTTCCCATCCGGCTCAAGCACCTTGAGGCCTTTGATCCTGCCAACGGCAGCTGCTGTGCCATCTCTACCTGCATCTGCGCCCATCTATCCCTCGATCGAAGCTACCGCGAGACAGTATATCTCCGAACTATCGCTTGATCCAACCACAGCTTTCCTATCACGACCGTTGGACAGCTCGCCCTTCTCCCACCCCAATCAGCGCATTCGTCCACGTTCGACTTCGGAGGCACAAGAACAGACACTCCAGAGGTTGGAGGGCAAGTTCGGGGATACGGGCCGCAGTAATGGCTCTTGGGCATCACGCCCCACTCCTTCGGTCCCAGGCGAGCCTTCCATAGAGTTTGCAGAGATTCCCGCCGAAAAGCGAAAGAGACGATCCAGGCCCCGAAGTCTTCAGAAAGAACTCGAGCAAGCCAACGTCGAGCACACTGAGGACAGAGATGCTGAAGCGGGCTCCCCCGAAGCCTTAGAAGTCAATATGCCAAACGCCGATGCGAAAGATGAATATGGCCAGATCTTGATTGGGACAGATCCCACGCCCTCCAAATTAGCCTTGTCGAACGCTCGTCTGAGATTGCGAAGGCCTTCTAAAGACTCAGATATAACCCCTAAACCCGCCAAGGTTTCCCCTCCGGGCACCGTCATTTCACCGTGGGCCAAAGAACCCCGTCAATCAACCACGCTCGCCGCTGAGCATGCCCACGGTTTGTTTTCCCGGCTTATCAGCCTCGTCTCCCAAGCGAAACAAGATCCTATTGTCTTAGCACGGCGACTCTTGTCGAATGCATGGGCGCTGGGTTCGAAACAACTGGGTGGTATAGGATGGTGGCTCTTAGGTCTGCTTTACCATCGATCCAAGTGGCGAGAGCGAGACCAGGCGGCTGACAGCGGTATAGTTGAGGATAACTCGACGAAAGACTTCGACTGGCATCATTTCTCAGCGGAAGCGAGTAGGAGTAGGACTGCAGAACATTACTTCAGAGACTACGGAGGTACGAACAAAAGGGACACTTGGATGTCACCACCCCATGTCCAACGTTCACAAATCGTTCCGCCCTTCGCGTCATCTCCCCCGTCGAGAATCCAACCTCATCTGTTCCCCTGTGAGGACTGCGTCGAACCATCGTGCCGCCGTACCCTCCGACTATGGTTCCAATTCTCCCTCGGGATAGTCCTCGCAGTCGGCCTAGCAGTCAAGAATGGCCCAGCCACTCTTCTCATCAGCCAAGCGCGGCATCAATTCCCCCCCCATGAGCAGACCCGACTTCTCAAACAAGGCCAGCGTCAAAGACAAGAACACGCTCAGGATATCTTACTTGAGCACGCCGACCAAACTTTCCGGCGCTCTCAAAGTAGCCATGAGTCGAATGGCATGGATTCTGGCTACGGTAGCATCACGTTTGCTGAAACGCTTGGGCCTGCGGACTTTGAAGATCGTTAAGAGACGATGTGGCGATGCATGACGATCACTACTTGACAATCTTGGATATAACTGACAGCCTCTTATTTCCTTTCGCGTCATGGGAGCATCAGTATTGGAGGTGGCGCGGCCTGGGCGGATCCTTGCTCACGCCTTTTCTTTTTTTTTTGTTTTCTAGCGCTTTGACACACTTGATTTAGCTTTATACCCATGAGCGCGCTTGTGAGTTCCTTTCCCTTTTGTTGTACGATAGCATGCGGAATGATTACGATTCATGTAAATATGTATGCATAGACTCATACAGGGAGGGCTTAGGATAGCATTTGAGAGAAGATTAGAGAATGCTATGAGTAACTTACAATGCCTTGAGCAGTAATAAACTGAATCGAGCGGTGATAGAACAGGCTTACCTCTTATCAGAGCAGCAAACCCCATTGTTTTGCTCATTTTGAATCGAAATTGACCGCTTCGCATCTCATCGGGGCATACTCTGATATAGACTCGAACATCTTCCCAAGACTTGTACATATTTGGACCTTTACTTGAGCAAGAAGCGCGAGCAGAATAGGGGAAGTAGAGTTCCCGAAGCTCGTCGTAGACATTGAAAATTTAGTCATTGGCTTTTTTAGATCTTGAATTGGCTAGTAGATTTTAGAGGTTGTTGTCTGAGGTATTTCTAAATCATATGCTGTACTCATCGATGTATATAAGCTAACTTCCTGCCTATAAATACTAAGTAAACCACGATCGAACTAGCTGAGAGCGAGAGCCTTATGGAGTTAAAAAACAGTATTAGGAGGATAACTTCCTTTGTAGTTTAGCTAGTATTACCTCCTATTAAAGATAATTATACGACGCGGTTAACTTTTCGGATCTCGAGGTACGCCGTCCTAAATACTAAAGCTCGAAAATAATTTACCACAGCGGATAGCAGCTTCACTCGGGCCTTGCGGTGTGTTCATTAACTATGCAGCACTCCTTCAAGACATGGCAGCTGTCATGACCCAAATTCCTCACTTCAACAATAAGCCATGGGTAGCGGAAATGGCGTTCTCGAGTATCGTTGTTTCAACAGGAAAATCAAGTCGAACACGTCAAAGCCGAAGATTGCATGTTCGGTGGCCTTGGCTTTAATCTCTTTATGAAATATAGTGGTGTGTTTGCTGAATATTCTATCCTACCTGATCACGTCGTCGTTCGCAAACCTTGCAATATCTCATTTGAGGCCGCCGGAGGCATTGGTCAACGCTATGCAATTTATGGAAGTCACGAACTTGAAACGCGGTGATCGAGTCTTGGTCACAGGTGCCTCGGGAGGCAGAGGGTCCCTTGTGGTCCAGGCTTCGCGAGCCACTGTTGGAGACGGAGGACTACTTGTCGTTGGGAGCCAAAAGGAGGCTCCTGGTTCATGGTGGCGTGCCACGAAAGTGTATATTTCATTCAAGAAAGATCGGAAGAGTAGGCCTGCAAAAAGTGGTAGCCTTTATAGAAGAGGGAAAGATGAAGCCTGTTTTCGATAGTGTATATGAAACGGAGAAGGTATGACAAGACTCAAAATGATACTACCATGTAGATTACGAACGGGAGGCTGACATTAATAACAGAGCTGATTTACCCCAACCACGGCATTGGACCGTCAATTCAAACGTTAGCGTTCCAAATCAACTGCGATTTTCCGTATTGCAATTTTTGAACTGCAGGCGCATCGCGTCCGGTCTTTACTTATATTCTAGTATGGTAAATCGCATAGATACTCCGCCGAGTTTAGACGACGGCCACTTAGGCTCCTTTGTAAATCATTTTTGATTCTGTGCTATCCTAGACTATCGCCCGCCGTAGGGAGGCCGGAAATGGCCAGACTCCTTTACACAGGGACGCTCAGCCTCAACCCAGGCTTCTTCACCCCCAGCTCAGGTTGAAGCAGCAGCTACTCAGGTTGGCGACCGGAACTGGAACTGGGGAGAAAAATCTTATGTTCGACTATCGGGATATTTACGCAACTATGTACAGCGAAGGTCCTGATCTGGTTCCTCCATATATACCGATGCAAGCGCTAGCTAAATTAAAAAATGCTGGGGTATTTCGCTAAATGCCATATGCTAAACGATAGAGGTACATGGATGGCCCAAAATCTGGCGTCATCGTAGCGATAGTGTGCAGAGTCTCCGCTGGGTGACGAGCTTCTGGGTAATTGACAAGATCAACTTGTCGAAGCGATTGATGTTGATATTGGTACATAGCCGTCTCCGCTGGGGAACGTGCTTGGTGGTCGTGATTCGTGAGCATGATACTGTTTGGCATAGTACGTTCTGGTGAGGAGGGCGGTGTGTGAGAAGTCTGACGTGTTGATGGTGATAGCATGGTGAGTGTTGAACAGGGTGAAGCGAGCGTGGCGGTGGTTGTGCTGGTTTGATTTTGGTGCTCGGTAGTGGTTTTCAACATGATCCAATCATGGATACCGCTAGTGCTCCTCTAGCATTGGTTGGGATACTTCCTGCTCGTCAACGGCTGTGGGAAGATTCCGGCAGCCAGAAGGTCCTTCATGTGCCACTCGGGAGCGCTCTCGGTTACCCAGGTCCAGAAGATCCAGCCGGTACGCTGCTCATACGCATCGAGCTGAGCATCAATGAAAGAAGCGAGGTTGTTCTTGTCAGTATCGCTCAGCGCCGAGACGGTACCGGTGTACTTCCCATTACATGACCCAACATTGGAAGATCCTGGGAAGGTACCATCATAGCGAGCACCTTTCCCAAGTCCATTGAGCCACTTAGCGCAGTCGGTTTGCGCACCGGTCCATTCGCCGACAATCGTCCATTTGTCTGTGCCAGCTAACTTGGGTCCAAGCGCACAAGCGGCAGAGACGTGCGCAGATGGGGACATGGCGACCTGTTCGGGTGAGAAAATTTGGTACTGGTGCGTATCGAGAATTATGTTCTGGTCACCACTCGCGGCGTTGAATTTGCCGTTCCAGTAAGTCTCGAAATCCTGGAATGCGTCGTGGATGCAGGTTGCAAAGTTGTTGCTGGATGAATGCACGGTCTCGTAGCCGGATTGGTAGTAAGTGTCAATGCCGTTGAGGTTTAATGAGCTGCCGAGAGGCTCGTTGAGAAGCTCAATGGCCGTTACGACATCGGTGTCACCGTCGTAGCGGTGAGCAAGGTTTTGGATGGCGGTTACGGTTTGGCTGACTGTGTCGCCTTGTTGCCAGCCGATGGAGCCATAGCGGCCGCTATTGTCGAAGCCATTTTGAGAGCTAGTGTCTGGTTAGCGAAGCAAGGAAAGTGGGGAGTTTAGTCACGTACCCCGGTGCACCGTGAAGATCAAGCAAGACTTTGATGCCTGCACTCCTGGCCCAGCGAATAGCTTGGTCGAGGACAGTCAACTGTCCTTGCACATATGGGTCACCGTCCAGCGGTGCAACGGCCCAATACCCGATTGGTATGCGGACATGGTTAAGGCCAGCTGCTGCTATCTGATTGAAATCGGCTTGAGTGATCCATGAGTTCCAGTGAGATGTCAAGCGTGATTCAGCCTCGGTCTTGCCGAGGGTTTGAGTGTATGTGTATTCGTCAACGACGGTGGTGGAGCCTGCCCAGTCACTGAAGATGGATGGGGTGATCCATGGCTCAAGGACGAACCAACCGCCGAGGTTTACACCACGAACTTTGTCGTTATTGTAGTCGAAGGCAACGGCCCGCTTTGCGTTACCGAGGCGGCTGTATTTGGGTTAGCATGATATTACTTGGGTGGAATCATCCAGGAAGCTTACAAGGTAAGAGGTGCGGCCTGCACACTGCTCAGCAGCGAGGCGGCAACGGTAGCAAGTTGGAGGAAGCTGTTGCTCAACATGACGGTCATTGGTATATTCTTACTCGAATATATCTTGATTGATGGATATGTATTGGCGAAAGATTGCAAGGCGTTTTGTAGACAAAGGCCATTCACGAACAGGGTATTCTGTCAAAGGTAGGGTTTCTTTTGCAATCAGATTCTTGGGAGTAGAATAGTAAAAAGGGCATTCACTCCCGCCTTTATACGCAAGCAGCCCTGTGGGACTGATCCGTTTGGCGCATCATTTTCTCTCCCCACCGCCCCAAACATGGGGTCAGAGGCACCGCGGCTACCCGTCATGATACACAAGGTCCATTCTCGCAGACTCATGTGGGATGACGCTGTGGTCACCTTCGTCCCTGGGCACTGGATCGAATAAGGCAATTGCATACATACAGTTCGAAATTCCGTCGGGTCGAAGCGTCTAGTACTAGGCGCAAAGGAGGCACATGTGTGGTGAAGCGCCTTACAGCGGAGGGCATTCGGGGGGCTTATTCATCTTCCTGGGGTAGGCTGACGGCCTGCTGGCGCCAGCAGATGAAAGTATCGTGATCGGTGACGATGAGGTCAAGTGATCTGCGGTCATGCGCCAAGATGAATTTTATAGATCTTTACATGCAGCGTTTTGAGCGAGTCAGATCTCCTCGGTACCCCGCATAAAGCCACCCGCAGCCAAGCAATCATTGCACTAAGATCACAAGCTAGACCTTATTCGTCAATGAATTCACATGTTTCATTATTAGCGACGGAGGCGTGGGAGGGATGCTCCGCATTGACATTTCTTTCATAAAAGACGCAAAACACTCAGACGACTGGTGCTCCATGAATAGCAGGGTATAGGCACTAGGCACAGAACGTGAGACCATAAGACGCGGCAATGAGCGTGCTTGATACAAGAAGTATCACAAGGCGAAAGAGAAGGAGTTATCCTTACACTTTGTCAGACAAGTCATCCTCGTATTTGGTGCCCACAAAGATCGACGAGGAATTTTCCAGAATGTTAACATCTCCGAGAAGGCTGCAAGTAAGCTTCTCTTTGTTCGTTAGTCACGATGATGCCCGGAATACCATGTGATTGGACCATGGGTCAATTCTGGAAGAGAATGTCAGAACAATGACTCATTTCGCCTGCCCAAGTCACATTGAGCCAGGTAGGTGACACGAGCAACTCAGCCGACAAGAATGCTTTGGCGCATTCGCTGGTGTTCGAAATGATAGACTATCACGTCTGTTCCTAAAGTGAGGTATGCAGAGAAGGCCTTTGTTCGAGCGAGTACTATTGTTGTTGTTCCCGGGTGGTTGTTCCTTGCCATACAGAGTATAAAGTACTTTAAGCAAGCGGTTGCCGGCAGGAGCGGCTTTCCGACGGAAGCCAACCTCCAGTCTCGAGTACTCCGCTCTCTCAAACTCACAGTGCTGTTATCATTGTACAACACTGCATTCATACAGGAGCTGCCCACTTCCGATCAAGTACTTTGGAGTACGGGATGATCGCAGGGCAGGATTCTAGTGGTCTAGAACCCGCCGAGCATTGCCGGGCCAAGATTCCCCGCCAACGACCTCCACTGCTGTACTTCGTAACATAACTTTCAGTAACTTGTCCTTGCTGTTAACTCTCGTCCTGCGGTCTCATGTGTGGGCAAGCAAAGTGTCTTTACGCTTTGATTTTCTCCAACGTAAAAGTTTCTGAAGCCTGCACGTGCCAGACTAAAGACCTGCCTTCTGCCTAGCGCTGACTGTACTCCGTTGCGTCTCTAATCGCCAACAGATAATTGGTCAATCCCTGACTCGAGCACGTATGGAGATAAATCTTGCGGGTAAGCTATTCATCTTAACTTCTTACTAAGGAAGTCCGATAGTATGGCCACCAACAGCACCACCAACGGCACAAATGGCTACTCCAACCACGGTCACCCATCCGATGACGCCTGGGACCACGTCGTGCCTCTACTCATCGCTGGCAAAGAAGTCACTACCGATACCACCTTCGACGTCGTGAGCCCCGTTACCAGTCAGACCATATGGAAATGCAGCTCCGTATCGGAGGCCCAGGCCATCGAGGCCGTGGAAGCGGCGCAAGCAGCGTTCCCGGCATGGTCGAAGACAAAGCCTTCCGTCAGGCGGGACATCCTCGTCAAGGCGAGCGATATCCTCAAGAGTCGTTTCGAAGAGTGTGCGGAATATATGGACATCGAGACTGGGTCTGTGGATGCGATGTCCAAGGGGTTCAATCTGCCATCCACGATCGAACAGTTGAAAGATGTGGGAGGGAGGATCGTGAATACCACTGGCTACATTCCCATCTGCGCTGAAGACGGCAAAAGCGCGCTAATCTACAAGGAGCCATACGGTGTCGTCTTCGGCATTGCCCCATGGTTACTTCGCCTATGCCCTTACAATGTACCACAATGCAGCTAACACCCAACTTAGGAATGCACCCTATATTCTCGGCGTCCGTGCTATTTCCTACGCCCTCGCAGCGGGAAACACCTGCATCCTCAAAGGCTCTGAGCTATCTCCCCGCTGCTTCTGGGCCATCGGGTCCATCTTCAAGGAAGCCGGTCTCCCAGACGGCTGCCTCAGCGTGATCTACCACAGGCCTCAGGATGCCGCGGCAGTGACATCCGCCATCATTGAGCATCCCTTCGTCAAGAAGATCAGTTACACCGGCAGCACCGCCATTGGATCTATCGTTGCGCAACAATGCGGCAGGGCTTTGAAGCCTGTATTGATGGAGTTGGGAGGCAAAGCGCCAGCGATCGTGCTCAAGGATGCGAACTTGGAGAAGGCGGCACAAGCTTGTGCTCTGGGAGCATTTATGCACGGCGGCCAGATCTGCATGTCAACTGAACGCATACTGGTGCACAAATCCGTTGCGGAAGACTTCTCCACACATCTCAAGACGGCCATGGACACGATGTTCGGCTCCCGCACCTCTGCTCCGATCCTCATCAACGCTCCACCAGTGGCTAAGAACAAGAAACTTGTTCAGCAGGCTGTATCCAAGGGCGCGAAGGTGTTGACGGGCGATCTTGACGCGAAGGAGGACAGTGACACGAGGATGCGACCCATCGTTGTTGAGGGTGTGACGAAGGATATGGATATGTATCATATAGAGTCCTTCGGCCCCACTGTCTCAATCATTCAGGTGGAGAGCGAGGAAGAGGCAATTGCGATCGCAAATGATACTGAGTATGGCTTGAGCTCGGCGGTGTTCACGGAGGATCTTGCTGCAGGTTTGAGGGTCGCGAAGCAGATCGAGACTGGGTATGTTGTTCCCTTTAAATCCTCTGCTGATGAAAACCTGGTGCTCGTAGCTGGAATGACTGACTTGAATGATAGTGCGGTACACATCAACAACATGACCGTCCACGACGAGCCCAATATTCCGCATGGTGGCGCTAAGAAGAGCGGTTTTGGCAGATTCGGTGGGAGTGCTGGTATTGATGAATGGCTGAGGACAAAGACTGTTACCTGGTCAGATTGAGCACATATAAGCCTGTGAAGGTAGCCATATAGCCCTTATATATCCAAGCTCGGTCCTTACTTCAAGATCCAGCCCAGTAGCTAGGAAATCAAGGCAAAAGAAGCGTGAATTGATACTCTCGTCGACCAGGGTCATATAGACTTGCACTGTAGCTCTGATTGCTAAATGACAATTCTCTAGGGCGCTAACATCGCGCCCCTCCCTTATACCCTAATTCAATCAACAAATTAGAACGACTGTCTGGCCATTTTTAGTATCCATCGTTTTGACCCTCAGGCTCTGTATCAGAACAAACGGCAGAATTTGGAAGCCAGCGCAGTGGACTTGAGCAGAACGCATAACTGGATTTGAGCACGGAAATAGCAGGCCTGTAATGAAACTCACTTTTTACACGAAGGTAATTTTTTTGGTTCATTGAAAAGAGGTTTTTGTAAAAACCTCATGCTATGCTGTTTCTGATAGTCGTGCGATAGATGGTATATTTCGGCTCTAGAGTTGGACATTCAAAAGTGCTGCAGCTAGTCGCTGTATTGAATAAGCAAAAGGTACGATGAGTTTAGCGATTGGTAGACGGACGCATCTCGGTGTGGATTTTCCTTGAACGGAATTGAGATGGAAGGAAATGACGCGATTTTAAGCTGACGGCCTTTAAAGATTGGATCCTTTAAGCAGTGTCACAACATTTTGTCTCGTTCGAAGCACAGCCATTACGGTTCTTTGTCATGTTTACTAGCCAATTGAAGGTCCTACGTGCTACCATCAGAATGAAAGGAATCAAATCGAAACCCTGAAATCGTCGACCCATCTTTTCTTCGACAACACACCAAATCAGAAGCCTCCGCCAACCTCTCGCCTTCCAAGCGTTGCTTCTCCACTTACAAAGCCCCATCATCAACCCGCTCACCAAAAGTACCCATCTTCCCCAGAAATCGATTCCCTCACCCGCTTCTGGCCAATCTTCCCACTCCTAACCTTGATCCACCTATAACCCTCGCTATTTGATAAAGTGCAACTCCACGAAATGACCGTAAAACCTCTCTATTGATATCTCAATTAGGTTAATATCAGGACGTGATCAGCGCTACGCGTAGCACTCAAGACCTTCCGTGTGCCAACAATCAATCAGTGAGGGTGCACTGCGGATGGGAACGTTGGAGGCTAGAGGACTTTTCCAGAAGCCGTAACATTATAGAAGAGCTCCGAATCAGCGTGAGCTTAAGTGCGAAAGGTAATCATTACTAATTCTTCCGTTCATTATCTTAGGTACTCATGGTTCTCAGCCCATCGTTCCTCAAGCAGCTGTTTTGCTCGCTTTGAGATTAGACCGAATCGAGTAACCGCAAGCTATATAATATCGAACAAAGGGTATAGAGCCGGTGCTAATTATCCGGTGAGATGACGTACAGAAAATAGAGACATGCAAAATATCTGTCGCATGAGTATCCTTTTACGTAGTCATCGCCAAATCCGTTCACGCCAAAACAACAGCTGTTGGAACGCCAGCCCATCAAGAATAGTTCGGTCTATGGACAGGTGGCTGCGCCGCTAGCCTTGCCGACATCGACGAACTAGGCTGATAAGGTGGGGGGCTATCGATCTGGGCCTCATAAGCCATCGGATCAAAATACTGCGTATGTCCGACGGGCGGCCTCATCATTCCACCCAAGTAAGTCCCCGGATTCGCCCACTGGGACCCGGGTGCGCTTTGTGTTTGCTGTAACGGGTATGGCTGCATTGTCTGCGTTGGCTGTTGGCCCCGAGGCATATAGCTGTTAGGTTGCGGCGCAGGCGTCAATGCTGCTTGCGTTGTGCGCGCAGTGCTGCTTTGTTGCTGGCCGAATCCTGGACCAATGGCTGCGTTATAGCGGTGTTTGTTGAGCTCGTTTGTGCGGATTGTGGCGAAGTATTCACGAACAGCCGTCTTCTTTGCTTTATCGGTGCAGAGTTCGGCTTCTGATGCGGGCGTCCTTTTGTATGAGTCTTTGCCTGCGAGGGCTTTCCAGTCGGCGCCGGCGCGGCAGAGTTCTCGTACGGTATCTATGTCGCCGCGCTTACTCGCCATGTGGAGTGCTGTCATCATATTGCCAGGTAGAGAAGCATTGACTTTTGCTCCTCGGCGGTGGAGCAGGCTGACCATGTCGGTATTGCCAGCTTCGACTGCCATCATGAGAGGCGTGTAGCCGTCTGGAGTTGGTGCGTTGACGTAAGCTTCGTGATCGAGAAGTAGGTACGCCATTTCAAAATGGCCGAGGCAGCAGGCGTAGTGCAGTGGTGTCAGTGATGTGCCGATCAATTTAGCATAAGGTCCGTGGTTCCAGCTGGTGTCACGGGTAGTCCAAGGATTGACGTCAACAGTATTCTTCAGGAGGTATTCTGCCATCTTTTGGTGATTTCTGAAGGCAGATATATGCAATAATGTCTCGCCAAATTTGGTCACTCGATTGAGGTCTGTCCGCTCTGTAAGTATTGCTTCAAGGGCCGGAAGCTGACCTTCCCACGCCGCTTGATGTATTGGCAGATTGCCAGCGTAGTCATAAATCCACCGAGAAGCCCCCTTCTCAAGAAGTGCCTCAATCATGGCAACCTGTCCGCACCTTGCCGCCCAATGTAGGGGTGACAATAAGCCTCCATCAAGCGCATCGATCTTGGCACCATTGCGTAGCAAAGTATCAAAAGAGTCCTTGCGGTTGGTAATGATTGCCTGTTGGAGTGGTGTTCGACCGTAATTGTTCTTGGCTTCGATGTCCACATCGGCTGCTAGAAGTGTTCCCACCATGCCTCCCTTGTCCTTCTCAACAGCAACGTGTAAGGGTTTGGAGCCTCCCGAGTCGGACGCCTCCCGTAAATTCTTCTGCGCGCGACCCCATTTGGTAACGTCAGTTGCCCGAAGCAGAATTGAGGATCGATGCCTAAGCGGTTCCGGGGGCGGGGGAGGGTAAGAATCAATGAGCCACTTGACTACGGCTATGTTGTTCGACACCACTGCATGATGAAGGACTGTTGACCCAGCTTTGTCAACAGCGAACTCGTCTGCGCCAAACTCCTTGAGTACTGCCAAGCAATCTATATGCCCATTTATCGCTGCTCGCATGAGAGGTGTTTTAAATTCTTGACTCGTAGAATTGATATTAGCCTTGTCTCCCAGTAAATTCGCAACAGTTGTCACATCTCCAGCAGCAGCTGCATTGCCTAACGAGATTCCTTTCGAGGAAGAATTTATAGATGGTAATCGCAACATGCTCGCTCGATTTCTGAGCTTGGGACTCGGTGACTTCGTCGCCGGAGACGATACTTCTACCGGCGGTTCAGCCGGTGGCTCTAAGTAAGTGCGCCATATCACTTGGATGGACTTCTGTATAGCTTCTTCTTGGCTCTTTGAATCACCCCGTGCTTTAGCTGCGGCTAATTCGCTTTGTAGATTTCTCAACTTGATCTGTCCCTGCTCGCGTACCGACGCACTAGCAGCTATCTCGAGCGAGGTTGCTGCCGTAGGAGCGTTCGAGTACTGGATGCTCGCCGCTGTGTTGACCTCGGGAAATTCGGAAGACGAAGCAGTGGATACGGTATTGAAGGTCGAAGAGTCTCTTTGTGAGGGTGAGGCTAGAGAAGAGTGGTCTGATCTGGTAATTGCTGATGTTGGAGTCGGCGGAGGGGGACTTGAGGGCGGAGGCATTGCAGGAGCTATTATTGGGGGCGGTGGTGGAACGGGTGGACGACGTCGCGGTAGTGGAGGCATGTCGTATTTTGCGGGGGTCGAGGTCGTGGTGGCTGGATTCTGCCGAATAACTTCACTCAATGGAGGCTCCTGTGTAATTTGAGGTTCGAGTCCAAGACCAGACGAAATCACTTTCTCTAGAGGGTTTTGCGCCAGATCAATCGGATAGCTTGATATAGGATCGCTTTGTGGAGACCGTTGCGGCCTGGAGTCCTGGTTTAGTACTTCAAAAACTGTGTTTGTAGCCAAATAGTTCGAGACTGCAGAAGACCGCTTCGAGTTCGAGTCTTTGAGCTCCGTGGTGTCTTCAGGGCTCTCCGCAACGCTTTCTTCAGCTCTGTTTGCAGTCGCAAATTTTCGTAAAGTCGCTGGAGCGTCACTGTGTGCGCTGCTTTCAGCGTCCCTATTTACGGAGGTTGGGCTGGCACTCCTAGTAGTCGCACTATAGAGATCGGAATCTGGATATGACGGCTGAATTCCTCCTATGCTTTCCACAGGCGCGAGAAAATCGATTGGAGGGCTATCTTTGGGCTGAGGCTGATCATGAAGCGAATGGCCATCTGCAGCGTGGTTGAAAAGGCTTGTTGGGCCAGTTTGCCCAGATAAGCTTCTAGAATGGGCTCCCGTCCCTGTAGGAGACCGAGGAGATGAAGCCTGGGCACCGAGATCCTTTTTGAAGTTTGGAGTCTGAACGAGATTGTTCGTAGAAAGCTTAGGCGAAGCGCTGGAGAGACTGGAAGACCGCTGGTGATCGTTTGGCTGGGCTTTTACACGGAAAGCAAGATCCATTTCTCCTCGAAGCCCATCGGCAGCCGATGGCGAGGGTTCTCTGTCTTCGATCTTGCGCGGAACAGATTCTACCAGCGGCGGTGGAGCATGAGCAGTGTTCTCACTATCACCCAAGGATTCGGCGATCGTAGGCGTCATTTCATGGCTTTTCCCTGTTGCGATGCCTTGTTCGGTAGCTTCGGCACCTTCCCGTCCATCGAGCTGCCCACCTGCAGAGCCAATGTCCCTTGGAGATTCTGAGCGAGCTGGTACTGTGTTCGGTACTGGCTCTGTGGCCAGATCTCGCTCGGAAGCCTTGGTGTCATTATCTTCATTGATCAAGTCGCCTGTCTCGCCAGAGTCTGTTCGAGTGATTGTGCCAATGTCCACCGCCTGACCAAGATACGGATTCCAAACCGGCTTTCTTCTCCGCGGCGACGGTCGAGGCGGTACAGGTGGCGGTTTTAGCGCTCGATCTGGGACTGGAGGAGGGGTGCGTTGGGTAGGAGCTTTAGGAATTGGTGGGAGGGGACGCTGTGCGAAGAAGCAATTAGTAGTAATCCGTTCGCATTGAGTATAGGAGCAACTCACATCTCCATACACATTGACATAGGCTGGATGCTTCATGAGTATTGCATCAAAATCGAAGTTGATGGAGGGATCGAGTGATAGCACAGATGCAGCATCGGAAATATCCTTGTTCACGGTCCTCAAGGTTTGCGTCTCAGCGCGAACATTTTCAATTATCCTGCGGCTTTCCGCTCGCTCCAATCTTTGTCTTTGCTCTGTCGCGGTCTTGCATTGGTATATGGTCAAGAGCAATTGCAACGCTCGGACTTGGCCTTCGAGGTTGGACAAATACTCCTTCAAGATATCCTCAAGCCAAACATATTTGATCTTTTGTTTCATCCCAGGCGTGTAGCCTGACTCTCCCAACTTCCCATCGATGACTGTGATCAGGATCGCGCAGCAGCTGAGAGACAACCCCAAGTCTTTGTCGAGCTGCTTCGAGTGGTCGGTGTTCTCCTGGTCATTGGTTCGCCAATCGTGCAGCGCTTCGAGAGCAGCCTTTATGGTGGACAGCTGGCTTACTACCAATGTAGTATTGAGCGCAACACTGTTGTAGCTCTCCCTAACTTCATTCAATTGCTTCGCAAGATTTGTAATAGTAGAGACCAGAGTGACGATACTGCTGACCCCTGCAATGACGTCCATACGTTCTCCAGTCTGTAGATGAACCGCAGATAGGGTGGAGGGGAGGATAGGCGATACGGTAGCATAGAGTCATGACCAAGAAGATCGGAGGAAGGCTCTCTTCCTTCTACAGATTGCATCTGCAACAGCGGCTCAGCCCCCTCAACAGGCAAAATGCGCGAGGGATCGCCATCCCTGTCAAACTTCAGGGCTGAAGGCCCCACCCGAGCGCTTAGAAATCCCAGTCGTGCCAGTGGAACTGTTTTCTTGGGGAGTTGTTTCGCAAGTAAAGATTACAGGAGCAATAGATGTAGGACAACGTGTTTTGAGCATGGCTGATGGTCGAATCTACGCTCCTGCAAGCTCAATCTTTAAGAAATCTTGAGTTCCACTGACCCGGAATTACCACATCAGGCGAAGAGTTTCACATTACAGGTCCATGAGAGAACAATCGAAAAGCCAGCACCACAGTCTCGATGTCAATCCTGCGGACCCGTGCTCGGCTCGTAAAGGGACAACGCGTTCATGGGGTATTGAATTTGCTCCTTGATACTGAACGTCAAGTACACTCAAATGGAGTCGAGTTTGAGAACAGATGGATTGAAGGGTTGTGGCGAGGACGTTCGAAGCCGCCGAGTTCTGCCGTTTGAGAACTGCTACCTGGATTCCAACATGGCAGATAAGGTGTCTTGATACTAGTTTCTCTAGTCGATATCCTTCGAGATAGCTTCCGCCTATCCATATTCTGACGATCTTACGTTCTGAACAAGCGAGGACGTCAACGAAACATTGTTCGGTACGTTGACTTGATGTATCTTCGAATTGGCCGCAGAGTTGGTATCCCACAAGAATACGCCGATAGCTTCTCGAAGCCCTACGTGGCACACTGTGAATTAGCACCATGCCTCATAAAGCATCCAGGGGTTCACGAACAGAGGGGTTGCATACCAACAGCCTTCCAGCCAGTGTCGCTCGGAAAATTAGGGTCAGCAAGTGTGCTTGAATTTGTGCTGAAGTAAGGCGAAATACAGCCGTCGACAACTTGTCTTATGGCCTTCCACATTTCTCCATATGATGATATATCACTGAGGGGATAGATTTGCCAGGACGGTACTCCTGGCAGATCCTCTGAATTGAAGGATGCTAGCATTGCAAGTGCGATTGTACAAGTCCCTTAAGCGCTCACGAATCAGCTCTGCTATGTCTTTATATTTCCATTCATCGTCTTCTGTAAGTTGGTGGGGTACAGTGGAAGTTTAGTGCTCACCATATTTATATTTACGCGGCATTTGTTGAGAAGGAAGGCGACTCGCAGGATGAGCGCCAACAGAAATGAATTCAAAGGGCGTTTCCCCCCATTGAAGTAATTCTGAGACGAAGAATTCATCAACGGCTATGCTGCAGTCCTTGGGTGAGAATCTGGGAGTGGCCCACTCAGGCGAAGAGCTGCAATGGTAGGTGTTGGAAAGGCTGATGTTCGCTGATAAGGAGTTGGGCGAGGATAAGGAGTTGGGCGAGGTAGGCACGCAACTTGTCAGAGGGGTGAAAGTCAGCAATAGAACGGTCGAAAGTAGCGTTGAGAATAGAGTCATGTTGGTCACGGAAGAAGGCTATCACAAGTGAGGTACAGTCACAGGTACTTCGTAACATCTACTAATCGCTCTTACAGCAGGCCAGTTGCATTCGAAAGATCCCATGAATTCCCGCAGGCACGGCTTTCATTTGATTATATAGGCGCTACGTCCGTCCTACGTGCATTCTTCCCGACTTCGCATGGAAAGACAAGCTTACTGCTAAGGTAACCGCGCAGGTACCATTAGGTCGGAACTTTAGGTTCGCGACGACTTGTCTAAGCCAGCGGCTACCGCAGCTATATTGGACCCTGCTGATGACTGTAACGCAAACGGGAATGGTTGTCAAGGTCTGTTCGATAAAAGCATGATCCTTTGTGCGACAACGAACGGCGCATCTCATTACCCTTCGTACGTTGTTGAAACTCATAATCACCGTTCACTTTCCGATTACTCATATACCCTGGCTGGGATACATAATACGCATCAAGGTATCTTGGATTACGTCTCTGCTTACTGCCTATGATATATGATATAGGGAGTTGCGGCTTCTAGGGCGCGCAGTCACCTTCCCGCCAGCACACCTTAGATCCGGACTAGTGCGAATTAAAAGTGGGGCTTGTCGCCTTGGAGCCTGATTCTGAATAACCTTTACCAAAGATCCTAATGAGTTATTTCCTGTTTCGATCTGGCAGTAGTCCAAACATCATGAGAAGTCGTTCGGCGTCAGTATCGCGGACCCCATTGCTATCGGCGGGCTCGCCAGCGCTCTGTCAAACGCCCTGCATGGAGCCGCTCCCGAAATCCAGGACTGTGCCAGCGTTTGCCATGCCGTGATCGTGGTCATCCAAGGTTGCACGTCGAACCGCAAAAACAGCCCACTCCTTGTTCAAGATAACAAGACTATCGAGCTCTTGAATAAAAGCTCTTCTTTGTGGACCATGAAACGAAGAGCGCAACCCGAGAAGATCCTCGTTTCAATCAGAAAGTAGATCAAGAGACTAGCCTACCGATTGGTTGGCGTACCGCCAAAGATCACAAAGGTATAGACCTCTTCTTCCAAAGGAAAGGGGGGATGGTAATAGGCACTTGTGAACCCAGTTCCATGCCAAGAAAGGATCTTCACTTCAAAAAATTCCTTCAGTGGGAGCCTGCACAAGGAGAGAAGCCCTAGGTATCACCAGCGCTAGGATATGGGAGAATATGCAAGTGCTATGCACGATATCATGGCTGAGGTAAATGAGTAGGATGGTATGTTCGTCTATATTTAAACCCTTCCCGACTGATATTTTTTCAGCGCTCCTGAAGCGCGAGCCTCCGGAATCTGCGTCACGTGCTGGACAAGGGAACTCAACCACGACATCTAAGCCACAATTCTGCGAGCCTACTCAGGAGCCAGAGGAGGGCTCGAGCGAGGCAAAAGCGTCTGATCATGCTGGGCGGAAACTGCAATGGACTCCGTGAGCCCCCAGGGCTAGGCACGCGGTCGCATTCGTGGACCAGAAGATAGCGCCTCAACGGGTTGCTAGCTTGCAGAGGAGGCTTGGCTTGGTAGGGTGAATGAGGCCTTTGGACGACAGGCGTTTGTCGTTGAAGTCTTTTTCGCGGTGTATTTCGTTCATTATTCCTGATATCTTTTGAGACCGTTGACTTTGAGGCCCTTTTTGCTGCCTGGATTGCATGATACCAGAGCTCCGTACTAAGCCTTAGTCATTTTACCAAACATTTCTGCGTAGAATTCATTGAATATATTGCCAGTGGGCGAGTCATTTGTGCACTTAAAGGATGTGCTTTTGGAAGGGCCCCGATACACTGCGTCACCCGGTAGGTCGAACATCGAATCCGGAATCGGGTTCATCTCGAGCCCATTCATAGGATTCGGCCATTCCGTCGGAGGGTCTCGTATCGCGCTGAGCCTCATCACGGTCTTTCTCCGGCTCGTGAGGACCAGCTTCCATTTCCTTGTGTGCCTTTTGCTTTTCGTCTTCGTCAGAGAAGCTTACGGACTTCTTACTTGGAAAGACGGAGGCACTTTCCAATACATCACCTGCCCAGGGTTTGCATTTATTGACCAATTCTCCACACTTGAGACAGACCCAACCTGCTCCTTCTTCAGCCTCGAGCCTTTTGGCAATGCAGACGAAACAGTACACACAGCCACATGGAATCGTCTCGTATGGGTTCGTGACGTCTGTCTGAGCCGAGCCAACCACACCGCCAGACGCGCCCGATAGTGCCATGATCTCATTCTCCGATGTAGATGTAGGGTTCTGGTCCTGGTAGCAAACCGCGCATGTTCGTTCGGGCAGAAATGCCAGCTCTCCCTTCATAACCTCGTTCTCCTCTTCAGTGTCAATCTTGACCAAAGCTTTCGTTTTGCGCCATGCTCTTGATAGCCATCTCCGCCATCTGCCGATACCCACAAGGGGTAGGAGAAAGAGAAGGAACTCTGTGAAAGCATGCCATACCAGCTGACGGTTGAGGTACTCAAAGCTGACTTGTCGGCTGACTTGACTGGTAGGAGGGGCAAGTCTCATGCGCAGGATACGGTCAAGCAGTGTCCGGTAGCGGCCGTTCACTAAGAAGACCAGAAATGAGGCGAACGCGGCCATCGAATGGGCGGTCGAGGCGCACGAGGACAGTCGAGAAAGAAGGCGAACATTGGCACTAGGCTTTTACATGTCAGCTCTACCACTATTGACTTAGCGCAGGTCTCTGTTCACCTGATCGTAGCCCCCTTCCTGATCTGCGAGCCAGTCTTCCCACTTGGTCCAGCCATAACGCCCTCCCACTGTGAATAGACCATAGCAAGCTTTCTGCCATCTTTTAGGTACCGCGGGGACAGGTCCGCGATGACGAGCATCTGTGTAGCGAAGGTTCTGCAGAGCGGCACCGTATGACGCGTTGTGGTCCCAGATCGATAGTTTGAACAAGATGGCACGGAGGCCAAGGAGGATCTCGGACGACCACTCGTCTCGCATGTGTGACTAGCAAATGTAAGAGCTCTCGCCTTTCCCTGAGAGACCATGTACCATACACCAAAATACTTCAAACCCTCCCCAACTTGGCCCTTAAGCAGCTCCAAGAGCTCTTCATCAAGCAATTCCGCATCCACCTGACCAATGCGAAATGCGGGCCTTGTTCCTTCTCTTCCCTTGATGATATCCCATGCCTCCAAGCCGCGCTGCCCAACGCCAAAAGGCAATCTATTCAACGCGCTCGTTGCATGTATATTTCGTTGCGATTCAAGTCGCGCTCTTGCCTCTGCTGCTCTTAGCTGACGGCGTTCCGCTATCCGCTGCTGCGCCACGGCGAAGTCCACCGATGTCATCGTATAGGCATGCTGTTATATAGATCTCGCCGAGAAGTCGATGGCTATGGCTCTTCTCTTCGACTTGTATGGTGATTTTGCTAAGGTTCAAAGCGTCTCCAGCGGCAAGCGGCAAGGTTTCCGCGCTAATCGTTATGATACCAGAGTGTTGGTAATGTATAGTTTCTCTCGCATGACAACGTACCCTTGCAGAAGCTCATTTCGACTCGTGGACTGCCTCGGGTGTCGAACGATATGGATTTCTTCCCTTAAGACAGCTGGGATCGAAAGCGTTTTGTTTGCACTTCCTGTCAAATGTGGTGGTCAAAATGGATTTCGCTATCGAAGTTCCTGCAGAGGTATGGCCCTTTCAGACTCTTCCGTGGTCCCAATACAATTCGTGGGGTGTGATCGTGGGCTCTTACCATGAAATACTCCCGAGACATGTTTTGCTACTCAAATATATAATCTTAAGGAGATAAAGCTTACTCCAAGTGCCAGGCCAACCCACTAACAGCTCAAACCTTGTTCCACATACTTCAGTCTGCCTCATCGAACGATCAGCAACAGGTCAAAACTGGTACTCAACAGTTGCAAAATTGGGAAACATCTCCTGGTATGTACATTTTCACCGGGATCTTCCCCTAATATGGGTTTTACAATGAGTCTTACAAATATCTTCTGCGAGAATGTGGCGGCTTTTGCCCACTGTTTGCTCATGGAACATCTTATGAACAGCCTGTCCTCGGTAACGGGCAATACTGAAACATTGTTGCCTGTAGCTATGTACATTAAAGGGGGACCTTAACTTATTTAGGCTACACGCTAAGTCGCACATGTGCATTCTGAGAGCGAATATGGGATTCTTACCAGCTTCATACTCCCCAAACATGCCTCATCAGCCACTCGTTTTCTGTCATGGCCGAAGCTGACTTCGATACATCAATAGGCTTCTTCAGCTCGCTACAGTCCCTATACATAGACTATTCGCTTCCAGTTGATTTACGTAAGTCATTTCAAGACTACTACCCACCTATCTGCATGACACTGGACTATGAGGCGAGTTCAAGGAACAAGAGGTTGGCTTCTTGCCTGTCCCGAGTCCCAAAAGCATGTCCGGGGAACCTTACGCCTTCTCCAAACATCTGAGGAAATGCAGACTGATAGTCGCGGAATAGGGTATCTTGCCATAATCCAGCTGAAAAACGGCATTGACAAGTACTGGCGGAAGACTGCCAGAAATGCCATTCGAGAGCAAGAAAAGGACCTGATACGGTCCCGATCCATCGAAAGTGGTGTCAATGAGCCCGATCATCGTCTCGCTTTGCAGCTTAGCGTTGTTATAGCGAAGATCATCAGACATGAGTATCCCCAAGGCTGGCCCGACCCCATTACATCCATCCTTGAAAAGCTGCGCCAGACATCGCAGCCTTCAAGGAACCCTGTGCATCTCTCCCGAACGCTTCTTGTGCTGCTGTATGTCATTAAAGAGCTCTCAACGTCACGCTTACAGCGTTCTCGGAAGTCGTTACAGTCTGCTACACCCGAGATCATTACCGCTTTATTTTTAGTGTATACTGAGATGGTATCGAAATGGTTCTCGTTCCTCCAGAATAGTGGTGATGATGAAGGTGGAGCTTTGGAAAGCGTAGAACAAAGTCTCCTTGCCTTGCGAGCTTTACGAAGATTGATAGTTGCTGGCTATGATTTTCCAAACCGACATCCGGAGATCAGAGAATTATGGGGTGTACTTGCGGCCCAGTTTGGAGAGATACTGGCAATTATCCACAATGAGTCGACCAGAATACACGTGCAGCCACGAGTTTTGGTCGAAAAGCACCTTATACAAATTGCGAAGTTCCATGTGAACATGGCGAGAGACCATCCTGCCGGGTATGCACTTCTACCTGATTCTGCTAATCTGGCTAGAGCATACTGGGGACTCATCCAACAATTCGGCAAGACATATGGATCGCAAAGCCCTGCCCCGTTTGCAAGGATCGGCACATATGGGGACGCCGAGGAGAAAATTCCAGTTCAGCAGATATTAAGCCTCAAAGGCCTGTTGCTTATTCGGGCTTGCACGAAGATGGTGTTCAACCCAGCTCAAACTTTCAAATATCAGCAGCCAGAAGATAAAGAAGAAAGCAAGCAGTCAAAGGAACTATTGAGAAACCATCTACTCTCTGAGGCTTTCGCTCGTGAGGTTATGGAAACCCTGGTCACGAGCTTCTTTGTTTGTAAGCCACTTTTCGGGGTCTTGAGACCTTACTCGATGCCCTTTCTGGAGTCTCAAAAAATGTTTCTCGTGTGGAAGCCTTGGGTTTTACCCAAATCTGCTCCGCCTATATCTTGCTACCCAGTTTCTTGTCTTCAATAGGAGTAACACTGACTCCGAGATGTACTAGTCACGCCGCGAGACTTGAAAGAATGGGAGGAGGAGCCCGACGAATGGGAAAAATCCCAAGAAGGCACTGGCGAGGACTGGGAGCTCTCCATCAGAACGTGTTCGGAAAAGCTTTTCCTAGATCTCATGATAAATTATAAGAATGCCCTTGTAGGGTCACTGCTGGCGGTGTTCCGGAGTGTTGCCCGTACGTGCAGTCCTTCGTGAAAGTGCAAACCTCTACTGACGATTGTGTTAGGCTTGCAGGAAACGAAGGTACTGCTCAAAGATTCAATCTATGCTGCTGTGGGGATAGCAGCACCAGTGTTGGAACGCTATCCTGAATTGGATTTTGGTCATTTCCTCGAGAATGTCTTGATACAGGAAGTACAAATCTCTAAGCCGGGTTACAATATCTTGAGACGCCGAGCTGCGATTATGCTGGGGCAATGGCTACCTATAAAAGAAGGAGTGAATCGCCCGCTTGTATACCAAATTTTTCGGCACTTGCTTGACAGGAATGATCCCCAGAACGACGAGGTGGTCCGAGTCACCGCTGGGCGCCAGCTCAAGAACGTTATTGATCCGTTCGAGTTCGCGGCGGATGCGTTTCAGCCCTACTTGCCCGACATAATCGACCACATGATGGGTCTCATCTACGAGGTTGATCTTCCGGAGACCAAGATGGCGCTGCTGAATACCATGGGCGTCGTTGTCACTAAGATGGAGCGACAGGTAGGACGGTTTCCCGGCCCCCTGGAGTGTAACTAACGCTGGTAGATTACCCCATTTGCCAACCAGATCATCTCATTTCTCCCACCTCTTTGGGATGACGCAGGTGAGGAATTCCTCATGAAACAGACTATTCTTGGCATTTTGTCTACGCTATGTGCCTCAATGCAGGCTGAATCGCGGAGGTACCATTCCTTGATCATTCCCCTCATCGAGTCTTCCATCGAGCCAAACTCTGAGACACGTGTCTACCTTCTCGAAGAAGCGCTTGATCTATGGGCTGCGGTCCTTGAGCAAACTCCATCTGAGGATGTTCCTTCCGAGATAATTGCGCTTGTCCGATATTTGTCTCCATTGTTCGAGGTGGCATCAGAAAACCTCAAAAAGGCTCTCGAAATCACCGAAGCATACATCTACCTCATCCCCACAGAAATGCTTTCTAATGCGGCTGCAATCCTCGATCCATTGGCTTCATTGCTAGGTGCCGTCAAGCGCGAAGCTACTGGTATGGTAACGTCCCTCGTGGAGTTGTTGATTCGGTCGGCAGAGAGCCTAGGGGGTCTGCCAGCTCTCGGGGAGCTTACCCCTGCTTTACTGTCTTCGAACGTGCTTGCTACCATTCTTTCCGGTCTACATGATGCGTATGTTGCCCATCAGACAACTGGACCGCACAGGAAGTTACCGCAGATAGACGGTCCTGTAGAGACAGATTACTTCAATGTAATCGCTCGCATGGCGGTAACAAGCCCATCGTTGTTGCTCTCGGCACTGGCTGCCACCCCGCTCGAGGAGCCGATTGAATGGTTACTTGCCGAATGGTTCAGTCATATGGATAGTATCGGTCATCCGGCACACAAGAAATTGAATTGTCTAGCCCTCACATCCTTACTCGAAACCCGTGAACGATGGGCATTAAGCCGATTGCAGAGTCTTATGTCGGTCTGGACTGACGTAATAAATCAGCTTGTCGAGGATTATAGCCTGCAGCAGGGTGTGGAAGACAAGCGAGACTCCCTGGTACGTACCCTTCTGGGGGTATCCTCCCCTGACTGTATCTTCTGAGTCGTACTGGACGGTCTTGGGCGCAGACGGGGCCTTCTTCCCATGTTCGGCTCTTGGAATATGTCTTACTACCCCACTTGGTTTCCATAGTAGCCAATACTGACACCGAAATCATTACAGGTATATCAGAACACCGGGGCCTTGGAGTCTGAGACGCCAGCCGACCTACGTCGCCGACTACTAGATTTTAAAGACCCGATACATCGCATCGATATTCGGGCTTTTATCTACAATAGCTTGACTCGTGTGGTGGAGAAGTGCGGTGGTATGGAGGTGTTCCAGAGGGAGTGGGTCCAGAATATTGACCAAGACGTGCTCAAGAGCTTTAGTGCTTTGGGGATCGTTTGATGAAGCAAGCCTCAAATGAGTGTCAATTCTCAAACGATATGGAGTAAGTTTGGCACAGTCAGTGAGCGCAATGCTTCATTGAATGTTCTATGTTCATGGAAACTATGCCAATTTCCAGAATGTAATGCGCTAGGGAGCACCTTTTGAAGCGCGCCGTTGCCGAAAACATTCGCCTTTCATGTTCAATGGACAATGGAGTAGACGCTAGCCACTGTTATACCAACGATAACATACTGCATCTTGAGTCCTCGGACTCCAGTCTTGAGTGAGCAATGGCTTTTGATGAGGTATTTCTCAGATAGCATAGCCCTTTAACCATCTTTTGTGTAAGGAAACCATGCGAGGAGATATATCATCAAGCCGTATTATCCGAAGCTCTGGTGCGTGATGGAGAGTATGATTTGTTCTGTTTTGATAGAGTAGGATTCAAGAAGTCGCCCTGCAGTCGCGGCTGTGCCCATCGGACACTTGAGTATCTGTTATCGGGAGTGAGTCCCCTCGCATGAGCTGCTAGAGCTGAGGTGAGTCTGTTGTTCGCTTCGCGAATGGACTTGTCAATGAAAAAGTCTGGCCAATGGGAGTCGGTATTGCTAATGCTTGATGTCGGTGGAAAAGACAAGGTATTGACTTCCTCTATGCCAAATGGGGAGAAGGTCCAGGTCTGGTTGAGGATTGAAGTCCGGCGGGAAGATCGAAAAGGTTACTCCTACCGAAGCATTCTGGTTAGTATGGATGAATTTGTCTCTGAGCTAGGAGTATGTGGTAACTTGCCACTCATTTGGATTGTAGTCTGCGTTGCTATCCGACCGTAGCTGAACCTCCACCGTACCAGGTATCCTGCCTTTCGGACATCCGAGTGCTCCCATTGGGTTTTCCGACCGTGCTATTCCGATCAGCCGACCGTGACACTCTCGAGTGAAAGAATTTCACCTTTGTATGCCAGCCCTTGTTGACGACAGCCCTTCAAACGGTGGGTATTTGTGGGCTGGGAATGGAGGAGCACTGGGTACGGAGGATTCTACAAAGCCAACAGCTTATAGATCTTGTATGGTACTAGCCATTGAAGCGTGTCGTGCTCTGGTCGGCTAACGGTGTGCAAATGGCCTAGACTGTACACGATAGTCAGTCGCATAGTACGAAGTGGAGTCGGCTGAAAGACTTGCCTCATCGGTGAATGGAAACCTGTGGTGTTCGCCAGATCTATTGACAGCTCATCGATGCGTCTTCTGACGCGAATCAAAAGGGCATCGAGCACTTGAGAAGATAACCCTTCCGCTGGTTGGATTGAGACGAATAATCCAGTGCTTGTTGTCCCAGAAGACGGCATGTGCGGCTCCTTCTTCCGAGCAATTTCTTGGGCAAAGGAAAAAGCATGGACGGTGGCAATTGGAAAGCTTATAAGATGGCGTTATTGGCTGCTCAGAGCAAACCATGGGTTTCCTAATGTAGGAGTTTTGAAACATTTGGCATTGTGACAGGATGGGCAGTGAGAGTGGAGAGCCAGAGACGATCATCCAAGCCATCACATTGACCGGAATTAGACTGACTCGGTCTGAAAACATGTCTGGTGTGTCATTCTTTCGTTCATCGGTTGGAAAGTCGAGAGCCCACCGCTTTTTGGGATTGGGAAAGCCGTTAAACTCCGTGCTTCGAAAGTGCGGTGTAGCAGATTTGCTACAGTGTTTTCCGAATTGCTTGATGTGTTGCTTGTACTACGGCGCATCACGGTAAGGCTACCGGCGCCGGCGCCTTGTTCACAGAGGCGAAGCAAACACAAAGACGCTGGCCGTTTTCGAGCCCGCAGGCGTAGCTTCGAAGATCTGGGGCCGGTGCGTAGAAGTATGCATGGTTCTTCTCCGAATTGAGGGACTAGAGCGTGCTGCTGCCTGCTGCATAGTGCTGCCAGGATATTTCCCGATAGGGTATAGTAACGTAGTATCGACTTGGTTTTGACCCGGACTTGTGCCCTCACCACGCGAGCCGCGCAGGTTTCACAGCCCCGAATCTGATTGGAGTCATGCAAAGCCGAAACCACTATCGCCTGGAGCAGCCAATGATACAAGATAGCCACCCTACACGACCAGCTCGCTGCACTCCAGCGTCGGATTGACGATTGCCGGTGGCTTTAGTCTCACGGCGCAGGCCTTGTAAATGCAGGGCTGTCTAATCATAAGCATTGAAACGCTGGCAATCACTGTTGTCACCGCTCCACATTTTCGAAGTAAGAACCCGCTGCATCTAAACGCAAAGTCGAGATCGAGTCATTGCAAGCTACCTTTGAAGACCTGACCGTCGGAACGCCACATAGACCCGCGGACCAAATTCTCCACGAGCATGCTTGTCGGATACTCGAGTTTCCCGCTTCCCCGAAGGTCTCCTCGGGATAGGCTTCGTCCGATACATTGGTAATTGAGACAAAGTGGACAATAGAGCGGCAATACTGCTTCCTGTCAATTAAGTAGGCATATGAGGCATTGTGCAATAGTCCATGATATTCTTTAAGCCCCGCGAAGGTGGCAATCGATACGAGCATCGCGTTTAGCATCGAATCCCAGTCTAGCCGTATCGATGCGGGCGCTGCTGAAGCCATTGCACGTAAACTCTAGAGATAGGTAGCATGGGAGCGTACGCGTGATAGCCAGGAAGCACCGATTGGGTAATTCTGGTGGTGGCGTAGGGTGTAGCGTCAGGCTTCTCCTGTAAAGTAACTCAAAATCTGACGGAGAATGGCACAAAGCCGTCGGTACTCACATCGGTATGGGAGACTCCAGCTGCAGCTGATTCAAAAGAATGTCCAGACGCTTCTCCATTCTTGAGCGCCGTTACCAGCTGTTGACCCGTTGTTCTGCTGGTATTTGACACATGTGATGTTAGGGATCCTAAAACTTGTATTGCACCGGATAATATGCTCGAGAGAGATTCGTGGAGGCAAGGTGGGACTGTCATACCAGAAGTGGCTCTATTATCAGCTGCTGTATGATGGTTTCGAACCTCGAGACGTATGAAGAGAACAAGGAAGAGTTGAGCTGCAGCAGAGATCGGGACGGTTGCGTTCGGCAGATATATGCATCAGTGCTGTTTTTCTGCTTTTCTCTATCTATGAGCCAATGAAGTAAACCGAATTTCTATATAGATGCTGACCCGGACGTGATGAGAAATGGGAGAAAAAATCGAAGTAATCAAAGTGCTTTTTATGTCGGCCGCCGCAACGAGATGCTGCCCTTCCTCAAAGCTCATTCCACCCTTCAAAATCCTTCAACTCATCTCAAATCTTGACGTCATCCCCACCACACCATTTTGTGAAGAGCCAGCAGCAGTAGAGCATTTTGATTGCAGAACAACTGACGCAGGACTGCGTTGATGTAGATGTAGACGGGCGTCTAGCCGATCGTGTTTTCAGGCATTGTCCTGGAGTTCCAGTTGGGTGAGTACCCTTCGAACGTAGAAATCATTTCCTCTTGAGTGTACTGGATCTGGGCGCTTGCCTGGTGTTGCAATTGGTGTGGAGAGATATCTTCATGATGTTGCTGAAAGCTCAAACCTTGATTCGAGTGACGAGGAACAATAGGAGTGGCCGAGGGGGTGATCGGAGACATCAAGTAGCGCGCATTCATCTCACTTCTGTATGGGGTCAGATGCTTGCCGCCGCAGTAGTCAGGACCGCTAGTAGATATAGGAACAACATACGTTGCTCTTGGTGTCTGCCCATATTCAGCCGCTTGGTATAAGCCTTGAAGGTCGCCCAAGTGTGCGTAGGGAAGCTGAGGAGGGTGGATATGGTTATGGTAATCTGGGATGGTCCGTGAAAAGTAGACGTCTCCCTCGCTGCTGGAAGGATTGTCATCAGAAAGTGCATAGTCCGATTGGAAAGTGTACGCTGAGTTCCGGCTGTCTGTTGATGATATAGACGATACTCGGGAGGCAGCATTGCTGTTGCTGCTAGGAACACTATACCGATGTTAGTGTAGTATTGTTGATAGTAGCGTAAAAGCCTACAAGCCGTAATCGGAAACCATCCGACCTCCCCCATGAGTGAACTTCCCTTCGGTTTCCCCAGATCCTTTGATTTCATTACTGATCATATTCGCGGATAGACGTCGTATTCTGAAGAACTTATCAGCTGGTATATGCTTTGTGACGTGAGACTTCGTTTGTGGTCACGATACCGCTGAGCTTCCCTCCAATCCCCAACATCTCTGCCCCATGCATACCAAATAGGAAGGTGGGTAATATTAGCTGGTACAGGTAGATTTGCTCCCTTTTGTTCAGTAGTTATGTCCCATCTCTGACGACATTGACTGTTCCAGTAGCGTGAGCGGCCTCGCCAATCACTCTCACTATATGCCGTAGGCATTAGCTAAGGGATTTCCAATGTAGAGTCGGTGAAGCTAACTCTGCGACGAAGTCTTCGCCAGTGTCTCTAGATATCTCATCCATCTTTTCCTTGATTTCCGATATACGTAGCTTCTCCACAAAGTGAAGCTGGAAGAATTGCCTTCGAGCTCGCTCCAGTTTCTTTGTTCCCGGCTTTCGAGGACCTGACATCGTCATTTTGGCTAACCACCGACTTAATATATATCCTCGTAGCTGCTTTGTGGGTTCTCAGACTTGACGCCTATACGGAGTAGTCACAACGCCGAGGACCTCAGGTATTCCTGCGGATCGTCAGTCTCATCAGTCATGGGCGTTTGTAACAACGGTGCGACCGCCTGCTTTGGTTCGAGCTCAGATCATGAAGTGTAGAACATGATGACTTGTCATGAAGAAGACTGGCGTGCCAGATTTAACCCTGTAGGTGTCCGAATTAGAACATCACTCTGCTTCGTCCCATCAACGATCTGATTAGGCTTTCTCTTTCCATACCAAATGATTGATACATAAGACGCGCGTGCCTTTACCTGTGCAGTGAAACCAAGTTATTCTCCTCAATGGCTTCGAGGTCTCCTGCCTTTTCAGCCGAGAGACGACACACATTCATAGATTGATCAGCGCTTGCTTACAGAGATAGTGAGACTTGAGGCGGTGATCCACGTAAGACACTGTGAAATGGAGGTTTTGAAGCTAAGTTGTAGCGTGTAAGATTTGACCAAGCGCTATACCCAATTGGTTTTGTCACAACAAGAAGGGTCTATTCGGCGGCCAATCAAACGCCCCTTGAGGCGGTCTATACTTGCAGATATGCTCGTCGGCGCGAGCTTCTGCTAACGGAAATCCTGCCAGGAGCGACTATACTTTACATAGACGCGTGAAAACTGAGTAATAGCTCAGTCAGACCCAAGTTTTATGGAAGAGCCAACCAAGTCACAGGGAGGTCGAGATGATTTGGTCTGGCCCAAATGGCCCCTGCTCCGTCAATGCACAGCGGAGTGAAAAGGTGTCAAGCACGCTCAAGTTCAGCTCCCGTGGTTAATTCTCACGGTACGATCTATGCCCGTGTGTATCAAAAATGTGTATGTGGGATGATAAACGGTCTTCCCGTCGAGACCATCGTCTTCGCCCCCAAAGTCTGCCCATCATTTTGGTGGTTCCCAGCCTCAATCCTGGCTAGTGGATCCTTCTCGGGAGCGCTACGTTAGAAACCCCATGCCACTGACGCCCGGTTTGTTAGAGAAAGCTCGAAAATTGTGTAGGGTGGAGCGCAGGACCGAGAAACCACTTGTATGCCTCCCCATAAAGGCGCTAGATAGACTAGTGCATCTATGCCGTCAGCTATCGCTCACGACAGCTCCTTGTCTTGCGATCTTTAGATTTTCTGGACATAGATAGGCGATAGGCAGGGCTCACATAATGTTACGTTTCACGCGTGGAGGCACTTTCCAGCATGATTGGCCTTTGAGTCTCGTCTGCTGCTGAGATATCATTGGTTCATAAATACAATCGAAAAGATCATTATAGTGGCCCTCCGGATGCCAGGCGTCATCAGGGACAACCAATCACCTTTCGATTTCTAGCAAGGGCACTCTAGGTTTATGCAATACCCGCCAACCCACAAGAGCCTAAGCCCAAGTGATTTCTAGATGACTGCGGTATTCGGCTAGATTAGTCCAATAAGATCTCCGAAGCTCAGCCTTGTTCGGTTGCCAACCAACTTACGCAATCACAGGTCAGGCAATTGACCCAAGCACGATCACTCTGATCAAGTACAGCAAATTCCCGCTCAATTGTATTATTATGGACCGACCAAGCGCATTACATCGCGCTTCGGCTCTAGTATGCCGATCGACTCGTCCAAAGCAGACATTCAGCAATAGCTCTTTTGGCGTATGGAAAATGCTTACCGGCGCCGGCTGGCATGGCATGCACACATCAGCAGGGAGCGAGAACCTATCGCAGACTTTGACTGCCAACACGGACGAGTCGCATATGCTGGCCCACACACCTGGTGTATGGAGTGCTGCGAGATCTCGTCCCTGGATGTTTCACTGGAGACAGAGTGCACATCAATATCATTGACATTCAGAGCTTGGCGAAGTGCTCTTTGGTCTTACAGAGCTTTCGAGTATCAGATTCTGGCCCTGAAACGGTTCATGAAAAGGCCTATGTCTCCTGAACTTGCTCTGATGACCTCCAGATGGCTGGCCCTTTTCCAGGTGGTTCAGTGTCGCGTGGCGACATTGCGCCCTTGTATCTGCTGCTCTGGCCGCACCAATGGTGAAGTAGATCGAGACATTGTACGCGTCTTGCAACACGCGAGGTCAGCAGCGTGTCTTCGTGACATGTTTCCACGCGTGTAGAATGCTGACCGGTTATATTTGCTCGCCTGGTATTCCTGTTCTTGTGGTAAACAGCCATCGCCCTCGACTATACACAAAAGCTATACCTGCTCTGCATCATCTACCATCCCTCATCCCTTGCGGCCATTTAGCTAAGCAGAGCCATACGACCATACTACTCCTTCCCCATCTCTACGTCTTGTCGATACGGACATGCACTCTCAAAAACAACAGAATCAAGGGCTTACAGACCACCCGTCTTGCCGGACGGAGTCCATCAAACAAAGCCACAACAATAGCGCAGAGCTCAAGGGATCTCATATCGTGTACTTTTACTTCCCTCTCCAAGCGCTACACAATGGGAACAGCTGGCTGACAATAGAGAACAGAAACATAGGACGGTCAATTGACGACGGGCGATATGAAGAGCCATGCTGGTCAAGATCAGTCACAAGCTGGCTACCTACGACGAAGTCCTACTCAGTTAGGAGGCAGGGCGAGCAACGAGGAAAGACAGACTATGATGGGTCTCAAGAAGACACGCGACTCACACTAGGGTCTCTTCCAACTAGAGACTACTCATGCCCGCCTAACGTCCCGTTGCCGGTAAGTCCGGTACTCCTATGTTTTGGAAGGGGGGCCGGGCTGACACGACCGTCAGCATGAGTCTCCTCCAAAATGAAAAAAAAGCTCTGCCATTGTAGATCGGCCCTTCTACAATACGAGCAGATATATACAACAGTCGCAACCAGCTTCCGTGTTGCAAGAGTCCAGTCCTGAAGGGGGATCTGAGAGAATGTATGCCGACACTAGACTCCAAGTCTGCAGAACCATATTTGAGGGAGAGTTTGTACATCGTTGATACGCTTCTGATGGGCAGGACCTATCAAACAATAGATTGAATCTATCTACCAAGAATCATGTCCCAACCACCCGTTATACGTTCATCTATTTATATGGAGTTGGCCACCTGAGCCCACGGAAGAAGGCCAAAAACGGAGGGAGCCAACTTCTGGCACGTAGTTCATGCTACATCGTAGGAGTGCTGGCGATCGATGGGGGGTTATCGAAGTGCTTAGAGGAAGGTCTAGAGTACTCAGTGCTGTTCATAGGCCATCAGGTATAAAGATCGTAGCCTAATCTTCTGTCCTATGACCGAGGGGGAAATGGGTGGCATTAGCTAGCACGATTAGGTGGAGTCTCGTGCCCTTCTGAGAATCTCCTCGTCCCGATGCCGTAAAAGACCACCCCTGATCTTCCCTAGGCAAAGTTAAGGGGCTATTCTTTGTATATTGGCGGAGTGGAGTAGCTAGTGTTGCGTTGCTTGGGAGTCACCATCTGGTATGTTCTTGAGATCGCACATCCAGTCTAGATCTGATCTTCTGCCTAGCATGCACTTGGATGCAGACCTACTGGGAGCATTGTTGCTTAGACCTCTGAAGTGCGAGGCTGTAGGATTTGACGTCCAGGATGAAGTTATAAGATTCCCTGAAAGGTCGAAGTAGACATAGCTTGTTGCACAAGGCAGGCAAGTAGTCAAGATAAGCGGCGGTGGCGGTAGCTACGAGGGTCCAAATATCGCAGCACATACGTGAGGAGCAAAGAAATGCCCTATCAGTGCTTAAGATAGGTGGGGTGCAGGTGCTTATCGGCTCGAGAATGAGGTTGAAGGTCCATCTTGCTGTTCAAATCGAGCGTGCTTTGTGGAGAAGCCCATGTGACACAGGTCTAAGACTCTCGCTTATTCTGACACCAAGCCTGACGGTCCATGAGATATAGGTGTCCCGTATTCAACATCAGCTTGTACTTATTGAGGTCGTGAAGACATTTGGTATATTATGATTACGCCGGATCATCGTCAGTAGCCATAGGCATGTGCGCTTCGATATGAATACATTACTGGACCTGCTGTTCAAGCCAGAGGCTACATCTTCGCCATGTTCGAGTTGAGACGCATGGAGAATGCACTTTGATCTCCCTTGTGTTGTTGCTTTCCCGAGCTCGGTAGTTGTTGATCGTCACCGGCTACCTAGAGAGGCGACTAGTCACATTCAGGAGGAAGCTGTGAGAAAATTGAAGCTCCATTTGTGAAGTCCAGGGATCCGCGGTTTATTGCAATGATTTTGTTCTGGATCTGCTGTTCTCGCGACGTTTTTCGATTAGGATATCGTACCAATAGACTTTAGATCGAAGGCGGGCTATGCAGGTGGTTCCTCCCCGTGGCGAGTGTAATTTTCCGGGCTGCTTTCAGGAATAATTTGGCCAATGACCAACCCTGCCCTGGCAGCTGATAGTGCGGGTCAGCCCTTCTTGGCACCAAGTCTGGTGGATGCGCAATATGCGACGTTCTGAGCCCTTATTTGTCATTTCCTCCAATTGCAGACTCTACCTCATGTGGTCAAAGCGACGGCCAGAAATATGAGGAAAACGACACCATGGTCATGCCGGACGAATAGCACTTGTTGTGATGCACCATTTGTTCGAGATACATAGTTATGCATACACATACTTCGCGGATGAAAGGATTCCCACCCCTGCCCTCATTGAAGGAGGTTTTCAGCCGCTCGAATCCATCAATCAAGGGAACCGCCAAGGGGAACCTATCGATTGACTGGTCACATCCTCCGGCTGTGGACCAGAAAACCCGGGTTTCGTCACACCAGTGTTTATGCATTATTGAGCGGGAAGTGAGACGTAATCTTGAGGTAGCGCTCTCTAACCTCTTTCCTTAGGCTAGCCAGTGGATACTGCACAACATAAGGATCAATTGAATTGGGCTTGCACTACGCCTTACCAGGTGCATAGCTTCCATAACGAAGGCTCGGACCTGTACATCGCTAGAGGGTAACGAGTACGCCACCAACAAACGAGCGGTATGTGGCGATTGCCAGGCTAGTGGGTATTGATGTACGATAGCAACGGGCCGATGAACAGATTAAGGTGCATGTGATAGACGTGTGCATGAATAATGACGAGATTCCGGAGATGATGTGACTGTTATCTGTGTAAGCCTCGGCGTCGGCTATTGATTGGCAGGGGGCTGAGGTTCCGGATTCCTCGACAACGCCCGATTTGCTAGAAGGGGTCCAGAAAGCGCAACGGCGCCCGGTCGTGGCCTAGCTGAACGTCAGTGAGGCCATCCCATCCTCCTTTCGATCTCTTAGAATCGGACAAAATATTCATGTTACCATTCTTTTTGTTAAAGTTCCTACCGTGATTGCGATGCTATGCAACAGATAGCTGTCATATTAGACTCTTGATGGTAGCACGTCTTCCTCTCTGTCAGATTCCGACCCCTAGAGCAGGTGTGGGTATTAACATGTAGACCATCCCGTGTTTCGAAGACCATGACCTTTGTGCACTCAAGAGGCTCAGCTGTCTTCTCCGAGCCGCCGTCTAGTCTCCAGAGGCGATTCCAGCATCCTCAACTCCTGTCAGAATCAATGAAGCGACTTCTGCTCGACTTTCCGGCTTAGTGATCCACGCTACGCTGCCGTCAGGGGAATCATCGTAATGCCGTTTCTGACAATTTTCAGAGAGGTGTGGGGCAAAACTTCCGGTCTATCTAAACGAACGTGTCTGATAAATGATCGGCACGACCTTGCGAAGCTAAGGCAGTCTTCGAACGGGGTGGAGAATATGGACGTTAGCGCCTAGCTAAAAACTCCAATCCAATGCAAATCCATGGTCTGGATCCGACGGCCATCTCTGCACTTCTGATTTTTCTCATTGATTTGCAAGATACCGGATCCATCATGGCTTCATCGTATTATTCTTCATCTCTTGGGGCTGCTATCAACTTAGCGTACTGCTTAGGCGTGTTTGCGTCTGGACGGCGAATGGCCATTGCGACCGGACTTATGCAAAGGTACACAATTCGCAAAGCTTCTGAGTCCAATGAGAATCAACCGCATGCAGGAATATCCTGCAACGTTCCCAATCCGTTCGATACGCCCAAGCCATTGGCCATGAACTACCCAATATTAATGCAAGCAACGGAGTGCCAGAGTTGCAATCCAGGGGATTCATGCGGATCGTGCACGGATAGTCATGCCATATCTGTCTCATCAGTCACGGTGATCTAGCGACGAAGCACCATGTGCTGTCCTGCATCGAAGGATGCACAAAGTGCTCGCGGGTCACGAACAGACGAATGTAACCTATTTCGTCAGCAGCAAGGATCACAAAGGTCAAGCGCCATGTGCTGTCCTAAATTGGCAGATGCATGAAGTGCCCGCGGGTCACGGCTCACAAGTAGCCAGGGTGTTACAGCAATTCTATTGCAACGTGAAGCGGTGAAGACGATGATGTCTGCAAGATGTGGACGTGATGCGCAAGAAGCGGCTTCGTTTGGATTAACAGGGGACAGACCTACTAGGTGAGCTTCCATCAAATTCAAGAGTCTTTTTCTATGACTTAGCACTGGGGTATAGCGTGTATACAACAAAAAGACTGACCTTGCGGTTTTGACTGAACAGCATCCAGACCCGACCGCTGCACAACGGACGTAGAGCCGCCGCAGATCTTTAAGACCAAGATGGCCCCTCCTACACATGACGAGAAAATCCCTAAGCACGACGCCCCTGCATCGAACCAGGACAAAAATTCTCCACGCGCTACTAGGAGGGTTGGAGGACGTCCGACAACGTACAATGGCCCGGATGGATGTGGCGATGAGTCCGGAGCAACGCTGCTAGGCGATAGCATCCAAGAGGGCCCCAGTCCCCGCAGAGACCGGGCTCACCATCGCCGCTCCGTTAGTCCATCTCTGCGGCGCTGGCTACAAGACGAAGATGAAGAGCCTTTTCGCGCGAGCGTGATGCCCGCGGCAATCAGTCAATTTCATGGAGGGACACAAAACATGCCTGGGCCTCTGGCATGGGAGCCGCAAACAGGTCAACAAGGTGCTGATAGTGATTCCGGGTTGGTCGACTTGATACGAGCTTCCCCAGTGGTTTGTCGCTGACGTGATTAGCACTCGCCCAGGCTTTGCCGAAAACGAGACAGACCTGCTCAAAGACCAGCAAATATTCCGCTTCCACGCGCCTGAGACGTCTGAAGAAAAGAGACGTCCACGAAAAGCCGACAACTCTACACAGCATTAGCAGTCGCTGATCACACCTGATGGGCTTAGAAAATGATGAAGGAAAGCGGGTGACGTTGGGGAAATAGGAAATACAGGCAGACTAGGCTGGACTTATTCTAGATTAAATCTATCTACCCAGAGTCATGTTCCATACCCTCATTCTATGTTCATCCAATCATCAGCCATCCGGTCATATCATAGCTTGCGCATCCATATCCATGTTAGGGAGGCTATAAGGAAGCTCAACATGTCCGTCAAGCATCCAATTAAGTGGGTCAAAAACTTCATAGTTGGACTCGCCAAACCTAGGTACAATCAGCATGTATATTATAAACAGCAACTATCTGAGAGGAACAATGCAAGGAAGAATGCGGAGGCCGTATCGCCGTCTGTGTTCCGACCCCGCGAGTTGCAATCCAACTTTGGGAGATGATTGTACATACCAATCAGGCGTGATTGTATCGCCAAAACCCACGTTCGATGGTGCCAGGCTATGGTCCGCAACAGAAGTTGAGGAGCTCTCCACAGCAGAATCTGGCATAGTGGGGTTCTTCACGGCAGCTTTTCACAACGTCAGCGGTCTCCTAGCCTTCACGGACAAAGGAGAACATACAATCAAGGTTGCCACGGCCTTGAAATTCCTCCCGCCATCGCCACAAGGAATCATAGACCAGGCTCATGCTCATTCTACACTTCACCTTGAGCTGCAGAGAGTTGTCGATGTTGGCATTCCCATTGTTCAGCTGTCGTGATCCAGCTCCACTTGCCCTCCATAGCTGAGCTAGCACCTCGGCCAATCTGCTAGGTAGATCGTTGGTTCTCACACTGATTGACCGTATGGCTTGGATCGCGCTGGTGAAAAGACTCCTACCATATACGACATCAATATGACTGGCGAAGAAGCTGTTCAATAGCTTCAAGAGCGTAAACGCCGCCGCGATGATCATCTGTAAGACGTAATTCGGTGAGTAAATTAGCAAGCCACCGGCAGAAATTTCAAGGCTGAACGCGCATTCGAGGAAAGAGCAGGTCGATAGCCACAAGGCAAGTAAGTCTTTGAGGTACTGTAGGGAATTTGGCGAGTCGAAGAAGGCAAAGAGCCGAAAATGAAGGCCAGCAGACCGGAGAAAGAGGGTGGTTATGGCTGTAAAGTTGGCACTCATGTTAGACGGTGAAAGCTGATATAGAATGAAAACTTACGAGAAATGTCATATTTAAGCTTATACTCCAAGTCTTCATACTCTCGCTGAAGGAATACAATCAAGTGAGAGCTTTGGGATTCGTCAGCAAGCCCTACTGGATCCTGGTGGTTGCTGTACAAGGCTTTCGTGACGTTGTTGCTGAATTTTTCGATCAGTAAACGACCTTCTACTTCGTCCGGCAGTCTAAAGCTAGCTTCTGTTGGACCTGAGGGGGATAGAGTCCAATCATAAAGCGTATTAGGAGGTTGTCCGTAGCCTGTAGCAACACTATCGAATGTCAGCGCCGAAAACCTATATTGTGAAGTCAACTTCGTTACCGTTGAGCTACCCCGTTACACGCAGCCCAAGTCCGTATTCGATCTGTAAGCTCTTCTTCAAGCAACTCTTGTTTGAATTTAGAGAAGTCTCCAGTATGCGAGGGCCTGTGCAAGCCTATCTGCATGGCAATCCGAATCATCAAACCAGCGAGCATGAATGTGGGATCAGAGGAAGAACTGCTGATTGGAAGGGGCCACGTGCAAAGAATGCATAGCGCTTTGACAATGATGTAATTCTGAGGCACCTCTGCTATAGTCTTCCATAGCAGTTCCGATAATGGTCCAGATAGAGAAGTCAATAAAAGGGGATCCGTACGTCGGGCAGCTACACTAATGATGATCCAGAAGCGAAGAGGAGACTTGTCATAGTAGTACTCCGGAGACTTTCCCGGGTCGAGAAAAGGAAGGAATGGATGATAGTAGGCAAAGAAGCTCGATGGAAAATTAGTCGTGGCTTATTCACTCCAGGTAGAATCACATACTGTCGAAATAGATCTTGGATCCGGTCTTGAGTCAGTACAATTTGTCCAATTCTCCGTGTAAGCAAAAGCTGTGCGTTTGGACTTCTCCTGAACGCTCCAGCTTCGCCAGACCGTAGGTCCAACAACGAGGCCACCTAAAGCCCTCTAGTTAACGAATACTATGTTCCTCGCGGCTCTCAATGAGATCCGTCTGGGGAGACATGGGCAATGAAAGTTCACGTACGGCTTCTTGGCCCTCTTCAGAGCCCATGTATTGATCCAGATGAGATGGCAGATTCGAAATAGTGGGACTTGCCGAGGCGCTCATCGATGTCTTGATGGAAGGCCCCACCGCCGTTGGAGACGTTTGTTGACTGGCCAGCTGTGCTCGGAGTTCTACTATCTCCCTCGCCATCTCAGCATTCATGCTCCGCTTTCCCACTCTCTTAAAGTTTGAGTCGATCTTGCACACAAGGCCCAGACGTTGACATCTCCCGCATGTCTGGTATGTAGGCTCGGTCACTACATTGCATCGTAGCTGTTACACAGGAATGAGTCATAGAGGTTCTCCCATTCATATGCCCTGACGCATTGTCTGCGCACCTTCTGCTGTCGGCACTCATTGCACGCTCTTTTCACCCCAGGTGGTCTCCTCTTGTCCCCGTTACCTTCATATCCATCTTCTGCACTGCCCGGCGAGCTTGATAACTCTTGTGTATGGATGCGCTTCCTCTTGCCTTTGGGACTTATGGGGCTGACGGTGGCATTCGTGTTGGCGGCAGTGGTCCCAATGCTACCAGCACTGCTATGGGTTTGGGTCCGACCCAATGCAGCAGCGGATGGGAAGTTGTTCATGGAGTTGGTCGGTTTCGCGGTAGGATGCACTGAGTGGAGCGCCGACTTCGGGGGACGAGGGGCCTCGAATGTCAATAGCCGGCTTTTCTACGGCGAAGTAGACCCCACTTGATCTAACCAACTTTGGATCTTTTGGATATAAAAAAATTAAGGCAGCAGAGCTAGCGGTGGCCGAAATTTCGACCTCGCGAATATGTTAAATACCTTAATAATGAGACAGCTGACGATAAGATTTTCGCCCATAAAGCTGTATAGAAGGTATTTTTCTCGAGATTTCTCAACAGCAATTTTGTTGTAGAGCCTCTATTCGCAGGACTAGACAGGCTGAAAATAGAAGATTCATGTTCTACAATGCTAGCTCTGGAAACTCGATGTTAGGGCCATATCAATAGTCCTTTTCATACTGAAGTTCCTCGGTAGAAGCTCGGACAAATTTTTTGATACGATTATCTTGGCAAACCTCCTTCAACCAATGAAAATTTAATTCCTCCAGTTTGCTTGAAGGGTAGATTTGTTTCCCTTGCGCTACGAGAAATAGACAGCTCCAATGACGGGTCGGCGATCTATCAGAAGATACCTAACTCCTGCTCAAAAGATACACACTACGCAAACCCCCTACTCCGAACCTGCCTCGTCATCTGGCCATTTACTGCTCCAGGAGAAGAATGGCAAGAGCAGGACTCCTGAAGGTGACCATGCCATCGACACTATAGTACACTCATCTGACGATTTCAAGTGAAGACTTTCTCATCCCAGAGAACCCCGCAGCCATTCCTCGATGCCTCAATTATGGAGCAAAGGATCCAAAAACATCAAGCGAAAGTAGACACCAAACAGCGCAGCCCATGAATGGGTAGGAGACGCTGGGTTTTTCTCTACTCAGGCTTTCCAGTGCACCTCCCTGGACCTTTTCAGAAGTATCGGTCAGGCTCCAGCTTATCTTTCCAGAAATATCTTAGCACTATTCGTACTTGTCTCAAATGCAGTTCTGCGAGATTATATGGAAGACGAGCATCACTTGCTCGATTGATTTGCAGGAATTTATCTACAGCGTTGCTCCCAATGTGTTTCAATAATGGGTAGCAACTCTTCCTGTTACATTCGGCGTCCCTCGTTCCTAGGTTCTCCGTGGCCTCGAACCATCACGTATCTTGCGGAGGAATCCCCTAGCTTGTTGAGGTTCAATAGCCGTCTCAAGCTCTCTCAAGTAATCTTCCAGTGCCACATACGCGATCGATCCATGCATCTCCGGCACTTTGGACAGGTCGTGGGAGATCTGTGGAATCTGAACTTGCACCTGGACATCTGGCCGCCGCGTCCGTAATTCCATGAGTAAAGGAACGATCATGCACTCTCGCAGACTCGCATTTATCCTCCCATCCACACCATCCGACAATTTCCACCTCAGAGTCACTGTTCTCAAGAACCGGAAACATTCGAGAACGTCACACATCCAGTGGAAGAGTTCGTTTTTTTTTGACTCACCCCAGACTTTTGCTCAATTAATATCAACGTGTGTTTGTAGAGAAGGGCGCACGATACGATTTAAGTACAGCTTCCCATTTGGGTGTCTCCTGACATCAGCCTAGATACTTGGATCTGAACCTCGTGAAGACTTCGGTGTATGGCTAATACCAATTGCCCATTTGTGCGTTGCCTCAATTTAGAGTTTCGAGAAGCCGAAGAACGCTATCAGGCGTGGAATTGCCAGACTTCATACCCTTCAAATACATCTACCAAACGAGGTGCAGGTTTTCGTTCAAGCTTAGCTCGTCAATGCTAGTAAGCTCTAGAGTTAGAGTGGAAATCTGAGCTTGAACCTGCGCTGCTCATATTCCAAGTCGAGATGCATTTGACTACTCCGCAATTTGAGATAGTTTGGAAAGGTATGCTATTGCGATGAGAGGGGCCCGGTACGAACAGTGTCGACCCGAGCTGCTTTACAGAAGAGCGATAACAAAACTTTATACTTGCGTTCAAAACATTTATATATGATGGAGCAACAGCCTTACTAAGAAGCATGGACTGCCATTCCAAAGCTCATGGTAGTCCTATGGCCACCTTCTGATCCTTGAGGCTCTTTCCCCGTTGAATTGTGTGATAATAGCTTTGGAACCATGGAATGCCCAAAAGCCAACCCCACGATGATCTGCACCCATTGAGTGCGGATGTGCATCTTGGCTCTCCCCCCGTACTTATCTGTCCTAGATTGAAGTCCTCGCGAGACATAGAGATTGGTACGCCTCCAAAGATAAAACGCAGGTATATCATCATTTGATGTACTACCTGGATAGGAATGAATATCAAAGGGTTGTTGAGGTGATGGGCTTACCAGCGTTGCCCCAGGAATAGCACTGTGGATTGCAGAAGCCACGTTCTTTGGGGCGGTAACAAATGCCGTCCCAGTGTCAAGAAAGGCTTTCTAGAGAAGTCAACGGACCGTCAGGGCATGCTGGTGAGGAGAGAAAACGTACCTTTACCTTAAGAAACGCCTTCCAGGACAGTCCGACCAACTTTCATACCATCGATCATGACGCGCTATCCCGGTCCTTGTTCAACGACGTTCGCTGTCGCCAGATTGCCCGTCCACCTGGACGAATCACGTCCTCCAAGAGTCAGCTCGCCGTTCTGGTCGCTCTTACTACGAGCATGGCAGAAGCTGAACTTGTTTGCTTCAACCACATTCTGTTGAATTAGACTCTCAAAGTTAGCCGGTCCAACTACCTTTACGAGAACTACTAGTCGACAATTCCATGCCCACAATCGCGTTCCAGCCAATTTTTCTACTTCCCCATGCGGAGGAGCTATTTGCATTTCCTGTGACAAACAGTTGCATATCTGCGGCGACCATCCCATCAGATTCGAGATCGTCTAAGTAAGCTAGGCCCTGGTGTGTGGTTCCGTCTGCATAAAACAAAGCCATGGTAAAGTGAAGAGGAGTACCGTTTTAAACACGACCGCCAGGACCTTTACCAAGGATACCCCCGGTCAGACCGGAAAGAATACTGCCGCCCTCAGGGGCGTATCTAGCATAACCGTTGGCGGGCACCTAGGTACGGCCGGAACCCGGGATTGTAAGTCCTACGAACATGCAAAAAGGATAATAATCTTACCTGTATCAAATAAGAAATAGAAGAGTTGGACATTCTTCCCCACGTGGCCAACAGTCCACTCCGTGCACGTGTTGGCGATCGAAGGATCAGCGTCGCAACCGTGTGTTGGGATGTCGGCAGCTGGTTGAGGACTCCTTATGATATTTTTTGTCTCGGCCATGGCCATCATGGCCGCGCTAGGAGTGGTGAGCAAAACCAACATTGTCCCTATTGAAAGCATCGAGAGTGGATGGAGGAAACTACAGACGGAAATGGACCTGGACGCTCAGAGGCGTTTATAATTGCTGTCATTCAAGCTCATTTCCAATGAATCGTCTCAGTAAGGAGACCAGCGAGACCCAGATAAGTGAATCTCCACGGCAACAAAGCCATCTCGATCAATGAGAGGGTTCATCAACGCACAAAGGAGCTTGGTGGTTCATACGTGCATCAGATCAAGCCAATACTCGCTCGCGGACGCACAACGCAGCCATGATTGTATAAGTACAGCGACTCGAGGCCAATCTGCCACGCCAATTGCTTTGAGAGTGTCCTTGCTAGCGGTGCCCTCATTGTTGCTTGATTAGAGCGCTCCGAACAAAGATAGATTCGCATAGTATACAGTCAGTGCCGTTAGTTGACCGGCCGTCTCAGTTCGCGTCTTCTACTGTCAGCGACGTCTTTTGTATTTCTGGATTTGATGGAATACAATCCGAAAGAGCTCGGTTGTGATGGTGAGAACAACAAGAGAAGGTCCTTGCTTAGTCATGCAGTCAGCGCTCAACCTCGAGAAGCTAGCGTAACATGTTACGTCACTAGCGCAAACAGTCCACTGAGTCCAGCTTACCAACTTCATAAAACTTTTGGTAGACCATATAGAACAATCATGAACACAACGCCAGCCGACTACACAATAAACATTCAAAACCACTCTGGCAAATCCCGCGCTTACTTCTGCTGGCCGGCGAGACCTTTTATAACGCCATGGCCAGAAGGAGGAGTTCATCGCTGTATCCAAATCGCAGCCTCCAAAGTGCCCGCTCCCAAGGGCTCAGTCATGTTCTCGCTGAACATGAAACCCTATGCCATTACAGGGACTTCAAATAAACCACTAAGCCCTGGTATATCGGTGGATATTAGAGATTCCAGACGCGTTCAGATATGCACTATGGACGCCCATGGTGATGTGGTGAAGACGAGCACTGGCAATGTTTATGGAGCTGCACTCGAGGAGTCGGGAAGTGGGTGCGAGACGCTGGGGAGCTTCTCGATTGAGACTGATGGTGAGGAACATGAGTCTAAATCCGGTAAGCTTGGCTTTTGGTAAATTCCATGGTAACGATTACGTACTTTGCTTTCACTACGTCCCTCCTTGTCTTCCTATCCAGTATTTTGTCTAGTTTAGCTAAAGGATACCGCGCCCAGAAAACATTTTCGTAGGTCTTGGCGCTCCTCATCCAGAGTACCGAGGCGAAGTCGTCCCAGTGGCTTGCTTTGCCGTACAACCTGGCACCAGTACTGTGATAACTCCTCTCGCCAAGTTTTATATAGGAGAAGGAGAGCGTAAAAACGGCGAAATCTTTGACCCGCAAGCTGTTGAGAACCCATTGGTGGTAGACTTCATGAGTCGGGCTGCTACTCGAGCGTGGGTGGTCCACAATAGAGAAGAGAAATGGGAAGTACATTATTCGTGAAACATGTGTTTGGCTAGTGGGACAGGGAATGACTTATGGCGAGAGGTGACGTTTTCCTTTATTGAATAAGCAGCTTGGAGATTATCATGCGGTTTCACACCTTCGCGAATACTGAGGACGAAATGTTTTAGATTTTGCTATGTTTTTATGAGTTTGCGCCGATATATCAACTTGCAGATACATCTTCTGTACTGATATATACCCTAGTATCGCGGTAAAGCCAGATCACATTGCTCAGCAGGCCGATCGCGGTTTTGCATTGCGAAAAATCCTCGATCTTATTCAGACCGACATTTTCCTCAGGAAACAGCAACACCAGGAGGATCATGAGGCTGCTCTCCCTTCTCCAAGACCGCACTCCCCAAATGCACATCATCTACCAGGATACCGATACTAATCTCTGCAAATCTCCTCTGGCTCAGCATCCACGCCGGAATCTGCCTCACAGTCTCAATAATCCACCTATATTCGTAAAAGGGCGGTCTTGTCCGTATAGTCTCTCCGCTGGCAAAGGCGAAGTAGAGATCATATGCACTTCCGGCACCGGAGGTGAATGAGGTCACCGCGTCGGTGCTTGGGAAGGAAGCTACGTTTTTGAGAGTTGCCATGGTAATTATGAACACGTCGGTGAGGCTGAGGGTTTGGCTGTCGGATCTAAAATAGAATATGCTGTTGACGCGGGCGTCGAGTGAGGTGTTAAGGGCGGTTGGTGAGTTTAGAGTAGAGTTCCCGGCGGTGAGTCCCGGGGTGGTGCCATTTGACACCGTTGGTTCTGCGGTCACACCAAGGCTGGATATCGGGCTATTAGTCTCGACAGTAGCTGACGAATAGTATCCTGGCTGTTCGAAACGCACTTGAGCGACGACAACATTGTCCCAAAAGCAATCAATTTCAGCATTCTTGTAATTCCTATTACTGACCACAGTCTCCATACCCCAGTAAATGCACAAAACAGCCACACGATTCTCTACATCCGTTGCGGGATAGACAGGGTCGACGTCAATAACGACTTGTGGATAAGCTTCCATGTGTCCATGGAAATTCGGTTGTCGTCCAAGATAATCCAGCGGTGCAAGTTTCGCTAAAGAATCGACAGCATCCATGAGCATTGCTGTGGCTGGTAGGCCGTCATTGCCGTATCCTATAGCAATATGAAAATGTGGGTGTAGATCGTTACCGAGACTAGTGAACTTCGCAAGAGAAGTATTTGAAGCTTGGAGAAGTAGTGATAGGTTGGGATTCGTGATAGCGGCTGCTCTTGCCGTTGACGAATAAAGGAGACATGAAAACAAGCTCGAGGCAATGGTAGATGAGAAGACCATACTTCCTGATATTCCGTTACAGCGATAGGAGGGCAGCACGATAGACAGAAGCCGATATTAACTACTTCTATACCTATATTTATATGTACGTGTCGGCAATACCCAATCGTTTCAATCATTGGCGCTCACGCGATCCGATGGCCCAGACGCTGCGCATTGCCAAAAACTTATCGAATTATAGTCTTGCGATGCTTCAGCGATGCTTCTGAAAAACTCGGACTTCTATGTTGGTGTTTATTGTTTTAGCGCCCCTAAGCAGGCTGGCGCTTGAAACAAAACGGCACGGAGAGGCAAAGGTGTTCTCATAAGGTGATCACATAGGAAAGGAATCACCGTAAGCTGTCGTATCGTGGTAGTGAGTCCCCAATAGACAACGGTCGATGTTGCATGTCTACTGGAGCGAGAAATTTTGTTCCTGGGAGTTCCCATGTCTTGGAGAAAACCAAGGGATTTCCACCCTTGTTCCTCATATTGTAATCACCGTAAACCCTAGAGTCTTGACCGAATTCGTCTCAATCTGTGAGATTGCGCTGAGGCACCGAAAATTTGGAACAGATGTTTTGTGGAACATCGTTGCCTCAGTCCCTCTGTCAAGAGGGGAAATATCCCATTGGTGGAATATCCTTATGTAATTAGTGCCTGGGCGGCATGCTTTTCTCCGCCATTTGTTTGTTATTATTCTAGTATCCTGGATACCATAGAAGGGGTCACCCCTAAACCGTCCAAACCGCTGAACCGTCCACTCGTAGGGCTGAAGCCCGTAGACCCCCGAAAGAGCGCCCTAGAACCCGCCTTCCGGGTACCAAGCCGGAATTTTCTGGGGATCGGTCTTGTCGCCTGAGCAACGCGTTCTAGGGCGCTCTTTCGGGGGTCTACGGGCTTCAGCCCTACGAGTGGACGGTTCAGCGGTTTGGACGGTTTAGGGGTGACCCCTTCTACATAGCTGGCCCAAAGATAGCTACCAGTGGTCAATCAACTCACTCTACGTGTACTCAATAGTGCTACTTGGCCATATTGACGGCATCCTTCCTTTTCTCCATCGAACCTGCCGAGCAGGCTAAGCCCCTTCAGGTGTAGCTCCCGGTCACTAAAGCCCCTCGGGCGAGCCTGCTGACTCCGCAGCCGAGTTTCCGAAGTAAGCGAAAGGCGCTAACCCGAAAAAGGTTAGTGGAGCTTGGCACATCTTTGGGACTGAGGCAAGAACATCTTGCACCGGGCTTGGCGCGCTAGCATAAGTAATACCTAAAATAGACAAAGCGTGATGTGTAATATGTTGTTAATATTTTGACTCTTAGAGTTTTTATAAGGATCTTGATGTCTCTAGAGAACGTGATACTGTACAACATATTATATCTAGACAATGCATTAAACCTATATCCGTATCAAGTCTACATCATCGAAGGTAACCTTTTCTCCACTGAACAACCATCCTACCTTAGTCTCTAGGGTAATGGTTTTTTGGACCATTGTCATCAACAGGCCTGCGTAATGCCGGTGGCGGTTGCAAAGCCGGCAAGGCAGAGCACTCATTGACCACGGGCCGAGATCCTTCTATTCTGCTCTTAGGGACGGTCACAGTGATGAGATAGGTATGAGCTACACCATTTGGTTCTTAGCGCATCAAATGATGTCGAATCTTTTATACAAGGATCACTCTACAACCAGGGTTGGGGTCAAAAGACAACGATGGGTGCCACTGGTTCCACCCGTCTCTGATAACAGGGTTCGTGTTGCTGGAAAGTCTTGAGGGTGGCTGCTGACGAGGCCAAAGTCCAACCTAAGGCGGCAACACAAGTTCAATTGGCGTGGATGATTGTGCTATGTCATAGAAATGTTCTGTAGAGAAAGGTGCACGAGGAGGGGAATATGCGTTTGATGGATCATTTGGTGGAACCGACGAGGCTTGTGGGAGTATGGGATAAAGCACACTGTACGAATGTCAGCATTTTGAGCCGAAAGGTAAGTCGATAGCACTTACTCAGTCATACCAGCCTGGAGTGGTGTCGGCCACTGCTGCTGTGAACCAAAATGGCCTCGCCCGCGGGATGACAGGGTCTATAAACTGGTTAGCAAAAACAGCTACCGACGCTGAGGGAACTTACCTTACTTCTACCTTGAAGTTCCAGCCTCTGCAAAGTTCTTCGAAGACTAATTTCATAGCATTCAAGAACTCGACAAGCGTATGCTTGTGCTCACGACTGTGCTTGTGCTCATCACTATGCATCACTTGCCAGAATTGTCCATCGAGTTGAGAGATGAAAGCAGTGGGGGAAGTTCTGAGCTTGGACAAGGGTGCGGTCTTCTGTCGTACCCGACGAGGCTGCATGTTTTTTGTGTTCTTTGTTGAAGGGTATACCATGTACATTGATGATTACGCCGAGCGTGTGAGAAGCTTCAGGGCATTCGTCTGCTTTGTATATTGCATAAAGGAAGCTGGACGCCATGGTTGACTGGGCGTTTCCGGTGTTGTACTCGAGATTTCGAATTTGCTGCGCTGGCAACCACTTGCCGGAAATGAACCAAGGGAGCAGGAACATGCGAGGAAACGAAAAGAGTACAAGATTATGGTTGCAAAACCAGAATGCGTCGAAGTGGTGAAAATTGCAAACGAAGAAGCGGTTGCTAGAAAGTGGCGTAGAGTTTTGGACTTCGGCGATTGGTGTCAGCACCCCTTATTTCAAATATTATTCCTTCAGCGTCCACCGAATAAAAACCCACCAGACGATAAGGCTGCCACACCAAGGCAATAGTAACTTTTTGGTTCCATGTTACGGCTGTAGTCGTGGAATTCCGAGAGGAAACTACTGCCACGCTTGCTAGTGGCTCTTGAGTTCGAATCAGAAAAGGTGGGGTTTAGGAAAGGCTGAATAGAGATTAGTTTGCAGGCCTCTGGCATAACTACCAATCGCATGCGATAGCACCCACACCAAGTCGCATGTTATCCTGATAATTGATGATTCGGGAAACCAGACGCTAAGATATTTTGGGGAAGATTTTTGTGCTTGCCTACTCAGTGCTCGCTCTTTATATCGAGATACCTTTCGTGAGACGAGGTCCGATGTAGCCAGGCTGCGGACTTCAGAATTATGATGTATCTGGACTGAATGGAAGTTTGTGTTTCAGCTTCCGGCAATAAATCCTCGCTGAGGTCATTGTCATTGGTCCTGTACGGGAAGCTAGAGACGAAGAATCATTTTTGGTAAATACCTCCCTCAGGTTTCTTCCCTGAGACGCACTTCCGATGCAACAGTGAGATAGACCATTGACTTTGTCTACAATATCGATAAGGACCTTGAGATGATGTCCGGGTTGTCAAAGCTCAGAGATTTGTAAATTATCTAGCGAGGAAGCAGAAGTCATCGCTGTCTACTAGTAAAATAGTATATACTGAGCTTTATCGTGCAAATCTGCAAAACCCGCTATAGCTTTCGAAGGAAAGCTTCGACCAAGATACTTTCGCTACGAGAGTTGGAGATATTAAAGCCATCTATAACTTTACCATATAACAACACCTATTAAATCTTCACGCCGTGAAGTTGTATGATGGTGAAGCTGCTGTTGCTGCACCTAATTCTACATGTACGATAAAGGTTATTAATCACCATCTTTATAGTAAGCTAGCGAGCTCATTTCACGCTACGACAAAAGGTCAGCGTAGCTCTGTCACATATCGTGGACGTTCGATCCTAGTATGCCGATCATTCCACGAATACATCCCGCCGAGTTCTGCACAGGCTATCTTGATGTAGCGTAAAGCCCGGAATTAGAAGAAGGAGCCGTCAAATTGTAGGCCGTACACTTTTGAGCTCCACAGTGCATCCGCGGAGTGGCTTTCTGGCTGCCTGGCTTCTTAGTCTTACTTGGCTGCAGTCAATTGGTAGACTTTTCTGTTTTCGAAATAGCATTCTACTCCGCGCTGATCCTTGAAAGGCCACTCGGGCGACCAGTAAGCCTCGAGACCATAGACTGAACCCCCCTGGCTCATACGTCAGAATGCTGGAATCTCTATACTCTTATTTTGCAAATCATCAGTAGTAAAAGACAGCGGCGATTCTCACTGGCCCTGTGGCCTAGAGACCGTCCCTGCGTCTTGTAAATTCTCGCATACGCAACAGACACGTACACGTTCATAGCTTGCTGGAGGCGGGGGATGGAACTGCGATGGAGGTAATCGGCCCAGTGTCTGGCCGATGCGGTCCATGTAGTTGTTCCTTCGCAAGCGAAGATTGGCTCGAAGTCTCTTTAGAGAAAGGCAACATGCATTTGGAGACCTGTTAGTGCTGCCATTGACTCACATGTCGCCCAATCACATACCACTCATCACAAACCTTCACTTGCATGTAAGACAAGATGGGTAAGGGATTGCTGCATGCACCCTGGAGGAATCGACTGCTATGCGGCCTTCCGAGTCCATCAACTTCTGACAAAGCAATTCTCCAACACAACAGTCTCCTTGCGAGGATGTCGGTGCGCCCGGTTGATTGATTGATTGATTCGGTCATACTGGAGCCCAACTAGGGGCAACAGGCAACTAGGGCCCTGCCAGAGTAGCGACGTTCCGGGCTTCCCAGCCCCGGAATGGATCTAGTCTAGGGTACCCTATGGGAGGATTTTCCTTTTTTCTATACTATACGCTCGCTAAAACCACCCTAAAACCTTGTAGGAAAAAAGGATAGAAAGAGCTATATAGGGCCCGCTGTTAATTATTAAGGAGTAGGCTAAGGTACTTAGTGAACCATATTTATCCGGTACCGAAAATCTACTCCCCCGCCGCAGCCTGAATTCAAATGAATGACGTAGCGACTATAGGATATTTCTGTAATATAGTGATACCAGAGGCCCCATTTCGGAGGCCCGTTTCTGTTCGGTAATACTAAGGTGTCTTATTCCAAGCCCCGGGCCGTACGGTGTATATATCCGTCAATTGACGTCTCGCGGCGTATTGGACGAAACCGTATTTTCGCGGTACTAGGAAGAGCGGTAGGTTCTAACACCACGCCGGCAGATCCGGTCCCTAACCACTGAATGGCGACGAACCACTGAATGGCGACGCGTTTCGTTACTTTTCAGTAAGTCGTACGTGCTTGACGGAGGCCCGGGTTTGGTTTCCCCTGAGTCGTTGGTATATGAATAGTGCTTGCTAGGCTGTATAATTCTGTCCGGTAAAGAATAAGTCTGTAATATATATATATGTATAAGATCAATGTATGCATCCGGTGTATATGATTTCGTTTTTTCTTTTTCTGAGCGAGAGCAGCTAAAAGCTGATAGGCAGGATCCCCTAGAGGCGATAATGTAGGCAGGTAGGCAGGTAGGCAGGTAGGTAGGTAGGCAGGTAGGTAGGTAGGTAGGATCAGTGCGCCCGGTTTGGACTGGACTGGAGGATCCGCCTAGGGGAGTTGCCACTGGCTCCGGGTAGCAATAGACCTAAGGCAAGGCGCTAAGCTGTTTTGATCTAAGACTCTTTGCAGGACAAACACAATTGACATTGTCTCCCTTACAACAGCGTACAACACCCGGAAGCAAACCTAGCTCATTCCAACAGGGAAGATCGTCTGTCTTTCCATTTAGAGCACTGTCTCAATTTCATGAGGCACGATGACCATGGTCAAACCGTGGCGGTCGACGACGCAACATAGCAATATGTCTAAACGGCTGCTTGCAGCTGTCGAGTCAATGGTGGACGCACAACGAGAATTGACACTGTGGCGGGAAACATGCTGACGAAAGAGCCATGTTCTCAAGGTACCAGAAGCTGTATTTCAAAGCGCCTTTTCCCCCATATCACACAACAACCTGCGCGATCACCACGACCGCTATTTGGCCTCGCTCCTAGCGGTCATTGCTCAGTCAATTATTACCAGACGTGACTTCGTGAAGAGGAAGAGGAAGACAAGGTCAGGAAGTGTATCCAAGACTTCACCTACCGTCGAAGAGATTTCTCCCTCCAACACAGGAACCATCCTACTCCCACTGAAACCACGACTTGAGCTTCCACTGTACGCACCCAGCGCCTCGTATCACACCTCCGATGGCGTCGAATACAAGCGCAGCCTCCCTGGCTACAGCACTGGGCTCCACAGCCACTCAGAACAACCAATGGGGTCCTCAAGGTATCGGAACTGTGGTCTTTGGTTGTGTTCCAACCGTCCTTACACCACTCAGCCTCTTCTTGACTATCAGGCAAGCCCGCCGCCATTTTGAATTATCATCCACCGCCTTTCGACAGCAGCCAGTCTCTTCAGGAAGCCTCCGCGACTTCGACGTTGGTGACAACATGGATCGGCGTATGGAAGCCGGCAATGCTGGCGAAGGAGAGACACACGTCGAGGAGTCGACAGTGTGTGAAGAGGCAATACATGCAAGAGAGGCAGTATGTCTTGTTCAGGAAGGTGTTAACGTGGAGCAGCAAGAGGAATCCACGATTTCGTCCAAAGTGAAACCATTCTGAGGTTGATAAATTCTGGGTGAGCCCAGTACCCTTTCGCACTAAATCTCCATCGCTTTTTCTGACAACTTCGCTCAGCCGCAAGCAACGTATTTTGCACCTCGGGAGTAATGTTGTGACCAAGAAGAATTATTAGACGGAAGTCTGTCGTCCCGCATGAATATGATGGTGGCTTGTACTCGATGTTCAGATGCCTGGACCTAGTATGAAAGCTTGCTACTACTCAAGATGAGATGCATCCTTGCTTGTGGGGTTCGCGATTATTGCGCAAACAATCGTCCTTCCGGTCATAGTTGTCGTGTGCGTCACTGATTTCATTGTGTCCATACATCGCCGTTATTAGTTGATTCGATAATTGAGTGTACGCCAGCAACAGACTCTCGATCCAGGCGCGTCTTCTGGTTTCCTGGTTTGATGATTCTAATTGACATCTCATTGAACGAAGATTAATCTTAGCACTTGCCTTGTCCAAATCCACGTCTCCGGCTGTGAGACAATGGTGGACTTCTAGACGTTTCCAACTTCCCAAAAGTGACTTTGGGGAGCCGCGTTCTCCTCTCAATGATTGAGCGGGTTTTGACAGGTATAGGCTACAGTCTCTCATTGCTCAAGCTTCTGTGGTGGTGAGCTCGTCATTGCATATAGAGAATCACCCAATTTTCTTGTGATGCGGTGAGACTCAATTGACGTTGCTCTTCTTGTTTGTCAGTATTTATCGTTTGTGCTCCATCTCAACTTTGATAACCTACCACATTACTCGATACACCATTCACTGCGGCTATTCCGATGACCTCGCTTACCCAGGGTATGAAATGACTCTCATTGTTCCAAGCACTACGGAACTGCCTACTGCGAAAATCGATTTCAATCAAAATGATATCCCCATCCACAGTCCTTCCCAAGCAGTCCCCTTCGTCGTCAACTTAACCTTCCGGACCCTAATCAAAACAACCAGCCATCACGCACGTACCATTCACAACGCGGTACTCGTTCATCAACATCACCTCCGCCTATATCGCATTGAATCACACCCAACCATACAAGTTTGTTTGTACTTTTTGTAGCGCAGGAATAAGCGGTCAAGGTGCCTTGGTACCATTGTAGTAGCCGATCAGCGCCTGAGTCCTATGCAGGTAACCTTCTTTGGCCAGAACGTTAGTGTTGTAGACGAGGATGCACGAGGACGCCGCTTACAGTGATGACCGAGTAATGCGGGGACAGAGGTGGTTCTTGGGAACGTTAATCAATTCTCAAGAAAAGAAATCATTTCTTCATGCTATAATTAATTGCGCGGTATCGCTCCCTGCCAATCGCTCCTTCACAACTAGAAGCCATCTACCATCATAGAATGCATATCTTCGACCTTCAAGCTCTTCCTCACGAGCATTCGACATTGTGTCGTACAATTCGCTCCCTCAACTTACTCACACATACACAAGCAAAAGTGACATACAGCCTACCACTAGCATCACAAAACTCGCTACATATGTTGTATACCACTCAGAATAAATTATGACCACAGTAAACCACCTCATCACCACCCCTCGCTTTCTCCGTAGAATACTATCTCGCCCTACATCTCGACCTCCTCCGACACATCCCCCCATTCCACCTATCCCACCCCCCCATCCCAAAATCCCACCGTAAGCCATAGCACACCCTCCACCATGACGCACACCCATACCCATACCCTCCACCATACCCTCCACCCATACCCATACCCTCCACCACGACGCACACCTATTCCCACACCCCACCCTACCACTCAATCCCAGTACCCAGAACCCGCTTCCCTAAAACCCAAACCCGAACCCTCTTCCCCAACCTCCCCAACCTTCCCACCAAACCCTCCAGCCTCTAAAAACTTACCAAAACAAAACAATCCAAACCAGGAAACCACCACCCAACTAAAAAACCATGCGGCAAGAAAATAGATACATACCCACACGCTCAGCTAAGTCGCATTCAGTGAAGCCTCCGCTGCACACCTCATGCACCCCACCGAGAAACTTTATGCACCCCGCCAAATACGGAAGCTTTTATTAGCATAGTCACCCGCATTTATGTAGTGAGTCGGCGATGGGAACATGGGTTGTGCAGTATCGTTCCATTCATCTGATAGGCTACCTGCCTATCTTGCACTCATATGGTCCATGTAAAAGAAGAAAAGCCATCTTGCCAAGCCATTTTAGAAGTGCAAGAATGCCATTCATGCACTCCATCACGCGTTCCAATTATATCAGCACCATCTCCAAGTTTGTCCCTTCGCCCGCAGATATTGATTATAGGACGATCTGCTCCCTCAACTTACTACCACCCGTCGCCCCATCTTGGCCCTTTCCTCTCCTGCCAAGCAGCGTTGCGTTATCAAGACTCAGCTCAAACGCGCCCCTATTCTTCCTCACCTGCTGCTTGGCCGCAGCCGCCACAGCAGGTGAATGCTGTCCATATCCAGCCTGTTTGGGCGCTTCCCTCTGTCTGGCCTGCGCCGCGGCGCTAGGTTGTCCGGAGAGATTTGTACTTCGCATCTTCTGCTCTACACTGCTGACATCCGCGCCTCCTCCCTGTGGCTTTGGGAGCTTGGATGGCGGGTTTTGCTGGGCGGCAGGAAGGTCGTCTTCTAGGTCATCATAGTCGTCGTCGTCTTCATTGAGCGGGTTGAGGCCGCTCATGCCAGCAGCACCGCGGTAACCTTGTGGAAAGTTCTTTCTCCTCTTGCCTTCCTCCTCTTGACGGTGCACAGCGTACGAGACATCGAAAACCTCACGGAGATTGACAGCGCCGGGAGAGCGGAAGTCACCACGGCGTTGGTGACCGCCTGGTGTTTCAAGGAATTGCGCCGAGAGCGCTTCCGGTGGGGTGGTGCCGTTGTGCTTCTGATTGCCGAAACCGTACTCCTTTTGACGAGTGTAGAGGGGTGTTGCGAGAGGTGGAGCATCAGCTGCTGCGTAGGTTTCTTCTCTCGATTCCCGAATCCATGGGTGGTTCAGGAATTGCTGGATAGTGTATCGCCTGTCTGGGTCTACGGTAAGTAGATGCGAGACGAGATCCTGAGCCGACTTCGAGATATCGTCCCACCAGGGCGAAAGGAAGGTGTATTGACCCCGTGCCACTTTCTCGGTGAGGACTTGAATGCTCTCATCGTAAAACGGGGGAAAGCCGCAAAGGAGGGTGTAAAGCACACATCCTAGTGCCCACATATCAACGCTCTTCGAGTAGCGCTCATCCTTGACGATCTCAGGCGCTGTGTAGCCGACGGTACCACAGGGTGTCATTGTCTGGGAATCCCAGATAATCTTTGACAAACCAAAGTCGGCAATCTTGATTGTCCCGATACCTCCAGCTCCCACACCTTTGATGAATTCTCCTTCGTCTTCCTTGTCCTCATCTTCGGCTGACCGAGGCTTGGGGTTTCTTGTAGGTATGAACGTAGCTGGGTAGAACAACAGATTCTCCGGCTTGATGTCTCTGCACGAAATTAGCCTGTGTTTCATGAAGTTCCTAAGATTTACGTACCGATGAACAACACCGGCTGTTTCATGTAGATATTCCAAAGCTTCGGCAACCTGAACAATGACGTGCCGTGACAGTTCCTCGCTGAAATATGTCAATCGAACGATCTGGTGGAAGAGCTCGCCTCCGGGGCACAGCTCAAGGACAATGTAGTAGTATTGGCGAGATTCGGAAAAGTCGATGAGTTGAACGATATTAGGGTGGTCTAATTGGCGCATGATTTGCACTTCTTTGAGAATATTCGCTCTCTGTGAGAAATACTAGAGTCAGTAGTAGTTCATAATGTGTAGGCATGATCAATACATGAATGCAATGGCCAGAATTCGACGTAAGAAAGGTTTCGCGCACCTCAACAACCTTGGGTTGCTTTTTAAAATCCGGATGAAGATGGTTGTCGCCCTAATTCACCATATGATATTGGCAAGGCGTTCGTCGCCGAACGTTACAGTAAAAGGAATGGAGGATGACATGACGTAGGATACATCGCGTGTAGTGCAGGATTCGATGAAAAGGAACCGACTCGCTGGGAGTTCTATTCCATGCTCACCTGTGTGCTGTTCATCTCAAATTTCCGAACGACCTTGATTGCTACCTCGGGACCCTGGCCATTGGCTTCTCTAGCACGGTATACATTGCTGAAGGCCCCATCGCCCATCTTCTCCAGCAATTGCCAGCGCTCGAGTCCGGGGTATTTGGGCAGTTTGCCCTTGCTCTCCCGCTCTTCGGCAACGATTCGCTCAATGACTGAGGGATCCATGTCTTGACTTCGCTCGACCGAGCCGCCGCCGTCCATTCTCTGCTTATCACCCGCAGCTCTTGCAGCAGCACCCCCTGCCTGGGCTGCGACATTACGATTGTCGATGTTTGCGGCGGAGAAGTCAGCACCAGGAACATGACCCTGTTGTAATGGCTTGTGGTCGAGGACATTGGGATCGCTCATGGCATATTGGGCGTTAGGCGGTGGGGGTGCGTAGCGTTGTTGGTGCGCGTTGACTGGCGATACAGTGGTGGTGGGGTCGCCGTGGGTTTGTCTGGCTTGCTTGCCATGTCGAATGAAGTTCTTGAGGTTCTGTATCGTAGACATGATGGATTATGAGGTTGCGAGTAGGAGTGGAAGGGGTTTAGTAATGGTGTTGATATTGGGGGTTCCAGGATCTCTTGGGGGATGTGACAAATCAAAAGCCTGACACGCCAGAAAGCTGTGTGTAACGACGCGGGAAGACGAAGTGGTATAGTGATGCAGTTGGTAGGATGAGGTTGACAAGTAGTTGTAGCTTGCGCATGGGCGATCGACGATGCCTTGAATGGGCGGCTCGCAAGGTATGACGATGATCTGCCGCGAAGTGATGGTCAACAAATGTAGTTGCCGCTTATGTCATCGAACTTTCAAATAGCAAGATCGATGATACCTTACCTTTGCCGTGCCTGAAAGAGGGAATTTTTGTGTTCTCGATGCTGTGAATGAATACTGTTATTTTCCTTCCGTCTAGTCTTGTAAGTCCATATAGGCCAAGAATCCCGTTTCTATGATCGTGATGCTAGGGTCCTGTCATGATAGGCAAGCTCATGCACAATGACGTCTCCATGGAATCAAGATCGCGTTGGAGCACTGATGCATCTTGCTTACCAGACAACGTGTACTTGCTTATGGCAATCTGTAGATGCCGTGCGTAAGTCCCATGTCAAAGTCTATCAATTTCATGGTAAACACAAATATTGTGTCTTGAGTAACATTGGAAAGATCTGCACCGCCCATTGCAAAATGGGATCAAGCTCGAATCGAAGACTGAGATCATACAGATCGTGTCTATCCAGTGTACCAAATAATTGAAGACACCTAACCATAGATAATGCATTCGAAAAAGCCACCAATGCCATCCATAGCTGTCGTCCAGGACATCTCATCATAGCTTAATTTGCCGTCTCGCGTAAATCGTCATCGTAGCCACAGCAGTCCATTCATCACATGTCCAACGTTCCTTATACCATGCAGGCTGTAAATGCCATTAAAAACGACCACGACCATTATCTCCTCCAGCCTCTTAACCCTCAGATACCATCTGGTCGCCTTTTACATCCTCCCCGTTTTCAACCAATCCAATCCTCCCCCTCAACCACTTCCTCCTCTCCTCCCTCTTTCCCTCCTCTTTAACCTCTCGTCTGCGTTCGAGCTTATCCGCCAGCCCCTTGAAGCCAACGAATTGCACCTGGTAGCCTTGTCTGGGTACCCTTTCTCTCTTGCTCTCCTCTCCCTCATAACCATTAGGTCGTGCAAACTCATACTCATGATGCGGCTGGTCATCAAATGAAGTCGCCGACTGCCTTGGTGCCCTCCTCGCCGGATGCGGAAACCTCAACGAGCCCGTGAATCTTCGAGTCAACGACATAGTACGTCTCAGAGGTCCAGCAGTGCCACTGCTGTGCGAAGGCATCCGACTGGTAGTAAGGTATCCAGTATTTCCAAATTCGCTCTCACTATCGCTGCCGTCCATGTCATCCCAGAAAGCGCGAGGCTGCCAGAACGGATGGAGCTTCGAATCTTGATCATCAAATGTCGGCGTTCGACGGCGAGGCGTGCTAGCTGTGCCGCGGAGTGAGAATGTCCGCGTGAAAGGCGCCATGATAGACTCGGAGCGAGGGCGACGCGCGGAGAAGGCGCGTTTAATGGAGGTGATGGGTGCACTGAAGCGATTTGTCCGAGTGGGTGTTTTTGGTGGTGAGCGAGTAATTGAGGCGTTGGCGGGTGTGGGTGGGATGACCCTGAAGTCTGGAGGTTGGGGAGGATCGCGTGGATTCTTGAGTGGAGATAGGAGTTCCCTTGGGGGAGATTCATGATGAATCACGGGAGTCACAGGTCCGGGGAGTGCGACATTCGCATGCCCAGCGATGATGGCGGAATGCTCCCGTGGGCGAGACGAATCGCTCGAATTTGCCATCTCCTGAATGACTAGGATAGACTTATTGGTGTGTGGGTAAATGCTGATGGCTGTTGCCTCGTTGACTTCGAGAGTTCCAGGGGTTGAAGAATGAGCTGACCGAAGGGAAAATGGAGTCCTGAGGGTAGAGCTCGGCCGTAGCATTGCCGACCATTCACCTGTACTTGGGCCGCTCGGGCTCAGGTTCTGCGCGTCTTGGGCGTCATGCAGATTCAACGTAGGCTGTAGTTGATCTGCAGGCGTTTGTGGAGAATAGTGAGTCATCAAGCCTCCGGACGTCGCAGAAGTGGTTGTAAAAAGCTCGTGACTCGTTGAAGCTGACGGGGGCGAGGCATCAAGCGGTAATGAGCGTTGCAACCGATTCTCAATCTTGCTTTCAGGCTTGAACGGCGTAGCAGAGTGTATGACAACGGACACTGTTCGACGATCGCGTCGTTGTGGGATGTCGAAGTAACCGACAGCCTCTTCAGGCGCAGTAGTAGGCCTCGACGATTGCTGTTTCGAAGTGAGTGAGAATGTTCGCGAAAGCCGCTTGCTACCAGAAGCCGAGGACTGTAGAGAAGATAGGCGGTCGGGGTGAATAGGCACCGGAGCAAGCTTTGTAACGCTCGGAACTGTGATAGTTTCTGGACTGTCTGAAGCATAACTTTTTCGTAGCTCTTGATCTGGACTCTTACTCTTGCGAAGCCGACGTCGTGTTGATATATCGTTCGCTATTGTCGAGTTTCGGTTGGAATGCCGCGTTGGAGATTCCAAAGAGTTAAGGTCGAGCATCTTACTAGTATGGCGTAATGTCTGACGCCGGCGTGGGGGGGAGTTGATCACCATAGCTTCTATAATTGTCGAAGTGGTAGAGGCTTGTGACATCCGCTTGTCGTTGACCCCTTGAAAATCAGCGTCGAATTCGAAAACGTCTTCCTTCAAGGGCCAATTGATTTGCTCCGCGAACCTCTCCGTAGACGCATTGGGCGGGCTTCGTCGGCTTTCTTCCACCCTTTCTCGGAGGCTTCGGGACCTTTTTGGAGGTGCTTCCACCTCCACGCCGAGCGTGGGCGAATCTTGCGGTGGCTGTGATACTATGCGAGGACGCTTGTTTGGTCTCTTCCTCGACATAATGGAATGAGGTTCTGGTTCTGGATTCGCAGAGCTTTGAGCAGAGCTCCGATGTCCTTGACTGATTCGATCTAAGGCATCGTCTACCTCAGCACCCCAGGCACCATCGAAGGTGACGAAGTTTTCATGCTTTGGGGATGGCCTGGGTGTCATCTCTTTTGCCGTAGATTGCTCGTCGTCCGACTCCAATCCTAAGCCCAGTCCCACATCTTTATGCTTTGATATCCCTGTAGTCCTCAGCCACTTCTCCCGTGCTGGGCGGAGCGAAGGCGATTCCGATCGATTGCCCTCATCTTCGGAAGACTGGTCCTCTTTTGCCGTTGTGAACGACTCCGTCCGACTCTCGCCGGACGTATTCCGAGCAAACGAAAGTGAGGGTTCGGCCTTGGTCCTGTGTATCTTCCTCGGTGGAGTCGTCTCGGGTGTTGGAGGACTCGGCTGAACGAGTGGTTTAGTATCGGGGCTATCGCTTCCTTGCGTCTTTTTAAAGTCCCTCGCCCTTAACGCAGCATCATCAATCCAACTTTGAAAATCATCTCTAAAATTCACAGGCGGGGTCAGAGGTTTGCCAATGACAGGGACGACATGGATTGGTGAAGCTTCTGGTATCCAGGCATTGATGCGCTCGTTTGAGCTGTAAGCGATCTGATCGCTTTTGTGCCGGACCCTATGCTCTTGGGCTAAGGTGCGCGTGGGTGTTGTTTCAGATGCCACGTGGTTCCTGCGTGGGAATGCTCTATGGCCTTTTAGCGATCCAAAATAGGGCGAAGGCGAAGCATCCATAGATGGTCCTAGTGCTTTGCCCGGCATGTTCCTCATCTCACAATATGAATCGATACTGGAGCCCTATATTCCAAATCTTTAAAGCACGGCGGCTTCTTGACGGTGAAGCGAATGCTTTTGGACAATGATCATGCTGTGTATAAGCTTATGAGCTCGGTTGTCTTCGGATGGTACCAGAATAAAGTGGATCCTATAGAGGTGCCCAATCCTGACACCGGGTGGTGACAGGTAAGTGGTCGCGAGTCGACGCCTTGAGCGGGAACGCGCAGTGAGAGAGATTTGGAGTGATGTAAAAGCGTATGCGCACTCGTTACAGGCTTCTAAGACGTTATAGCTAGAGGGTTGATGCAATCACTCGTGCGAAATACCCCAGCCACGCATCCTTTGAGCGGTAGCAGGCGCAGTAGGTGAGAGCTCTCGGGAGCAAAGGCTACAACGGGCGAGATACTGCGGTGTGAATAGCACAGATGTTCTTGAGTTGCGGGGGGCCGTGAGAGGGTGGATACGGGACTCGCGCGCGTGGTTGATGGGGAAAGATGATTGACGTCTTGCTGAGGCCAATTGCGACGACCACGGGCAGTTCTCCCGCTAGTTCTAGCGTCAACGCCGTTTGCCGCCAAATCCACGTGGAGGGAGATCTTCGCTCTTGGCAGTGTTGGTGAGCTGTGGTTTCCTGTAACGACAGAATATGGGACGATTTTGAGCCCAAACAAGATTCTTGTTGAAACATTCACAGAGTTCGAAGGTGAGTGTGGAGACAACGATGCAATCCTTCCAGCATAAGTGGTGGCCTAGAGCCGCCGGTGAGGGTGTGCCGCCGAATCGATTCGGCGAATAGAAACCCGAAGCCTGCATTATCAATGTTTTAGCGTCAAAAAACTGAGTAGTAGATATTGCTTTCCATTTCGTTCTTCACCTCAATACGAGGATTACCAATACAGTCATCACGGTGGTCATGAGGCTATCACAAGAGCGGGTATCTTGTTTAGTGGCGCTCGATCTTGTTGCTCGCTGAACAGTGTGTGATCAGCTTTACGAATGCATGGAGCCTTGCAACTATCAGAGATGGTTGTGACCTTTCAACGGGCTGTTGTCCCTAAATGTGGAAAAGAAAAGGCTGCAGCCAGCGTGAACTAATGAGAGAATCTTAAGACGTTTGCATTCTGAGGGCGTCAAGTCCCACTCATATTGACTATTGTACAACGGCCTTCAATGCCATGATTACTAGAGCCGCCGACGGCTATGCAAGTACTCGCACCCTGTGCAAGTGCTTCATCCGTTGCTTTCATCCATAATCACATCCATCTCGGTCCAACCAATCTGTCTACAGCATGGCTCCTGCAACAGCAACACCGAAAGCGCCCAAGATGCCAGCGCCAAGCACTGGTGCCGCGGCCACCGCACCATTCGTACCTTTCGTAGCAGCGCTGCTCGATATACCAGTCGAAGTACCAGTCGAAGATCCAGTAGAAGCCTCGCTCTTGGCCGACACAGTGGACATAGTTGAACCATCCTTCCCAGCAGCCCCAGTCGTAGTAGCACCCACAGCCTTGGCCGTCGCACTTCCAGCAGTAATCACAACCGGCATATACCCAGACTCAGCATCATCACCCGTCAACGTAGTAGTAATCAGATCACCATTGACTTTGATACGAGTAGGCAAAGCCGCACCCGTAGCCAACGCAGCGTTCGTAGCCAAAGCCGCACCCACGCCTGAAGACGATACAGTGCACGCAGCGGTTGAAGTGCCTGAAAGCGCGCAGTTGATGGATGCGGCGTAGGCGCCGAAGTAGGCAACCGAGTATTCGACAGTTGAGGGTCCTTCAACGATGGTGAAGGCGGAGGTAAAACCGCAGGCAGACTCGGCGGCGTCGAAGTTGCCCGTGACGGCTGCTGCGCCTTGGGTGGCGGCAGCCTCCGCGGCGGTAATTCCAGCGGCGATGGAGGCGGCGGCTGCGGAGTTGGCACATTGAACGACGTAGGTGGTTGCTGTTGAGTCCTAGGCGGTTGAAACTTTAGCTTGGGGGATGTCTGAGACAAAGAGTTGAGTGTCTTACTGAGCCAGCTATCGAGGCCACAAGGGACTGCGGGTCTGCAAAAGGTATGAAGAGAGATACAGTGGTGGACTGAGCCGTGGCCAGAGCGGCCATGCCGAGGAGAGTGAGTGTGTTTGTGATCATCTTGGTCGAGACTGTTGGTTATGGATGTTTGTTCGAAGTTAGGGTTTATATTTATACTTTATCTTTATGTTGATTGTGTGAGTATGTTAAAGTGAGTGTAGTTGTCGGAGGGACTGCGTATTAAAAGGAAAAGGGAAAGGAATGTCTTTATTACACGAAGGAACGTGGCTATGTGTCGTAAAAGAGTGAAATATTTACTGCAGCACTGCAAGCTGAGCTTCACTCCGCCCCTTGAAATCCTTCGTACCTTAGTTCGTACTTAAATTCCTTTACTAGCGGCCGAGCCCGAGTCAGCCCTAGCCCGCCTCCTGCGGTTGGTGCTATTCTAGGGGAGATGAGGCCCAATCTCAACGCTTTTGAGGATGCTTAATGCGGATCTTGGCCCCAAAGTCTATCAATTACAACTTTACATAATCTAACTCCTGTGACTTCATCTAAGCCTCGCCAGAAAAGTTTGCAATAAACGCCGACGGCGTCTCTACACGGTGGTGGAGATGACCAAGGCGAAGTCTGTAGCGGAAGCGGAGTCCGTCAATGACGACAGCAATGTTATACGATGGTGACGACGACCAGGCCGATGCTCAGGTTTTCATCATGTGCTTGAGTGCAACGTTACACATATCGATCCCAACACCATCGTCAGACGGTCGAAAGTGTTGCAGCTTGTGGATTTCAGAAGCATAATACCATCTGATAGATCCGGCTGCAGTCCGTCGCAACTGTGAGCCCTGGGGGTTGTTTATTGACTACTACGCACATCAAGGCTGAACACGTGAGGAAAGGTTGGTTAACCATTATCGCATGCTTGATCAGTGCCACTCCGCCCTTGCCATTAATACCTCCTATCCCCCATTGGCATGCAAACATATTCTGAATCTCTACCACTGCGCCCTTGCCATTAACACCTCCATACCCGTACTGCATGCAAACATGGTTTGTGTCCAACAGAAACCCCCATGCAAAAACCAAGCACTACCCCAAGCTAGCCGTCCCATTTCATTCAAATCAAACCCCATGCATATTTGTCCTTGATCCAATTCCATGTTCCTTCCCAGTGCAAATCCCGGTGACGTTGATTTGTTGGATCCGGCAACAGATGCATCAAGAAATGATCGGGGTGTACTATCGTGTGTTGAGGTACCCCCGGCGGTGTCGGCAGTAATTCGTTTGCAATGACTTGCACCGTGACTTGGTCTGGGTCCAGATTCCTGAATTCGACAAGTTTCGCACAGGCGTCCGATGCGCAGAATATTTGTAGAAGGCGGTTGAATATTGATTTTTGGGTTTGAACGTTCGGGAGAGGAATGCGACCGCTTCGCAAGATTTTCACGTATCTGTGGTAATCATTATATCAGTGGTAGTGACGAGAAATGAGTAAGGTCTTTGCAACGAGGTCATTAATACTTCCGCACCAAGAGGACATGCGATCCTCGCGGAGGCATCAAATATGGAACTGACTGGTGAAACCACATACCCAGCAATATCTACCATGTTTCTCGTTCCATGCGCATCTCTCTCGTGGTTGAAGAGGGTTCTCAGTTGCCCGGCAGGCACTGCGAATACGCAGGATGCACACTGGGTCTGAGAGTGTACCTGATAGAGAATACTGTGGTCGGTCATTGCTGCGAGAGTAAGTTGTGACTGGCGTTCATAGTGGGCCTTTCTATGTGACCAGCCGTCTCCTCTGAAGATATGGCCACATTCTCGTGCCCGGCAAGGTATGTTTCCAGCATCATCGTAGTATCGTCGTGGCCATCCGGCCATTGTATTGCTTGGTGGCATGAGTGCTTGAAGTCTGTGAAGACGACGGAGCGTGAGAAACCGGCGAGTGTCTCGAGGAATGGCTGTTGTTGATAAAGAGAGGAAAGAAAGAAGGAAGAAAAGCACTCAAAGACTTCTTTTGTATCAGACCTCCCACGTCTGCCTATATGCTATGACGCATGGCTTCGCAAGTATTTACCACTGATCACGCCGGATCTGTATGGATAAACAATCGAGGTAAAGTCATTGTGCTCCTTGTTTCTGCCTCTGCAGGCTGACTAGGCAGGCAATGCCTATCAGACAGCCTCAAAAACGTTGAGTCATGATGGGGACCGAGTGTGCTGGCAGTGTAGCGTTATAGATAGCAGTCGCATTCCCAAAACCCGTTTCCGTGCATTTCTTGCGGAGTTTCAGATTGTGCAACTAGCTCAGCCCCGGCGAGACCTTGCAACGATTCTCTGATGTTCATGGAAATCTGTTTCTCCATCTGCACGGTCGGCAAGCTAGATCGCTGGAAGAGATAAGCGAGTCATTCAATATAAATACTGTGAAGCAGCTTAGGATTGGGAAAATGCAGACGTCCCAACAGAGCTCTGTCACACTAGCTCTCCAACAACAAAGGAGTGTTTTGATATCCCAGTCAAAGGCGAAATGAGGAGACCCGTCTGTCCAATCGTGGCCTTGATTCTATAAGCCCGTTACAGCCACATCCAACACCTCAATGACTGTACTACGTCCGCAATTTAGTCACGAGAGGGGGAGAGGGAATAGAACAGCTAGCTCTACTGTATTAAGCTATTAAGGCGCTTTTGGGCCTACACATCGCAGGACGCGCACTGAAAAAAAGATGTTCTACGTTGCGAGTGGCAATTGCCCTGCATATTGTACTTCATGTGCAGAAGGCGGACCTCTGTACCGTTCAAGGTATTATAGTGTATCACAGTAAGCATTTGACATGCTCCTTGATATCGAGAATGATCTATGTGGCCATTATAGCGCTTGATTTGAAGCGCAAAAGCCATGTATAGAGAGACAAATGAGCTTCCCAATGAGGGGGCCGATAGCCGATAGATAAGTCTTAAGCATTTGTTAATCCTCAAGACGACAGTTGATGAACGTATCGCAAAATGTGAGATCAGAGCTTTGCCTTCTGATCTCAGCAGACTCACAGTCTATTTACCGTACGTCCCTGGTACAACAGCAAGGAAATGCCATTCAAGCTCTTGCTGCTCCAGCCTCGTCAGGCTCCAACGCTGCGTGCAGAGGGTAGCTCATTCTAGCACGTGCCTCTATGATCCGTTGATGGTAATTGGACGCCCTCACATAATCGTCGTCTATCGGCACAAGAAAGTGAGCCTCGTCCCATGGTGTTCCAGAGATCATATGTCCTAGCACCTCAAGATGGCAACATAGAGAAAGATAGGGTCCCAAAGCTCGAGGTATGTTAGTGTAAAAGACATCATAGAATCTTGGGGGGTGTCGACAAGTTTCTCCCGGTCGATGGATGTCGGATGAATTCATACAGGCTAATAAACCCGATCACATAAGTGACTTCACGCAATTGGCCATATAACTCATGCTCGTCCGCTTGGGATTCTTCGAATCCAGCAACAAGATTTTCGCGAAGATCTACCCACAGACATTCAGCGCGCGCCGTCCAGGGATCAATATTGGCTCGCTGGGCGACGTTGAAAGGAATGTCAATTCTGAAATCATCGAAGCGCTGGACCCACATACGCCTATCTTGCATGATGTTGGTTTCGGGTAATAGCTCTCCAAGCACCGGTTGCCGACACATCGGGCAGCTGTCTCGTGTCTCTTCGGGGTGCTCGGAGAGTGGTGCTAGCCAGCGTAACAAGCAGTTTATACCCAGGATGTGTCCGCAAGGCAATTTTATAGCAATTTCGGGATTTGCGCCGGTGAAGAAGATCTCATGGCAAATGTGACAAGATATCTCATCCTTGAGCTGAGTAGCCGCTGGGAGTGTGCATCTCTGATGTATTTAGTTCACCAGAGGTATCAGGAGAGGGTTGATGCCCTGGTTTGCTGGTGAGGAAGGAGGAGCCATAGCGATGATGGCTGGTCGAGCGAAAGTAGGTTGCTTGGGTAGTGATAGGATCAACTGTTTGGTTTGGTACTTGCTCGTGGTTGGATGAAGTGCTGTGACACATGAATCATATATTGGAAGCCTTCAGGAACACTTTCCTCTGCTGCAAGAGGTTGTTCGGTCACTCGCATAACGCGATTGTAGTTTCTCTTTTTCTTTGTAATTCCAATTCATTGAACAAAGAACCGCTATCATACAATGATGATTTAGACGGGATTACACGGCTTCTTCTTTGTGGTTTCACATTGTTCTTCCACTATAAGCATGTTTTCTGCTTCTGTAACAAGTCTCCGGAGGATGTTCGTGGGTTTCCAATACAAGGGTACCACTAAGAGATGTCTTGCTAATCGCTGTTGTGTCTGAAATGGTAATGCAGACTCTAAATTGCGTCAGTTTCGTACAGATGGATGCCGGTAAGAATCTCAATCAAGAGAATTAGTCGCATCAAACACGACCTAGCAGACTCCTGTGGAATTAATTTTATGACAGAGCGATCAACCACTCAACATGGTTGTGGAAGACATGCGAGACACAATCCAGCAGATAACTTTGCAAATGATCAATAGCATAATCAATTTACCGGCAACGCGGCAAATTGTGCTCATGACACTCCTTGTGCGTGTCAGTGTAGGAATTTTCGCAGACAACCACGGCCCCCATATACTACATGAGTAGAAATCATGTCATTCAAGTATACTATCAGCAAATTGAATAATATTCTCCATGCATGCAACCGAATGCCCCTTATCCCACCGAAAGTTCGATCAACAAGCACAGCTGCGAACAGCAATCTCGACAGTCCAACACAGATATCAGCCTTGTCCCTTCCATCTCATAGGAAGAGCCCCACTCCCCTTTGGCCCCCACACCAATCACCCTGCTGTTCCTTCCTGGCCACCGGCTCTGCAGGCTTGGTATGTGAACAAAGCAGGCAACTCGCGTGCTGCTCCGCAGACCAAGGTGATAGCCAATGCAAGATGCATGGCAAATGTCGTCGCCACCGGAGGAGGATTCTCAATACGTAGAGGGTTTGGAACATCGTATTACGACTGTTCAGTCGTTGTGTGTAGAAAACATTCACATCATGGTCATCCCATCCATGCGCATATATGAGCCATACGATGTCGCCGATGGCCCATGTCAAGAAGGTTGTGAGAAGGAGGTATGCCATCCAGCTGAGTAGAAGGTCTTTGAAAGGGCGGAGGAATGGCTTTGCGGTAGTCACGACGCCTTGCTTCCATGACTTCGAGGAGGTCACTGGCGCGGAGCTGTCAGGTGGGGAACGATGCGATTTGTGAGCCATTTTTGATCTAGTAATGGTACAGTCGTGGTACTATATCAGCGATTTATAGGTTAAGAAGAGGAGACAGAAGATAAGAAGACCTTAGAAAGACTGACGGACCGTGTGTTGATTCTAATATATCCATAGTGCAAAGTGTCCGTAGTAAAAGTGTCTACCGCACGTACTCGCACAAAGCCATTGTTGTTGCATCAATCAAACGGATTTTGCATTGTTAAACTGGATGTCTAGCGAAATGTTATTAGCGTGACTCTCGCGAATGGGATGTCTTTTTAAGCCACTGGAGTCCATAGGTAGCCATGGCTGTAGTCAACGTACTTAGTAGAGGATGCCCAGTGAAGACGACGTAGAAGCTATAATAGAAATGTGGAGGCACGCGGCTTCCATGGCAGAGACTGACGCTTGGCATGATCCGTAGACAAGCCATGGAACAAAGTTGATACTAGGGTGTCGAATAGTCGAGCTGGGCTTTGGTCCGTCCTTGGTCCCATACGTCCTTCGATCTGCCATGAATATCATGACAATCTCGGCTCGAATGAGGTTTGAGCATGCTGCAACTATGTCAACGATCATTTTGTTGGATGAAGTGGAAGTCGGCGGAAGACACGAGCTGGTAGAAAGGAATCCTCATGGCTAATAGCTTCATTTTCGACCTTCAAGGAGGGAGAGAAGCCATCAACAGAAAATAAGAGGAGGGCATGAAGTGTATTAAAAGTATAGTATACGGAATGTTACAGGCCGCTCAATAATGCGAGTGACCTTTGTTTTCCCTCGGCGTCTCTTCTCTTGCGCTTGCTTCCAATCAGCCGTTCCTAGGTGGGAATTGAGGTGTAGGGTCTTTCTAACAACATGGGCGATCCAATGAGCTAGCTCTGGCTTAGTGTATGAGATAAGTTTCAGTCATCGGAGCACGCGCCAAAATTCGATATTGAACCTTGTGTAGTTGAAAGACCAAAGTAGGATCAATCTCGAGCAGTATCTGTTTCAGCTGACCCTAATTGACGATTCGTACCAAGAACCTTGTCTGAGGCTGCGGCAGTGCGAGGATAGAGGCCATCAGTGTTGGGTACCTCATACTGTGTGTTGATTGAAGCATGGAACGAGTTGTTCGTATCAGAATAAATAGCATTGGATCTGGAGTAATGTGTATTAGGTTTCCATTCTTCGGCGGCCACATGAGGACGGTTGGTATAGGTTCCCACTCCTAACATCTGTTTTTGTCCAGGCGTACATTCTTCAAGCTTTGCTTCTGTAGCCGAGGTTTTGCGCGACGAAGAAAGGGATGAGTAACCATCGAAGACGGCATCACTGAAGTTCAGAGAAGTACTGGTAGTGGGAGTTGGATTGTAGGCCAAGAAATCATCGTTGGATCTGTTCGCAATTAGATGGGTCCAAGTGTAAATGAGACAACTTGATGGAAACATACCCTTGGGTATCCGGAGGAAATGAAATCCCGCCTTCACTGTCGAAAGCGAAGTGCAATAATGAGCCAGAATTCGGATCGGGAACTCTACTTCCAGCCTCGTAGGTGAAAAAGTCTCTGGAGCTGGCAAATGGAATTAGCAAAACTGACTGGGCGTGAGGAGTAATCGATGCGAACAGTGTTGAGCAGTCCGCATTCATAGGTTTGAGGCAGACCTTGCCATTCTGATCCTCGCACCAGTGTGGACGAGTCTCGAGCTCTTCCCGAAGCTCTGCCGATGGACCTCCTTCGTTCACTTTCCAGGCTTTGTCCCAGTGGTTTTTCTGTGTCCGCCATTGATCATAGCTGTGCCGAAATAAGCCCATAAGTGCTGTACGTCGTGTCTGGAGGGAAGCCTCACCTGATTTGAATCTTGACTCCCGTAGCCTTGCAAATCTCCTCGAAAAGGCGGTCCATGAATTTCGTAAACTCTGTCAGATTGAGCTTCTCTCCAGTGTACAGCATCCGATAGCCTTGGCCACCAAAATTAAGATCCAGAAGCTCGTTCCATGAATTTCTCGGGCCTCCCGTCTTTGGTCGATGTGCTCTCTGGACCGGCATAGCGTGCCGGAAGTATGGGAGCTCTTGGACGCTGGTCTGCAAATTCATCTAATTAAGTGGGTAATGACTGATGTCGTTGATTTTACAAGAAGTTATCACGATCTTCGGATTCAATGTGTTGGCAGTCGTGGCCAGTCAAACAGCCCCCTTTGGGGTGTTGCAAGGGTGCAAAAGGGGTCAACTCGGCTTGGGTCATTGTGACCCGACTGACAAATATGCATGTGATATTTAGCAACATTGAATGAACGAAATGATGAGTAGTAGGAGATCGACTCCATATGTTCAGAATCTTAGAGACACGATTGGCAGGTAACGAAGAGACGGAGCGGTGTGACACTGAAAGGCCTTTCCCGCTACGCAATCATCGGGAACCCCTTGGGAGACTCAGCCAGAGGCAAGGCTGAAGATCTAAATGTAATAGAAGAAAATTGCGCTCGGCCTCTTTTCTCGCCTCAAGTAGAAACGACCAAAGCACAAGGGAGAGCTAGGCTTCCACAGTGCTACATCTAGTCGGATGCAACCTTTGCTGCGGATATTAGGGATTTGGGAGGTTTGCAATCCCTGCCACCATCTTGCATGAGATAGTCAGCACAAGCGCCATGCACAACGGCTGAAATTCACCAATAATACTTTGTCTCCACCACACACGAGGGAAAACGGTTTTAGCCGTAGGTGAATGAAAGTGCGTCGAAGCCGCGCTATCCCTTCTTTCGATCCTCCATGAACGATCCAATCCAGGTCAGCGAAGTCTGGGAATTTGTTCGCTGCGGTGTAGCGGTCAACACAAGACGCTTCGGGTTGTCTACCGATTTAGTACTGCTGTCATTAATGGGGGCGCTTTCTGTACCTTTCGCGTTCTCAAACGGGGCCGACCTCTAAGGCTAGAGTATGATTTCGGTTATTTGAAGGGAAAAGAGAGCGGTATTTGCGGGTTCATAGGTAGATTGTGATTGAGCAGATCCCTGCGAATACTTCGACCCGTCCTCCCTGGGCTCATTGGCTCAAGTTCCGCCAATATTTTTGACCTGCAAGTATGGCCATACTCGATGATCGTGTGGATCAGACGTCCCCAAGCGTTTCCAGCAAATTTAAATTGAACCTCAAGTCTCGTTTCCACAATTCCTGCATGACCAATTACACCTTTATCCGAGTTCGTCGAAAAATATAATCGCTCAACAAGCAACGAAAATCGAGACCTTCGGCAGCTCGAAAGGCGGTAACGACCCTACACTATTACAACTCTTTTGTGGTTGCGTCATCAGATCAACTACTTACAGAGCTTTCGAATGCCTTCCTTTCCCTGGGTAGTATTGTTTGAGATTTTGTTTGCACTAAATCCGCCAGATTGCTATGGTCTAAGTTTGCTGGATACAATACCAAGACAAAAGTACAAATTATATGCAGATAGTCCGCAACATTAATCGCGTTGTACCACTCAGGGTCGTGGTGGGACCATTCATCAATGGTTACCTATTATGTGGGTTTTTCGATCTATGGGACCTTTTCAGCACTGTAAGCTAACGCTCAACTGCATTCACATAGTGTCGCGTTCCAAACTCCCGTACTTACCCATAGGGGTCCTCGCGTTGATATCGCATCAATACCGTAAATGGCTCGATCCAAATGATACAGATTGAGTGAATAACAATTAACATATTCGTACAGTCTCCACTGCCACAAGTAAATAGACCTTTTGAAGAAATGGAAGCTCTGGCCGCCTGGTAGTTTTGGGCAAAATTTGGGAAGCGAACCGTGTCAAGAGGGGAAATATCCCATTGGCGGAGAATCCTTATCGCAGGGAGACACCGGGGTTTTGCTTGACGTTGTAATCATAAAAGTCACAGATAGTCCTATCGGCTTGATTCTGATCTCTGCTTCGGAATGCATTCCACATTGGCAGACCCTTTGGCGCGTATATATCCCATGAAGCACTGTGATCAGCTCGGCGAAGAAGTTTCGCAGAAGGACTACAGCCCTCGTGTGCAGAATCGACCTTGGCGATCAGATCCCGTCGGCGATACTTCTTAGCAATTCCCCCGAAGGTCGTTGCAGTAAAATGCTCTTGTAAATTAACCTCCGAGCTCCACCGTGCGAAAGCGGTATCGCTCTTATTTATATCCATGCTGAGACCCTGAAAACTGCATGCCCCATTGAGACTGTTATAGAAGTCCGTCGCGTTACCGGCTCGGCCGTTGTTGATAACCTCACCCGGAGCTGGGCTGCGGTCATCCAATGGGACTTCGGCTTTTAGATCACAGCGAAACTTGCTGCCGATACACTGACACCCACCTCCCCTCCAAGTCGGCCAACCTTCTTCGTCAACCTTGTTTTTGCCATTAGAGTGAGGTGTACCACCGGGAGCGAACATATGGAACAAGGTAACGTTGCCATTGCATGTGAATATACCTGTGATTTCACCCAGTCTGGCATCTGACCCAATACATATCTCTTTACCTCCGGTCTGTTTGTCTGTGGTTGTTGGAAGTAGTGGGGGCGCAGGGGGAGGAGGAGGAGGAGGTTGCACGGAAGTGGATATTAATGGGATAGTCGTGCTAGGCGGAGGGCAACGGCGATTAGAGCGTACTGTACTGCGAGTAGCTGAAGGGAACAAAGGTCTCGCTGACAACCTGCGAGCTGACTGTTCCAATAACCACAGTGCCGTGGGAAGGAAATTTTACAGCTCCCGTAAACGAGGATTCCAGATCAAAATGCTAGAAACAGGGATCGTCTGTGCCGCCAGGCTCGTAGGTGGAAGAAGCTGTACAGCGCCTGTTGGCTGCCCAAAGGCGTCCAGGCCACGCCTCCAGGTCCAATGAGGATCTCAATAGGGACACTCTGGCAAGGCGAGGCTTCTTCATGAGTGGGCCATCAAAAGGATGTGAATGGACTACTAATGAAGCGGAGCATACAACAGGCCGGCATCGAAATTGACTGGGTCCATGCTGAAGCGCAGAGGATGAGCGTGTTTAATATCGCAGTGCCACCCCCGAATCTGAATGCTGACCACCATAGGTCGTATAGGGCTATGTAGAGATGAGGCGCCTAGATTGGTTACTGCACCTGCTTATCAATCAAAAGCACCGACCATACAAAGGGTACCATAGAGATAGAGTGAATTCCTCTTGAGCGTACAGTCGTCTGCCAACAATCCTCGTTTGAATGCGAATTGTTCCGGCTGATTTGACTCGGAGACAGAGGCCGATCAGGCCAAATGACAAGGCGCAACGACGGGCTCAGCAGGCCACGGTGGCGGAAGCTCAAGCTCTGTATTGGGCACAGCGATATAGATACACGGTTAGCGCCAGGGGGAATGGAGTGCCATGAATTCACTGGCTCATAGTTACCAGTCGTTCTTTGCAACAGCGCGGATGAAACGAGAGCTGAGCAGAGGTGCAGGGAGATGCAGGCTATGTTACATGCGAGCGCCAGATGAAACAGAGAGTGTACACAACACCCACAGAAATATTTCTTAAAAAGCCGGCAGTCTAGGCGATAGCCGAGTCAATGCGGACACTGAGGCTGGCATATGATTGTCGGGACTAGGCATAATCATTCCTCGATGAAAGATGAGAAAGTGTGATGTGACGCGTATTCACTCGACAACAACCCATCGACATCTCGTCCTCGCAGGCAAACATAATTTCAAAGCACTTCTTCAGCGTCTTGCATAGAGTGTTTGAGCAGACTCAGGATGAAAAAGAGACGATGATACAATTGCTCGAAGAGACGGACAGGACAGGGTCGAGGAAAGAGCCTCAAGGCGCTGCCAAGACACAGCACTATACTATCTCCGAAGGTATCGGAGATAATATTCTCTGTCCCACAAATTTGATTATCCACAGCATAGAACGGACGCTTTGACCAATCCTCGAATCACACCTCGCTATGGCCCAAGGCACCATCAAGAAAAGCAAAACAACACCCTCCTCATCACGCCGGTATGTCTGTTTCCCCATATCTCTCGTTCCACCACCTCTCTCATCTCACTGTGCATCTACCTAACATCGCTCAGACCTCCAGTACTCGGCCCAAAGAAAGGCCAGCGAACCATCGCTCCCAAGAAGAAGAACCTGGTGAAGCAAAGGAAGATCACGAAGAAATACACGGCTGGATTGACGGGCAAGACCGAGAGAGCGCTGGCAGAGAAGGCAGGACATCTGGAGATGCTGGGTGGTGGGAAGAAGAAAGGTGCTGGTGGAGATGAGAACGGGGAGGGAAAGAAGAAGGGTGCAAGATAATAACGGGAGCAAGTGTTTCTCGGGGTGGGCCATGACCTACGATATGTAACGGGAGATGCGATCACACAGCGAAGGAGTCCTGAAGTAGAATGCTCAATGCGATACCCTGTGCTAGCGTACAGCTACGCCTGCAAATGATAAAGATATACTTGCTTCGATATGGGAATAGCCAGCCTTCCTGCGCAACCAACGCCAACACGATTGCTTCCGCAAGAATGGACGATGCTCTCACACGGCTCTCGCAGCTTCACCACCACCACTCTCCAGTGCCTCCTGCCTTGCCTTTCCTCTCCCGATTCCGCCTTGTCCTACTCCCATCCTCCTCGCCACGTATCTCTGTGCAACAACTCCCACGCCGAGCGCTAGCAGCTCTTCCACCCATTCCGCAACCCACTCTCTGGGATCGACACCGCCGGTATTTACAATCTCCGCGATCTCGTCAGGTAGACCAGATTCGGCTGAATCGGAGGTTGCGGATGCGTCGAGCCATTCGATCCACTTTTGGGGAAGGGTCTGCGTGACCGTGTGGAAAGTGATGCCGTGAATAGGGTCGTGGAGGTATATAGCGAAGCAGATCAACTCATCCTCGTCTTCGGGGTCAACAACGCCCTCATCAGGCTTCTTCTCCGCCGCGGAGCCGCCAAACAGATCCTTCTGCGCACTCTGGCTGATCGCTTGTATAGCGAGAAAGATATCGCTGCTCCGTACGGGATTGGTCTCACTCAGCACCTCCGTCGCCTGCTTCGCTGCCTCCTCCACCCCACCCCTTGCCGCGAAGTAGTCATTGGCATAGCTCTCAGCACTGATTTTGGAAAGCTTCGTGCCCTCGACTAGCCCTTTCACTGCTCCCAAATTCCTTGCCTCGGTGGCCTGGCGCCACCATGGTCCATCGCTCCAACCACTGCTGCCGCCCAGCGATCCTTTGTAGCCAGCATCCGAGCCTCTGCGTTGCTTTGATTCTTGACCTCGTTGAATGACGAGTAGATCACCGCCTTCGACCTGAGCCATTACGCGAGAGAAGGTGCTGTAGATTAGGGGATCGAGTGAGGGGTAGCCGACTATATCGTGTGTAATATGGATCTGAAGACGCTCATGGGAGGAGATGGGTGGAGCGAGGGTATGGATGATGTTGGTGAAGGTGGGGAGAGCGCGTGAGCGTAGTTCGCCGCCTGCATATAGCAATCAGCCCTGGTGCAGCACTGGATCCGGGATAAGAGCAATATACCAAAGCCACGCAAGGCGCCAACGTTACCCTTGACTTGCTCGGCCCATCGCTGTGCTTCCTCATTTTGTCTTATTTCTTTGGCAATTGCTTCCGCCTGCTTCACCGCTGCGCTTGCCGTAGAGAACACACTGCCCCACCAGCCTCCACCCGAGCTCTGCGCTTGAACCGCTTCTGGAACGATCGATGACTTTGTTTCCGGCTCAATCTCCCCCTCACCACTGCTGGCAGGCGTAAAACTATTATGGAAAGACCTAGTGCTCTCTCCAGACTTCCTCGACCTTGCTTTCTCATCGCTAGATCGTGCGCCATCATTTGTAGTTGGCGTAGCTGCCCCTGTGCGCTTTGGTGATGGTTTAGATGTCGATGAAGTTGCTGTCCGAGGTGTTTGTGGTCTAGTGACCGACTTCGGTCTCTCCGGAAGACCAAGCTCTTCTAGCAGATCCGCATCTGATTTCTGTTCTCCTGAAGCAGATTTGGCGCCGTTACCAGCAGTTCCTTCGTCGCCAATGCCCTCAAATTGGGCTAGAAGCTCTTCGTCTGTGAGCCGCTCTTTCTTGGACATGTTAGCTAATATTGATTGAGGGATATATCAGGGTACGAAGAGGGATCAAAGACTCGACGAAGCTTGCTGCCGCTATAAACGTAAGACTCAAAGTAACGGTCTAGATGTTGTTGTCGCCCCAGGCTTGGCATTCCTCTAGTCTCGTTACGTAAGCAGGGGTACTGACAATTGCGGACTTGAAACGAGAAGTGACAATAATAAGGTACACAATTGACGACAAGAAATTCTCTATTGCTTTTGTTCGCCAAGTAGAATTGTGCCCATTGTCTATTGGCAGCGCAATATCTCCCAGCCACTTCTTCCTAGAAAAGCTAAGTATCGCGCTCTTTTTCTCTTTCATTTCTACCAAAACCATCTACTTTCGCGCGTACAACTCTGATTTCGTCCAATTGCTGGTCAATTGCTTTCATACTTATCTGTGTTCTATGGCTGAGACTTCATTCTTGTCATCATAAAGCCTTATTACCCGTCTATTGCTGCGCACAGCTTTATTAAGCACTCTGTTGCTGTCATTATGCAGAATTACTACCCATCTATTGCTGCGCACAGCTGGCCTGTTGCTACTATCACTGCTCAAGTTCATGACGGCATTCCCTCTCTGCCTCCGTCGCCAAAGGTAGCAGACCTCATCGCCGCTCTTACCAATCCCGAGAACATGTCCGATGACGCTCTCTATGACGCTGCAGCCAAAGCCGGTAAGCCCATCTCGCGGCAATTACTTGCCACTTCATGCTCCATTTGGGGCAAAAAGCCCTGTTTCTGACGCCTAGTCCTGCACAGAAGCCGCCATGCAGCTCTGGCAAGACGAGTATTTCGCACTCAACAAGCAGATTGCGGTCAATCCCAGACTCTACAAGAGGAAGCACGAGCACCAATTGGGGGTTCCTACCCAAAACAATGAGCATATTGATACACCAAAGAGCCCCAAATCGCCTAAAGAAGACGTTCGCGCGCGCTCGATTTCGCCCAACATCATCACGAATGAGCCCGAAAAGCCCAAAAGATCGGCTAAGCGAGCTCGAAATGAACTCAATATCGACATGAAAGAGCGGGCTCTTGCCCCTGAAGGCGGTCAAAAGCGCGTGCGAAAGCCTCGCAAGGTGTTTCAGGGAGGGGATGAGCCCACGTTTTTGCTAGATACGGACTCCACCACCAACCCAAAAGTCAACAAAAAGCGCGCACGCGAGCCCATTAATGACGTCGTTTTGGTTGCTGACGAGCAGCCAATGGCGAAACGCTTGCGGTTGGCCACCCCTTCTGCGCCCCGAGCGCGCTCTACGCGAGCCCGATCAGTCAAGAAAGAGGAGGCTGCGGCGTCAGAGACGGTGGTAACAGAGGGTAAAGACCCCAAGAAGAGCGCTGCAATGAAGGCTGCTTGGGCGAAGAGGCAGGCAGAGGGGACAAACGGCCGACACGGGGGAGCACCCAAGGAGAGCACTAAGCGCAAAGCGGCCAAGAATTAGATAGATTTTGGTGAATCTGTTTTCCGAAAAGGCTGAAGAGGTCGCCAACTTGAACACCATATTCAGACTTGTAAAACAAAGCCTCGTACAAGAGATTGCCCATTCCTTCCATGACCTAAAATTATTGGCGTATCGCTATCCAGCGGAATGCAGTCAGATTAGGTGTAGCGATTGAACAAGTCTCGCGGCTGATGTGACCGAGAGATCCCAAAAGTTCATGCAGCCGTCACAATATCATGTTCAGATGATCGCAATACTTAGCTAATCAAGCCAGGATACTTGTAGGAGACTCTAGGCTGAGATGTCGAAGGCTTTATCGAATGAAAACGTAGGGTCCAGAATCACTGAGATACTCGTAAGTCGCGTAGATCCTCGTGGTAACTATGGACAATGAATGGGCTTCATCTCTCCTCTCAGAAGGAGAACGAAGGAAAATGAGCCATTGCGAAGTACACTGACTAATGAACGTCCGCGATGACTGGCTGTTGATAGCGCAATTGGCCCGCCAAAATAGACGAGTTGGTCTTTCATTTATTAAGGGCTCGAATACCGCGGATGCAACGTTATCAAGAGAAGGCTTGCGCACCCAACATATATCGGGGCTGATATCGCGAGTGGTTCTTTTCCTCCGACTAATCATCGAAATGCAAGTCTTCATCTAGTTTAGCAGCGATGATGCACGGAATGTTCTTGACTCATTTAAGAGCTTGACGAGGTCGTCTGAGGCGTGGAAGATTTGAGTACGTGTTAGAACAGCCTGTACAATTGATCAGGTCTGCCGAGACCCAGCCTCTAGACCGGACTAACGTGATCACTCCGAAAGACTTTTGTCAAACCGAAATAGAATCGAACCCCGTCTTACATTTCAGCTGGCTGACGCAGATTGACGAGCCCAAATTCCCCACAATGGCCTTGAAATGGGTCAGAAGATCATGATACTCTCCTGGTTGAACCATTCTACTTTTTCAGAATACAAGGCTGAAGTATGTCGGCAGTTTTGAAGTTACGATGCAGGATGTTGGTGAGTTCACGCTCAATTAGCCTTCTGCAGGGCTGGGGTTTTCTAGTGATCTTCTAGAAGGACGCTAGAAGCAAAGGTCCTGCTTGTTTAGGCAAGGCGCAACGGCTCAGTACGCTAAGCCCCATAAATCAAACGGAGAACAAAGCACTCACGTGCACTGCAGGCACTGCCCACAAATCTGCACTTTCCACACCTTACAACGGCTCGTAACTTCGTAAGTCAAATATAGAGATCTCCCTATAGCTTTCAATTTGTCTTTCTTCCGTATCCATCCCAATTCGTTCCCTTGTATTGCAAACGAAAGCATCATGTTTGACTCGAAGCCCCCCAAAGGCCATGCAGTGGAGAAGCATGGCCTGTCTACTCCACCCGGAGATGATTTTCTCCGCCATCATATGCGGTCAATGACACCAACAACGTGCTCGATTTCACTGCTGCCTTTTCCAATCTCAACTTGACAGCCTCTCACGTTCCCAGCCCTCCTTCGCCTGACAAATGCATTGCTCATCTCAAGCTTCTCGAGTCTTTCCATCAGCTGAGAGAACAAGTCGCTTTGACTGATGGGCTTTTCGGCATTAAAGATGGATTCGTTCCATCTGATCTTTCGGAAGCGAAGCGTGCAGAGCTCCTTACCAAGATGAGGGAGAAGCGTTGGGCTGTCTATGTTGCAAAGGCCGCTAAACGGTTCGAGAAATGGTGGGAGACATGTGTTCAGCCAGAGGCTCAACCAACGAGACAGAAAGAGATACCTGTTTTTTCCAATACGGACCCTACTGGAGGTCCTATTTTGAGCTTTGGGTGACTTCCTGGAAGATTGCATTCGCTACGGCAAGCTCGACTTCTGGAGGACGGGCTTTCCGTGGGCAGAAATCAACGCCTGCATAGACAATGAGACGTTCGAATTCATTGGGAGCCAAGAAGCGATCCAGAACTTCGAGACCATGACTGGCCAGAGCTGGGACAGCCTTAGCGAGGACAATATTATCGAGATCAGATGTCCCAAGTGTGCCAGTACCCATGCCGTCCCCTGGACTGACTGGGGTAAAGAGTCTGCGTGGATTACAAACTCAGCAAGTCGGAGTAAGTTTATAGGTGAGACCGAGGCTGCTGGATACGCTGACAAACCCTTCGGTGTCGCTGTCGATTGTGGTATATTCTTCGACCATGAGTTGTTCAAGACTCAGAATTTCCGCAGAGACTTAGTGGCACTACGATCCAAAGATATTCCAATGCCTTGTACTATCCTGAACATCGACGGTAGCTGCTCCTAATTATGCATGACAAGTAATGTACTGATAGCGAGATCCCAGGTATCCCCGGAAAGCCCGTCATATTCCATCGACATCCGCCTTTGTTCTCCATGCGCCTCATACTTGGTCCCGACGACAGGCCTAGCGGACTTGAAGACAGACTCAAAGCATTTACTACTCTCACGTCCGGCAAAAGTATCACAATGAATACCATCAAAAGCGAGATCGAAACAACAACGAAAGACAAATCGTACATCAAGCAAGTCAACCACACCTTCGGCAGCGTCATCGACCGCAAAGAGAAAGTCGCAGTCCGTCGCATGATGTCCCGGTACTGGGAGAACTCCTCCCCCTCCTCGCTCGATCTAGTCGGCGCTGTGGTTCGTCAGGGTTCCTTCATCGAAAAAATGCATGCAATCGACTGGATTCACTCACCAGCTTGTACCTCAACCATGACCCGCCTTCTCACAGAATACACCCGCTACATCGGCCTCATCGCGAGATACCCTACACAAGTCGCCGTTCCCACCCTCGACGTCGATCTGGCATGGCACACACACCAGCTTTCACCAGCATCTTATTACGCCTCCTCTATTTCCCAAACTGGCAAGTTCATCAACCACGATGACAAGATCGAAGAGACGTAGCTCTCTACTGCCTTTGAATGGACAAGCAAAAGTATCAGAAACATTTCAACGAAATCTATTCCGAATGCACATGTTGGTATTGCGAATCGATCCACGAATCGCACACAGCCAATCTCAAACGTGCATTCGGTCGCAACGACGCCATCGAGTCTCAACTCGATGCCCTCAACAAGCTCCACAGCGCCAGCGATCCGCACTCCGCACCCCACATCTCTGCGCATAATGCCATAAAGGCTGAAACCAATGAGCCGGCTATGGCTCGCGAGTATGTCATGCAGCAAAAGCTTGAGCGCGACTACAAGAAGGCTGTCCGGCGCGCCAAAAAAAGGGGACGTGAACCACCCACTAGAGATGACTACATGTACGCCTACGCGTGGGGATATCCGATGTACATGCCGTACTACGCACCGTATATGGGTGATCCGTGTGTCACGCAAGGTATGTACGCAAGTAATCCGTCTTGTGCGAATATGCAGAGGGGCGCTGCGGGGAATTGCTGCCAGGGGGCTTGTGGCGGCGGTGTCGCTGCTGGGGCTTGTGGTGGCGGGGCTGGTGGGTCTGCTGCTGGGTGTGGAGGATCGGGTGGTGGGGGATGTGGAGGCTGTGGTGGCTGCGGTGGTGGCGGCTAATTCTGGAGTTGTGCGACGAAGTGGGCTTTGCACAATTGTGTCTTGTTGAGTTGTGTTTTGATGCTGGTGTATTAACTCTCTGTAAACCTATGCTTGGCTTTAGGCTTGGTGTCAGAATAGGTGGCAGTTGCGAGGGTTACAGAGCCTGAACCTTTCAGCCCAAAGCCTGTAAAAAGCAAATGAATCCGGCAACAAGGCTCGAGTTGAGCTGCGGTTGTATTAATTTTGGCTCACAAATAGGCTTAAACGCCTTTATGCGGCTCAATACGAGGGTTTTTGTGTGCTTTGGTCGATTGAACTTGCGTCCAAGGGCGCCAGTTACTCTGACCCCAGGCCTGTATTACGATGTACGACATAATGGTTATCTCTTTTACAGTCCTGTCATAGATTTCGCTAACGGTGAAGTCCGGAGATCTTTTACATCATCAATTATATACTTTGTCGCAGCGAGAGCTGACTCAGTCCATCAATACTCCATATTACTTACCAAGGCTTTTTACGCAAGACTCATTCAGCTTTTGGTATTGAACAATCTAATAGCCTAGTTCCATCTCCTGTGTTGACGAATAGCCCACGCTGTGTCACTTGATTCCTTCATTGTAGGCTGACTCATGTTAGCAGGCTGCACCACGTAACACAATGAGAGAATTTGTCACCAACGTCACTTCCCCAGTTCTTACATCAACCGTCAAGAAGAACCCATTTTCAACCTACACCACTCCCGTCCAAACAATAGATACTCTACCCGCGAAGCAATCAACACTCCACTCTTCGCAAGCATGAAGACCACATACATTCAACGCCTCGGGACCTTCGGAAGATGGCCTCATTCTATCCCCAGCGCCTCCGATATGGCAGCCGCGGGATTCACTTACACAGGTGATGGAAATGACGCGACATGTTCAGATTGCAAAGCTGAGTTGACCAATTGGGTCGTCGGCGACGTGCCTCTGAAAGAGCACGCCAGTATATCGCCAGACTGTCCATTCGTTCTCAGCCAACAAAAACCACCTCCCGTCGCACGGGGTCAAACGAATCAATCTCAACAGCGCCAAAAATCACCGGAATTCTCGTTTCCAGAGGTGAAGATGACATATGATCAACGCCTCGCGACTTTCACGTCATGGCCGCACTCCCACCCCAGTGCGTCAAATATGGCTGCCGCTGGCTTCTCCCAAGAGCCTTCTGGAAGATATCAAGACATGGTAAAGTGCTCAGACTGCCCAAGCAGACTGTTCAACTGGGTGGAAGAAGATGTACCGCTAGAGACGCACAACCCAAACTGTCAATACGTCCTTGATCAACAACGACAAGGCACTTCATTGACCTTGAAGTCCACGATTACACAAGCGGCTCGGGAAGTACTTCCGCAATTCCCTGCCCCTATACCTTTAGCTGTACCAACAGCTATAGAGGCAATACCTGCACAAGCAACAATTACATCTACACCTTCTTCGGCAGCTCGCAATCGCTACCAATGGATCACAGAAACTTTGGCCTACCTCCTCCACCTCAACACAGATGCGCCAGTCCTGACCACAACATTCCGAAAGAATCATCTTTACTTGTGGCAAGTCTACCAGGATATCAGTCTCGAAAATCGGGAAGTCCTAGACCGTACGCTGGTACGTGTAATACTGGCCCCTCCGTATTCAGTTCGGCGAGCTTTAATCTATCATTCATTATGTTGAGGCTAACGGGTTCGTGTTAGGGTGACATCTATAATGCTCATGGCGCGTTGGACGTCTCTATTGAGTGTTACGATAGGGAAGGTCGTTTGTGGATTAATTTCCATGATGCGACGACGTGGACCAGGAAAGCCGTGATTTTGACCAACGTACGGCCAAAGTTCCAGGCTGCAAAAGCGGTTGTCACCCGTACCAATGCTCCTACTGCCGCAGTTGAAGCTGTCGAGACGCGGAAGCCCCAGGGGTTGAACAAGCTTTACGAGATGGAGAAGCAAGCTGATGCCTCTAGTGTTGCTCCGGCCACAATTGAAAATTCCGAGGCGCAGATGCCCCAACGGCTAGCGAGGCCTCATGAGATCGCAGACGACTTGGTTGGTGATGATTGGATTGAGATCGAGGAGGAGGGAGATGGCAAAGCCGAAGACAGTGATGATCGCGATGAGTGGGTACGGATCTGAATAGTGAGGAGCGTGTCCATGCTCTGGCTATCGATTAACGATTCTTTTTTTCTAACGATTCTTCTTTCCGAACCATTACAAGTATGGTAATGGCAGTGGCAACGAGGAGGTACGACGATAGGTCGTAGACATGATGACGCATGTGTAGTCCATTTGATGCTTGAACGAGCAGGGCACCTCGTTATTGAAGTTTCCAAAAGCACATCTTGCTTCACGAGACTGGTGTTATGATGTGAGTATGCGAACAAGAAAATAGATGATTCGACATTACTATGAGAAACATACACAGAATAAAAGCACGAGATTGAAAACGCAGTTTGTTCAAATACCAACGACGGCTATTTCAGGGTATTCTACTCCATATCCTTCGCCGTCTCAATGCATATGCTAACGCTGTCGTAAATAACATGATCCATGATGAACCCCATTCAAATACAAGATTACATAATTATACACCTCCCACCTTTCTCATCCCGATCTACATCCTTCGCACCATCAACACTAGTTCTAGACTTCTTCACTCTTTTCACTTTTTTAAACAAAGATTTCTTCTGAAAAGGCTCGGTCGCAGCTCTATCCAACCTCAGTGCTGGTCCGAAACTTTGACTCCTTCCATGCCCACTGCTACCTGGTCGTCTTTCGGCCGTATGTGGTCGAGTTGCGCTCCTCGTCCTGCTTCGGCTGATGAAGCTGGAAACGCTCTCGATTGTATCGAGCCGTCTGGGCGCGGGCCTGAGTAGTGCAGGACTCGAGCGCGCGAACGAATTTCGCTGTGAGAGGGAACGAGATGGCGAGTGTAGTGGTGCGGAGGTAGGGCTACCAGCTGCACCTAATGCGCCACGTGGTGGAGCTGGGATGGGATAGCCTTCGGCGTTGTGAGAATTTGGTGAATTGATGCGAGTGGGCGCTTGTCGAGAGCGATTTTGAAAATTTGCGAGCTGTTGGGCGCTGGGCATGTTGGACGCCATGGAGTTGATGTGTTGTTGATGCTGTTGGTAGGCTGAGGGTTCCGGGGCTCTGCTCGTTGGTAGAGGTGGCGGTTGAGGGTTGTAGCGTCGGTTGAGTGATTCGACGCTTAAATTCGAAGGGGCAGGTGGAAGTGGATACTCGAGGCGTTGTTGGAGGTTTGCGCCAGTCAAGGTCAGAGGCGAGTTTGGCCGCTCGTTACGAGCATTACGCGTAGGGCTTGGTGGCAGTGAGATGGACTGTGTCACAGCTCGTCGCGCAGGGTTAGGAGGCTGCGATGCTGATGTTGTGGGTGTTGTCAAGTGAGACGTGTTGGGTCTTCGCAGGGATGGAGCCATGCGGCCAATGATGGCTGACATCGGCCTTCGGCTGGGGGAAGCTGAAGAAGGCTGTCGGCTTGAGATCGAACGTTCGCTGGGCTCATCACCGAAGGAAGATATGGTACTGACTGGACTAATAGCACCTGTTGGCTGTGTTATCGAATCTGACACCGAGCGCTGGGTCTGATGTCCTGGAGGCGCCGCCTCTGAGCTATGCTGTCGAATGGGTCTGCCAGGTCGTTCGGGAAGCGAACTAATCCTACGTGAAGATGGACTCGGCTGTTGGTTCTCGTACATGGTACTTGCGCGGCGAGGCCCAGTGCGACGAGTCATCACAGCCGTTACATTCGGTTCGGTGCTTCGAGGTATTAGAGTCATTCGAAGCTCTTCTGGCAGTGGACGTTCCGCTTTAGGAGCATATGGTGGAGGCGGAGGAACCCAATGGTCAGCATCACTCTCGTGAGGCAATTCTGTTCGATCACCAGGACGTCTAAAGCGCGGTGCTGCCTCGTCAACGATACGTGGACGTTGCGGATTGCGTTCGCGATTTGCAGCAACAGCCGTAGCTGATCGGTATAGCGATGTGCGAGATCGAGGCTGCGTTTGAGAGTATGGTCCGTCGAATGCTTCAGCAGCCTCTTCTAAGCTGAGGCCTTCCTCTGGCAAGGGCACAGCAGCAGCGTCTCTCTGAGCTATTGAGCCCTCATCAACGGATTGCATTGGAGCACGTGCTGCCGCAGAATTGGCGTTTGCAATCGCGTTCGCTGTAGGAGCTACACCTGGCATTGGTGGTATAGATGGCATGGGCGGAGCAGAAGCCAGCGCATCAACTACGGTTGTCATTTGGCTGGGATCTCTTTTGACCGTTCGTCGCCGAGCGATCGCGACTTCGGTCTCCATATCCACGTTTTCTTCCTGAAGCAGTTCTGGGGTGTCATTTCCAACTTCGAATGTTATGTCTTCAATCTCACCGTTGCCTACGGTCCGATCAAAGTCAAGAATGACTAGTCGACCCCCATCAACAGACGCAAATTCGTCCTGCTCGAGCTCAGAATCTACGGGTAGACCGCCTGGCGCAGCAATGATTAAGCGCTCTGTGAGCGTCTGCGGTCCTCGTCGCCCATCGTCATGACTGACCCAGCAGACAGCGGAAGCTCCGGATGTTTCGGCCACTCGTCTGCCTTTCGCAAAGACGTTGCGATACTTGTCCACGAGAACTTGCCATTTTGGCAACTTGGTCAATTGAGCATTCTCGCCTCGAGTAACCGACCTGGCGGGACTTCTTGGAGCGCTGGACGGTGTACTTGGGCCGGCAGAGGAGCCACTTTGGGAGTTCGGATCGTCCGACTGTGACACTGGGGCAGTCTCGAGACCCTCTGGGACACCATAAAGCCATACTTCCTTGCTGAGGAAGCCTGCAGCGACAAGCTCTCCACTACCGCTTGAAGCAGGAAGCGTACAAGGTATGAGCTTCATCCCAATGTTGCTTGGCCCTTCGCGACTGGGTGGCGTGGGACCGGTAAAGTACGTGGTTCCGTTCCTCAGATCGTCCGTACGTACTGCTCGAAAACTCTCAAACACCTTGTCATAGGTGAACGTCCAATTTGCGTCCCCATCAGAGCGATTTGGTAGTAGCGTTGCATTGCTGCAATCTCGGCTGCTGTTGGGGAAAAGAATCTGGGTAATCCACAGGTGACTGATCTGATCCGACGCTGGGAGGTCCTGATGGTCATCTGTGTAGTAGGGAGCCGACAAGATGACCGTATTTGGGTTCTTGCTATTCTTTGTTGTGCCCAGTAGCATCGTCCCATCACTTGAAAACTTCAAGCTGTCTACACGATCACACTTGATAGCCCTATGATCCAACGCGCCAACATCTTTTGCCAAGGAGTGCACTTCAATACCTCCATCGAAAGCAGCAGCGATGACCTCGCCCTTCGGCGCCAAGGCAATCGCGTGAGGGGGGTTGTCCACAGAGACTGACCTCAAATGCTTGACATTCAGATTCGTAAGGTTGTAGACATTGACCTGATGGTCACTTGAAAGCACCGCAAGCATCGACCCATCGTCCAGTATAGTGGCCGACACCGGCCGTCTCAGCACCTTCAACTCCCTCTGCACCCCAACTTTTGGACTAACCGTATCGACCACATAGATCCTACTTGAGCTTAAGGCAAGTACCCAGTGCCCATTAGGACTGAAGGCAAAATCGAAAGCCTCCCCTCCCGGAAACGCTGCGCTCGAAGTCGTACTCGTAGACACCAAGCTAATGTTCGTTCTCCGAGGCTGTAGGTATGCTTCGAATAGATTCCTCTTTACCTCTCGTGCAAATTGCCGCTTTAGCAAGGGGAGACTGTCGTCAGTGAAGGGTCCAAAGACGACATTGTGAGAGCGAGAGAACGACGGACAACGCGAGAGGTGGTGTGCGTAGAGATGAGGAGTCTGCGAGCAAGAGCGCCAGGCTTGGGAAACAAGTACGAGGGAGGCGAAGGTTTCGGGGTCAGTGAGGTAGAGAATACTGGCATCATTACAACCGCGTCAGCAACACATCTCCAGCTATTAGATGCCGCATCCCTGGGAATGCTTACGTCTCCCGAATCTCCGGCGGCAACATCTCAATCAAACGTGCTACCTTGCCCTTTGTCCCAGATTTCTCCTTCCCTATACCCTTGCTCCTCATGTATTCCTCTTCCTCCTCATCAGAAGCTTCATCTCCTTCACTTGTGTCCTGATGATCTTCCTCCTCCGACAGATCTTCATTGGGCAATGCCATATTCTCCGGCGCATGGGTAGTTTCTCCGTAATCCATAATGACACGAGGGTATCGGATATATATGGGATTCGGGAGTCCCGCAGGATTATCCTGCCATTGCTTATAGGTAGGTGTGATCCATGTGAGGAATGCAGAAGTGGTGTGCAATGCGACACGCGGTTTCAGAAAAGGGGCTGTGGTGTTGGATTCATCCTGAATTGGAACCGAGGTGTGTGATGGACCATGGGCACCGAGCAAGGATGGGGATCAGGGGGGTGCGGAGGCGGCGGCTGCAGACGAGCCCCCCCAGCCCCCCGCAGCCAAAGGCTTGCATTTAGCGTATTCAATTCTTGGCAATGTCGATCCATGCCACACGCAACTGATGTAAATATCAAATAAGTAATCATTACCCTTAGCTAAATATTTTGTATGTATAAAAGGTAGATATGATTACTACGATAATAACGGCCTGTAAAATATTAGAATTAGTCCAAGGGTGACTGAGTTATAATCGATAGAAGAAATCCTATAGAAAACGATTCTTGCAAGTAATACTACGATAGATATCGTAAATTTCTAAATTAACGAAAACGGCCCGTATTAAAGAGTATGTTCAGAATTTATAGACTTTTATATCGCGATTCTAAAAATACTATAATAAACTAAATGAGTATGTTATTCGTTGAGATAAATGGGTTTGAACCTTTGGATCTTTGTGTGTGGCATGGATCGATATTGCCAAGAATTCGCATTGATTTTGAATACGCTAAATCTCGCTACAGAATACATCCATCGCAGTGCGCAGCATTACAAATTTATCTACACACGTGGTGCATTATCGGGTCAACAATCAGCCTTCAAGGAAATTTCAATTCGTGAACAAACACGCTTCTGGAAGCCATACACACAGCAATTGTAGATTGTACATAGAAGGTATGTTCACGTACTTTACATAAAAAGACCTTGCCCAACCCGCGCTATGAGTGGAACAATCGTGCCGTCCAGGCGCTGTAGATATCTCAGCATGAGACGCAACGGTAGCCCGTCGCACTTATTTCTTCTCCCCTCCGCTCCCTCCAGGGAAAGGGAGGAACCCAGTAATACTACCCTTCATGCTCTTCATACTCTCATCCATCGCCTTCTTCTCCTCGTCCGCCATTTCCTTCAGCCACTTTTCCCCGTTCTGCTGAATCTCCCTCTCAAGCATCTCGTACTGCTTCTGGCCCCTCTCCCGGATTAAATCTTGATAGGACTTCCCCTGGTCTAATCCTTCAGCTAAGCTCTGTTCGAAACCCATCTGTCCATCTGCGCCAGCTGGCTGTGGTTTCGCTCCCAGAAGGCTGCCCAGGAGCCCTACAGACCGCTTCGGCCGCTTTGCCCGTGTCTCTTCTATACCCTTCTTGAACTTTGCTTCTGCGATTGCAGTACGACGGGCAAACTCAGTGGGGATGTCTGTGCCTTGATAGTCTTGTAGTATAGCCCTCGTGTCGCGTTCGCCTTTATTGTCGGGACCAACCATGGCGCCTATGAATTCTAGAAAAGGGATGTAGGAGACTAGGTTTCTGTCTTTGGGGTCTCCTTTCCACTTTGGAATAATTATAGCATTTTGGGGCTGTAATTTAGCGTGTGAGGCGACCGTGTCCATCATGATTATTTTTGAGGGATCTCGGTTAAGAAATGAAAGATCCTGAGAAGTTGTCAGCACATTGCTTGAAACAAGGCACGGAGACTATCATACCTTTATATACTCGCCATCCTTGTACCGTGTGGCCTCCCGAAAGAGCGGCCACATGACGATCTTATAAGGATCTAGCTTGCTGATAATTGGCCCGCCCAGCATAGATGGAACACTCGTGAAGATGACAAGCTCATAGTACTGGCTCAGGTACCGTAGGAAATAATCGACCCCAGGTCTCTTTGCCATGCGCCAGCCATGCTCCCGCGACCATTCACTGTGCACCAACATATCTTCTAAACTTAGCACCAAAGTGTAAGGTCGCTCCCACGTGGGGTCCGTATCCGGCAGAAGCGTGGGAAAGGCTGGCTCATTGTAGTAATCCAGCTGGTTGTTGTAACGAGCGACAATCCGCCTCCAAAAGAGTGTGAAACTCCACCCCGAAGGCGCATGCGGATGTGCCAGCTCCTCCTCTTCACTTTCCCAGTTCCTGCCTAAGAAGACTGCCGTAGTAGCAAGAGTTGTAAACGCACTGATGTAGAACCATCTCGCCCATCTGTTCCGCCGCCGCTCAAAAGAAGAGACATATGCTTCCTTTGGTAGATCTCCTCCACCCTGACCCCCAGCCGCTGATGGAGCTTCTGTGATGTTCAAGCTTGATGGATCTGCTTTTATGGACGAGGCTGAGGCCAATTCAGCGTCAAGTGTTGAGGGTATGCCCTGGGTAAGGTCTGGCAATGGTTGTTTAAGTCGCTGCCCTTGGACTTGCTGTTGGGCCTCGGCAGGATCTATCGCGGATGGAGAGTTTGATTGGGGTTTGGTGTTACCGTCAGATGGCGCGGAGGTTTGGAATTCATCCTGAAGATTGGAGCATTCTGGATGAGGATTCGATTCGCCAGAGTTAGTCACTGGCTGGTCGCTCGAAATCGCCGCAGGATTTCCAGCTCTCTGGGCATTGGGACCATGTTGGTTGCTTGGTATCGTGGTGTTGTGTACTCTGTAATCATATGGTCTTTTGGCCTTGTTGTTTTTCGCGTAAGATCGAGATTGGAAAGATGGGAGCGTAGTCCGTATGGGCGTCGGTGTGCTGTGAAGTCGCAGAGAGCGGACAGCCACTCTACCCAGCATGGCGAGGACTTCAACGAAAGCACCTTGTCAGCGTCACTTCCAGAATTTAGTGAATGTAGAATCTGTAAAATTGGTGTTTAAGTTGTCTCCATCAAAAAATGCCAGGGCCCGAAGATTTTCCATCCAGCATCAACCACAACTCGCGCCCCACCACATCAGGGTTTCTTCAAAGTTTTACCACCCGACTCCAGGAATTTGACTCTATGCTCTCTACATCTCTACGATCGTGGGGTTGAAGTAGTCGGGGAGACAGATGGCTCGTCAGTCGTGCTATCAAGAACGGCAGTGAGGCCTCCGATGACTTGCAAGTTCCGTTGGCACGATACATATTTGACTACACGTCAAGCTCCAAAATTGTCACAGCTGACGGGATGGAAGTCTCACTATCTTCAGTATTTGAAGCACTGCCTGAAGTAGAAGCCAATTGCCAACGGCAGACCTTCCGCTTCTTCGACCTCCCCTTCGAGCTCCGCTCCAAGATCCTCTCCTATCTCCTCATCTTAGACCGTGTGGTTGATCTCGACCCCGACAACTATCGAGCTGCTCATCACCGTCTCCATATCTTTCTCGTGTCTCAGCGCCTCTACACCGAGGCCTCTCAAATCTTCTACAGCAGCCACACTTTTCGTATCTTTCCCACCCACGGCCGCTTCTTCACTCACAAGACCAAGCCCCTGTTGTCCCGCCTACACAAGTCATATCGCGCGGACTTGACTTCTTTAGAATTAAGGCTCGGACCCGGATGGAGCAACCCTCCGAAATCATGGCGTGTCACCGACACGCTCGGGCTGGAGGAAATGATGGCCGTGAGGAAGCTGAAGGTATTCGTGGAATGTGATCCTAGTCATGATATCTTCAGAGGCTTTAGAATTGGCAAGGACTTCTTCACAGACTTCGCAGCAGAGCTTCTGGAGAGTATTATCAAGAGATTGCCGGCTCTGGGACGAGTCGAGTATGATGGATGGCCGAGCGTCATGAAAGAAGGACCTTTGGTGAGAAGACTAGTAGCCGTGGCCAGGCAATTGGGTAAGAAAACTGTGAGACTGGGTACATTAAGAGAACAAGAGGATGAGATGTGCATAACGGAGAGCATGAGCGAGCATAGCATTATTGTTATATCAGCCAAAAACGCGTAGCTCTCCACCTAAAAGGTGGATTTTATCACGAAATGTTACTGGATTGCGCTATGCTATGTACAATGATCCAGGCGCCGTCGCTAGAGTACATGTCCATGGTCTATGCTGGAGTCATGCTGCTGATATGAGCTGGTAAAGGCATCTTCTCAAAGTTCTTCATCAATATCCATGTTCCCTTTTTGGTGGCCATTTGACCCGTTTGCGCCGTTTGTCTTCGCGACTGAAGCCTCTTTGTCTATCATCTGCCTTGAGACGGAGACGATGTTATCTTCGATTAGCTCTTGACCGACACTCTCGAGATCTGGACAACAAGGTTAGCACGCTCGTATATGATAGGGAGAAGTTGCAGTTAGCGTACGCTTCTTCGGATCCACTTTGCCCACATATCGTGTCTTCAGCTGATCTTTCGTGAGCTCAGTCTCCTCTTTCACCCGCTTTTCGTAACCCTCGGCAAGTCCAACGAGTCTTTTGAGCTTCTCTTGGTTCCTTCCACCCTCCTCTCGGAAATCGTCCATCTGTAATGCTTCGGTCCACACATGCTTGTGCAGGTTCATCAACATATTCTCCTCCAGACCAGTCTTTCGGTAGTTGATGCCAATGCTGTAGTAATGCCTATTGAGACCGTGAATGAGAGCTTGTATTGATGGTTTGTTGAGATGACCGAGGTTAGATGTAGTTTGGCGAGGCTCGTGACCCATCATGAGGGTCTGAGGGTTGATTAATCGAAAAGCGTCAATAACGACTTTGCCCTTGACGGACTGTATGGGGTCGACGACAACGGCGACAGCGCGAGGTGTGAGTTGTTCGAAGGACTGTTGGGTATTAATGTCGACGGATGAGAGCCAGCAGCCGAAACCCGGGTGTGAATGGTACCATCCCACAACGGTCTCTGGTCTATATCCTATCAGCTTTGAAAATCTTCGCCTTAAATGGGTGTAGTACGAACCGGCCTGTTTGCCGCAGCATATCCATCATCTTCGTCTGGAAAACAGGATCCACCGCCTCAACGCTGACACCTGTACCGCTCTGAGGCATGGCGAACACGTCCACCACTCGCACTGTGTAGTCATCCACGAATTCTCCAAGCATCAGGCCCATGACTTCCATAGGTACACCAGCTCGTCCGTGTCGCAGCATCTTCAAGAGAGCTAATGAGGAAATGTAGACAGTCTCTGAGTTATCCACGAGGTTCGAGTCCTAGATTGGATATTCACATTCAGCATACATGCACCCCGATAGATCTTGAAGCGCTTGCACTCCAGATCTCGTAGCGAGATAGCGATCACTTACTGCACCTGGAGGCGCTGAGCTTCCTCCCATGCCTCCTTGGCGAAAGAGACTATTCAGGCGATCCATCTACAAGCTCTCGAGCTACTGTATTCCAGCTTCGTGGTGATAAGTTCGAACTTCGGGAAAGTAACAGGAATTAAGCTGAAGCTTTGGTTGTGGATGTTGCGCGGTCAAAGTCCGCCTACCGCTACTCAAGCTTCGTCTTGGCGTATCTCAGCTAGACCACTTCTGGCACTTCGGGCCGTCGGTAAGTCCGATGGCCGGAAGCCTGATGCCGGGATAGATTGTTGTTCACCTTTTCCCTAGTCTCTTTCTACAACTATTCAAAGTCGTAGGACTACAGTGCCTACCAGTCTGGGGGTATAACTCCTGTGATAGCTAGAAATGACGTCGTTCGCCCTTGTCGACCTGCAGAATGCTGCACCAACAGCCAGTGAGAAGAAAACCGTTGCGTACTTCTATGATTCCGATGTGGGCAATTACGCCTACGTTGCAGGCCATCCCATGAAGCCCCACCGTATACGAATGGCTCACAGCCTGATCATGAACTATGGCTTATACAAGAAGATGGAGATCTACGTGAGTTTGCTAGCTTCCCTTTCTTGATCGCAGCTTGTGGGGGTTTGGCAAGGTTCAGCAACCATTGCTTGGGGCTTGGAGCACATGTCATGATTTCAAGTCTTCCTACTTACTCAAAGACTGACATATCATAGCGCGCCAAACCTGCTACCAACATCGAAATGACACAATTCCATACTGACGAATATGTTGAGTTCCTCAAGAAAGTAACGCCTGACAATATGGAGTCGTATCAGAAAGAGCAAGGCCGCTTCAATGTTGGTGATGACTGTCCAGTATTTGACGGCCTTTTTGAATTCTGCGGTATCAGTGCAGGAGGCAGTATGGAGGGCGCGGCAAGACTCAACAGGCAAAAGTGCGATGTCGCAGTGAATTGGGCTGGAGGTCTGCATCATGCCAAAAAAAGCGAGGCTAGCGGTTTCTGCTATATCAACGGTACGCTCGTCGAAGCGACTTCCGGCGAGGAGTATCACTAATGGCCTTTCGTCACAGATATTGTATTGGGCATTCTTGAGCTCCTGCGCTACAATCAGCGAGTCCTCTATATCGACATCGACGTTCACCATGGAGATGGAGTGGAAGAAGCGTTCTATACCACTGACCGCGTAATGACCGTTTCTTTTCACAAATACGGCGAGTACTTCCCTGGTACTGGTGAGTTGCGCGACATAGGCGTTGGTACGGGCAAAAACTATGCGGTCAACTTCCCCTTGCGAGATGGAATCGATGACAAATCATATAAGGGCATCTTCGAACCAGTCATCAAGAGTGTCATGGACTATTACCGACCCGAAGCTATTGTACTACAATGTGGAGGCGACAGCTTGTCAGGCGATCGCTTGGGTTGCTTCAATCTTAGCATGCAAGGCCACGCAAATTGTGTCAACTTCGTCAAAAGCTTCAATTTGCCAGTTCTAGTTCTCGGTGGAGGTGGGTATACCATGAGGAATGTTTCTCGGACATGGGCCTACGAAACTGGCTTGCTGGTTGGGCAGAAGATGGGACCCGATCTACCATTCAATGACTACTACGAGGTATGCAGCCAACTATCCTGCCCTCATTGTTTACTCACGTTTCTGGTAGTATTACGCACCAGATTATCAACTTGACGTCAAACCGTCGAACATGGATAATGCCAATTCTCTAGAATACCTTCAAAAGATCAAAGTGCAAGTCATCGAAAACCTCAAGAGAACCACTTTCGCACCATCTGTGCAAATGACAGATGTGCCTAGAGATCCAGAAGGCATGAATGATGAGGCTGATGCAGAGCTTGACGATGCGGACGAAGACGAGAACCCAGACTCAAGATACACGAAACGAAGATGGGACAAATACATTGAAAAGGACGGCGAGCTCAGTGACAGCGAAGATGAAGACGAAAACGAGGCCAATGGTGTGCGACGACAACCCAATGCACCAAAACGGCGACGCAACATGATGGACTTTCAGAACACCCACGCTGTTCCAGACGACAACATGGCAAGCGGAGCGGTATCGGCACGAAGCGGACGGAGCCGTAATGGCAGCGTCAATGGAGTCGAGTCACACACGGCTTCGGATGAAGGGCGCGAGGGCTCAGCTTTGAGCGATGAGAGTGAGAAGGAGACTTTCGATGGCGTCCGCGAGGACTCACTGTCTTCTGGCAACCGTGAAGAGGACGATGATATGGACATGGGCGATGATGCTGGTGTTCCAATGACATTGCATCTTGCAGCTGACGGTCACCAAGAAGCAACACCCCCTGATTCGCCTCCAGAATTGGCCGCCAACCCTACCGTTCCGGCACACGTAGTCGAAGATACAGGCAATGATGCAATGGATGAGGGCGATACTCTTGACGATCCAGAGTTTGCCAAGGAAGCAGGCTCCAACGAACGCGAGAAAGAGGATATTACAGCCGAAAACAGCACCGAAGTGGTTGAGCGAGCGGAGCAATAATGGCACATCCATGGGCAACGTCCAATTTTTTTCCCCGGCGCATCACCCGCAGCAGCATGGCAGGCTTGGCGAATGGAGCTGCGTCATATGATACCAAATGGATTTTGGGCGTCTTGATGTGGGGAGGGAACCCACAATGTAATTGTGATTTATGGCATTTAGATATGACTAGATGTAAGAGATATCCTTTCGATCTTGCGTCTACTAAGTCAAACCACACAATGATCGTCACCTTTGGCTGCATGGTGCTTGATGTACATCCATATGCCGTGCAGCCTGGTCGAAATGGTTGAGCTTTCGGTGCCTTTTGGGCTTAGTCCTGAAATGTGGCGCAGCTGACAACGCACAACTTGGTCACCACCTGGGCACTTCCTCTTCAGCCTCAAGTTCTGAATCCCATTGCCATCAGATTTCCCCAAATCTTAGACCTTTTCAAAGTGAAAGCAATGTCCGGTCTTTGAAGTCGTCGCAGCAGTAGCTGGCATAGTGTCCGCCTCTTAGGCCTCCGTGAGTCTGTACAAGACATGGCGCGATAAAAAGGAGCAAAGAAAGAACACAGCCTCAAAACCGAACTTTGGAGTTGTCCCTTTCGTCTGGTGCATCCACAGTCTAAACAGAATACGATCGGGACTTTGCGAGCTTGGGTCAGCGCTTCGCTGTAGGTGACAGCATGATTTTCAACTTGCCCAATTAAAATCATGGTTAAAAATTTGGTAGAGACGGGGAGAGCAGAATTGCCACGCTATGTCATACGACTCCAAAACACCGTCATCGCTCTTCGCTCCTAGGACGACACCATGACTACTATGGTGATGCCTGGGCTATCGCCTATGCTTGAAGCTTCGAATAAGACTCGGATGGGGACAGTTGATGCTCTTGCTTCGCAGTATCAACGGATGGTGCAAGCGGTACCTCTTGTTAGCATGAGATGGCCATCCGAACCCGACGGATCCATCGAATCACCAGCAGCCTCAGTCCCTAGACTAGCGCTATTTCCGAACATGGCAGACGGCCCCATCGAATTATCAGCAGCCTCAGTCCCTAGACCAGCTCTGCTTCCGAACGTGGCAACTCCAATGAAACCATGCACTGGTACTGTTAATATCGCCAAAAATGGCCTGTTCTACACTGTGTACAAATGCTCTGACTGCGATTATAAAGTCTCAGACATGCTGAGACGACTAGCGGCAAGCATTGGGGGTTTGTGCTTTCCTCTGTACGTCTCCCACCCTTTCACATTACTTTTCACATTTGTCAGTTAGTCGTGTTCCTTATCTACGCAACAAGCGACCCAACATACAGCTTTAAGCGCAGGGCGTCGGCTATGCCCAGACCAAGTCTCTTAGGAGCCCGAATCATTGCTCTTTGCACGTCACTCGTTCTCGTCTCAGCAGTTTACTGGTCGATCGTCATAGTATCTCTCGACACATACATGCTTCCACCATCATGCCACCGTCAAAAGGTGGCGGTACCTATTGAGGCGACCGAACGACTACCAAGCTGACGAGGTCTCATAACGCTCAAGCCCCTTACAAAACAAAGTCTCACTATCACTTCGATAATGTGGTTGGGAACACCTTTGGGAAGGTTGCTGTTTGGGGTGAGAGACATTTGGCATGGCCAGTCTTGTAACCTCGTCCGCATTGGAATAAGGTCTCCCACTAGTTCTAATCTACCACGTGGAGTGATGAGACGGCCCTAAAACATCCCGGTCAGTGCGGCTCGGAGGACGTGGAGGTCTTATGCTCAGACAAGTACTGTGGCTGTGTAATCATGATCTCTGTGAATGGAACTTCCAGACTCGGCCCATGAAGCGATGCTTGAGTAGCTACGCGGTCGAATGGCACGATAACCTCTAAATCTGTTGACAATTTGGTTGGCGATCTCCGAAGAGGCTGTGAGGATAGAATTATCTAAGGTACCTGTATGCTTGTGGGCCGATCCACGGGAAACATCCCGGGGATAGATCCCGATAGTTGTCACCCGATCTTCAAAGACATGGGATGACTTTCAAAGCCTATCGAATCACGATAGAGTACTCCAAACATGCTGACCTTCCTGGGACTCACCAGAAATCTCCGAGTCGTGCGACAGAAATCAAGGGAAATCAGCACTCGAAACCCACCGAATAGAAAGAAAGGCTTCTGAAGCGGAAAACGCGAGAACGTTCCAGAGGATCTCCTCTTCAGACCAGCCCGGGGAACAATCCGAGACATCGGGGAATAAAGTTCAAGACGCACCCTATCACACCGCATCATCGCGAATTAGGAAAATTCTCCGTGTGGCTCTATAAAAGTAAGTTTGAGTGCGGAAGTGCGCGGCTGTAGGTGAATCCCTGAATCCGACTGCGAAACCGTTATTGGCGACGCCAATCAGGCCGAGTAATGCGAGGCACCGAAGCGTGATAAGTGATAACATCCCGCGCGAATCCTTGTAAGCTTACCGGTCAGCTTATGTAGTTATAAGATGATTGTGACTCTCTATCGTGATTCTGCAATCAAATCTCCTATCAGAAAATCCTTTCACTAAAGAACACGCTCATTATACACATCCACTTCCAAGAACAAACAATCCCCCTTTTCAATTCTGAAAACACAATTTTAACCCACTTTACCAAATGGCTTCTGCAATCTACCACCCCAATGCTTCGCAGTACGAGGAGGGATTACTAAACGATGGAAAGCCAAAGAGGTACGCACGCTTTTCTGCAAGCCCCTCATCGTTACCAAGTTGACTGACAATCCACTCCAGATCAGACCGCCTCAAGCACACCGCCCGCGGCCTCGAAGCCATCGGCTTCAACGCAAGCGCATCGATGTACCATGTCGACAGACAGGACAGCGTCGATGAGCACTGCCAGAAGGAGCCACAAGAGAAGAAGCCGAAGAAGTCTTTCCTCAAGAAGCTCGTCGGGGGTGGCAAGGATAAGCCGGAGAAGCTTTGATTTGTGATGATGGATGTTATGCGTGGTGACGCGGTTTGAATACAAAACATAGATGGCTGGTTATGGCGCTTGGTGGATGGCGTCAAAGGGTTTTGCATGGACAGGAGCTGGGAACAAGATGCTGAAACCTATATGGTGGACAAGCGCGAATCCAGCGGCCACTATGCATGATCGTTTCGGAGGATATTTGTACTATACAACGAATGACGATAACGATTCTTTTTCAGCTTGCTCTAAACCATACACGCTAAGCAGCGGCCTGATCATATTGCTCGAAGCTTACCGGTTTGAATATCTCCTTGACCCCAGTAAAGGCCTTTGTGTATGCACTACAAGGGTAGCAGACTTAGTCGAAGTTAAGCAAAGTAGACGACCTTTTTGGACAGAGGTAATCTTGTTCCGTAAGTTCAACGTTTCTGCTCCCCATAGTTTTCACGATCTCTCCGCTAGGAGTCGGTGTCAGGACCGTACTTCTTAGACAATGGTGAATGTGCGTCGAGAGAGCATAGTACGGCTTCCATCCCCACTGTCCGCCTTGAGGAGGGCGTCGCCAAGCTCGAAATCGATCTGAAATGCCCCAATGCGTTCGTACGTTTCAGCTTCTCTGCCTTTGGCTTTCAATACCAGTCCCACGTAGTAGCCTTTAGTAAACGAATTGTCTAGTATATCGTGACTCAACAGTGGGAGACACATAACATCATCGCAGGTCTCTTCGAGGCCCACATCGATCATTACCTGCGATGACTTGTGGTTCCAAAACTCTCCTTGTTCGACTGCTTGATTTCCAAGTTCAAGATATCTCCCTACACCGTCGCTCTCATGTTTCAAGCTCGCTAATTTCAGCATACCGCGTCCTAGGATATGTCCAGAGAGAATAGAGCCAAATTCATTCTGGGTTTTGTACAAGAGAATGGTATCTAAGACCTCAAACATAAGTCTGAATTTGTCAACTTTACCATCATTATCGGTATAGAAGTCGAGATTGCTGTCGATGGAAAGCCAAGACCATGCCGGTGCGCGGTATATGGAGGCCCTTTTGGGTGTCACTTGGTCCATTTCGTTGCTGTAACCATCTGCTGTCCAGCACAGCTGCGGTACCATAGAACCTTTCCACAAACCCGCGCAATACTTATCTCCTGTAAAATATTTAACATCCGCTGCTATGCCTGACAAGGCGACACATTTATCAGTCTCCTGTGTCAAGCGGCCATGAGCATACGTAGTGGCAATGCGAGACCGGACTTTGCTGGTGAAATCAGAGGGACGAGACGCTAGGATTCTCCTAAAACTAGCACCGATGCGAGAATAGCTAGGTATGACTGACCTGTCCCATGTATCAGATTAAGACTCATATTCCCACTCCTAACAACAATCCCCCTCAGCGAATCATTGGAAGTCGTAGGTAAAGTACGATTCAGGCGAAGCGGGTCCCATATGGACTCTGACCTGAAACTTGACCTTTGCGCTCTTTGCCGCCTCAAAGTCTTGACTTTGTCTCAATATCTTAGCTGCAATCAGCTTACACAGAGCGCAGCCCAAGACATGCAATTCTTTAAGGGACCTAATCCAAGGGCTAGACCTATCGGACCCCGTCAGCTCCCTGATTTTCTCAACATTCGAGTCGCCGTACGGCATTTGATCCAAAAACTCGCCAAGGTCATGGCTGTCGTCTTGGCCATCGAGATCAGAGCGTTTAAGGAATTTGGCCACGTCGTCGATACCTGGAGCGCCTTCGTTCACTTCACTCGCATCAGGTTTCTTGAAGGAGTTGTCTATACCTCTACCACTCCCTGATTTTGTTTCGTTGCTATGTGTGTCGGAGAGCTCATCGTCGCCGCTCAAGCCTGAGCCATTATGAGGCATGACTGGTGAGAAAGCAATGGCCAAGTACTTTAGGCCGGCTCTGTATCTATGTGCTTTAAAATTGGTTCAAGTCCCAGCAGCGATAGATAATGATGTTATCAACACCATCTAGAAGACGCTGACAAGGCAGCAAGAAGCAAAAAGAGGTATGTTGTAGGATTGGTGTTTCCGTCCTGTCCGTAGCGATTTTCTTGGCCTTGCTTGCCTCCCCCTCGTCTGTGGCGCTGAGGCAGATCTCGATGAGCCTCAGTTAGCGTCGGAGTTAATTCGGTATAAACTCATTTACATACCTCGAAGTTGTTTGTCATACTACTACTCGTACATTTCTCATCATCACGACCAACTCGATCGCTCAATCATTACTGCCAATATGGCATTCTCTGTGAAGGAAAGTCAGGAACAGCTCATCCAGCGGTTGACCGCCGGTTTTGGTGCCCTGTTGGAGCAGGTGCAAGAGCTGGCACGGAAGAATATAGAGCTGGAAGAGCGGCTTACACGTGTGCGTCAAGAGGTATGCGGCTGTCACTAATGCCTACTCTTTCTTATTGCTATGACGATAAAGCATAGCTCTAGATCTGGAGCCATCTATCAGGCCGTGATCGACAACATACCTATTTACTGAGCCCTGCTCCCAGTTCTTCTTTTATGCTGCCTGTTACCAATGCTTGCCACAGCTGACACACGATCGCATTCTAGGCTATACACCTGTCCCGATCAGATAGCCCACTGTCTAGACCTCACTCTCCGGACCAGCGATATACGAGGGAAGCGGGGAACCTCGGGCAGCAAAGTGACGGGTCGCCTTCGGCGTCCGGTGAGGCACAAGAGACAGATTCGATGTGTTCCGAGGACAGGACAAAAGCTATCACCATTGCAGATGGAGTCGAAGCATGGAAGGAAATCACCGATGGCAAGGGACCCGTTTGGCGGAAATGGAACCAGGACAAGTTAGACGCGCAACAAAGCCGTGAAATCGTGGAGACTAAGGACCCCCAACAAAAGAGTCTTCCCGCGGGCCATCCGGCTGTGGACCCTCATGGTACAGACAACATATGCTGCCCGTTTGCTGGAATGTCACAACTAGGCAGGTCGCAAAACACCAAGGTCGAAGAGTCAAGTACGCAACGTCCTGGCTCCCTGCCTACACCACCACCTACTCAAGGCCATTTCATCGATACGGCCGTGCCCGGAGGCTCGCGTACGGGCAACATGTCACCTCCACCTTCAGGTTCCGGTTCAGTATCTAAATGCCCGATACGTATGCTCGACGAGCGTTCGCCAGAAGAAATCGCCGAGTACTTTGAGATTCACAAACACGAGATTCCGAGAAGCCATGAAATATGCGTCAAGCGATATCAAAGCAATGCTCAGAGTATTCGGCAATTAGATGCGAAGTATGGCACCCTTGTCAACATGATACAGGGACTTGGCATGAAACATCAGCCTTTGCTGCCAGCCCAGGAGGATGAGGATGACTTTACCAAGATAGACAGCAAGTCCATAAAGAAGGTCAGGAAATGGGCAGAGCATGTTCAGAAGATTCCCGAGTTTGTGGAGGCCGATGTCAACCCTCTGGACCGTGATGATCTTGGCCGAGCTTCACAGTCGTCCGAAGTGGACCCTTCTGATGAAGATGCCAGAGATGGACAATTCGATAGATCGCTCAAAGAGATCAGAGTTGGTGAATCTCCCAGTCGACCTTGGGGCATCTCTGTACCGCTTGCGGCGGTGTCAACCAGTCAGCCACATGATAGGGAAGATGTACCACTTCGTGAGAATGGTCCTGCGTCTGGTCAGACTGGTGCGAAGCTGATTGGGAGTCATGGCACTGAGGCACAGATGGAAGAGAAGCCAAAGATGATCTTCACGGGTCCAGTTTTCATTGGCTATAGTCCAGAGCAAGCAGCTGCTCTAATTAAGAAGTGTGGTTGGGATCCACAAGGTCCGCAGGGGCCGAAGCTTTGACTGTTACCAATCGTGTAAACGATACCCAGGCCATGCTTCACTTTGGTGTTGCGTTCGTATCATTTAGTAAGGCACACACTCGTAAAGCAAGCAGGAGCACACGAGCAGCGTGTTGACGGTTAATTCATCACTTCATGTCAACCAAGAAGTCGTTATTAACTCGCTGCCTCTGATCTATTCTTAGCTTAGAGACTTACTCAACGTCAGCAGTCCAGGCCATTGTGTTTGTATGCTTTGCAGTAGCCTCACTCGACGCTAATCTAACGTCTCGTAATCTCCAACCACAAAATGGGTTCCTTCTAGACAAATAGCGGATGCAAAAAATAAAACAGTAAGGAGTCAGTTTCCTACAGCTCAATTCCACACACAATCTCCATGTCCGAAACCCAAGACAACGATCTCAAAAACCCGATCCAGAAACACCAAAAGTATCCCGCACCAGTACTGCTTCGAACAGCAAAAGCCCTTCAAGCAGTGTACAGATCGAACCAGTCCTCCAAAGAGCCGATTCGCAAATCCGAGGTGGGCCAATCTCACTCCACGACACCGCCCAATGGCCAGACGAGCAAATCCGATCCTAAGCGCAGGCAATCAAGGACACAGATTGAAAACGCTTCTCGCAGGGCTGCCCTTGACGCTGCCTGGGGAACCAAGACGCCCAATGGGAGAAGAAATACAATGAATACACGCAAGTAACCAATGGCGAAGGCAACGGCAGCGATTGTGTCTTTTCGGCTTCTAGGTCTGCAGGAGACGGGAAGAGTGATGCGCTATCGGGTACCACAGTACCATTGGATATGTCGAAGTCGGTAGTGAAGTTCGGAAATTAACGGGAGACTACATGCCAGAGCCTGTAGCTGGGAAGCGTGAGGTTGGAGAGCGCAATTGAGATGATTGAAATATGGATTGGTGGAAAGAGGAACTTGAGCGATGGGACATGGGATGATTTTCGGTGTGGACATGCTGTGAAGATAGACGTGCTAAGTATGCAATTGAAGGGAGATTCCTCGAAAGTGCTCTTGTAATGTGCTCTCTCTTTCCAAACCCGGTTTTGGATGAGAGAAAAGAACTTTAGTGCTCCAACGACTTGCTGATAAGGTGCGAAAGACTATCTTGAAATATGCCATACCAGCCTCTGCAATGCATAGAGTCAAATCCAAAGCGTGGAAATCTGGACTGTTTCAATGCCAACTCATGGACTTCGCAAACGTACTATGCTCCGTCCTCAGATAATTCTGCCGCAAAGTAGCTTACTGAAGGCAAAAGTGGCCGACGTGAAGGGTAAGCTCCCCTCAAAACGTCAGACGTGGGTCCTCTGTAACTCTGATCATTAGCAGGCTGAGTGCAGGTCTACTCAACAGAAGCTCGGAACACCAAGATACTTGGGCTGTGAACCCAAATTCAATGTTAAACACTAGCTTTTCCACGTAGTAATTCTTTCCAGAAATCATGAGCCGCGTACATTGCTTTCGGACATTCCTTGTCGCCTGGCAAGATTTTCTGCTCAGCTGGTGTGGCAATCGTAGCTATGCATGAGCTACTGGCATGACACACTCTTCACAATCATCTCACTTCGCTCTCCCAGTATCAGCTATGCGCAGTATCAGCTGTGCATATCCCCTAGCGGTCAATCGCCTGACTCCATGCAGTACAACCGACACATGACCGAAGTAGCAATCGACATCCCAAGATATAAAAGCCCCATACATCATCGAATTCATCCAACATCAAATTCATCCAACATAAAACCCTTACGCCCAAAGACAAAGACCCAAAATCACCCAAAGAAACATTGACAACCATATCAATACATCCTTCCAGCAAGAAAACTCTCAATTGTCAACGACAGATCATCTTAATACCACTACAGAACCCCAACCATGTCCTCCAACGACAAAACCAGCCAGATGAGCAAGTCCGACGCCAGCCGCATTCAATCAACCCAGGTAAGCCATCCCTTCGTACATAACCTCGCTCCGCCTGTCATCTGCGACCCTCATTTCCCTTCGGGCCCGTAACTCTCTCTAAATAGGAGATACACTGATGGTCTATTTCCAGGCTACAGGAGGCAAAGACACCGGCGCTGGTACCTTCGCCGCTCGCGCCCAGTCTGCTGGTGACAAGAATGTGAACACTGCCGCTGGTGGCACTGCTGGCGGACAAGGTGGTGGGGCGAAGGGTGGGGCTTATGGTGGGAAGTAGGAGAATTGTCCGCCAAGAAAGGAGTTTGGCATCAAGGCTGCTTCTTTTCCAAAAGGATAGTGTGAGAGTTTGGCATAATGCAATCGACCAGTGGAAGTGGGGGGAGTGAGGTCTTTGATGTTTGTGGGATTGTGGAGTAGCACGTTGGCATGCTGCGGATGCTGCAACATCGTAATTGAGGTATTCTCACGATCTGCGGTGTTTGTCTATTTCAAAACGCGTGCTCTGGTTGCTTTCATTCGTCCTGAACTTCGGACGATAAACATGGTGATGAGATCGTAAGCACATTGAGACGAAGCTGGTTGTACCTTGTATGTGATTAGGGATCCCTCAAAACAAGTCTTTGCTCTACACCAGAATTTCTTATGTTATGCTGATTAAGCTGATAACAATGGTAAGCAGTACTCTGAGCGCGTTGCATCTTGGCAAAGAATTGGGTTTGTGGCATAAATCGCCTGGGTCTAGACATTACAGACTGCAAAACTAATGACTCGGACCAAATCATTACATCGCAAACGATACCGTTGGACCCTTCTCAAAAGCGTTTTCTAAAAGCCCAGCCACCCCCTCTTCTTTCACGCATGCCCTTCACGATGCCATCTCGTAGACTCCGGTAGGATAATTGGGCGGTGCCGCTGATTGAACGTAAGATCTTTGAGACGCTGATCTTTGCACCCCGGCATTCACTGGCTGCCACAGCCCATCGGGTCCGAGCGTCATAGCTGAAGCGTGATCGCCTGCTCCTGGAGGCGGCGCGTAAATGACAGGCCTACCGCCCGGCGTGTAGTTGTATCCTCCTGGATTGTATGCATTCGGTGGCATCTGTTGAGGCAATGGTTTGGGGACTAAGTGGGCTCGGGTAGAGTGAGGTCCTGCCGAGTGAGGCCGTGTAGAGTAAGGCCGCGGAGTTATGATTGATGGCCGGGGGCTTGGTGCGTATTTTGGATAGCCTGATGGCGCAGAGCTTTGTTCAGAGGGCATGGGGCTAGGGAAAAGTGGAGGAGAGGCGATTGGGTAGGCTTGCTGCAACGGCTGAGCCGGGTCTGGAGAAAAGGCGTGTTGTATCTGCTGGGCTGGCACTCCGGGCGCTGGGGGCATTTCTGGGGATAGGACAGGATAATAGGTATAAGGACCCGGGATGGCAGCATCCCCACTAGGTGTATGTGAAGCTAGCTCTGTAGGTGTACGAGGCGGCGGTGGCGGTGGCGGTGGCCTTGGTGTCTGTGCTGGTGGGCTAGCTGTGTTGCCATTAGGCAGCTCCGTCGGCGAATTCTGATTCTGGACAGCAGGTGGAACGACAGGGGCAGTAGCAGCCGTCATATACTCCTGAGCTTGCTGCTCTCTCGCCTCAGCACTGGTGAGCAAGCGTAAGACTTCGCCCTTTCTTTGGTCTTCTTTGAATACATCATTGGCGAAGCCAATCCTGTGTGCTGTGACATTGAATCCCCAACCGCCAGACGCGCCGCCTGACACAGTGGCACCATGCGTGAGGAGGACTTCAACTACCTTGGGGTGGGCGTTGAATGCGGCGTAGCGGAGGGGTTGCCAGTTGCGCTCGTCTTTCTGAAGCACGGAAGCACCTCGCATCAGCAGCTCTTGAACGACGGGGAGATGGCCGCTTTTAGCTGCCAAACATGAAGGCGAGTCTTCAAGGGAAGGTCCGCTAGAGTGTTTCAGGCGCAATGCAGCTCCACGACTTAAGAGAGCTCGCACGATCTCTACATGACCCATGCTACTTGCCAGGCACAACGGCCGATCGCCATCAGCGTTGGGTGCTTCAATGTTGGCACCCCTTTGTAGCAAGAGTTTAACAAGAGGAAGTGATCCATGGAAACAAGCCGTATGTAAAGGCCGCCTTCCAGAATCGTCTTCCGCCTCTATGTTCGCGTTGTAGCCTAGAAGAAGCCGTGTTATTTCAGGATTAGCGTCGACACAAGCATAGTGTAGCGGCCTGAGCATTGACCGGCACTGGGCTTCGATCTGCGCTCTCTTGCGCAATAGCAGCTCGGCAGCCGCAAATCTCTCTGCCACGATGGCAAGATGTAACGGGGTTCGTCCATCTTTGATTCACGCACTGATTGTGACTTTTTTCTGTATCAGAATGTCTAGTGAAGAGCGGTCATGTCACCTTCGCCCTTATGTTTGAACGAAGCCTTCTTCTTCGATAGTAGATCGACGATGTGGGCTTGTCCCGACGAAGACGCGCATAGTAATGGAGTCATCAAGGCCTTACCCGGAGCTTCGATACTCGCCTTCTTGTTGAATAGACAAATGAGCACCCTGTCGTGACTACCGTCGCATGCGTAGTGGGCTGCACCCATGAAATCGCCATCGTTAGCCTCCACGTGAGCTCCATGGCTCACCAAAAGCTCGGTCCTTGCTTCATCTCCTCGCCTCGCAGCAACTAGGAGATGTTGTTCAAATCACAATTAGATGGTTCCGAAGAGCGGCGAGCGTGATCAGCTCTTTCAATAGGATTATGTGCGCGCAGGTGTTGGCCTCGGGTAGACGACTTCACTCATTGATCATCCGGAGTATCATGCACATCCTTCTTGCCATCGAGCACAGCCTATGTAATTTTCGTTGATAGGCGTTGCTGGCGTTGCAGACTGAGCAGAGCAGCTTGGAAAGCGGCGAAGCGCTATTGAAACGGACTCATAGGCCTAGCAGCGATGATAAGACTATCTTCTCTATTAAGATTTGGCTTGTGTGCAATCGGTCTCGGACTCTGCTTGGATTTAAGAGTGTCCATATCCTCAGAAAGAAGCTGCCCAGTAAGTAAGATATGTTCGATGTATTGGCTGACATCAGGATGCTGAAACGGTCTATATTGTTCACCGTTTATCTCCAGAAGTTCAGCTGCCTCGCCCTATATCAAGAGACGAACTTGCGGGAGAAGTTTGTGGTCTCGGATATAATTGGGCCCAGTCTCGACAAGATCGGAGCATTGCACGCAAGTATTGAAAAGAGCTGCCACGCCAGCAGCTCCTTTTGCGAGGCCAGTAGCTTCAGCCATAACGTCCGCTCAACGATCGATTCCCTGAAATCAGCGGGACGTTCTCATGAATATGCGAAGATATGCAAAGATGTTGCGCGGATTGCCTCATGGGTATGGGACTAAGGCTGCAGGCAACTTATGAGCCGAAGATCCATGGTGGCTGTCCTGGCGGATTGCATCTGCAAGTCTAGAACTATTGGGCTTACAGCGAAAGCAGCGTGTGGCTTGGTAAATGACAAACGGCATTTCTCCATTGCTAGTCGGAGAATGCTAAAGGACATGGCATTTAAGGAGAGGGCGACAGTGATGGATGTGCACGTGACAATCAAAGGGAAGACAATGTTCTGTTACTATTACTACAGCTTTTACTCAAAGCTCAGCGAGCAGCGGTCACTGACTGATAGTGGAAGAAGTTGTTCGTATATTATCGAGCCATGCGAAAGATTGTTGGTCGAGTCCTGACAAAGTATGACGACATGAGACACCGCTCACGCGTACCCACAATTCAGAGCAAAGCTTGTTTGATTGAATGTTAGAAGTGTTGTCGATTTTGCATTTGTTTGATGAAAAGCCGCTTCCCAGGCCAGCGATGCTGGCTGCATCTACCACGTGGGGGCACCTGCTGCTTATGAAATAATATACGAGTAACGTCCCGTTGGATTGCAACTACCATTCCTGGTCAGCCTGGCTTACTAAGCAGGTCTTGGCTTAGGGCTAGGGCAAGCCCCTTGAGATAATACATAGCTGGTAACTGCCATAGTTACTACTCCTTAATGAACTATATTAATATATAGAAGAACTATCTCTATGGACGTTATTAACGGGTTATAAGCCCGGTATATGATATACCTATTATGTAGTTTATTCAGCGTATTCCTAGGGCGAGTTAGAGAGCCGTTAAAGAAATAACGGTATTTTACGCTTTTTATACCGTTATTTTAAAAGTAAAATCCCTAAAGTCCCTAATATTAACTACTCTTTATCTATATTACCCTTAGGTATAATAGGAGGTAATAATAATATAAAGATCTCTAAATTAAAGGGTAAGAGTAATTAGGAGTCGTAGAAAATTAATATTATTATTATTTTAAGGGCTAAAAAAGTTTAGGGTTATATAATCGATAAAGAAAAATATTAATATTTTATTACCCTAGATCCGCTAATTAAAATATTAATATACCGAGATAATAAAGGGAGATTATATAAAGCTCTATTTATTATACTAGAAAAGAAAAAAGAATATAGGGTAATTAAAAAGAAATACTAGAAGGAACTAGGCGAATAAAAAAATAACTATAAAACAATATATAATTATATTCTATTTAACCTAGAACCGAACCTAAAGACTTATATCGCCGGCGTTACGAATAGTATTAAAACGATAAATATTCTTTATTAATTTTTCGAGTACTCTAACGTATAGACTATCGATTTATATATATATTAAATTACTCGTAAAGATTAAAATAACTTTAAGTCCTTATTAAAATACGGGAACTATATAAAAACGTATTAAAAGAGACTCGTTAATATAAGAACTTTATTACCTAAATAAATACTAGCGTTATATTTTAAAGTAGGAATTAACCCTAAATTATATATATATATTATTAATATATAAAGTCTAGCTAAAAGAGATAAGACGATATTTATTTTAAATAATATATTTAATAAACTCCTAGAATATAATAATCGCCGATAGGATTTAAAGGCGTTAATACTAAGAAAGTAGAATAAATATAAAAATAATAAAAGTGGAAATCGTAATATTTTTAACTATAGATTAGGATCTAAGAATAACTTTATAAATCCTAGTTATAGGAAGAGTAAAAATAGTAGAGATCGTCGAAAAAATAGATTTAATAATAAGTTATATAAGGAAAGAAAGAATTACGAGGGTTATAAAAAATATTACTTTATAGAAAATTACTACTATCTTTATAAAAATAAAAGGCCGGAAGGCTAGGAGGTATACGAGAGTAAATAGTACTTTTTAATTAAAAACCGTATTAACGGTTTAGGTAAAAAGCCCGCCGAGGTTAAAAAAGTTAAAAAAGTACTTATTTTTAGTTATATAAATAAAACTAAAATATTAAACGATAAGGACGATATCTTCTAGATAAATTTAACCGTAAATATTTATATTATATACGACTTCTCTTTATTTAATAAAGCTATATATAAAGAGAAATAATATAAATTCGTAATAATTAAAGACAGATCCTAGTATAGGATTTATAATATTAATATTATTAATATTAACTCGTTTATTAATAGTAATTATAAGGAGCTAGATCTCGTTAATATATACTATATTCTTAATATAGAGTATAATCTCTTGTCGCTAGGAACGTTAAAGCGGAATAATTATAAATTTTAAATAATTAATAAGAGAATAAATATCCTAAATAAATAAAGGGAGTTTTATTTATCTAGAACCCGTATCGGGACTAGATACTCGTTTAATTTAAGAAAATCCCTAACTACGTTTAAAATTAAGGCGAATCCTCTTCTTTTATCTCCTATAATTACTAGTCCTTTAATTAAATCCGGATTATAAACTTAATAGTATAAAAAACTTTATTATTTAAATATAAATAATATTAAAAGACTAATATATTTATTAAAAGAAATAGATATTTAGAAAACTATATGGCTTTAAGCCCTAGAACTACTTATTAAAAAATATAAACTATATATTATAGGGTATTAATATTATATTATTATTTATATATTTAAATAATCCGATTAAATGAAAAGAACTACCGATTAAAACGAGTTAATATATACCGATATCGCCGGCGGTAATTAAATTATATATATACTAAAGAGTAAATATTATATATTTATTATATTTAATAATATTATTAACGAATTAATTATTTACCTATTTACGAAGAAGTTAGATATAGTTAATATAATAGAACTTTATTTCGAGTATATTAAGAATACTAGAAGGCCTATTTAATACTTTCAAAGTAATAATACTAGTAAAAATATAAATAGAAGAATATAGGCGTTATTCGTTAAATATAGAGTTAATTAAATTCCTACTACTATATATAACTCTAATTAAAATAGAGTATTAGAACGATATATTCGTACGTTATTTAAATATATAAAAAGTATTCTATTTAACTCTAAACTTCCGAAAACCCTATAAGGTGAAGTAATAAAAATAATTATATACTACTATAATTATAACCCGACTAGGAGTCTTAATACTATAACTCTATATAAAGTATTAATAGGTATTAGGCCCTTTATAAGATACCTTCGTATATTCGGATATATCGCTTACTATTATAATAAGGATCTTAATAAGAAGAAACTCGATAATAAAAATATTAAATACTATTTCGTTAAATACGACGGTATAAATAAATTCCGTTTATAGGACGGTAAAAAGATAATCGTTTCAACCTATATAATATTCGATAAAGTCGTCGATCCTAGATAATTAAGCGAGAATAAAAAAGAGTAATATATCTTCTTAAATAAATTATTAGAAGAAGAAAATAAAATATCGGACGGTAGTTATAAAGTTAAAAAATCCTCTACCGATAAAAATAAAATAACCCTACGTTTTATATATAAGAAGTCGTAGAACTACGCCGTTATAAATAACCCCTAGAAGAAAGTTAGGCCCGTTAAGAGTAAAGTATATAATAAAAGCGTCGGTAATAAAATATAGAATATTAGGCGAGGTTTCGTTATATATATTATTAAAATAAATATTAATTTAATCTCTAATATTTTTATAATTATCTATAAGGCCTTAAATAATTTAGATAAAAAATAATAATTAACAGTACTCTAAAAAGAATTTAATTCTTATAAAATTTAATAAATTTAGAATTTAATATCGTCGCCGATTAATAATAAAAAGATTCTATTTAACCGCTAGGTCCTATTTATTAAAATAGATTTAATTAATAATATCGCTCGTTATAAAACTCGCTAGGTCGTAAAAGAATTCCGATAAATAAAAAGTATTAATTTTAACGAGACGTATTTAAGAGTACTAAAGTCATAGTTTTAAAAATTACTACTAATACTTAATACGAAATTTAACCGAGAAATCTACTATATTAATATTATTACTATATTTCTAAAGGCTTTATTTAATAATATAATTTATATAAAATAACTTTATAGTTTCTAGAAAGGTAACGTAGTTTATTTATTAAAAAAGACTTTATATAATCTTAAATAAATACCCCGAGAGTAGTATATAACTCTTAAAGAATTCTTTAAAATTATCGGTTTTATACGGGTTAAAAAGAACTATTTAATATTCGTTTATAAAAATAACTCCGTAATTAATCTTTATATTAACGACTTATTTATTTTTACCCCGACCGTAGTACTAATAAAATAACTAAAAGAATAATTAAATACGCGTTTTTATATTAAGGATTTAGGCGAGATTTCGTACTATCTTAATATAAAGATTAGACGAAGTCGTTAAAACTATACTATTTATATAAACTAGGCTAGTTATATTAATAAAATATTAATTAAATTTAATATAGAGTACTATAAAAGGTAGAAGACTTTTATAAATCCGTTAATTTAATTAAAAATAATTATTAACGACTACGTCGTTAATAAAGAAGATTTAGAAGGGTTTAGGAAACTAATTAAATATCTATAATAATTTATTACTATAACTCGCCCTAATATCGTATATATAGTTAGTATTTATAGTTATTATTTAAAAGTACTACTTTCTACTTATAATATTATACTTAAAAAGATTATTAATTATCTAGTTAGAATAATTAAATTAAGATTATACTATAGCCCTAAAGAAGAAATTAAAGAGTTATTAATAAGATTTATAAATTCGTTTTAAAGAAATTACCTAGATACTAGGCGTTTTATTTTAAAATATATTTATTTCCTATAAAATAAACTTATTAACTAGTTAATAAAATACTAGAAAACTATCGCCCGGTTAACTATAGAAGTAGAGTATATCGGCGAGATAAATACTATTATAGAGTTAAAATTCCTAATACCTCTATTAATAGAAATAAGATATATTTAAGAGGATATAGAGACTATTTAATTTATAATTAATAATTAAATAATTATTAAAATAGTTACTAACCCTATTAATTACCCTACTACTAAATATATTAATTCTAACTACTATATCGTTCGCGAAATAGTCGCTAAGATAGGTATACTTTAGATTAATTATATACCGATTATAATTATAATTATAAATAAATTAACGAAGCTCTTAGGCCCTATAAAGTTTATAACCTTTAATATTATATTAAGGCTCGCGTCGGAGTAAATATAGGATCATATCGTCGCTAATTTAGCGTTACTAACGGTCAGGTAGTTAATGGGAGCGTTAGATTGTAACTACTATTCCTGGTCAGCCTGGCTTACTAAGCAGGTCTTGGCTTAGGGCTAGGGCAAGCCCCTTGAGATAATACATAGCTGGCAACTGCCATAGTTACTACTTAATGAACTACATCAACACATAGAAGAACCATCTCTATGGACGTTGCTAACGCGTCCAACCATTCGGCCGGTGTGTCGGTGCCTCGGTCTTAATTCTTAATGTGCCTTTAACGGCACCAACGGAGTTCTGGGTTACGGAGGTTACTCAGTTGGAAGAGAGTCAAGCTTTAGGGCTAGACGGGCGGTAGTGCTAATTCCCGTGATTATGCTGCGGCCGAGTGTGCCTAGACTGCCCGAGTGTGCCTAGACTGCCCGAGTGTGCCTAGACTGCCCGGCTCCCATAGCGTCTGAACCTATCAGATATCTGAAATCGAGCACGTTTTCTCACATGCAATTGTGACAAGGACATTTGTGTCCTCCTTTGCTCTGCTTCCTCATGCTTTAGAGCCGTCGCAGTTCGCCTTTCTCGCTTGGAGACCGAACCTTCCCCTACTTGAGAAGACTCAGGTTGGCCCGTTTGGCGCCTTCGGTCGCTCCAGCTCCACACCGATCGACTTGGCGGCGATGTAGCTCCGGACGCTGCACACGTTTAGCCATGATACGTCGGTAGTCATCACCACTCTAGCCTTAACATCCAGTCAGACCGTCAATCCCACGCTGTGAAAAGTGAATCTAGAATTTTGGAACCAAGCCACAATCTATGGGTGGCACTTCCCTGACAGATAAAGGCATGCGCCTGCTGCCGTCAGAAATTTCCTTCTTAATTCTTCTCTAAACTGCGCATTCATCACCTCTCGACACGTTGTCCTTCATATTTCAATAATCAGCAACCATGAGGTGGGAAGAAGAAGCTTACACCCGAAAGGATCACAATGGAAACCTCGTCTCCCTCGTACGTTGCACCACGGCAATCAGACATCTGTTGCCATTTCTGACCCTCTACACAGGAGGAGTATCACCGTGAACAAGAAGCAAACTTGACTGGCATGTCGCGTGTGATGACCAGAGGTGATCTCAAGCTCTATGCAATCTGCGGTGTGGGATTTTTCCTCGATTCCTACGATCTGTTCATCATCAACTTGGTAACGCCAATATGGACCTACGAGTAAGTGACGAGACAGCCTTCTGCCAGACATGCGAGACTTGAGCGTCTGCTTTCGTATGAGGACTCTCAGAGCTGACTACATGTCAACTTTACAGATACTGGGGAGGCCTGCAAGGCAAGAAGTCTCCAAATTACCCACTCCTCCTCCGTGGCGCCGTCAACGCAGCAGCAAACATCGGTAACATCATCGGGCAACTCTCTTTCGGCTTCCTTGGTGATGCATTCGGCAGGAAATTCGTCTATGGCAAAGAATTGATCATCATGATTGTTGGTGTCATTCTCGTTATCAGCTTGCCCAACCACCTTGCGGGGCCTACTAGGAACAAGTTCTGGTATCTATTCGGGATGCGTCTCCTGATGGGCATTGGTATTGGGGGCGATTACCCCATGTCAGCTGCTATCGTTGCTGAGAGGTCCTCACTACGAAACCGCGGCCGCATGCTTGGGTGGATCTTCTCCAACCAAGGATGGGTGTGTCCTGCCAAATAAACTTCTGCGCACAGACTAAGGCTGATATTCTCACTGTAGGGAACTCTCGCTGGCTCAATCGTCACACTCATCATCCTCGGCTGCTTCAGCAAAGCCCTAAAAGCTGGCCACTACGGTCAGCTCGACGCAGTCTGGCGTCTCCAGATCGGTCTCGCCATCGTCCCAGCTCTGATCACTCTGTACTTCCGCCTGACAATGCCCGAGAGTAGGAAATACCTTCAATCGACTGAAATCAGCACACTGAAGAACAACGCCTCCATCGACTCATCATCCATGGACGGCAGCGTCAACAAGGATCCACACATGCACAGCAAGGAAGTCGGTAGCAGCCCGGATAGACACGCAGCGATCGTCGACGCCAATGTCGCGCTACCCTCCACGGAAACCAAACTCAAGACTTTCATGATCTACTTCTCAGAATGGCGCCACCTCAAGACGCTCCTCGGTACATCATTGACCTGGTTCCTCGTCGATGTGGCCTTCTACGGTGTCAACCTCAATCAGTCCGTTTTGCTCACTGCAATTGGCTTTTCGAAGGGGAAGACGGAGTACGACACCCTCCTCAAAAACGGATACGGAAATTTGATCATTGCGGCGGCTGGTTACGTACCTGGCTACTTCTTGACCATTTATTTCATCGAAATCCTTGGCCGTCGCTGGATCCAGATTCAAGGCTTCTTGGTCACCGCGCTCATGTTTGCCATTATCGCTGGTGACTATCCGCATTTGGGTACCGCTGGGAAATTCGTGTGCTTCACGATTGCACAGGTAATCACCCTCTTTATAGTTCAATGGAATAAGACGGACTAACTGTACAACAGCTCTTCTTCAACTTCGGCCCCAACGCAACCACCTTCATCGTCCCCGGCGAAATCTTCCCATCCCGTGTCCGCGGGTTCGCCCACGGCGTCTCAGCCGCCACAGGCAAAGTCGGCGCCATCCTCTCCGGTGTGCTCTTCAACTACCTCAGCTCATCGGCCATCGGTGTCGCGAACACGCTCTGGATCTTTTTCGCTTGTGAATTGTTAGGGGCTATCGTGACCTTCTTCTTGGTGCCGGAGACCAGGGGGATTGATGCAGATGTGTTGGATTATGAGGAGTGTCAGCAGAAGGTTTCAGGTATGAAACGTGTTGGGAACGGGGCGAAGTGGTGGATGGGTGCTACTCAGGGTAATCATGTGCAGTGAAGATTGTTTCCACTACTCGAGGAGAGTGGGCTAGTCGAGATTTATGTAGATAACTGAAATACCTTTGTAGCAAAATCGATGCACTATTGTACTACCCTGAACGAGAAATTGACTGGTTCATGCATGCAGCAGAAAAGCTTTGTTGGGGTGCGGACATTAGAATTTCACATGTAGAATTTCATATTTGATACCTAATGGAGCAATGACAACCTTAATCACGCTCTACCATTGATTACTCCTCATAGCGAGATTCGACGCTACGCAAGGGAATCGCTCTGCGTCAAAGCCAGTGTAGATTGCCAGTCGATGTGTAGATCAATGATAACAAAGCGGCTGCTAAAGCGATATTCATGTCTGGAATGGCTTGCCGCACAGAGTATTGGCTGTAATCGCAATTGCTTTGGCTGATTAGAGACGGTATCGGCAGGAGTGGAATGAAATTTGATGAAGGGATGGGGAAAAGGCGATGCGAGTTTGGTATATGAAGATATTCCACTGCACGATATGATGTAGAGTGGAAAGGAAATGCGGACGAGCTTGCAAAGCTGCAGGGTTTGATGGATGATCGCGGTTGCTTTTGCTCGTTGAGTGGGTATGGAAAGCTATCGTTCTGTCATCTTGCCAAAGCTCAAGCAACTTGGACGAGCAAATGAATCCAATTTTCACATAAGGTTATATAATCTATTGGGAGACGTAAATTGATAAGTGGTGACGTGGCCGAGGTCCGTTGACTCCAGTTTATTTTCTCCGTGATTCACGCTTATCAATATCGCAGTGGTTATGGCGCTAGTTTCAGGTATTGCACACAAATCTACTAGTTCGAAAGAGCGAGGGTTCGAATCCCTCCGTCATCAATGCTATTTTGATATTTTTGCCCTTTGAGAATCGTCCAAGCATGAGAGTCAAAGATTTTCGAAAAGAGAAGAACTCAAATCTGTGTGTGTGGTGGCAGAAGTTCGGTAGCGCTAGCGCGCTAGTCCAATGCGACGAACCTTCTTTTGGGAGCTCAATTGCATCATGCATTTCGTTTCAGCTTCTTCTGCAGATCGAAGATCATTATATAGAATGCTTAAATTCCTGTATAGTATGAGGTCGTTTGATAGCTTGCCGAGGTACTTCTAGCCGTCAATTGAGCTGCTGGCAGCTGTTTCTTTTCCCGCGTCTTCGAGCTCAGTCCACCATGATTATACGGCCACTTAGCCATGGCAGCGCCCATGCGCGAGTAATGTTTCTCTGCTTTTATTCTTTGCTTTTTGGGGCATCGAGTGCAACAATGCCTCGCGTCACGGAATCCGGACTGCTCGACGGCAGGCAGACCTCACCGGAGCGCTCACCCAATCCCCTGGAGCGACTTCATGTCCAGGCCGGCTCATCGCAGCAATATTATTTGGCAGATGAAGAGCAAAGTACATATCAGGAAACCTCGATTGACGATGTTGACTACCCGGACGCCTACACTGCCCTCCTCAACGCCCTCGAAGTCATGGAGTCCCACTTCTTCGAGGTCTCCCACGGCACCTGGCCTCAAGCCATTGATTGGACAGCAGCAGTCATGGGCACCCAGGTCTCCGCAACCCTTGCAGCAATGAGCGAATACCTCGCTTTGAAACCTCTGCCCTCTACAGAAGAGGCACGCGACCATGAGAACCTCATAAATCGCTACTTCACCCAGATTACCTCCTTCTACTTTGGCGAAAACGCGTTCAGCCTTCGCACACAAGCTTATGATGACATGTTATGGGTAGTACTCGACTGGCTCGAGGCAATCCAATTCATTGATTTACATTCGACTCTACATTACGCCTCCTCGGATCACAGCAACGCCTCTGCATGGTACGCTCGACAGTTCATCCCACAATACGCTCACCGTGCGCGACTCTTCTACGACCTTGCATCCCGTGGGTGGGACGATAAGCTATGTGGCGGCGGCATGACCTGGAATCCTTACCTGGCACCATACAAGAACGCGATTACGAACGAGCTCTATATTTCGGCCGGTGTGGGGATGTATCTACATTTCCCAGGCGACAGCAACTCGTCGCCTTTCTTGACGAATGCGGAGTTGCCGCCTGCGAGAGCGCACGACGTTCGACACCTGGACAATGCCGTGAAGGCGTACAAGTGGTTGAAAGAGAGTGGGATGCGAAACGAGCAAGGTCTGTACGTTGACGGGTTCCACATCAAAGGCTGGCGCGGTGGAAAGGATGGGAGCAATGGGACAGAGAAATGCGATCTGCGTGACAGCAAGGTCTACACGTACAATCAAGGAGTACTCCTCTCCGGCCTGCGGGGGCTGTGGATCGCTACTAGCTTCCGGCCATATCTGCAAGACGGTCATGAGCTCCTGCAAAGCGTGATAGCTGCTACGGGCTGGGAAGATAGAGATACAGACCGCAAATGGCGTTGGGCTGGCCTAGGGAGAAATGGAGTTCTGGAAGAGCAGTGTGACTGGAGCGGCACATGCAGCCAAGATGCACAGACTTTCAAGGGGATCTTCTTTCACCACCTGACACTATTCTGTTCTCCGTTGCCAAAAGGACATGATGATCGTGCGTTGCACCAAAAGAGCTGCGATGGGTATGCGGATTGGATACGGCATAATGCATTTGCGGCGTACGTTACGAGGAATGAGAAGGGAGAGTTTGGACAGTGGTGGGGTAGACCATCATATCGACCGCACGATTCGACTGACGAAGAAAGATATATGCAACGACCTGAAAACGAAGGGACGGACTACAGGAACGATGGCGTACCATGGAACGATATCTGGCGATTGCCAGAGGACGACGTTATGTACAGGCCGGATTATGACGCAGGATATGACAAGATACATAGGAGTTGGCGCCATCTCTCGACTGCAGAAAAACCGCGGCGCCAAGATATCAATGACAGGGGAAGGGGCAGGACTGTCGAGACTCAGAGTGGAGGTCTTGCCGTGCTCAGGGCGCTGTGGAAGTTGGTGGAGTCGAGGCAGGAGGGGTGAATGATGCATGACTCGGATTGTATCCATATGTTGGCGTTGGAGACTATCTACGTCATGATATGTATGAAATCTATCCAAATACATGAAATCTTGATGATCGAGGTCTTGGCCGCATGCTGACTACACGTGAAATGTGATTTGGGGATCCTTCGCTTGGAACAACGGGGTTGAGGCCTGCCTTTGCCGTAGCCTGCCTCAATTGCAATCTTTCTGATATCGGCAGAAACCTAGCATGGCCTCTCTACTTGAGGTGCACAGCTGCATCAACTCGTTGGTTTCGTACTTGGATCATCCAAAAGCTTCCTAGGTACTCCTTAAAAAAGGGTCAAAATAAGTATCATTGCCTGAGAACGGGCTGTAATTCCCACATTCCGAGCGTGCTACTTGCCAATTATGTATTCACAATGCTCGACAAACCCACCAGTCTCGGCTATTTCGAAACCAATTGAACCCTACGAAGAGACGATCAAGAGCGTCGCATAGCCATCTACGGAGTCTAAAAAGTGTAGTAGAGCTGAGACTGGTACAAAATTGTGAAATTCAGCCTAACATTGCGGTTTGCCATTAGCTGGTTCGCACGAGTATTCAGCCTGTCTATTTGCGGGCCTTCGTTGTTGAGGTTATAATTATGCTTGAGGACGTAAAAGAGGTAAAGATTAAAATGGTGATGTAGAAGTGCTGGTATTGATCAACGAGAATTGATCTATGAGCTGATTAGGCGCTTTTTGTGGAATTGCTATTGCCGAGAGATATTGAGGCACCCGAGTCAAAAGATGTCGGCGATATGAGAGGAATCGAGACTTCTCTCTCTATTGAGGTTTTGGTAATGTCCTGGTGAGGCGACCGAGCGGCTAGCGGCACTGAGCGTTAGGAAGCAGGACCCGCAGTGGGTGTTTGAGAGGCTGTTCTGGTGCCCTGCGGCAGTGTGCAGAGCTGCTTGAACATGATTCTGAGATTCCGAAACGTTGGAGTGGACTTAAGGTATACTACCTTGGCTGCGAGGATAGATTGTATTAGATTTGGGCCTGATCTGATAGCTGAGTTGGATAGATGAGTTGTCGAATGGCATGAGAACGAGTGAAGTAATAGGTATTGGTCTTCGAATGGGGAAACAAGAAGGCACTTCCACAAGGGATCATCGAGCGGATCTCCTGGATACGAGGGTAAAGCAGAGCTCTCTGGTGAATGCCTAAGCTGAAGATGGATCCAGCAATGATGAAGCCGGCGAGCAGAGAGTTGGCCTAGTGATATGTAATGAGGACGTTGAGCAAGACAACATCGAAGGCGCAACAGATCGATTGAAAATGAGTCGAACGGTTGACTAAGTCACCAATATTAGTCAAGTGAATCCGAATGATAGCATTAGACCCTCTAGGCTAGAAATCCTTGAAGACATTTCGGAAGAAACGGATGGAGACCTCTACTTCTCATCAACCAGCGATACTCCATCTCATATGAATGTGGTTCTAGAAATGGAGTCCGATTTTCTTGGATATAGCAGGGGCTCGATCTCGACGAATCCTCCTTGGCCGCTTGGTGATCCGCCGAGTCGTCGAAGACCTCTCATGGCAGTTCAGCCAAGACCACGACCTGCAGATCCAACCAGGGGGGGTTTTCATGGAACCAGGATGGTCGAAGTGAGCAGTGCAAGACAATAAGTTTACTTGGGAGTGAAATCAAACCTCATGGGATCATGCCTCACCTTCAATACTTTTTACTCGAAACAGCACCAAAGCACGATCTGTGCAGCAATGGCGTGCGTGCTATGTGCTTTGAAGGATAAAGACCACCTCATCGAGCCAGAATCCATAAATCTGGGGAGATTTTGCGAAGCATCATTACTTCGCAGATATTCCTCTGATAATATTAGCGTCGTGCGCTTGAGCGTGGTCAGCTTGACACCGTCGAAACTATGTCATGAGTCTTCCAATCTTCCTCGTATCATCTCCCACAGATCCTATCTCAACTCAGAAAACAGAGCTCAATGGCATACTCTGACTATGTTTTGCACTTGGAAGTAAGGGGCAATAGCAATCACTTACAGGAAGTCAAACATTATCATGAAGTAAAGGTGGACTAATGCTCATAAATGGTTGTCATGATGTACATGAAGTACGCAGGGAATTGAGGAAGATCAGCATACAGAACAAAGGAACGGTTCTCTGGGTCACCGCCTCCAGAATGCCGTTGACATGCACCCCACGCCGGAGATGCTGGCTAATCCTATGTGGGGGTGGCTGCAGGCTTCTACACGTTAGATCGCATGGAAGGCTGCAAGGAAGCCTTGGAAATGGGGGATCGTTGCGCTCGGACCCACTGTAGTCTGTAGTATGCGCGAGTAATTTTCCTTTGTTCATCCAGTGGATGCTTTATACAAACAAAGGACGGACTTCCGTGGCCTTATCAAGCGCGTCTGTGGCTGCAGAATCGGCGTCCACATATCAGTGCACATGCATACTATGGCAGCATATGATGCAGTGATTCGTCCAGGTTTGCAGAGATTGATGGTTTGATCTCGATAGCACAGCCAGGATGATGTGTGATATATGCCAGCCTAGGATGTTGCCTGCCCAGGCTGTACCCTAAACCGTATGGGGAGGACCAAGACCCCACTACTACTGACACGTACAGCTGCAACGTACCAATCCACGCAACGAAATTAACAATAGAGAATTATCAGTACTGATAATATCACTCACCGCCCTCCCTTCTTCCCCTCCCCCTTCTTTCACTATGCTACCAGAAAAACCCTCAACCTCGTCCCACCCACCTAGACACCTTCCAGATGCCACCACCCAAGACTCCAGACTCCCCGCCTCCCATACCACCTCCACCGCCGAACTCGCCAGACTTAAGATAAGCTTGCACAAGAGCCTGCGCCAATTTCCTGACTTTCCCAGCCCGGGCATACTCTTCGAAGACATCCTCCCACTGTTCAGTGACCCAACGTTACACGAGGCATTGATCAAGGCACTGGAACTGCACGTGAAGACCAATTACTCCGAGGGACAGAGACCGGATGTTATCATTGGCTTGGAGGCAAGAGGGCTCTTGTTCGGACCGAGCTTAGCACTACGGCTGGGGGCTGGCTTTGTGCCTGTCAGGAAGCAAGGCAAGCTGCCAGGGCCTACCGAGACGGCGAGCTACAAGAAAGAGTATGGGGAGGACTTCTTCCAGATACAGGCGGATGCTATCAAGCCGGGGCAGAAAGTGCTAGTGGTGGATGATATCATTGCTACTGGTATGAATTATGTTCAGGAAATACTGAGACAGCATTGGCTGATTTCAAACACAGGTGGTTCTGCTGCCGCTGCTGGGTCTTTAGTCACGAAGCTTGGGGGTATACTGTTGGGCTACGTTTTCATCCTCGAGTTGTACTTCCTCAAAGGCCGCGAGAAGCTTGATGCCCCTGTCTACACGCTGCTCTCCAGCCAGGAAGACGGTCCCGCCAAGACTTGAAAGCCCCCAAAAGCCTTCACAGCTTCTCAAATACCTCTCTATATTACGATCGGAATTCGGCTTGTCAACATGCGAGAGATGCCTAAAGCAGGATACACAGGTGGATACACCGGGTGTGGACGGACAGTCTAGCCTCTGGGAACGATATCTGCCAAAATTCAGGTAATCAGTCTCTACCTGCTCGCTATAGACCTCGCCAAATATTTTCGGATCAGGACCGAAGCTCTTTGCGTGTAAGACGAAGATGATACAAGGCGACTGCGAGGAGTGAGAATGAATATCATGGGACCCTTACATGCACCGGCTTTGAAGGACAGAACCTTGATTACTCACGGGTCGAGGCGGCCTGATTGATGTCTCTACAGATGGGCACTATAGTCTTTGCAGCTTCCTCTCGACCAAGCAGTCTTAACGAGCCTTGCATGCATATCTCACTCAAAGACGCACAGAAAATGTTCAACAGCTGATAGATTTCGGGCATAATTGACTTCGGTTTTCGTGCCTCAATATGTGGTAATAGCTGATAGGTCGATTTTGATTCATCAGAAATAATATATAGCCCAGAATAATTCATATTAATCTATAGACCTTTCGGTCTTGTGCAACAACTTCATCTTCTGTGAAAGGCTGGCTGGTTTGGCTGGAACGTCAAGTTAGGGCACAAAGCTAGGGCTTCTTGGCCTGCCAAGCCCGATGATAATGCTCTCCATCTCCAGAACTATCTCGAAATTTTGCCCATGCGACCCATACTCAGAAGGACATTGACCTCTCAGCTTCGGCCTTCAACAATTTATTCGTTTGCACTGCAGCCAACCTATCCACACGCACAGCATTACTACCGAAACATTCACCTCGCTCTGGCTTCCCGCAAGATGGCGGACATCAAACCCATCCATACCAAAGAGGCTTGCCCCGGTATGCTCCCAACGACTCACCTCCCATCCCCACCCTCGCCTAGAACTCAATTGACCTCCCTCCCCACCCAGTCGCGGGACCCTACTCACAAGCCATCCGAACCCCCCACGCAATCTACGTCTCCGGCCAACTCCCCGCCCTCGCAGACGGCACCCTCCCCTCCGGCACCATCGCCTACAAAGCCTCCCTCTGCATCAAAAATATTCACGAGGTCTTGAAGGAGGCTGGTAGCGATTTGAGCAGGGTGGTGAAGATGACGATGTTCTTGACGGATATGGGGGATTTTGCGGAGGTTAATAGGGAGTATGAATTGCATTTTCGGGATACGAAGCCGGCGAGGAGTTGTGTGGCTGTTAGGGAGTTGCCGAAGGGGGTGGCGATTGAGATGGAGTGCGTGGCGCTGCCTTGTGAAGAGGGATGGATGGGATTCTATTGATGAGCATGGTTTGTGCAGTCGCAGCCGTGGATGAATTCAAAATTGTCCTGTTGTTGTCCGTTCCATGCATGATCCAACTAGATTGCCCGCGTCTTGAAGTTTCGGTATGTCAATATGCGTGAGTTGATTGTCTCAAATTTAAAGCCCCTAACCCCTGTCAGATGTGAAACCATTGACATTTTATACACTCTTTCCGCCATATTGATCGCTTATTTACTCACCAAAACCTCGCCTTTGCTGCTCAAGAACACCCGAGAAATGCTATCCTGGAGCGAAAGCTCTGAATATTTGCCTTTATTGGTGCCCCTGGCCCTCTACGTAGGCGAGAAAGTCCGAAATATACGAGTAAAGGTTTGAAAAATAGGTCGTCTGCTTCTCCAACCTCATCGAAATCTGAATTTTTCATGCTTATCCAGACGCAGGAATGACCCAATCTCATAGTATTGAGCCCATCAAAGCGACCATTACGAGCTCTCCAATTCCAGTGGATTGAATCTGTCAGCTCCATCTTACCAAACAAATGCCACTGATCCGCCTTCAATTAGCCTTCAATCTTGTGCAATAACCCCGTCTCAAAGTAACAAGCCCATCGAAGACCGCTATCAGCTTATCAAGCGCCAGAAATTTCGAATAATCCGCTCCATCTCCCCAGCAGACGCCACTGATTAATCTTCCGTAAGCCGTTACCATGGCCTCTGAGGCGCTTGCTGTAGGGTAGTATTGCTCATCCTCAGGTAAGAGCCCCAAGTCTTATCCTAACCCCCGAGGTTAAACCAAATACGTTCATCATGTCGTTGGATTATGAAGACTATTAGCGTCAAAGAACACAAGGAACGGAGTGGGAATGGGCATGGCTTGACTTCAAGAAGGTCAAAAATACCCCTCCTGGTCAGTACGGTAAGAGTTGGCATAAACTCATCGAAGCCAGGCATTACTGGAACCAGGCTGTGCTTACCTTCTGCCAGACCGAAAACCCACTCGGAGACCCAATGGACTCTCAGCACGGCACCTCTCAAATCATAGACTCTGACGACTGTGACCAAAATCCTGTTCGGCCTTTTCGGTAGCTTGAGCGTTTCCCAACAGCCTCTACAATGTGCATCTACTTCGAACGCCACCCCTAAACCTCTCTTCACTCATCACCGTATCCCTGAAACTCATATGCACACTTTGGTTACATTCACTACATCTCCGCTCATCATCGCGAGTCAATACTGTTACTGATCTTTCGAGGACCCGCGCGTTAATGGACGCAGGGGTCGAAACTGTTCAAAGCGATGAAGAGGAGGAGGAGAGTGGCTATCTCAACGACATGAAGCGGTCCTGTGCAGAGAATCTCCAAGCCCAGAAACCTCGGCAGGAATACTGTCGGTGGTAGAAGCTTTGTGAATGGTTCACTAACCCTACCCGTGCTCGCGCTGGTGAACTCCTTCCCGATGATAAGATAAACAATCATGTGATACATTCTCCTGCCTACCTACAAGTCGATCATCAAAGAGACGCAGTGTCTGACGGAGAGTCCTAAATTGGCCATGGCCACGCCGATATCCGCACAGAGACACATGAGCTGAGAAGAGATGGGGCGGTAAGCGATCGGGCGGAGCATTAGGTGGCGGTGAAACATACAATTTATATCGAGGGTCGAGGAACTAAGAGCCGAAGCATATATAGCTTCCAGGTATGGACAAGGTAACACTATCCCAGAATTCCGTCTTAAATAAAATACAAAAAAAAGCAGCGCAGCACAATTCATTCAATTCGATAAAGTAATCATCATTGGCGTATGTACCTAGCCTCACGAAGTCGTCCCTACCTCTCCCCGTTAAATTTTCCTTATCACATGCGCATTTAGCGATAGCAGCCATGAATGAATACCCTCAGCTTTCAATATCTCCCCAGCAATGGTACTCTCGTCGTAAATCCCGCCACGTTTCTGTCCATGTCCTCACATCACTGCAGTATACTTCAGACAGTCTTGCCCGTGCCCAGATAGCTGTCCATTTTCATGGACGATGGTGATGGCTTTTGGCGGGGGCCATACGTGACATAAGCGGGGCGTAAGGACTGATGGTAGGTGCATGGTTTGTGGTGTTGTTGACGCTGCTGGCTATGCGACTTTTTTGGCGGCTGAGACGGGCGGTGGTAGTATCATTCGGTTTCTTGGCCATGGTGGGTTTATGGAAGGCAGTTGTGCTGTTCCGTGGCGTCGGTACCGCGACCTTAGATAGAGGACGGTGGTTTCTACTGGGATAGGACCTTAGCGCTTATCTGCCGCCCCAATGCTCGTCGTTATGCTTTATGGCTGAGAAGCATTGCACTTTCGTGATGTGTCCAAGCGAGAGCTTCGATGACCTAGAAGTTTCGTCGCTCCTAGCCCTATAGCCGGGCGAAAAGTTCCCAATCTATACGGATATTCACCCGAATAGGTCGTCAATCTTGTCCAACCTCGAAACTACGTTTGACAATGATACTGTCTATCATGGATTCTTCGAGCTCTAGCATAGTGCCATATTAATATAAAGGTAAGAACTGCAGGTCCTTGTGAGTCCGCCTCAGCTTGGATCAAATCGCTAGAGATTTAGAGCAGGAAGAGTATTGCAAAGATCCGCCTTGAAGACGTCAGCCTGAACCATTGGCGATGCCACGACACCACATTTTTTCTGAGCGTGACGCTCTTTACGGGCTTCAAGTATAGAAGGCTCTCGTGTATAGCCATCATTTATATGTACGCATAAGCCATCTCTCGTCACTACGCCCGGTGATCCTCACCCTTGTAATGATCGATTTACCCAAACGGTACGTCTTTTCAGAGTAGTAGCTCTCTATTAGTACCGTAGCTAAAGCTGAAGATATGGATTATGAGTGAAGATGGGGGTTTTGCTCCCAATGTCTTGCCCAAACGCGCTCCACGAGCTAATCATCATCCACGAAAGGGTTGCTGGCTCCAAAATGTTGAATAGGGACGCCATACCGAATTGCTTGACTAGAACAATGTCAGCCTAGGTGAACAGATAACTTTCCTTCGGCCTTTGAGGAGCGCAGATCATAGGGTGGTAGATGACGATCGAAGGATTCTTTAGTCCAAATCACGTGACACATGGACGTGACAACAAGGAGGTGAAATCTGGACAGTTGGTGTATGACAGGCTCCGAAGACGTTTGATGAAGGAATGAGTGGTTTTCGAATAGATGGTGGGACACGAGCGACGAAAGAATAATCATAGTGGGGTACAGGCTATGCCGCGAAGCCTGTATTTCATTGGCCAGAATCCTGGCACTAACCAGCTTTGAAGATCAAAACCAGCGGATCCCCCGTGTTTTTCTCTTTTTCATCTTATTTTCTCACTTCCCTTCCCATACTATCTTGGACTGACCTTGGTCTAGCCACAACCAACCATCGTCATCGGTCTTGATGCATTGACTTTCACAACGGTCAACCACTCACTTGAGCAACTTCCTTTCTTGATTCATATCATTTGCTGGTATCATTAGTCTTGGCTTGACTGCCACCTTACTACCGCTTCGTCTTAGACGATGCCGTCAACCACCCACAACAGCCATCACAATGTGACAAGATATCACGTAGCTACCGACCAATCAACAAATTCCAGGAACGTCAAGCATGCAAAGAAATCTTTTCGCCATCATCCATTGACACCGTTGTCGTCGGAAGACTGGGTGCTCTTTGAACGAAAAGTTGCGACGAGTGAGGTACCGAGCGCTAAACATGTCTTACATGACAGAATGATACCATCCAAAGACTTGACATTTGGAGTCTCGTTGCCGGCCGATCACGTGATCAAGTCTAAGGCAGCAACTCCTTCAACTCCCTTGACAAGAGAGAAAACGGGCAACTTCAAGTGCTTAACGCACATGTCAGCCCGCAATTGCAGAGCCGAGTGCCTGAGCGCCAAGCCTCCGGCAGTCATGAAGAGACCGCCGCCCGCTCCAAGGCCGCCGCGGCTCCCATCGCCAGATCTCTCTGATTTTGAGGGAGAAGAAGCGTTTCCTAACCTTGACTCTTTCGGTAATGAAGAGAGTAAGAAGAGTGTTCTAGCTTGGGGAAGCATTGATGATGACCTGGGTGAGTTATATCACTACCCTCGATAGGGTGTTTTCATATACAGAAAGCTAATGCAGATATTCAGAGAAGAAGCTTGAAAAAGCAAGGGCTCATCAGACGCAAACCCGCACAAACTTGAAAGCGGAATGTCTGTGAGAGTATTGCTGGGATGATTGATGAAATGGTCTGGTAAATTGAGCAATATTTTAAGCAAGTGAGGTTTTTGGTGTGTGGCAGCGATGTATACCAATATCTCATATTTAGCGTTGTTAGAACAGTAGTTGGCATTGACCCACCATTGGCGTTGCTCAGGACTTTTGTAGGGCTGCGGGGCTCTCCAGACTTGGACTTCCACACGCGGGTCAGGAGAAGCAGGCGAGGTGCCAAAACAAGTGGCAGACTTGAGTGTCAATACTGTCGGCTTAAGCACGGTATCGGGTTCGCACCCCATGAACGACCACGTTTCTACTGTCTTTTACCTATATTCCGTGACTGTCAGAGCTCTTGTCGTTGCAAAACCTTCTCGAATTTCGACACCTAGAAATGCTGTGACCTGCCTGGGGGCGGGGACCCTGGGGATGGACTGTCGCAATCTCGGCCAAGCGCAAGATGGCATGACTCACAGCGTATGAAAGGCCACTTATCAGGCTTTCAAAGGTCTGTTTTCCGTCGATGTCTGTCAGTTTCGAGCGGATTCTGATGGAGTGAGGTCGGTCGAGATAGAGATTGATCCCGCTCGGTGTGTAGAGTAACTTGACTTGGATTAGCGCACCCACAACCAAATTCCGCGATTAAGGAAGCATCGACCACAAAGACCATTTACACCACTAAAACATCACATCATCGCCCAAGATGTCTAAGCGAGGGTGAGAAAGGTCAATGCTACATGACATCGGAGAACACTGCTGACATAGAGTTCTGAAGACGCGGTGGCGCGAGTGGTAACAAGCTAAAGATGACTCTCGGTCTCCCAGTGTACGACCCCCCTCCTTCCTCTCTATAGCCGCACCCCCTCATTGGCAAAGCTTACGCTCATGGACTCGAAACTATCGCTGATCAGACATCTACAGCGGCGCTGTCATGAATTGCTGCGACAACTCCGGCGCACGAAACCTCTACATTATCTCCGTGAAAGGCATCGGTGCCCGCCTCAATCGTCTCCCAGCTGCAGGTGTTGGTGATATGGTGATGGCTACAGTCAAAAAGGGAAAGCCCGAGCTGCGGAAGAAGGTCATGCCAGCCGTAGTGGTACGACAGAGCAAGCCGTGGAGGAGGGCGGACGGAGTATACCTGTACTTCGAGGACAACGCTGGTGTGGTGAGTGCAATCTCGAATGAAAGAAAGGCAGAAAGTGGACAAAGAGGGGAGGGTGTGGTGTTGTGGATACACTCACTCGAGTGAGAGAAGAACATCTTCTCCAGAAACCTGTTTTGGTGGCTACAAGAAGGAAGGATGCGGCACTACGTTTTGGGCAACACGCAGCTAACCTACACATTTGTCAGATTGTCAATCCGAAAGGTGAAATGAAGGGGTCGGCTATCACAGGACCAGTAGGGAAAGAAGCGGCGGAGCTGTGGCCCGTACGTGCTCATCCTCCTGCCAATTTCTTGGCTCACACTGACTTCCTCCAGCGCATTGCAAGCAATTCGGGCGTCGTGATGTGAACCGGTGGACATGCATGGACAGTTGAGAATCAATCACGAGCAACGATGACTTGATATGCCGCCTCAGCTACATAGATACCTCTAGCCAATGAAGATAACGTCCAATCGACCTAATGTTCCTCGGCCTCGTACTCTGTAACGGTTGAGGTACACCTTGAGCGAAGGCTTTTGGCAAGACATATGAGCTTGAGCAAAATAGTAGAAGTCGTAGAAGGTGCACTGACACGACTGGCTTGGCGTAAACGGATCTGATCGCTGCCAAGGCCCATATCTCCTCTGCCAGGTGCTGCCATTATCCAAGATGTATTGTACACTACTACAGCATCATTTCTCATGCATCAATCATTGCTTGTACTGTTACTTGTTCTTTTTACCCTCGCGAACTTGTTTACATCGTATCTGTATCTTTACCCTATCATCCACAACTGCTCCTTCCCTGCCCAACCAGCGCGAAGCACTCCAGATGGAGATGTTGACCCCCAGATCCCACCCTTCCGCCTCCTCGTCCTCGGTGATCCCCAGATAGAAGGAGACTCTCCCCCCTTCGACCCCGAGCATGGCTTCTTCCCAAGCCTTCAGGCCCTCTGGCCTGCGATAAGCTCTGCAAGTACGACAGGCGAGCGATTCGAGGTAACAGGGACTCATCTACGCGATATCTTTACCTCGGACGTGCCGCGCATTCTACAATTCTACCACAAGAGGCTGGATCTGCTTGGCAATGATTTCTATCTTGCGCATATCTACCGGACATTGCATTGGACGTTATTCCCTACCCACGTCGCGGTCTTGGGAGATTTGATAGGGAGCCAATGGGTCAATGACGAAGAATTTGAGCGAAGAGGAGCGCGCTTCTGGAAAAGAGTGTTTCAGAAGGGTACGAAGGTCGAGGATGAGATCAGCAATGGGATCGGGATCGAGGCGCTGAGCCAGGACGAGGAGCTTTCAAAGAAATGGTCAAGAAGAGTCATCAACGTTGCTGGTAATCATGACGTGGGATATGCAGGGGACATAACTGCTGAGAAGATGCAAAGGTTCGAGAGAGTGTTTGGCAAGGCAAATTGGGAGACCCGGTTCAACCTTCCTATCGCCGCTATTGACGGCAAGGAGGTGCCAGAGCTTAGGCTCATCGTCCTCAATTCCCTCAATCTTGACGTGCCAGTGCTTGACACAGACGTCCAGACCGAGACGTATAAGTTTGTCAACGACATCATCTCCGCTTCCCGCCAAGTCGAAGACCGTACCTCTGGCACAATACTGCTCACCCATCTACCCCTACACAAAGAACCAGGCGTCTGCGTCGACGCTCCGCTTTTCGAATATCATGACGAGAAACATGGAGGAGGTGTTAAGGAGCAAAATCATCTAAGCTACGACGCAAGCAAGGGTATACTGGAAGGTATCTTTGGTATGAACGGCGACAGGACCAGCCTGGGAGGAGGCTATGGTCGGAAGGGCCTAATACTCACTGGTCACGACCATGAAGGGTGCGATGTTTTCCACCAGCTTCGTCGTAGTGGCGATGTCGATTACAAATGGATCGCAGAGAATATGACGGAGTATACCTCGGCAGTTCACACTGCTGAGGTCATGCCAAAGATACGCGAAATCACTGTACGAAGTATGATGGGAGATTTCGGTGGTAATGCGGGCTTGCTGAGCGCCTGGTTCGACCCTGATGGACTAGAATGGAAATTCGACTACTCCACGTGCGCGGTGGGAAAGCAGCATATTTGGTGGGCTATACACATCTTGGATATTGTGACTATCGTCCTTCTGAACTACGTTGGATGGAGCATCTTCCGCGGAACTAAAGATGGGGTTGGCCAGGATACTACCAAAGAGAAGAAGACACAGTAAAATTGAACGATAGCTGCTTGACTTGCGGCGCCACTCTCGAACATGTCTCATACAGCCCATGAGATGCCATTGAATGCCATCTTTTCTTTAATTGAGACGTCTTATCGCCCCGACAAACAGACTGAAAGTGACGATCTTCCCCGAAGGTCGATGCACGAAGTTGATCAGATATGTATTTGTGTATCCCCTCTTCGTCATCGCCAGCATCTCCATCGCGAATCCTTGAATGCTAATCCACTCAACGTTTATTCCAACGGGCGCAGAGACCTCCAACATTATTTCACCAAACCATATCTGAATTCTTTCGGAGAGCGGCTCAGTGGTGAGGGCGGCGTACCCTGCGAGATCTTCGTAGAAGGACTGCAGAGTGGCAGCAGCTGTGGAGAATGGAAGGAGATAGGTGAAGTCGTGGTAGTCGACTGGCCAATCGGCGCCCATGTACCAGAACCAACTCTCACGGGGCTTGAGCGTTGCAAGTCCGGCGTCATCGAGTTTGTGTCCTCGTCGCGAGTGGCGTGCAAGGTGATAGCGCTGAGGAGGGTCATTGATCGTTGTTGCAAGACAGAGGCAAGCGATGATAAGTTGGACTTTGCATAGAAGGTGCGTTGGCCCTAGGACCGGCCGCATTGTATGCTGGTAGGGAGAACTCCTCCAACGCCATCGCAGCCACTGTCCGAGCTCTCAGTATCCGAGATCCTGACGTGTTATAGAAAATCCCGCTTGGATGATGCTCTCAAGATCGCATGTAGGCTATCGCCTGAACTCATGCGCTGTGTAGTCTGCCTCTCTACGAGGTGCTTGACAGGCGACTCCGGTTCTGTGAGATAGCCCTATTCTTGAAGATACCATGGGGGCTTGCGTCATTTCACTTGCTACATAGCCTTTCTTTATAGTCTGGGCAATTCTCGCGTAGCTTCCAAGATCCTTCTCCAAATAGAGACCAATCTAAAGCTCGATCCAATGTATGTGCTCTACCACTCGGGCTCGGAGCAGACCACCATACACTCATCTCGGTCCCAATCTCTCAAAATGCACATTCAACAGACTTTGTGACGTAAGATGTAGAGCCCGTGGGGCTCGTTCCTGCTGCAGCCCAGAAAGCTCAATATGGGCGATGTGCCTTCCCTGTCGGTAAGGACCGAAGTAATGGCAACAATTGTAAATTCACATCTTCTGATGAAACCAATCCTGTATTCTCTCTGTTCAACCTATATAGACATCTTCTACCCTTCTTCAAGGATTATCTCTCTTCACGTAACATGTCGTCCCATCCCAAAGACACCACAAATCCCAAATTCGGGCATTTGCCCCTCTCCACCTCTGGGCCAGAGGAGTGCGCTTTGACTGTAGCCAAACTCTGCTCTTTATCGATTCGCATCACTGAATGCATTCTAGGGTACTGCTCTACTCCGCTCGCCCTACCACAACAAAGGATCCGCTTTCCCTTCGAATGAACGTAAAGACTTCAAGCTCTACGGTCTACTGCCATCCAACGTGCAGACACTGCAAGAGCAGGTCGATAGGGCGTATGAGCAGTATTCAAGTCGTCCAAATACGTTGGCGAAGAACACGTTCATGACTAGTATGAAGGACCAAAATGAGGTCCTTTATTACAAGGTATGGCTTTGAAAGTCATTGATCCGTCAAAGTCATTCAATTTCAATTTCAATCGTTGTCCTTGTTTTGTTCGTCTATAAAAGCGGCTTCTAACGCTATCTTTTCCGTTGGCAGTTGATCCAAGACCATCTGAAAGAGATGTTCAGTATTATCTACACGCCAACGGAAGGCGATGCCATTCAGAACTTCTCACGACTCTTTCGAAAACCTGAAGGGTGCTTCCTGAACATCTATGACAAAGATCGCGTAGAAGACAATCTCGCTCAATGGGGTAGTGCTGAGGATATCGACTACATCGTGGTGACGGATGGCGAGGAAATTCTCGGCATTGGCGACCAAGGCGTGGGAGGTATTCTCATCTCTGTAGCCAAGCTAGTCCTCACGACCCTCTGCGCTGGTATCCATCCGGCTCGGACGCTTCCGGTGGTGCTTGATTGCGGTACCGATAACGAACAATTGCTGAATGATGAGCTCTACCTTGGTGTTCGGAGGCCGCGTGTCCGTGGAAAGGAGTACGATGAATTTGTCGATATATTTGTACAGTCGGTAAAGAAGTTGTATCCGCGAGCATACTTGCATTTGTAGGTCTCCATACATGAATTCCTGGGAGCATACCCTCACAATTTTCCAGCGAAGACTTTGGGCTATCGAATGCTAGACGAATCCTGGATAAATACAGGCCTGAGATAGCATGCTTTAACGATGATGTCCAAGGAACTGGCTGTATTACATTAGCTGCTATCATGAGTGGCTTGCATGTAAGTAATTTAAAGCTCACAGACATGAGACTGGTCATCTTCGGCTCAGGTACAGCTGGCATCGGTATCGCAGATCAGGTTCGGGATGCGATTACCGCTGAGAGTGGGAAGTCAAAGGAGGATGCTGCAAAGCAGATCTGGTGTGTCGACAAGCCAGGTCTTCTGGTCAAATCGATTGGTGACGATCTTACGATTGGCCAGGGACCATTTGCTCGTGATGACAAGGATTGGCAAGGTAAAGATCATGCCGATCTTCTCTCAGTCATTAAGGAGGTAAAGCCGCACGTGCTCATTGGGACATCGACAAAGCCGAAGGCTTTCAACGAAGATGTGGTAAAAGAGATGTCGAAGCACGTTGACAGACCAATCATCTTCCCATTGAGCAACCCAACTAGGCTGCACGAGGCTGACCCCAAGGACATCAACGAGTGGTCGGAAGGCAAGGCATTGATTGCAACGGGCAGTCCGTTCCCGCCTGTCGAATACAATGGGAAGGAGTACGAAGTGGCCGAATGCAACAACTCGACTGCCTTCCCAGGTATTGGTCTAGGTGCCGTGCTATCTCGGTCAAAGCTGCTCTCGGACAAGATGTTAGTAGCCGCTGTGAAAGCTATCGCTGCTCGATCGCCTGCTCTGAAAGACCCAGACAAAGGCTTGGTGCCAGACGTAATCAACGTCCGAGAGATCAGTGTTCATGTTGCGAAAGCCGTGATACAACAAGCGATTGAGGAAGGCTTGGCCACTGAGAAAGACATACCAGAGAAGGACGGGGATTTGGGAGAGTGGATCCGAGAACAGATGTGGGAGCCGAGATATCGGCCGCTGGTACGCGTCGACATGAAAAACGCGAGCAAGCATGGACGAGGCGAGCTTGGCACTGGTGGTGTCGCAAAACAAGCCAAGTAAAAAGTACCACTTGTCTTGAGACCGGTTGTATTCTCAGATCCGTGTTTATCATTACTCCCTAGTCATCGAGCTTTGGTGCCAATCCAACAAGTCTAAATCCAACACCGTCATCACCCATCACTTCTTTAGCCATAATTGTCCTGACTCCTAGATTCAGAGCCTTCTCGCTCAATGCATCCTCATCCACTCCCAACACACCCCTGTCAACGGGGCCCTTCATCCCCCCATTTAATTCCCACCAATGCCCATCCTCGCCTTTCACAAAGGTAATGAAGTGAAAACCATTCTTTCCATCTCCAGGCGGAGGTACTGTATGGCCTTCATGTGCGGCAGAAGCATGAGCATCCTCAATAGCTTTAGAGTCATACAGCACCTTTGCCCTCTCCGTCATTTTCAACGGCACAGCTTCGTTTAGTATCTTCTCGAGATCCGACCCGCTTTGAATAAAAGCCTTAGCACCCCCGTTACTCACAGCATGCAAACACCTCATTAGTCCACGCGGATGGCTAATCGTCTGCTTGTACCAGATCACGGGCTACGCCTTTCCACTACCCTCGTATTCCTTCATGGCATCATTCTCAGCTTTGGCGTGAAAGTAGACGACTGCTGGGCAGATGAAGATGAGTGCGTAAGCTGGGCGTGGGGCAAAACCTAGCAGCTCTGGGGATTCGATGCTGTAGATGTCGTAGAAGCCGAGAGTGGGGCTGATGCCGAGGTGGTAGAGTAGGTGGGAGAAGATGATTGGGTTGTTCTTCAAATGGAAACATGAGAAATGAGACCATGGGTGTGCGGTATGCTGTATACATTCCTAGAGGAATAAAAGTCTTGCGCTTGGCTGGGAGGTTGGGTTGGCCTGGTGATGCTAACATCGCTGAATGTTACTGAATTGCGAAACTCTATTCGGGGAAGGAAGTTGTTCTGAATCAAAGGAATTGTGTCGGAAAAAGAGATAGGAGGTCGTACTTGGACGTATCGAATAACGACTACAATGATGCCCAAGTTGGATCGATTGGTGCTTGCCTAGGATGTTTACCGCAGCGTGGTCTCGTAAACCTGGATACAGAAAGACTTTCGTAACGCTGACAGGTGATTTGAGGCACAGCACGAAGCTTAGACAAGTCAAAGTGCTGCAGATTTGGAGTCGTTCTTGACCTCGCGACGTCGGTGATCAGGCAGAAGATGCTGACTCAGACCTCTATGTATTCCTAGCATTTATCCGTATATGCTACTCCAATGGTACAGTATAACGCATGCAATATCGCATATCAAGTTGAAGTTAGGCAAGAGTAAAGTTGAAAATCACGGAGTGCTGTCATTCAGTCATTCGAAGCGTACACTCTCGCAACTATTTTTGAAATCATCTTCGACGGCGACGCACCCCACCCCGACTGTCTCAAAGCCCCTCGTCGCCGGCATGCTGATCCTACCAGCGCAGCCCTCGCCATAGGAATAGCTAGCCTACTCGTTCCAGCGCCATCCGATGCAGAATTGTCACAAGTGATCGATACGAGAGAGACTTTGTGTTACTGCGGAAAGAGATCAACGCACACCAGATATTGGATGAGGCGATAAGGAAAAAGTTGACAGGGCGGCCCACTTGGAAAGAGAGAATATTGAATCAAGGGCCATGAGATGAAGTCAATGACCGAGTGTGGCATGCTGGCGCTCGGAGCTTGCCCATGCCCGTCGAGATTAGTGAGTCTGGCTCCCTTCTTTGAGCATCTCAGCAGGGGTAGTACTCATGACACTTTCAATGGTTCGAAAGGTAAGGAGGGCTATTATCAGATCGATACTGCCGAGTTCGAGAAAGGTGTTCTGTACGAAGATGGGCGGATAAATCTCTATAAAAAGTAAGTTCATGGTATCTGCCAACATTCCTGTCCTCATGGATGCTCTAGAGAATTTCGCTTTCGTTAAACACTTTCTTCTGGGCAACAATATGATTGGTCCAGTCGGTGCCTGATCCATCGCAGAGTTCGTGTCAAAGTATCCCAATAGGATCGAAACTTGGTATCTTGCCGGCAACTGCATCGACACGGCGGGCCTTTCCTGTCTCATTCCCGCTTGAAGGTCTTCGAATTCTATCACTGACATCTGGCTGAAACGAAATCCTCTGAGGCCAGAAGCCGCTCCAGCGCTGGCTTCGCTGATCACTAGTTGCCCAAAGCTCCGTACCTTGGATCTGGATCAGGTGAGCTTCCCCATTCCTGGATCTCGACCTCTTGTCGATGTTGATCTTGGCGTTTTGGCGTTCAATGAGCCATGCTGACGAGCCACCATCAAGACCGAGCTTGGCGACTCCAGTATTGCTCAAGTCTCCTCGCTGCTTGCAGCTCACGACGGTTCTCCGCTTCCACTCAGGAACATTTACCTCAACGCTGTCGGTGCTGCTAAACCGGCCTGTGGGGCGATCGCCACATGTTATCCGCATCAAATCGCACCATCGAGTCATTGTATCTCAGCAACAACCCTTTCGGGAATAGTGGTGCACCTGGTCTGGGTCCGGGCTTGTGCGATAACACCTCTTTACTTCACTTGACCCTAGCCTCCTGCGGCATCAACGACGAAGGAGCTAAGTGCGTACTCGCTTCCCTCAACAGACATCTCCGGCTCATGACCTTGGTCATTGGGCAGAGTTGTGCAACGGAAGGACTTGGCATACAATAAAACTACTTCCAAGATGGTGTCTTGGGCGACCTCATTTCATTCGTTGCGCATGGCCCAAAATCTCTTCGAATGCTGGATCTGGGTATAACAGCCATAAGTCTCCCGGTTCTCTGGTCTGTCGCGGATCAAGTAGCAGATTCGGACTCGCTAGTGGTGTTTGATGCAAAAAGCGTTCACGGCCAGGTTCATCAAACAGCCAAACCGTTAGTGACTGGAAGAATGATGGACAATATAGCGAAATACTACCACATGGACGCTGCTCATTTCGAAGCCGAGGAGAAAAGACGGTTGATCAGCGGGACAGATCGTTGACAGCGCGCAGCGGAACCGTGATACAGGAGTTGCTAAACGTGGGCAACTGGTACTGAAGAATTGTGGGACGACGGGTTCGAGAAATTGGAAAAGGTGATGCATGAAGATGACAACGCAGACAGCGGCATAGCTCTGAACGACGAGAATCGCAGCTCGCACAGTCTACTTTGACAGTCCAACTTCAAGCTTAGGCGGATATGGTGATGAATATAGCGATATAGCGAAACGACCACCCAGACGACGGCCTGCAAAAACGAGGGGTCTAAGGGTAGATGACGCTCTAGTGCATTAGTGGACACCTGCGTGGTTTGTGAGACCGTTTGGAGTCATGCCATTGTTTTGAATCTCTTTCGAGGGAATGGCATGAACTATGATAGTCTTGTTTGATCTTGCAACTCGTATGGACTTTTCTATAAAGAAGTAGCCAAAGAATCGACCTACCTTGCAATCATACGCATGACGCGCAGACAGTAAGACACTACCACATCATTGAAGATGCTAGTAGTCTCGTAGGTTCCATATAAGGAAGAGAGACCGGTTCTTGCTTGTTGCTAGATATGTGCAAAGATGAAATCTGATGCAGGAAGCAAACAATGTCCTCTGAAATCGTACTAGAGCATCCAGTCTGACGCTTTGTAAGATCCACTGATCTTGCTTGTGCTAGAAACATCCATTTTGCGAACTTATGAAGCATTGCGCGTTCATTGGCAGTGAGGACAGCGAAGACAGTGAGAAGTTGTACTTAGTACCAAAGCAAGGATTGTGAATTGCGCTAACAATGTCTTGGCATTGCGGACTGGTTTTGACCTTTAGAGTTCTACTTCACCCCAAACTCTTTTGCTTCTTGTCACATCCAACAATTTATTGCATATATCAGGAGGGTGCAAGTCATGGGTAAAGCGAAGCGCAAGCACCCCGATATTGAGGAGATCTTGGCTAGGCCATGGTGTTATTACTGTGAGCGAGACTTTGATGATCTCAAGATTCTCATCAACCACCAGAAAGCCAAGCACTTCAAGTGCGAGCGATGTGGGCGAAGATTGAATACAGCAGGCGGTAGGTCTCCCCTTATCAACCCATTGATCTCAATGCTAACGCTTTGTCCAGGTCTGTCTGTCCATATGACCCAAGTCCATAAGGAGACCCTCACAATCATCGAAAACGCGCTCCCTAATCGCTCCGGTCTGGATGTCGAAATCTTCGGTATGGAAGGTATACCAGATGAGGTCGTTCAAAGCCACAACCAGCGCGTTCTTCAACAATTCGCCCAAGCTGAAGCTGAACGCCGAGCTGCTACGGGCAATGCAGGGCCGGGCGCAGCAGGCGCGGGTGCAGCGAAGAAGCCAAAGTTCGAATCGCCATCTGATTTGAAAAAGCGCTTGGCAGAACACAAGGCGAAGAAGGCTGCGGAGGAGGCGGCGGGGATCAGCAGCGGAGGCAATACGCCCGGTGGCATGGGCGATGGCCAGAGCCCGGGCATGGGGCAGAGCCCAAGCACATTCGTAAGCCAATCAAGCGCCACTCATCTTGCGCTCTATGCTAATTCTATGAGACAGGCTGGCTCTCCGATTTATCCGCCACAGCAACAGCAGTTTGGCGGGCCTCCCAACAATTCCACCTACTCCTCATACCCCCAACCCTACGGGCAGCAGCCACCTCAATTTCAATCGCAACAGTTGCCATTCTCTCCACAGCAACAGGCCTTCACTCCTCCTGGGCCACCTCAGTTCCAGAACAACCAAGGTTTTGGACCACCTCAGCAATTCCAACAGCCAGGTGGTCCATTTCAGAACGGCCCACCTCAATTCCAGAATGGGCCCTCTCAATTTCAGCAAGGGCCTCCACCGTTCCACAACGGACCGCCCCAATTCCAAAATGGGCCTCCTCAATTTCAAGGTGGACCTCCCCAATTTCCGAATGGCCCTCCTCAATTTCAGAATGGCCCGCCTCCATTTCAAAACGGCCCTCCGCAGTTCCAGAACGGACCTCTTCCGTTCGGTGCTGGCTCTCCACCACCGTTTCAGCAACAACTCCAACCTCCGCGCAACCAAACTCCCCCTCAACACAATGGCATGCCGCAGCGTCCTGGCAGCCTTCCGCCAGCGCCTGGCCTACCGCAGAGACCTTCCTTCGGTGCGCCGCCAGTCAACGCGTTTCAAATGCAGCAGATGCATCAAGGGCAGATGTCTGGTCCGCCCAACCCGTCAGATCACTCCTACAATGCCCAGCAGCAGGCTCAGAATGGAGGCCCCCAAAACGGGCAACAAGGCAAAGTCCCAGTACCTAACCCCCTTCTTGAGCCACCGACCATTCTATCGGCCAATGCGTCTTCACTTGATGATCTAGTCTCAGGAGCTGCGAAGGATGCAGACAAAGCTGTAGAGGTTAAGACCGAGGCGCCTAAGACGGAAGAGCCTAAGCAGGAAGAGAAGAAGGCTAAGAAAGAGAAGGACAAGAATATGAAGCTGGTCTACTCGGACAACGATGTTAGTCCGGAAGAGAAGATGGCACAGATGCCAAGGTACGCATTCGCTCCTTAGTGGATAGTGAAGAGAGCTTGGAGATTATTTGGGAAGCACAACTACCGCAACAGAATCCCAACCCGAGCCAAACTCAAAGGACATCCGTATGTCTCTTCCCCCGTCGAAATTATCTGGCGACTACCATTTCAAGATGGAAAACCCCTGGCAGCAACGACGTGGAGGAACAGCTGAATCACTGGTCCACGAAATGATTTTTTCACCATTCGTTCACAGCCGCGGAAACTCCCTTTCGAGCATACATCACATATCGAATTCTTTTCCTAATTGGGTGGTATCCGTAGTGAGTGGGCTTACTTGTCTTCTGGGAGGTTGTGTCTGACTGAAGGTATCGACTGATAGCCCTGGAGCAGAGTCATCCCTATCATAATCATGGACGGAGATTGGAATAATGCGATATTTTAGATAGCAGCTTGTTATGGTGCCTGCGATGCTGCTGCATGTAAGTGCAACATGGTTAGTCTTTTCTTTACTCAATCGAATCCTTGACTGGTGCCTGCTCTATTCTGGATTCTTGAGAGGGATTTATGGATTCTGGTTTGATTTAATGCTGATACGTGGACCTGGGAGCATAACATCGACTGATCCGTCGCGTCTTTTCGTGCTCTTAACGTACCTTCATCATCTGTAGCTGTCCTCACCGCAGTGTCGGAGACTCTTCCTCCAAGCGTTGCTCTCTACCGGCCTTGTGGGCGTTTTACGTGTCGAGCGAAAAACGTAAATCTCACTCACAGTAAATTAAAACGTAGACTATATATCGCTGGCCAGGATAGAGCCTCCAAAAATCAAATGCCTGTAATAGCTATTTCCCTGATCAGTGAATGCAAACACTAGCGCCTTTTCGAGAAAGTCGCTCCGCTCTCAGCCTCAAACACCAAAGTAGGACAATAATCTCTTCACTTGTCATCGACAACTGAAAAAGCCGTCGTGGACATCAAGAATCCCGAAATTACTCCCTAAGCCACGCAATCCTAATTGCCCCACGAATACAACCATGGCGTCTATAGAGATGGACATCGACTCCTCACCACCCCGCAACAGCAGCTCCAAGCCCGCAACAACCGAGGCCCGCACCTCTACCGGCGCAGTAGCCGTGCGCTCGATTGAAGGCTGGATTATACTGGTCACGAATGTGCATGAAGAGGCTAGTGAAGAAGACCTGCAAGAGCTGTTTGGGGAGTATGGGGAGATCAAGAATCTGCATATGAATCTGGATAGGAGGACAGGTTACGTGAAGGTACGTCGATTCTCCTCTACTTACTATCTATCTAGCTCTTACCGGGCGAGAAAGAGCTATAGCGGGGCTTTTGATGGGAATGCTCGAGAGCAGGGCGCTAATATCTGGTGTTGAATAGGGTTACGTACTTGTCGAGTACCCTACGCAGAAGGAAGCTAAAGCCGCCATCGAAGGCGCAAACGAGACGAAGTTACTGGATCAGACCATTGGCGTTGACTTTGCCTTTGTGAGGCTGCCTCCAAAAGAGGGCAAGATGGGTGGTGGTCGAGGAGGAGGGAAAGGTGGAAGAGGTGGTAGGGCGAGAAGTAGGAGCCCAGATGCTGAGGCCAAAGAAGAGTAGGGGGGTCAGTATAGAATCAGGGCCACGGACAGAGATGAGCGCTGTTAGACGGACCTGGGAAACACGCTCACGGCATGCGTCGTTGAGAAAAGGGTCTAGGATTAGATGGCGCCGAGATACTCTGTATAAATGACAGCTTCTTCGGCAGAACTCAATGAAGACTATGAGGTATGTGTTGCGCTCTTAGAGAAGGATGTCGTGTATAATAATCAGGAACAGGACTGCAAAGACGCACAGTTTTGGATAGACGTTCCTCGAGACCAATCTTCTTTTTCAGGCCCAGGCTCGACATCTTCATCACCACTGTTCGTGCAAGGCTATAGGTCTCACGGCGCTCGTAGCTTTAACCCCAACCCTAACCCTCCTGACACATATACAACTTCTCATATTAGGTCGCCTCAAACACCTTTACCTGTTCCTCGCTCCACTTCCAAAATTGCTTTGCAACCCCCGACCCGCCCTCCTCCTCCTCATTCTTCTGCGCCACCACTAAATATTGCCTCAAGGCGTCCTATCACCTCCTCCATGGGACAATGTGCCTCCCATTCCTACTTTGGTTCACTTCCAGGCTGAATGCCGCGAACACTTCCGTATACGCGCCAAAGATTGGTGGCTTGAGCATCCAGGATGTCAACACGAGCAAGTACGACGGGACACTACGGGTTAGATGGCTTTTCAGCGTCCCAGGATTGGGGGAAACGCTGATGATATTTTCACCCTTCTCAACGCTCTGGCGTGCAAATTCGCTTGCATGGAACATGTTGCCTGCCTTTCTGATACCGTACTTCATGGCTCCACTCTTGTCAGTGTGATAATCGAGATTGGAGATATCGATACCATTGGGAGGGTTATAGTTCTTGATACTATCAGAGGAGACCCACACAATGCGGCCCGAATCTGTGGGCGCTATTCTGGCAGTGTGATAGAGGATTGACTGCAGGAGCTGCGTAAAAAGAAAGGGCCCAACGCAGTTAGTGCCGAGTTGGATCTCGTAGCCTTGTGCTGTTTTGCTACCTTCGCCTTTGGGACCAAGCATTACACCTGCATTGTTGAGGAGGTCATCGAGTCTTTCCTCTTTTGACAGGTGTTCTCGCGCTGATGCCTTGATGGTTGATAAGTCGCTAAGGTCCATGTGCAAATATATCAAACTACCCTTGGAGTCTGGTGCGTGAGATTTGATCCTCTCTATTGCAGCCAAGCATTTGGTTTCAGAGCGTGCAGCAATGTACACTTTGGCTTGTTTTGAGCCAAGAATGGAGGCGGCCTGTTCCTCAAGGCCAGAGGAGGCGCCTGTTACGATGAACACTCGTCCATTGAGAGTAGGCACATTGGCCTCGGTGAAAGCTGGGGAGGAGGGAAGACCTGCGAGAATTGTGTTGCCCATTTAAGGCTCGTTGTAGGAAGCAAGTGAGGTATAGGAGAGTTGAGGCTAGTGGTAACGGCTAAGTCGCAGGTTGGTATAGACAACAGAAAGCTGAAATCCACACTCAAATCAACGACTTGGACGTAGCGTCGAAGCACGGCGCATCTCCACCATGAACATTAACCTGATTTTTGTACACCGCAGCTGCCTAACCGATTGTTCAGACTGCGTTTGAGTGGCTATGAGGGCAATTGTAGCAATTTCTGTTTCAGGAAACGCGTGCGATGCGATTAAGCATGTAAGCAGACTTGAACGGCGATACCGCTTAGGGCTGTGCGTTAGCATTCCCATCACAACGCCATACTTCGCGGAAGCTTTCAGTAAGAATGGGTTGACCGTTATTGGCCGATATGGTGGGCTTGTCACCATAAAGTCGTGTCATTGCACGAGGGTGAAGGCTAATCGAAAATTTGTGAATCGAGCCGAGAACTTGTTGTCTCCAAGCACTGATGAGCAGGCAATTTCGATCTAATGTGCTTGTTATGGATGGATTGCGCAGGCATTGATATTATCGGTGCATGAAAAGCTATTACCGAATGAGTTGATGGGCTTGTCGCCCATTTATCATCTCAGTTCGGAGTGAGAATAAGCATAGAGGGAGGGTGCAATTCGCTACATGTCCTTGAGAGGGAACCATCGTTCGCGAGCATATGAGTGCATTTGCTCCATATCAACTCCCCAGGAATACCCCGTCATGGTTCTTACCGCCAATACTCCAATTAGGGCAGCACGCCATTTTTTGGATGCATGTGCCGCTCAAAACCTCATTTCTATTATTTGGGTATGTAATAACACATCAAGCACGCTTCTCACGTATGCCCTACAAGAGGACCAAGTTACTAATAGGCACCCCTTGTGCTTGCATACTGTACCTTCTCTTCACCCCAACCCCAACGGCCCTCTCAAAGATCGAGTACGTCTTCTCTCCACCGGCCACCATGACCATTGGAATCGGATTGTGCCTAGGCAGCCCGCTAGAAGTAGTTTGCGCAGCCTCCAGTAAAGGTCTTATCAAATAGTCAGAAGGCAATCCTGGTTCGTCCTCGTATGAGACGACCACAACGAGCTTCAGTGAAGACTTTGTGGGAGCAAAGGTGGGGATGTGTCGCAGTTTTTCATCAAAGTTGCAACCACCACGCTTGATTACGAGTATTTCATTTTCCTTGGATACGGAACTTGGGAGCTTCAGATCGCTCTCGCAGTTCTGGCCAGTAACGTAGATTGAACGAAAAAGTAGACTGCCTTGTGGTGCCCCATGAATGTCCGGGCCTAGCGCTTCATCGACCTCTGGCATGGGCGATACCCCGACACCCACAGGCGTAATAGCTGCGATGTACTCCCGCGGTGAATTCTGGGGCTTGGGAGGCGGAGGAGGTGGAGCGGGAACCGTGATGAGACCGGCCATTTGTTGCAGGAGGGAGCTGAAAGCCTGCTTCATATTCGAGGCTACTTCTGGATTCGCTGCGAGTGCAGACTCTATTTCGATTTCGGGCATCGGAGTCGTAGAGACTTCGGTAGTATTTATTGCATGGCTTGAAGGATCACCACTAGGAATCTGACATTGTTCTTCGCCTTCAAGTGGGGCAACGTCCACTACAAGATCAAGCATGGCCGAATCTTGGACTCGGGTGAAGTTCGGATCTAGAGGATTGACGACGTTTGATGCAGTATCCTTTGCGATGAAGATACTTTCGTCCTTACCCAGGAGTATGTTATTGATGGCTTGTACACGGTACTGATTCTGATCCGTGGATTCCCCGGTTGCGAAGGGTACATCTTGGATCATGCCCAAACGAACGCCGCCCATCGAGTTGACTAGTATACCATTTCCGACACGTTGCAGAAAGCCAGGACCAATGACTGTATTAGGTGTGGTTGGGAACGTGATGTCGAACGTATGTCTTGCCGTGATCTTGGTGCAGATAGCATCAAATGGTACCAAATCCGGTGGTAGAGTCCATGGAAAATATGTGTAATTAGATGGAGATCGAACATCCGAAATCGATATACTTGGATGATCGCTTGAGTACTCGACTAAGGGTGATTCCAGATTTTCTCGGGTAGGCATCAAATGCAGGCGCGCTAAATTGGCTGCATGGAAGATGTCTTGTCGCGCTGCCGTCGCGGATATACTGAAAGGTAGCATTGCTGGAGGCACTGGGCACTTTGGCTCGTTGAAGCTGACCAGCGATTGCTCTGAGCCTGGCAGCTTGTGTATATGAGTCTTCGGTTTACGGGTGGTTCCCCGCCACCTGCGTGGTATCATCAAAGGGTGACCCTCGGTGCTGAAAACAAAGGGGGCATCAAGGTGGTTTAATGGATGGCCAACATCGAAAAGCAAGAACAAGTATTTCGTGGTCTCTCCAAGAAAAAAGCTCTCCATTCGGTCGCTGCGTTCACCGCTTCGCACGTCCTGTAGTCCTGACCAGCCGCACTTTGTCCAACAACGTCGTTTTATGTCTCGAAGGACCATTTCACCAACATGCAAGTACCAGGGATCACGAGTAGCACGGTAGAGATGGTAAGTGGATTCGATAAACTCAGGTCTTCCACCCCACCAGCTCAAGCCGCCTTCAACGCTCCCTGTTGATGTAGACCACCTTTCAGGTAGAGCGGAATACCGAGTCCATAGAGCGGTGGCAATAAGGTGCGTTTCGGTAGCTTCTTCCAGATGGCCCATAGTGGCTAACAACCCCGGGTAAAAAGCACTCAAGCTGTCGAGCCAGAAAGCACGGGAGGCGCCCGTGTAGAGATCGGCTTGGACGTAGTGAGGATGGACGTAATTACTCCCACGCAAGAGATGACGCTTTATAGAGGCCTGCGAGTCTTGCCAAACACGGCCAAACGCTTCGGCAGTCTGGTGCTCGTCGGTCACCAGTGTACCGTGTATTGACGTCGGCGTGCCACTGGCAGAGATCGGAGCCTGTTCATCGGGTAACGGTGAGTTAGAGAGGAACACACTTGTCTTCGCTGCGTACTCATAGAAGCTATCGATGCCCGCACCGATACCTGTGTACCCATTGGCCCACAAGCCAGTTTCGGCGTCGATCCCAGATCCTACCAGGCCAATGGAGCTCTTTCTCTCCCAGACAGACCAGAACGCTCGCTTGGCTAGCTGTTCGAAGCGGGTGTCTCCTGTTAGTCGGCTCAGCGTTGTCAATTCGAGCACAAGGCTCCCAGCTCCTGCACTGCATGTCTCAGTGAGCTCTCCCAAGGGTTGCTGTGTGGGCAAACATTGTCCGGTCTCCGCATTCTGATTAAGGGGTGAGTTGACGTAGAAGGGGACGCCGTGCCGAAGGTTCACTCGAGGATAGGGCAAGCCTGTTGGGCTGTGAAACGCTGGTAAGAGACGCCGACCAAGATCGTACGCCAGACGTAGCAGCTGCCCATCATAAACGAACCCACTCGGCCACGGTATACCGTGTGCGCCCTCCACTTCGTTTCTGGATCCAGCCGAAGGTCGCTTTCCAGCATCGTATCCCCGAATCGGCAGCTCTCCGACTGCAAATAGATGAGCACTCAAGAGACCTCCAAGGCCTCGGATGACCGTCTCGAAGACCTGGACCTTGCTGTCTACATCGAAGCCTCTAGCTCTCTTCCCCTTTCCAGTATCACCACTGGATCCATCCCCATATTGTTCCACTAACGCCTCCACGCTCTTTTGGAAATAGGCCAATGCCTTGTTCGAACCCTTGGTGCTCGAAGAAGATGATGCGATGATGGCCAAGGTCGAAAGACTGTCGATCAAAGTCACAGAGTAATTGCCCAGCGGATCATTGAGCTCGATATGGCCAGGATTGGCACGATCCCTGGTCAGGGGCTTGCAAGAAATAGGTTTCAATTCGTCTTCAGGGAACGCATGTTGAAGATAGTTGTCGTAGCCATGGTAAAATATGTGCTCAGCTTCTTGTCTACGATGTAAATCATTAGTGCGGCAGTTGCTGCTGTCGCGGCTGGGCACTGACCTCATTGCTTTGATCTGCGCATCGTGCATGCCTTGACCGCCGGCGGCCCACAGGCACAGTATGAGGAGGCATGGCAAAAAGATCAGCCCCTGAATTGTAATGCGACTGGCCTCTGTCTTCCATCTTAGCAGCATCACCGAGGGCAGTCCAAGGCTCTAAGGACATGACACCAGAATTGATTGAAGTTAAAATGAACATCGCATGGCAATAGATCATGCACAAGCCATTATCAACTGTGCAGAGACTTCATATGTATGAAGGCCAGCTTGTCCGCATCGCCGCATCGCTGGCCGGGTTTGGACTAGCATGATATAAAAGCTTGGCAAGAATATTCTTGCTGAGTTTGACTCAAAACATTATCTTAGCCCGCGAATAAAGTAAGCAATTCGAATGATTGCGCCTGGGGACCGACAGAATCGATAGCACATATTTGAAAGCCCTAAATATGGCGACAGACCTCACGGCCCAGGTTTTGGACACGCTGTCCCAGAGCGACGGGACCATACTCAGCACTGATGCCTTCCCCAACATACCATCTACCGAAGTCAAAGCCGCTCTAGATAGGCTGAAGTCAAGAGATATGGTGGCATATGATACAATAGACAAGGATGAAGCTATATTGACTCCAGAAGCTGAGGGTGTAGCCGCCAATGGGAGCCCTGAAGCAAAAGTTTTCGAGGCAGTCCAGAAAGCTGTGGAAGGACTGAAGATCACAGATCTGCCAGTACGTTGGCTCAACTGTACGCCAGCTTGTCTGGGCAGATAGTGAGCAATGGGTTGATCAGCATGACAGAAAGCCGTGGGTAAAGAAAACGCGAGTATTGGACAGGGCAAGGCTTTGAAGTCAGGCTGGATCACAAAAGACAGGGACCTTCTGAAGGCAAAGGTATGTCGATACAATATAGCTCAGCGTTCCGTACTAATGAGTCACTCCTAGGCAGACACGATCACAGACACGAGTCAAGAGCAATTACGAACAATTCAAAGCACACGTACATACCCTGATGCGAAGGTCCTCACAGATCTCAAAAAGAGGAAGCTGGTCAGGGTGCAAAAGGTCATAAGCTACGGATTTAGGAAAGGGCCCAAGTTTGCGAAGCAATTTGTCAAGGAGGAGACAGACCTGACTGCCGAGATGCTTGCCAACGGGAGGTGGAATACTATCAAATTCAAGCCATACAATTTCAAGTCGATGGGTGCCCCAACGATGAGTGGAGCATTACATCCCCTGAATAAAGTACGGCATGAGTTCCGGCAGATCTTCTTCGAGATGGGCTTCGAAGAAATGCCGACCAACAGGTAGGGAGACTGCAACCTTTGGCGTCATCCTTGCTAATTCCCGGCCAGATACGTTGAGACCGGCTTTTGGAACTTCGACGCCCTCTTTGTCCCCCAACAACATCCTGCTCGTGACCAACAAGACACCTTCTTCATCTCAGACCCACCCTCCGCTGACCGACCTCGCGCAGATCCGGAGGAGACCCAACACCTTCCGAATGGCTCTTTGCCAGACTCGGTCTCAGAGAAGCCTCCTAAGCAAGACTACGAGCAATACTGGAAGAACGTAAAAGAAGCACATGAAGAAGGCAAATATGGCTCTATCGGCTACCGCTACCCTTACAATGAAGACGAATCCCTCAAGCTTGTCCTCCGAACCCACACCACCGCCATCTCAACATACATGCTTCACAAACTCGCCGCTAACCCTCGTCCTGCTCGCTACTTCTCTATCGACCGTGTCTTCCGCAACGAGACTGTTGATGCTACACATCTTGCCGAGTTCCACCAAGTCGAAGGTGTCATTGCAGACTATGGCCTTACGCTTGGTGGCCTGATTGGCTTCATGGAAGTCTTCTTTGCGAAGATGGGAATACACGGGCTGCGCTTCAAGCCGGCCTACAATCCTTACACCGAGCCTAGCATGGAGATCTTCGGCTACCATGGTGGGCTGAAGAAGTGGGTCGAAATTGGGAACAGTGGTATGTTCAGGCCGGAGATGCTGGAACCCATGGGCCTGCCAAAAGATATGAGGGTCTATGGATGGGGTTTGAGCTTGGAAAGACCGACAATGATCAAGTACGGTGTGAATAATATTAGGCAGCTGCTGGGGCACAAGGTGGATTTGAATTTCGTGGAGGAGAATCCTGCCGTCAGGTTAGAGAAGGATTAGATCTGCCAGAACATAGCAACGTCCGTACCGCAAGCAATGGTAGCTATCCCAGGCTATTTATTCTTCGTGGCGCCCAACTACACCAGGAGCATATCATAGCAATTGCGTATGCTGTCGCTCAAACAATAAAGGAGCGTAAGGTGGTGGACACCTCAACAAAGCACTCACAACCATGCCAACTCCAACAACCTTGAAAAAGCTAACAAGAATTCCCGCTCGCACACCAAGACGCCCAGATTCATGCCCATTTTTCTATCATTGTTATTCATTGATCACAACTTGGAAGCTCGCAGTGCACCCTGCCCAGGTCCACTATCAACTACTTTACCACATCCCAGGCTTTTCTGGACCCACGAAAGGACATCTTGGCCGATGTCTGCGATGTCAAAAGCCAGGTCTGCCAATCCTCCAGCGATAGATTAAACCAGCTCAAGCCCGGCAGGGTAGAAAGCAGTTGGCTCTGCAAAATCAGACCCGGGAGGAAAATTGAATAAGGAATATGAAGCCTACAGAGAGAGAACCTGGTGCATCTGTTGATGATACGAGAGTGTACACGGGGAGCAGAGACTTGGGTTACAAGTGTTGGGGAGTGAAACCTCCGGAAGTGGACATCGAACATTATTGGGCCATTCGTGACCCTGAGAAAACCAGGGACCAGGCGGAAACCTACCATAAGCTACCCGATTCAGCGTCGACAGTAGCGTCGCCACCACAGGAAGACTCTCCGCCTGGTACGAAGCGAAAGCCTGGACGGCCTCGGAAGTCACCAAATATTAATGACGACGATAGAGTCAAGAAGGCCACCACCCCACCTCCAAAGACCAACGAGAATACTCGAAGGTCAGGGGCTGACAAGGTTGATGATGGGAATCCGAATATCGGCGAGCAGAGTCGTAAGACTACAGCCAGTAGCTTCAAGCCTGGGAGGCGGGGCCGAGGTCGGCCAACTGTCAATGGGTCTCTCATCGAGGAGATATCAAGAGTGGCAACAAAAGGGACTCGAAAAGGTGCGAAGCGTGGACGGAAACCTGGCCCAGGCAACACGGAGAATACCAGCGATATAGCAGAAACGGCAGGATTTACGTCGATGGCTAAATCTAGGCGCCGTACGCCTGCAAGTACTCTTACCACAAAAGCGAATACTAGGCAGCAAACAAAATCGCCTGTTCGTGGTAACGCAAAGGTCACCAAATCCAAGACGAAGGAGGAACGTCCGTCCATTCATACCATGCGCACGAGAGCCAGGGGGCCTGCTGAGTCTCGAGAAACTTTATGAGTGCAGTGCGGCGGAGGATTCCTGACATAGACTTAATTCACAACTCTGGATCAGTGCTACGAAAATTGTACGATACTCAGTTTAACACTCTCCAAAAGTCTGCTTGCGTTCCCAAAAGCCAGCGTGAAACCGATTGGACCAGGCCATGTCTTGCGAGAATGAATTGCTTGTATGTTGGATTGCTCGGGTGCTAGAACAAAGAATCCGGGCCACAAATAAAATTATGTAAAACCTCGAGATGCAGCAAGACTATATGTCGGCCTTACCATGTCTGCTGTAGGTTGTAGGGCGCGACCTACTTTTGTCACTTGCGTCTATGACTTTCCGCCACATCATGGAACTTATTCACTCCCAGTATCGACGGATTCGGTCGCTATCTGTTTTTAGAAATCGTCTAGTGTCTGCGTATAAGAGCCTTGGTAACAGTTCAACTTCTACGGCAAAACCCTGCCAAGACAAATGTCAGCGGAATCTCTGGTCTGATCTTACGGTGATTGAAGATTGGGTTCGAAGCAACGATGTGAAGATGGGCTCTACATGTGTATGTTCTCGAGTGACTATATTGCCCATTGTGAGAGCAAAACTCAAGAGAAGACCCCGAGTGCAGCAATGAAAACCAATGCTTATGACCCAATTTGAAAATCTGTGGCATTTTCAGAAAAGAAACCGTTATTGAACCGCTGCATATATCAAGATGATGCCCTTCAATCCTGTCCCTGTATGGATTTCTTTTCAATTGTGTCAGATCCACTCACTGAAGTAAGTTCGAGACTGACTTGGTGGCTTCGACTCTGTTCCCCACACCCATGGCGTAGCCGATTACACGCGTCATCGTCATCCAAGTCGTTATATCTTCCAATCTGTTCTAAAACTGCACCTCAATTTCGAAGGATATCCCGGATTCAAAGGCGTGCATACTACATTGTGCGGCAATGGACACCATGGCCCTGGCATTTTCTGTTCCAATTGATTCACCTTTTCTGGCTTGCTCCCATCATTGTCTTCCTTATTTTCAATTTACAGAACAGTGTCATCGGAGCCAGCGTCTGGTGCCCGTTTGGCAAGTGCGCCTCGAATGCTTTCAACAGTGATGCTATTGCCACTGCGGTCAAATACAACAAGACGGATCATGACACACTGGCAGGGCTGTAATTTGCCGCTCAGGCGATTCAGGTCTGGTTCTTGATCATTGCGACTGGTTTGCTCTATGATATTGCGCTGTTTTTCGCTCAAAGCCCCCAAGGTCTGCCAATTGGATATCTCGTGACACACCTTCACTTCGGAATTTTGAAGAATCTGATGAACACACAGTTGTGGACTTCGGCTTGTACCCATTCTACACCTTCAACAGGGCGGGCTCGTGTCCATATCGGGTTGATTTTGTTCGCGCTGCTCGGCGCCCTTTTGACGATCATGGTCAGCTTAATGGGCGCCGCAGCCGCTGTTCTGCTTATACCGACGCTTCAGTGGGTCGAAACAGAGCAGGTAGCACAGCAAGAATTCGACAACATTGTCTTGGCCCAAAATCCCCTGGGCGCGTTTTCTGATAGTTGTAACGACACGCAACTGGCAGCTGGAAGTCTCTCCTGTACCGCAAATACTTATGGACCAAGCCTAGATGCGGGGGCTGCTACCGCTCTCGCGTCAACGAAACAGTTTCAACAACCGAATAGACTGGCAAATGTAGGGACGTCGCAGGAAGCTGCTGTACAATTTGTACTCAACGCCTCCGACGACCGTGCAGTAATCTGGGTAGCTAATCGACAGGTAGGTTCACTATGAGATTTCTTCCTAAAGTACTTCAGAACAAAACGGGATGTCAGCTTTTCAATCCTCATTGAATGTGTCTCAGGAGAGCCCAACCGCAGTCTAAAGTTGGTATGCTGACTTCATTATATTCAAAGGTTTTGCGAGATGTTTCTCTTGATTACCTAGCAGTCATAGGAGAGCCTCACTACTATTTGAGAGCTGTTGGAGTGACTGAAAAGCGGGTCGCAGATCCACGCTTCCGGACATCGCTTCAGACTATACTGTATAGACAAGGACCAGCTGTGGGCCTACAGGCCAATTGCTATGCAGGGAATGTGTCGATCACACACGTTGCGGATGATAGGGAGATTCACTGCTTCACCCAGTGGTCGATTGGCCCTGAATCCAATTTTGCAAAAGTAAGAGTAGTTTTGGCTTGAATGCAGTGATGAGTCTAACAGCTTGAGTGTATTCGCGTCGGCCTAGGGTTCAATGACACTAACGAGCAGTCTCACTTCTGGCTAGGTCAGTCCGACCCGTCCACTCAGGAGCGACCGACTGCGGTAGATTCGTACTTCTCGGGTCAAGCCACATTCTTCAATGAGACGGAGGGCTTTGGCTCGGGCATTGTTCCCTGTCTCAACAATCAAACAGCACCCAGCTGTGACTGGGACAAGATGTTTTCCGCTGAAATCTCCGCCGACCTCAAGAATTCTTCTGTGAACAGCGGCGTGATTTCGTACTCAATCCCTTATTGTACGAACAGCCAAGCAAGAGTTTGGTGTGATGCGATGACCTATCTTGGTTTTCCGACCTATTCTCTTGACACATCTGTCTACAGCAACGAGCTACATCTTGTGCAAATGGACGGATTCAACACTAGCAAAATCCGTAAACCCCTCGTCGTGAGCCCTGACTGGTTCCTAGCTGCATGTTCTGTGGATCGGAACGGTACCGCGGATGGGAGTCGACAGATCACTAAGGAGCTTAGGAAAACCTTGAGCGGTTTTTGGGAGGATCAAAGCGGCTTGAACGCGATCCAACTCTTCTACTACCACACATACCCTCTTGGTATGTATATTTCTCAGAGAATCCTGCCTTATTTCTCATGGTACATTGGGTTGCTACCCATAAGTCACGGGTATATGCAGGAACACCACGAGTGTCTGCTGCTGGAACACGTCTCGCTATTATACTCGTCGTTCATAATAGGCAATACTGACTCCAAATCGCTTGTAGGCCAAGCCATGTCCATGGTAAATTACCACACCAACCCACCAAAACCGGGGGACAGAGTCAATCCTGATCATCCAGTCTTCGTCAATTACGCACAGCTTCACGTATGGGCTTGGGGGCTCAGCCGGCGGATCTCAAAGTTAGGTGTCGCAATTGCAATCTGCGGATGCGTTTGTGTAGTTGCTAGAGTTTTGCTCGGCTGTTTAGTGCCTCGAAAGCGGTATTCTCTAGTCGAATTGGTCGTTGCTGCGCTTCAATATCAGCCAGATGGAGATTTCAAGGGAATGGGAGAGCGGGACATGGCACGAGTGAGGTATGCTATCCAGGAAGAATATGTGGAAAACCGAGGTTCGTACCCGGACAGAGTTGTAAGACTTCAACAAGATGAGCCGTTACCCCGGATGAGTATGAAGGGAACAAGCTCGCCGATTGAATAAATGTGATAGGCTGAATTCTCAGGATAAGTGATAGTCCTCGGCGTCGGCACAATCTTGTACTGTTATAATCTTTCGACGTAATGATTGCCAACAATCTTGACGGCTTGCGTGGTGGATGAAGTATATTTCGTTGTCTTTTTTCTCATGTCAGCGTCAATTGCGGGCTGGTCCTTGCTCTCAGCTGACTGGGAGGACGCCTTCGAGCCAGGCACACAAGTCCCGGATCTCTGGCCCTGTTGTAGAATGTGCCATGCCCTCGTACAGGTGTGCCTCCACGCGCTCACCCTCCCAACCAGTTGATCCCTCGATCCATGAGGAATGAACCACTTCGTCGTGGCAGTGTCCCCCTCTTTCCTCTTCTTGATAGCTTTGCCCATCTTCTCATTCAGTGGCACGTACCCAGACAGCCCCACCGCCCCAGCCAACTTCCCCTTGTACCTGCTCATCAAACCAATGAGGAGCGAGATCGCACAACCCTGGCTGAACCCTTTCACCACGATCTTCTCGACTGGTATACCTCCATCCACCTCTTTATCGATCAGCCCGCAGATGTAGTCCACACTCTTTGTCATGCCATCCTCAACGCCTTCCTCATTATCCTCCTCGGGGTCAGGCTCACCGGATCGCTTGGGCATTGGTATAGGCGAGAAAGGCTTCGGCATATACCAGGCCTGAGCCATGGCGTCGCGGTTCTGTGGGGGCGTTCGGTAGGACCCATTTTACATGGGGGAGCTTCTTCGCGGAGTGAATCTGGGAGACGAATCTATCATCACAAAGCACAGGCATAGTCAGGCTCGTGGGTTTTCGAGATAGTATGGCGGGAATGGCAGACCTGCCCAACCATGGGCGTCGTCCCCAAGGCCGTGGAGAAATATGATGGTTGCCGGCGAGGTGGCAGAAGGTTCTGGAGCAGCTATAACAATGGGGGCCTCATTAGACATTCTTTATGGAGTTTCAGGCCAGAAGTATACTGCAAGCTACGTTCTGGAAGCAGGGAGCCTGCTCGCATGTAGGATGTGGAGACCATTGTGTGTTGGCGGAGGGATGGGTTCCATCTGTCCGTGAGATTAGACTTAGAATACCTAGAACTATCTACCAATGCATCTTCCAGTCATCAACATCCAAACTGTTCTGTTACTAAACACTTATCGTATGGATATAATTAACAGTATTACTTTCGACTAATTGGGTGGTGAATCTAATAATAGGATGCCCATCAGATGCTCGAGTAATAGAGCAACGCTTGTATGCGTTCCAACGCCAACGCCGTAAAGGAAACCTAACCACGTCAATCTCCAGCTGACACCGAGGAGAGTATACCCAGAAGATCTGCGGCTTTGTCTCGTAGACTGACGATCTGAAGAGGCCCGACGGAGCACGCGGAGGTTGTGATTAAGGTGTGTGTTGACGCCAATCTACTTCATTTCCAAGTCAAAATCGCTCTTTCAGAATGAAGAATGCGTCGTGAGACAAATCTAAAATCAAAAGCTACGCTTGGGTGATGCCTCGGGACTCGAAACAGAGGAAAGAATGAGACGAAGAATGCTAAAAAGGTAACGCACCTGTGTCTGTGTGCCATTCAGTGCTGGAACTTGAGGATTTCGGCGTGGTGCGACCTATTGTCACCATATCAGTGATTGCTGTTGAGACACGAGTGAATGTGTTGGGCCTTGTCTCACCGGGTCTCCCCAATCCTCCTACGTTATGCTCGTACATCTTTCGTGCTGTCTCAATAGCCATCGCTTGCGTCATGCTAGACCCTTGCTCTTGGTTGACAACCATGCGGTCAATAAAATGCATCTCCCTGGGAAACTCGCAAGTGCCCTGACAGCACTCATACGGACATCGGTGCCCGGCGTAGCAGTCCAGGTAGGCGCATGCTGTCCCGTATTTGCAATGTGTGTACTTCGCCAGGTCCTGGAGAACTCGACGGACTGGCTCGTTGATGGTTCCATGCACGAATTTGCATCCTCCGCCGTACGGACAGTAATGAGGACCTCGAAGGTGGTATTCGTTGCACAATCGCTCTTGCTTTTTATCCTGAAGCAATTTGCGATCCAGCTGTGAGGACACGATTGGAGGGTCGATCCGTTGGCCAGCGCTGTTCCGAGGGACATTTCCTACCGGTCTCGGAGGCCCTGGTGCGATGATCCGCGGCGCTTCAGGTAGAATCTGCTGAAATATGGAATTATAGATCGTCACCTCCGTGATCTTCGCTGTCGTGAGTTTGTTCGGGGCTCGCATTTGCATGAGTTGTTCAAACCCCTTATGTGTGGGATTCCCAAAGATTATGTGCTTGCAGTAGTCGTCATTGAGATGCAGGAGGTAGGTCTCTGTGGTAACGAGTCAGCATAGTTGTAGTTGCATTGGGGGTACACTTACGTCCAATCCACCACGCGTTGCTGTTGCCAACGTCATCGAATCTCGACAGAGGATGGGCAACGCTAAAACCACTCTGAAAGCCTGCGAAGTCTGCAGGGCTGGTGATGAAGCCCTTTGCGTAGTATCCTTGAGCAAGATCTTTTACGTCTCCATACAGCTGGATTAGGACTGCCGGACCTCTGAAGCCCATCTGAACCCCCCTCTCCTTGAGTATATCTGTGACCGAATTTCGAAACATTTGTTCTGCTTTGATTCCCCCATCGAAGCCGCCTTGAAGCAGCCCTTTCAAGATCTGCAATTGAGATAGTGAGCAGAATTTGAGAGGCATTGAATATCGAGGTTCGACCTACCTCCAAGCAACCAGCATCAACAAGGACTGAGACGTAATTGTCAAATGACTACCAACCAAGAATGGATGTTGAGCAAGACTGGGCCAAGATGTTGTTCAACTATGGTTCAGGTTTGGGCAGACTGACCTGGTCATTATAGCCGAACTTGAATTGCTGTCCTGGCCCAAAGCGTATCGGATTCATGTTTGACCCGGCCACAAGTCTGAAGGCTCCAGAGCACAGACAAAAGATGATGAGGGTCGAACAAAAAACGATTGTGACTCGTGCTGCGTTATGTTGGTTAATTTGATCGACGTATTTGAAAAAGATTGCAGCGAGATATACTTAAGAATGATACAGAAGCATACAGATATATAGAAGGTGATGAGCTGGTACAGTGCACCTTGAAGAGTAGGCTGTGCATGACATGGGAAGATATATGTGTACGTTCGGCTTGGTGACTCGAAGGCAGGCGTATAACTGCCTCACGTGCGCAGCATTACACCACACCATGATCGAGCCGCAGTATCAAGGAATATAAGAGGGGTAAACATCAATAGCAACCCTTATCAGGTTTCCACCCCTCAGTGTTCCTACCGCTATCTTGTGCAACGTAGTGAACAGCCAGTAAATTACATGGCTTGCCACCGATCAGCCACCGTTGCTACCTGCTCTGTGCTGTGTCGGTGAACATGTGAATCAGGAGGGTTTCAGCTGGCTGTTATCCAGTCACATGGAAGACCCTGAGCAGATTTGCCGGACAGGAGGGTCTATGCCAAGGTGGAAAGTATCAGGCCTCGTCTACACCTGACAGTGAAGGTCTTTAAGACACGCCACAAATTCACCGCATATCCCTACGACTCTCTCCACCATGCCCTCGTTCAACATCCGACGGAGTAACTGGGGGCTGTGCTACTTTTGACTCAGTCTTGTTTGTGCTTCACAGCTCAAGTGAAACGATTTGGCCACCGCAGATTCTACCCTGGACTCGGCCATTTCTGCTGTATCACTTTCGAGACTCCGTGATTCTCCGTCATTCACTTCCTTTGACTACAGGCCTGAACTACCCGTAAGACTCAGCTGATTTCAGGCATGGACTCAAAACCCCCAGACGATCGTAAGGCTCTTTTCACACCCAATCTTCCCGAATTAGTGCCGCCTCCGCCCTTCACACTTCAAGCCCAACGGAGCAACCAGATCTACGGGCAGGGAAACAGGTTGAAACAGGACCTTGTCTGGAGTACGTATAATTGTGTGTATTTATGCTACTACCTCGACTACCTATCCCGAATATATGTCTGCAACAGCTCAGGGTGGGATCACAACACTACCAATCACGACCGCGAAAACCACAAATGATAATCGTAGACTCAGCTCTTGAACTGCAGACCTTGCGAAAGGGGTCGTAGGACCAATACCAGCACTTGCACTCGCACTTGCCAACGAGCCTGTGCTTACAGAAGAACTACCACCACCAATCGTCGAAGTCGTATTTGACGTTTGCAGTCAAGTTTCATTAATGCAAAGACCTTTTCCACCGTTCTTCATGCCTTTCGCTATTCTCAACCACGCATCCTGCACACTGATAATGATTCAGCCATGTAGTTAGAAGCTGCACTCCGTATTGGGAGCTCGAGTAAAACGCAACGGCGTCTCGCTCTTGACGCCCTGCGCAATGTTGTTCAAGAAGTCAGGATCAACATTGATCGGAGGCTGCTGGGTTAAAGGCTCGATCAATTGCGTAGCGGATACTATTGTCGCCTAATTAGCGTCAGAAGCACTGGCCACCGTTCATCAATCTTGAGAGCGTCTGTTGCGATTTGCTTGATGATGGGGTATCGCAGGTCCTCAGCACCTTGAACACCTCCAATCATGGTCATCGGCTGGTTGTTGGGTCTGCCGCCTGCAACTACTGTGCTTACTTGCCCTTGGCTGACTGATCAAGAGATTGGCGAAGAGGCCACAAGTGGGCGAACATTGACCGTCTGATAGGAGGCACCTTATACTTGTTGATTAATTTCGTATGTAGGGTTGCCTCGCCAGGCAAAAGAAGCATGATACGCAACGTCGAACACATGGCTGCTTGGTCGCTGAGAGGCCTGGCTCAAAAATAGCAGCTCGATCATATGTCCTCCATATGGCTTTCAGAATCGAAACATGTACAATCGGATTCCTGCCAGATCTCGCTACAACTCAATTTTTGGTCGCTGCAAGCTGGAATAGCATCATAGGCTACCCTGATGTCTTAGCGCACAATGGCTACTATTGGTAGATGCTGTATGAACATAAGATGTCATCGCTGTCTCAGAATGCTTGCCCTACAGCTGCTCTTCACAACATTATAGCCTGTGACCGGGTTTGACACTTTTGTAAAAAGTATAGCTTCTCCATCGGTATCTACACCTCTTCGACTCGAAACACAAATATTTCTCAACATGGTGCAACGTTATCCGCAGCTTCCTTTTGTGTGTAGAACAGCGCTACTCGCGGGTACTCCTACTCGTCCCAAGAATGTGAAAGCTGACCTTGACCACGGCCGCTGCCGAAGACCTTCCAGGTGGTGGCACAGCTCATCACGGTATGCTGATCATGAGTGTTGCGTCAGCAATTGTGATTCTTGCCCTCATTGGCGGGCTTGTTCTGACCTATCTGAGCTTCTACACCGCCCCACGAGAGCAGAAGCTGTATATTTTGACATCGTAATACCTGCTTTTGCTATCAGAGCTTGACAACGTGCGCAGAATACTCCGAATCGTCGTGATCCCTGCCGCATATGCGATCTGCGATGCACTTAGCATTACATTCTATCACGAAGCACAATTCCTGGCTCCCATTCCCACGCTCGTCGAAGCTATCGCTATTTGTGCCCTTTCGAGCTCCAGAGGATGTTCAAGCTGCAGATTTCAGGCGCCGTAACCCTTACAACTGCCATTGGTTCTGACACCAATCCTGTATTTCACCCGATCGATGTTCTTTTTGTCATCCAAAAGATCTCCAGCAGAGTGTCTAGATCGTCATTCAGGCCTAGATGAAGGTAGAATTGCTTCACGCCCCCATCGACCACGATAGCATCCAGGAACCTATACTGAGTCTTCTCTTTCTCCAATTGCAGCATCGGCCGTAAAGGGCCAACGTAATGATCCCAACCAGCATTGTTTGAGTCTTCGACCAGGCCAGCATCCTGCCACGTGCCTTCGGCTTGGCGCATGTCAGCCTTCTTGAGCGCACCGGTTGGGTAAGTTGCTATCGAATAACCATTGCTGAGGACCATATCACTGCCGAACTGCCATCGCTGCAAAAAACAGTCTCCGCAAACATCAGCCACGTAGTGCATAGCATGTAGTGGAAACCATGTTCCATAGCCACCTTCGTCCCACCAACCTTCTTTCCAATGGTGGAATGATAACAGGCGACGGCCACTTTCCAATAGTCCAGAGCGATCACCATGGGTGTCGATCTGATGCAGCCCAGCTATGTGTGTCAGCCGTGTGCTCGAATGCCAATTGATGCATTCTACAATCCGCAGATCTCCTGCGCCTGCGCCAGACCTTCGCTTACAATCTTCGTAGTTCTTGTCTAAGACTGCTGCCATTGGAATTGACAGGAAGACACCTGCGCCACCGAAGCCCATCATGCCGTAACGAACAACAGACCACCATTCTTCGGACATTCCTCCAATGTACCACTCTTGACTATGGTCATATTTGTCGAGCACGTCGACTAGGGCGTGCATCGCTGGGAAGAACGTGTCGTCATCAATAATTGTGATCCATTTGGTTTTCTCGTTGCGATGGCTGTACATTAATTTGACCAGAGAAAAGTATCGCTCCGGCATGTTGTCTCTTCTGTCCAATGGTTTTACTAGTTTCACGTCCATTCCTAAGCCGCGCATCTTTGCTTCCATCGCTGCCATCCCCACTGTGTCGGGTTCGGTGTCGTCTGGCCCTTCAACGATGATGAATAGCCTGGCTTTCGTATACGGCAGCCATCGCAGAAAATACGGTATTGAGGTGTCGAGGCGATCTAGAAGGGTTGCCACCCCGAACATCATGTGTGAGGCATCAACAGGCTCTCGGGGAAAGTCCGGAACATCGAGCATCAAAGGTTCCTTGCAATGTTCCAATTTGACGTTCACATTATCAGATATGTCAACCATCTGACCTTCTGAAAAGAGTGGCTCATCGATCTTGGTGAGGGAAGCTCGCTCGAGGCCAGGCTTTGGATGAACGATGATATCGCGGCGAGCATACTTGATGGGAAAATCAATGCTCAGGTCTTTGAGCCAATCCAAGCTCTTTGGACACGAGTCAAGTGTAAAATTAGCAGCCGCGACTATAGGCTTGGGAGCTATGGGGATGTCGATCTGAGGGAGTGTCGCGGATGGTGTTCTTCTTATGTATACTACGACTGAAAAGGTGAGAAATATCAGGACGACGGTCAGCCAGGCTGAGGTGCGAGTACGTAGTAGCATTGTGTTCGGCTCCTCCTTGTTGTGGCCGTGTGGTAGGATCTAGGACTGCTCAATGCCCGTGGTGTCTTTGTAGTTCAATAGTAAAGTTTGTTTGGGTCATCGCCTTTGTACGCTGTCTTTGGGAGTCACGACTGCCGGGAAGCATGGTCAAATCCTGGAATGTCGTCTTTCGTTGCCTGGTAGTAGCACTAAATATGGTCGTAAAGCGGAATTCGTTTGAAAAAAGCGTCACTCAAATTCGAGCGTTGCGTCTCAAACATATTACAAACATAGTAACTAATAATTGCTATTCCTGAAATGAAGCTCTGAGCAAATACGAATAATGATGCGTCATTTGCCAAAATGAAGTACCGACATTATAAAGAGAAGGAGTGTACAGTGATTATAGCAGAGACCTGAGCAGCGCAAAAGATCTTCCTACGTACAGCCCCAGGTTTCACCTTGTTGTAAAGTGCCACCTGCGAGCGCGAGACGGACAAGCTTGGCTGTTGGGATGGCTGTGCCGCTGGGATGTAGGATCCGCTCCAGTCATTCTCCAATCCATATGAATTCTCAACATCATAATAGATAGAAGTCACCAAGTACTCCTGGGAAGATGCGCTGGGCTATTTGCTAGAGATGGTGGAACATACCACATATATGTCTCAAAGAGTGTGCTGGAATGGTGAGAAAGTATGGATTACGTTGGTGGTGGTATGCTCTGGGGCAGCGGCCGCTGCGGCTGGAGGATCTTGGCAACCATTAGCCCTACATAGCGCGGCACAGGGGTACGAGGGGGCCACGGAGGCGGGCGGTGCTTAAATACCATGTACCGTGTTATTACCGTTACCCTCGCAGTACGTCTCTTTTATTTTAACAGCCTTTAGACAGTCCTGTAAATATACGCAACTAAGAATATTACTGTACTAGTTTTATACATAGCCTATAGTTCTTGCTGAGTCAGCCATAAACAAGGTCCGGTTTTAAATTACCTTAGTCCCTCAGATATACCAAGCTCTACTAAGCCTCTTCGGGTTAACTTCCGCTCGCTAAGCCCCTTCGGGTTAGCGCCTTTTACTTATTACGGAACCTTTAAGTAATACGTCTAAGCGTAAAATCCGAATATTACGTCTAGTTCGCTTTATTTTAACTATCGATTATTAAAATACCCGTACTATTCTACTTTTAAATTAATACCGTAATCTTAATAATAAAATCTAAATTTATTATATATTAATATAATCGTATATAGAAATATTATAATTAATAATTACTTTAATATTAATAGAACTTAAATTATAAATAATTATTTATAGACTTTCTTATTATTATCTATAAAATTATAATACCGACGTAATAAAAATCCTATTAAAAGTATTTATTAATTAATTAATTATCGTTATTTATTAAATATTAAAGAGTATATATTTATTATTAAAAATTAAAAATTATTCTTTACTTAACCCCCCCGATAAAGTACGATATATTTAAACTCTAGAACTTTATAAAAATCGCGTCTTTATTATCCCCGTTATTATTTATTACCCTATTTTCTCTTTTTTCCTCTTCCGTCGGTTTATCCTAATTTATATCGAGGCCGATTATTTTTATATCCGTCTTAGATTTTACTTTAATATTTAATATATTTTTATTATTAAAGATTATATTATTAATTCTAGTATAATTATAAAGTTTCGCTAGTTTAAACTCTTTTCTATATTAAGAGCCCTTTTAAATTATATAATAATATAAATTATATAAAACCTCCCTACGATAGTAATTATTTAAATAGAATAAATTCTTTATATTAAAAGTTAAAGATCGTAATTAAATTATTCGTATTAAACGCTCGTTCTTTTATTTAAAAGAGTTTATTAAATTCGTTATTAAAGTTCCGTAAACTTTATTTTTTATATTAAATCCTATATTTCGTTACTCCGCTCGAGTATTTATTATAATAAGAAGACGATTAGGATTATTATTTATCGTTAAATAAACTTTAATATAACGGAAATAATAATTAAAATAGAATTATATATTTATAGATCCGGGATCTTTATTATACTCGTTATTAATCGAGTAATCGGGATAATTTAAACGCTAGATATTATATTCAAAAAGAATACTCGTTATATCTTTATAAATAACTTTATTAACGCCGAGTAGGGTAATATATAATTAATCCGTTATATAAATTACCCCCCCGAGCGTTTCGGGGTCTCTAATCGGGATATTATAATCTTTATTTATATTATATTTTATTAATTTACGAAAGCCTCTTTTAAATATTAATCCCTCGTCCTTTATTAAATAAAGGATAATTTCTTCGGCGTAAATAAAGTAATATTTATAAATCTAGTTATAAGTCTCTTTTAAAAGTATTTCGAATATTATTATAATACGATAATAGTCCGATGGGTTTTAAATATAAGATGAATTAATTAATATATATATTATATTATAATAAGTATTAAGAAGAGAGGGTATTAACGATTTAAATAATAATTCCAATATTATAAATTAATAATCGAAAGGGGATTAATAATCGAAAGGGGATTAATAATCGAAAAAGGATTAATAATTAAAAAGGGATTAAAAATTAAAAGAGATTATCCAAAATTTTATTAGAACTAAACTCGAGTCTAGGAAATAACTTTGAAAATTTAAAAATTTTAAACGGGGGGCTAGCCTTTTAATATTAAACTCTTAAAAATAATTAATAATAAATATATCTTAAGGTCGAGCTTAAGGTTATTTAAATTTAAAAATTTAATTATCTAAAATTAAAACTTTAGTTATTTAATATTAAAGTTTTGGATTTATTATTATTATAATCGTAGCCTTATCGTTACTATATATAAACTTTTATTATTATTATTATCTAGAAATCTAAGATATTAATATTAATATACTCGTAATTATAAAAAATAGAGTTAATATATTTATAGTTTTAAACTTTAATAATAAATTCGAAATTTTAATTTTATTATAATTATTCGTAGGTTTAATATTACTATCTAGAGGACTATTATAAATAACGCGGTAAAACTACGCCGCGCGGATTTACTAATTTTCTAACCGTTATTAAGGATTATTATAATTATATTTAAAAATATTCTATTAAATTACTACTATTACCTTATTAATCTCGGTTTATATAATATTATTCGCGATTAAAGAGGAGGGTTCCTAGGCGGCCCCCTCTATAAATAATAATAATTTAATATATAATAATAAAGTTAGGAAGGTCGGGTCCTCGGGGTATTTAAATATAAACTAAATATATATTTTATAAAATCGTTTTTATATTAATTTTTAATAGCGGATCTTCTCTTTAACCGAATATTTAAGATATAAATTAATATTAAATACTTTTTATCTACCTAATATATATAGGCCCTTCGTTTATATATAATATTATCTCTCCTCCCCCGCTATTAATATACTCCCGTTGATATTTATATCCCCTACCGCTTTTTATTATTTAGTAGTATAATCGAGAGGGTATTTTAAATTATATATTATTCCGGCTAGATCGAATTCGTTTAATTAATTTATAAAGATTCTAGCCGGGTACTAGTTAATTATAAATAAAATAATTTAATTATTTAAATAGATACTAGATTTAGGGATCTAGTCGATTTTTAAAATTCCTAAATTTATAAATAAAATAAAGTAGTTATAAGTTATAAAAATTATATATAAGTATTTAGCGGGTTTATTAATATTCTTTCTAACTAAATTATAAAGATTATAATAAATAATATTATATATTATTATTCCTTAGGTTAGAGATTTAGTAGTTTTAATATCGTGTTTTTTTTTTATAAATTTATTAAAGTCCTCGTCTCCTTTAATTCTAAGATTTATTCTCTTTTTCTTTTATTTTATAAATATTTCTTTAATAAACCCTATAACTTTATTTTTTCTAGATTTAATAGGTATTTTTTATTTATATTTAATAAATATCTCTTTATTATTAGGTTAGTTCTTTATATTCTTATAATTATAGTTAACGTCGTTATCGATTAATATAGTGTTATTATCGATTAATATACCGTCGTCGTCGCTTTTATCTATTTTTTCCTTCTCTTTTTTATTATAAATCGACTATTCCTTTTTAACTTTTTAAATTTTAAATACCGCCGGTTTAACTTTCGGGATTAACGCGTTATTTTTATTTAATTTATATTTTATACCTAGCTTCGGGGTAGGCCCTTTATATTTCGGTTTAATATTATTATCTTCGAAGGCTAGTTTATAATCCTCCGTAAAGTAATTCTAACTATAATATTAATATAATAAATAGTAGAGGTTAACGAGTAGGATTTATTAAAATTCCGTCTTTAAGTATCTCGCCTAAAATTATCTTTATATTTATATTATTAGAGGACGATTTATTTAATAAATCCCCTTTATTATTATTATCGTTAAAGTAAATTATATTATTTAAGAGATCGTTAGTCTTCGTAATTAATATTAAATTATAAATATTATTATCCCTTACTATAATTAGTATTAAAGTATAAAGATTAAATAAAGAGATTAAGAAAATTAATTTAAAGAGGAGAAAAAAGAAATAAAAATTAAAATAAAAACTAGTTTAAGAAATAATTTTAAAGTTTAAAGATTTTTAGGCGGGGCTAGAGGCGCCTAAATATTATTATTAATAATTATATTATTTAAAAATGAATTTTTATTATTCGAAAATGAATTTTAAATTTTTATTTAGTTTAAAGATATCTAAAATTTAGCCGTTACTAGTATTAAATAAAGAGATTAAATTAGAATATTATTATTTAATATTAAATATTTATTTAAATTTCACCTCCTAGTTAAAAATATTCAAATTTTAAAATAATTTTTTAAAGTAATAACTTCGTATATTAATTAATATTAAATATTTATTTAAACTTTACTTCCTAGTCAAAATTATTTAAATTTTAAAATAATTTTCTAAAGTATTAACTTCGTATATTAATTAATATTAAATATTTATTTAAACTTTACCTCTTAACTAAAAATATTTAAATTTCAAAATAATTTTCTAGAGTATTAACTTTATATATTAATTAATATTAAATATTTATTTAAATTTCACCTCCTAGTTAAAAATATTCAAATTTTAAAATAATCTTTTAAAGTAATAACTTCGTATATTAAAATTTAGTACGTAAAGTTTATTAACGATTATTATTACTAGTATTATTATTAATATTTACCGTATTAACCTTATTATTATTATCGTTAATAATATAATAATTTACTTTATTTATTAATTTTATTTAAATTTTTATTATTTTTATTTATTAAAACTCCTTATCTCTTTTTACTTTTTATTGATTTATTATTTAATTATTTATTATATTATCCTCGTTAATATCTCGTAAAGATTCTTTTTCTTTAATAGTCGCTAGAGCCTCGATCCTCGCGTTTATAATTAGAGCGACGAATAAATCACTAGTAGATATACGTTAGAAGATTAACGAAATAATATATTAAACCGGAGAACTAAGGGTATAAATCGATCTAATTTAAAATATATTAAAAAAGTTCGTTAATAATACGGAGATCGTTAATAAGATTATTACCGAGGTATAGAGTATATTAATAAATAATAAACTTTAAATAATAAAATTCGTAAATAAATAAAAAGTATATAAAGCGCTAGACTCGACGATTTTATAAAATATATAAAAATAAGCGATAATTAATTATAGACGAAAAGAGAAATATATTAAAAGTATACGAAATATATAGAGGACCGTAATATAGGATTAATAATTCGATACTATAAAGAAAAATCACCTCGGCTATATAAATTAAATTACTAAGAAATTTATTTATAATAATATTTATTCTATAATTATTTAATTAACGGTTAACTATTTAAAACGGAACGATTATAGACGAGAATCTATACGTGAAAATATCTTGAAAGACTAGTAGATATTAAGTAATTTAAATAAAACTAATATTTATACTCTTTTAATTAAATCGGGCCTAACGGATAAATAATTAATAAAACTAGAAATTAATCGAAAATATTTAATAAAATTAAAAATAAATAATAATAAAGAACCTTTATTATAAGGAAAATATAAAAGATATAACTATTAAATTATTAATAATAAGGAGATTAAGCCCGAGTCGGTAGATTATAAAATTAATAATAATAATTTAAACGGTACCTCGGAGAATAAAAATATAATATCTTCAAGTAGTAATATTAATAAATCTCAAAAACTCCTATTAAAACCCTAGTTACCGACCGCGCGGATAGAGCTAGTAGTGTCCTATTAATAATTTTTACTAAAAAAAGTTATTAATAAGATATTATTAATAGCCCTAATTTATAAATAGAGTTATTAACGTCCTATTAATAAATTTAATAAATTAAAGGTCTAGGTAGGTAACTTTTAATAAATTTAATAAATTAGGGGTTTAAATAATATCCTATTAATAACTCCGGGTTAATTTTAATAAGATTAATAACTTTAATAATTTATATATATTATTAATATATTAATAATAACTAGCCTTATTATAGAGCTAAAATAAATAAAATTCTATAATTATTATTATTAATAATAACGACCTCTAGCGACGATTATTAACACTAGCGACCTACTAGGCCCGGAATAATAAATTTTAATAAAAATTCTCGTAGAGGCGTTACCTAGGTATATCCGGGGAGTATATATATATAAATACTATACTATTTCGTATACTATAACGTATACCTTAGTATATACTATAATTATATATATTATAAAGGGCTTTCGTCTAATGTTTTAGAGGCTACTACGGGGGGCGTATATCGTATACTATTTAAAATATCTTTACACACGCTATTACGTATATTATAAAGTATATTATAACTTATATTATAACCTATACTATAGCGTATATAAATACGTATATAAATATATATATTATAAGGTATATAATGGGCCTATTCGTTTAATATTTAAATTATTAACGATTTATCGAGTTACTAAACCTATTGAACCTATTGATAATAAATATTATTTATTGAAAATAACGTGCCTAGACCCCCGATTTACTAATCCTATTAATCCTTATATTAGTATTTAATATGGAGTTTTAATATAAACTCGTAGACAACTTTCTAATAAGGTTAATAATATTTAAAGTATATTAATATTTACTTTTGAGATTTACCGATGAACTTTAATAAAAACGATAATAACGACGACGATAACAACGATAAGAATTAAGGAATAAATAATCGGGTTAAATATTTCGGTTATAATTATATAAATCTATCGGTTAATTCTCTTAAACGGGTAGTAAAGAAAAATTTAAAAATTATTAATATAAATAACGAGGCTAGTTAAATTAATACCCTCCGAGTATTTATAGAAACTGGGTCCGATTTACGATATATTTATTATATATATTTATATACTATAACTAGATATCGGCTTATAAATTAAATTATTAAATAAAGAGAGTATCCACTTATAATTAATTAAATACTAATATTATTAAAGTAATATAAATACTTTTAAGATTAATATAGTTATTAAAAATTAATAACGGATAATAACCCGATTATAAATAAACGATAATAAATATAGGGTTTATAGATACCGAACGATTAAAGCGAGTATTAAAGTATTTTTAACTAATTAAATATCGCGGTTTATTATTCGTAAAAAAAAAGGGCTAGAAATATAGGATATTTAGAAAAAAATAAATAATATTATTATTAAAAGTATATTTAATTAATTATAGACGGGGGTAAATTTAAAGAGTAACTCCGAGGTTAAAATTAAAAATATTATAACGGAGGAGTTCGATATATATCTTTATTATTAAATAGAGCGGAATAAATAACCTAATAAGGGGTAATTATAAATAATATTTTATTTATTAATATAATAAATTATCCGGTAAGATTCGATATACTAGACTTTATATATATATTTATAACTTAATCGTAATCACCGATTAATTTTATATTTTTATTATATTAAATATACTCGGCCTAGAGACTCGACCTTTTTCCGGTATATTAATATAAATATATTTAATTATCTCGCCTATGGGTATAAAGTTAATATTATATAAAGATTAATATCTTTTAATAACGAGATTATTAATAATTATACGGAGATTATTTTAAATTTTTATAAAAATATAACCGAATAATAAAAGAGGGTAAAGGGGCGGGGAAAGATAATAAACGACTATATATATAAAATAAACAAAATCTAGGAGTTAATAAATACGATTAATTATAATTAATTCGTTCCGGTATTATATACGCGTAAAAACGTAAAGATTACTCGGTCTAAAATATTATATAATTTAATATTAAACCGTTTAAATATTACCCTCCGAAGGATTATTCTTCTATAATTTATAGAGATAAGAGAAAATAACGAGACCCTAGATAATAAAGAGTCCGATAAATAATTAAACCTCGTCTTTATTTATTTAAAGTAAATAATAATAAATCTTACGTTATCGGGGTTATTAAATAAATTTAATTTAATTCTTTATTAATTTCCGGCCGGTATTTAACTCGTTCTAATATTATTTATTAATTAAATATTAATATATAAAATAATTTAGGAGGACCTAATTATTTAAAATTATATTAATTTATTATTAAGAGTTAACCGAGTACGCGTATAGAAAATTATTTAAAGATATTATTTAGAGGTATTAAGGTTATTTAAAATAATATAAAATAAAATAAAATAAACGGAGAAGAGGTTTTATAACGAGAGTAGTTTTTTTTAATAAACGGATAATAAGATTAAAGAGCGCTAGTATTAAATTATATAAATAATATAGGATATTATTAACTATAAAGTAAAACCGCGCGGCGCGGTTTCGCTTAACTCTATTATTTTAATTTTAATTATAATAATCCTATATTAACTATTAATATTAATTCTTAATATTAATAATCCGCGTTATAAATTATATTAAAATAGAAATTATATTATTATTTATTAATTTATTATCTAGCCTCTTAATATCGCCTCCCCGTTTATCTCTATTATATATAAAGACCGTAAACCGCCCGTTTAAATAAACGCGCCGTATCTTTACCCTAAATCTCCGCTCTTATATAATCTTAAGTAAATTAACTTTTACCTCCTCCCCCCCGAGTTTTTCCTCCGCCCTTATTTTTATTTTTACCGGTAGTAGTAATTTATTAAAAGAGATAATAGTAGGTAATAAAAAATATCGTCGACGGTGAACGGAGGGCGAAAAAATTACTAGTATATTAATAGTAATAACCGATATATAATAGGATATAAAGAGATTTTTAAGAGCGCTTTATAAATTACGTAAAGTTTATACTTTCTATTTAATATAAAAATAATTTTTCGATTTCGTTTATAACGAGCTACCTAGTAATTCCCGATTCGAAAAGTAATTAATATCTAAATAGCGCGATTCGCTAGTTAAGAGGTAAGACTAATTAATTATTAATATACTTTAACGAGAAATTAAGATCCTAAGAGAGTATAAAGTATTTAATATTTTTTATTTATTTATAAAAGGGCTTAAGGGCGGTACCTTATAATTATTTAAAAATATTATTCTAGTTATATTACGGCTAGCCTTATAATAGTTTAGTATTTTCTACCGAGTTTATTATTAAAATAAATTAAATAATCTATTATTATTATTAATAAATCCTACTATTTAATAACCCGCCGTTTTAATATTATTAATACTTTATTATTTAATACGACCTTATAGGTTAACTAATTTTTAGACGATTTTAGGGCTTTATATATATTAAAGAGGGGTATAATAACGAGTTCTCGATACTCTATATTAATTTAATTTAATTATTTTATATTTAATATTATAATAACGTATAATAACCTTAAAAAAGGACGCCGAAGTAAAGATTTAAATAATAAAATAGGCCGCGAGTATTATTTTAATTTATAATAATTTTAAATATATAAAAAGAAGGTATAGAGAAAGAATAAATAACTACCGAGAATTTCGATTAATTACTACTACGTTAATTTTAAAAGGGCGTTTTTTCGATAAAGGGGCCCTTCGGTAAAATATATAGCGCCCGATAATTATATTATTATTAACCGAGATAATCGCTCGTTAATTAATACCTACCGATATAAATATAAAGGTATATCTTTTATTTTTAATTTTATTATTTTTCCTTTTACGTTTTAATATTAATAAAAATATATTAACGAACTAAAGTTCTAGATTCGGTTATATTATATCGAGTCGGTAATCTCGGTAGTATATATATTTTATTTAAGTAATATAAAGTCTTTATAAATAAAAATAATACTAGTTTTAAAGAAATTAGACCCGGTAACGACGAGATATTTCTTAATAATACTAGTATTTAAAAATAAGAGTATAACGGCTAATAATATCTATATATTAAAGGATATATTTAAATATTAATTTAGATTAGACGGTAAAAGCCCTATTTTTAATATTAATTTTCGATTAATATATAGTAACCTTAAAATATAATTATATATATAATTTATTAAGGTTTTACGTAGCGATATTTCCGAGCTCTTATTTAATACTTTTAATTAATTATTACCGGGTTTAAGTCTCTAGTACCTTCGCTTTAATATATTATAATTACTTTATAAGGTTTATTAAGGCCTTAATAACTCTATAGATTTATTTATATTATAATATACGACCGATTACTAGGATCGCTTTAAGATTATTTAATTAATAGACTTTTAAATATTAAAGGACCTAATTATTTATAATTATTAAATATATATAATAGGAACGTAGATTAGAATCTTAAAATAATAATTTATAAATTCTTAATATATAGAGGATATTATATCCTAGCTCGCGGCGTAAAATACTTTAAATATTAATACTTAACCTCGCGTATTAAAAAAGATTTTTAAAACTATATATACCTAACCTTTATCCACTCGCGATTAATAATTTTAAAATTATTAAAATTTCTATATATACGTCGAAATCTATTTAACCCTACGATATATTATTAAATATATTAATATTAATCTACTCCGCTATACTTTATACTACGTTATAATTTTTTTCTAGGCCGACGTTATTAGTACCTTAAAATATATATAGGCCCTACTTTATATACTTTATATAATAGATTTACCGGTAGTAATAATAAAGTTATAAAAATATATATTAATAAATAGTTTTATAAATTTATAGGGAATAATAAATATAAATTTCGAGCTCGACTATTTTTTTAAATTACTTAATAATAATCTTAAAATATTCTAATACGACCGGTCCTATTATTTTAAATATAGTAACGTATTATTTAAGAATTAAATCTTTAATAATTTATATTTTCTAAAATTAAAAAGGATAATAAAATTTATATTTAAAAAACTCTCCTCGGTTATATATTCGGTTAAAAGCGCTATCGAGGATATCTAGAGTATAATCTTTAACCTCGTTTATAGATTATTTATTTATTATACCGAGTAAAATAAATTCTCTTTAAATTTAATTATTAATTTTTTCGATACCGGGTTTAAATAGTTAAATAGGAATATATTAAAATATAACGAGCGGTATACCTAGGAGTATATATTATTAACGGATAACGAGTATAAAGATATTTTAACGGTTAGGTTAAAGATTAAATATAATTTTATATTAAAGAGTTTTATAATTTTAACTTCTACCCTATATTAGTAAATCTCAAAAACTCCTATTAAAACTCTAGTTACCGACCGCGCGGATAGAGTTAATAGTGTCCTACTAGTAGCCTTAAGTTACGGATAAAGTTAATAGTATCTTATTAATAAATTTAATAAATTAAGGGTCCGAGTAGTATTTTATTAATAAATTCAATAACTCGAGGTTATTATTAATAGTTTATTAATAAATTTAGTAACTTTTATTTACTAATATTATACTTCTAATATAATTAATATTTATTATTTATAGATAATATATTATTAACCCCGATAGTATATCTAATTTATTAATAGTATACTCGAAATATATTTAGTAAATTAACTATATACTAATTTTTATTAATACAATATACCTATTATTAAACTTTAAGTTTAATTATTATTTAATATTTAATATTTACTATTAATATTTATTATAGATTATATTATTATAATTATTTTTTCTTTTATATTTATTAGAGTTACTGTCGTTTATATTTATACCTTAACCTCTACCGCCTCTATTAATACCTAGTTTAGGATATTTATATAAGATATATTTAACTTTTATATAATATTAATAAAACTTCTCCTTCTAATTATTTTACTTTTATTATTATTAATAATATTTATTCTAGTTATAGTAGTACTATTAATAGTAAAGATAATAATAAAGAAAATATCGACGACGTCGATAATATAACTAGTAGGTTAGCGGCGATAAATGATTTAATTTTATAAATAAAGAGTTTATAACGGCCTAAATATAACCTAGTATTCTCGTTAATAATAATATTTAAAACTTTTACGTCTTTATTTTTAAATTATTTTATAAACTATTTAGAATACCCTAGGAGCGGACGATAATCGTAGAAAATTATAAAATTTTTCGTTATAAAATATTTTCGTATAATTTTTATTCGACTCGGATATCTACTATATCTAATTTAAATAATTATTATATTTAATTTAGATAATTATCTCGTTTAATTTAAAAAGTTACTTTATCCGACTCGAATAATAATAGGATATCCTAGAATTTCTATTTATAAACGCTATAAGTATTTAGTTTATTAATATTATTAATAAAATAAATAAATATTAAATTAAAGGACTCGTAAAGCGAGTAATATCTTATCTTTATAATATTAAACCCGTAAATATAGCCTCTATTAAGGATATATTATTATTATCTACCGCGATATTTATTCGGTAATCCCTTTTTAAACGGGATTCTAGTCGGTCTCCTTTTTATATTAAAATATTATTAATATAAACTCTATTAATAAATACTTTAAAAGTAAATAATTTAATTATAAAAGTTAAGGCCTTTAGCCTATAGTATTTAATAATAAATACTACGTTAATCTTCGCTTCGATATACTTTATAATAAACTTAGAGTTATTACTATCTATATTATAACTTTTATAATTAATATCCTTTAGATTTAACTTTTATTTTAATAATAATAATAATAACTATTATCTTCGTAACTATAATTTAGTAAAGAGGAAGTAACGTCGATTTATATCTATAAACTTAAACTTTTATTTAGGCGGTAAATATATAATTAAGCGAAGATATTACTTTATATAATTAAATTAAAATTATATTCGCTTTATTTAGAACCGGATTTTCGAGTCCTATTAAATTATTAATTTTACTACTCTTCGCCTCTATAATTTCGTTTAATATATAACCGAATATATTTATTAGTCTCTACGTTATAGTAATTAATTATTAAATATTATTTATTATAACCGGGATACCCGTTAAATTATTAATATTATTCGAGTTATTTAAGAATCTTTAAGCCCTTAGAGCCTAGTTAAAGAAATTATTAATATTATTATATTAATTAAATAAAACGGGCACGGCTCTAAGGCTATTATTAAAGAAAAAGAAATAATAGTATTAATAAATATAATTTCGGTAGTTAGAATATCTTTAGGCTTTTATATTTATTAAATAAAATAAATATAACTCTAAAACTATCGTCGGAGAGAAAGAAATAACGATATTAATAAATATAACTTCGGTGGCTAGAATATCTTTAGGTTTACGAGTAACGTCTTTTTTTTTAAAAAAGAGTATTATTTCGTTATTAATTTCGCCTTTACCTAAGGTCTTAATTTTAATAATATAATAGAATATTTACTCTACGATTTCTTTCTTATATTTTAAGTTTTTAGGCTCGGTAATAAACCTACTTTCCTCTCTCTTAATTCTTTTTATAATATTATTTTAGGCTCGGTAATAAATTTACCCTCCTCCCTCTTTATCCTCTTTATAGTATTATTTTAGGCTCGGTAGTAAATTTACTCTCCTCCCTCTTTATTTTCTTTATAATATTATTTTAGACTCGGTAATAACTTTACCCTCCTCGGTTTTAATTTTCTTTATAATATTATTTTAGGTTTAGTTTTAACTCTTTTTATAATATTATTTTTACTTTAAATATATACTCTTATAATTTTATTTTTTAAAGTCGCTTTAATAGAGATCCCGGTTTAATATTCGATCGTTTTTTTTATATATAAAATCTTTAAGGCTTTCTAGTATTAAACGGATTTAAATAACGGAGTTTAAATATAAATATATCCTAAATTAATTAACGGATTTTCCTTTTTATATTTAGTTCAGGTTTTAATAATTTCTAAAATTTTTTTATATCTATTAAAAGATTTAATTCTCTTTATAATATTAAGATAAATTCGCCCCGGAAATTTAATATACGCGTTTTAAATAATATTATATACCTCGTTAAGGTTAAAGTATCTAGAGAATATAATATAGTTTTTCGAATAAAGAACGATTTTTAAAAATTTATTTAATATAAATTATATCGATCCGTATAATTTTTTCCTTTTAAATAATATAGGGCTTAGTTTATTATTAATATTAATATTAGATTCGGAATTAAATTTAAAAATAATAATATTCTTCTAGTTTTAGGGATTAGGCGTGATTATAAACTCGTTAATTAATATATTATAAAATTAATTAAATATTAACGGATTTAATAATTTAAAAATTAGTCGCGAGTTAATTAAAATCTTATAAATTAAAAAATTTATTTATTTTATTTCTTTTAAAAAATATTAATTTAAGCCCCTATTAATATACTTTTTAATTTATTATTTAAATCTTATTATTTTTTATATAATAATTATTAGAAGGTTTTTATCTAACGGCTTTAATAATTTCTTTAATTTAATATTAATATTATCCGCTTTTTATTAAATCTCGTTAATAATATATAAGAGGCTAGACGGATATTAATAAATATCCTTTAATAATAATAAACGGGGTTTATTTACCTTTTCCGAATATAAATAATTAAATATTTAAAGAGCGCCGATTATAATAAAAGAATATTAAAGTATTTATTATAAGTACCGAGTATAATAATATAAGATTTATTCGAGTTAAAGAAGGTATCTTCCTCTCTCCTCGTTATAACGTAATTAACTCGGGTATTTGGATTATTTTTAATAGAATAGTACCCGAAGTTATAAATTTAATATTCGTTATTAAATATTTAAATTTATTACTAGAGAGACTCGCTCTTTTATATTTAATCGGGTTTTATTAAACCGCCGATTATTCTTTTTTCTATTTTAATCTTCTTTACTAGACTAAAGGCGCTCGAATTAATAAAATTATTAATTAATATAAAAATAAAGAAGTTAATATAATTCTTTATTTAAATATATTCTTTTATAAAATTTCGTATAAGATTAATTAAATAAGTTTCCGCTAGAATCTTTAGTTTATCTTTAAAGATATAAACCGGTCTTTAGGGCCTTTAATTACTATAAATATAAATTAATTACTTTTATTTTATCTAAATTTATAGAGTTTAGTTAAATTTAAAACTATAAACTAATTTCTCTTATTCGAAGATATATACGGATAAGTATAGTTTAATAATTATTAGAAAATATAAGATAATAACTAGTATAATATATAATTTATAAAGAAATAAAAAAGTAAAGGTCTTAGAAAGGACGAATCCGAGGAAGTAAATAAATTAAAATAAATAAAATAAAGATCGATAAAAGGATATTTAATACTAAAGTATTATATATTTAATAAAATAAGGCTCGTTATTATTACGGAGTACGTAATTTAACTAGATCTCCGAGGCGCCTTATATTTATTATTAAATAACGAGGATACTATCGTATTATAAACGTAGGTAGTAATATAAATAATCTAGTTATATTATAATTAAATATAACGAGTAATACTATAGCGTAAATAAATAGAAGAAGAAAGATAAAAGATATATAAATTATTTTTTATTTAAATAATTATATTCTTTCTTAATACTCGTCGCTTAGTTATATAAAGTCCTTTATTAACTCCCGGCGTCATTATATTCTTTTAAGATTATTCTTATTTAAGGTTTTTAAAAATTATAATATTCCGATAATAATTTAATTATATATACTAGTACTCCCCTAGTATTTAACTCTAGACTTTTATTAATAATTTTAATTTTCTACCGTATCTTTCGTATTAACTAGATAAAGGAGACGTATATTATATAATTTATAATTAAATAAGCCCCTCGATATTAAACCTATCGAGATATAAAAGACTAAAAAGGAGATTATTAGCGCTACTATTAATAATAGAGAGAATATATAATTATTATTAATATTTTAATTTAAGGTTATTTACCCTTAAAGGGGGTTATAAATATCGAAGAATATTTAATTTAAAAATAAAGTTCTAGACTCTAGGAGGTATCTCGAGAGTAATAATTATTATAAAAAAGTCGCTATACTTAAGTAAAGAAATAATAGATAATTTAAATATTTAAAAAAATACGAGTATATATAAATTAAAGTTTATAGTATAACGAATATAAATAAATAAAAGTATTAAAAGAAATAAAATAAAGATTAATAGGAGGATATTCGGGGTAGAAGTAATATATATTTAATAATATAAAATTTATTATCGCTACGGAGTAAATAGATTACCCGAATTTTAGGGCGCCTCGATTATAATAGTTTCTAAAAGAGGCGATTTTTTCGACGTAACCTCTCTTCCTATTTTTAGTTTTATAAATAGCGAAGACTAAAAGAACTTATTTATTTTCTATTTATTAAAAGATATTATAAACGTATTAATACTAGATATCTAGGAAATTATTAATTTACTAGTATTAACCTCTAACGGTGTAAATATTATAAATAGTTACGTCGAAGAGTATAGCGTAGACGGTGCGTAGTAAAATATTAATAAAAATATAATAGAATTCGGCGATTTAGAGTCTAACCTTATCGTGAGTAAATAATAATATTATATTCGTTATTAGATAACGAAGTTAGGCTTAAAGTGTTCGAATTTCTTCGATTCTTTATTCGTTTTATTCGGCGTAGATATACTTCTTAAAAATAACTTCTAGTTTAGGGTTAACGGGATTATAATAATTATAATTAATTAAAAATATAAAAGGGGGGTTAAAAACTAGTTTAATTTATTAAATAATATCTACTATAACTCTAATAAAAGTATATAGTAATATATAAGTTTTAATTATATCGTAATTAATCGAGTAAAAGATAATATAATAATATAAAAGGGTAAAGATAAGAAAATAAAAAATAAATAAATAATCTCTTATTTACGTAATTATCCCCTTTCTTTATTATTTATTCGTTTAAAACTTTATTCGGGGGAAGACCTTCTTATCGGAGTATCTCGATAAAAGAGGGAAATATAATAAAGATATTTACCCCTAATCGTTAAACTATTTAAAAATTAATAAATTTTTATTAAAAAAGATAATTACCTTCGAGTTATTATTATATAATATAATTTCGACGACGTCTTCGAATTTAGTCTTTACTTCGGGTTTATATTTATTAAAAAAAATATCTTTAAAGAATATTAAGGCTTTAAATAATAATTCTTTATATATATCGAAACTCTTAACTTCTAGGCCGATATAGACGAATATAATTAAATTATAATTAAAATTATAAATAATTATTAGTATTATTTCCTATATTTTAAATAATATATTTATTTTATAATATCCCTTTTATTCTTTAACTCTTTAGGTTCGATTATTATAATAAACTCCTCCCTCTTAATCCTCTATATAATACTATTTTTATTTTATATATTTATATTTATATTTCGTTATTCGTTATTATTTTTATCTCCCTACGTATTATCCTTCCTCGATAACGAGTTAGTTATATTAATTTATATAATAATCCCGCTCTTACTCGTAGTATTCCCGAATAAAAATCCTATTAATATATTATATATATTATATTAAGGCGCGTTTAAAATTAGGGTATCTATAATCCCTAAAATACTTAATCTTAGTATATTATTAATTTAAGAAGTAATACCCGTATTTATATTATTACCCCGGTTATTTAAGATTTAATATTTTCGATTATAATAAAGTAATAATATTTTTAATTCGTTTTTTCGACTTTATCCCCGAACCCGATTTAAGCGATTCGTTATCCGAGTCGGATAATAATATAAACGATTTAATATTTAAATTAGATAATAATATAGGCGATTTAATATTTAAATCGGATAACGATATAATTTAATTTAAATTTCGTTCTCTAGATTACTTTATTAAACCTTTATCTTTATATATTTCTTATTATAATAACTAGTAGAAATCTCTTTTCCTTATAATATTAATATCTATAACTCTTTCGTCGTTTTATATTTGATTTATATATATACCCTCCGTTTATAATTTAAATATAGATTTCCTCGGCTACCCTCTAACTCTTTATAAAAAATTTAAAATTATAAATAATATTATATTAATTTTAATTAATAAATAAGTTAATATAGAAGAAATCCCTTCCCTTAATTATTATAAATACGAGATAAATATTTCGCTCGATATTTAGTAATCCGTAGAACCGCCGATTATTTAATATTTTAAGGTTAAGAGTATATAATAAATATACTTTTTCTATTTCTATTATTTTATAAAACTCTTAGACCTACCCTAAATATCGATAATTAAAAACTTTTATAAAGATATTTTATAAACGAGTAGGTCGTTATTTTTAGTCCCTTTAATTTAAATTCTTTATTTTTATAATAATTTATACCTCGCCTACTAACCTTCTTTTTTATATAATAATAAGGTTCGTTTCGACCGACTTTTATTCGTATACCTATATATTATCTCTACGCTAACTATAATAGTATAACTTTACGTTTAGTTTATAAATTATTATATTTTTATAAAAGTAACTTGGATTAAAAGAGTCCTCCTTTAATATTTTCTAGTATATTAAGTTTTTATAAATATAAATTAAATAGTTATTAACCTAGTTATAATCTACCTCCTATTTATTAATTTCGGTATTCGGTATTATTAGGCCCTATATAAACGTCTTTATTTAATTTATTTTAATAAATATAATTAAACCTTCGAGAAAACCCTTTAGGTTAAGTATCTTCGTTATATTTAATACTATATATTAATACCGAGTATTATATTTATAGATTTATTATAAAGTAATATTCTCGTTTATATTCGTTTATTAATTTAATTTATCGAGGTATAAAAGAACCCCGGCCTTTATAACTTTTTTTTCTTTTTATCTTCTCTTTTAGTTAAGTAGTATAAACTCTATCTCCCGATACTCTAATTTATTCTTTATAATAGTGATTTTAATATAGTGAGTGTTATACTTTATTATTTACTCCTAATAATCGTCGTATTTATTCGTTCGCTCGTAGTAGTTTTTTAGTAATATTAGATATATCCTCTTTATTATTTAAATATTATAAAAGTCCGGTGGACTATACTATCTAATTATCGGTACTATATAAATAAGAATATAAAATTTAGGGAAGTTAAAATATAGCTCGCCCGTTTTTTTATTAATTAATTTATATTTCTTAAAGACTTCTTTTAAGAGATTAATTTTATTTAATATTATATTTATATATTTAAACGTTTCTTCGTTATACGAACGATATTTTATAAATATAATAAAGTTAATAATTATTTATCCTATATATAGTATTTCCGGTATCTTTTCTAATAATAGAGGGGTAAATACGGGTATAATTATTCATAAAAATTATTTACTCTCCTCCCCCGTCTATTAATTAATTTTATTAAAGTTTAGAAAACGCTTTAAATTAATATATTTAGATATAACTCGAAATCGACCGTCGAGTAAAACTTTTATCTCTTTTTTTATTCTACCCTCTTTAATATATTAAATTTATTAATATAAGAGGTAGTTTATTAACCCCTTTATTATTAAAATATATAATATATTAAACGTCTAGATCCCGAAGATATTAACCGCGAAATAACTCTCCGCGAAGTTATAGCGGTCGTATATTATTATATCCGATAATTATTTAGGCGTATCTTTATTATAAATTCTTTAAATATATAATTATTTTATATATCTCTTTAGTATCCTTAGAGGATATAGGACCTTAAAGCGTAATCGCTCGTATTTATTCGACGATATTAAATATACCGGATAATATTTATTATTTTTAATAAAAATAATTAAAACTTATTCTTTATAATCGCTAGGTATAGAAGTTAAAATCGGATAATATCGTCGAATTAATTTATCCGTGTATATAATATAAATCCTCTTCCGAGTATACTCCTTAAATACTTTAAAATTACGCGGTTAATATAAATAAATATTAATTATAATTACGATTAATTTACCCTTTATTATAAGCCTTAAAGTATAATAATATACTTCGGCTTTTACTTTATTATAGATTATTAATATTAAATTAAATAGTATTATCTCTAGCCGAGTCCTTACTCGTTATATACTTCGTTCGAGGTTATTAATAATAATATAGACCGGCTAGGCCTACTAGTCTCTATAAATTCGAGATAAATAAATCTTATTTAATCCTATTATTACCGGTACGACGGTCGAGTTATTAGGTAATTTATTTTATATCTCTTACTATTAACCGGCTATATATATTTTATTAATAATAAAATTTATATTAAGATTTCGCTAGTGTATCGGTATATAATTAAGACTCGAATTAAATAATATATATCCTAGTAACGCTTTTATAATAAATATTATATCGAAGTAAAGAATAGAATATATTTTAGATTTATTATTAAATTTATTTATATAGATTTAGAAAATTTACCGGACCTAGTCTTTATCGGTATTATTATATTTTATATTAAATAATTTAGTTTTTAATAATAGGGTATTATCGAAGTTATAGTATCCGTAAAAAGGTTTTAATCTACGGTTTTTAAAGAATTTATTTATAGAACCGTTAAAGAGTCGCGCGACGTATATTTACTTAGTTATTACGTAGTCTACTTTTAATCCGAAGGGATCGTAATCCGTACCCGATTCGAATAATTACTCGGATAGAGACTTTAAATTTAGTATATTTTTTTTTTATTATTAACCTCCCCGTATCTCGCTCCGGTAAATATTATTCTATTAATATAATTATTAAAGACGATATTATATTAACACCGCCCGAAGTCGTTATAAAGGTCGTTTATTCTATTATTTAAATTAATATATCCCGAGGATAATATATCTTATAATCCTCCGCGTCTTAAAATATTTATTCTATAATATCGTTATTTATATAATTATTTAATATATATTATTCTTTCGAGAAACACCTATATCTTTAACTTAAAAGCGACTCTTATTATTAATATCGTCCTCGTTTTTTTCGTTTATATAAATTAAAGGTTTTATAGGATCTTTATAAAGACGCGTCCGTTTTCTATATATTTAATTAAGGTTATTAAATCGGTTTTTATATTATAATAAATACCTAGAAAAACCGTTACTATTAAGATACTATTTTTTATAATATCGATATTATCGATTTATTCGTCCTAGTAATAATATAATTTAAATTCCCTTTTCCTAATAAACCTATCGATAAAGTAAGATATCGATTAATTTAAAATCTTTCTATAATTAAGATCTAGGTAATTCTAGTACTATTTATTAATCGTCCGAGATATATATAAACTACGTAGTATATTAAATTATTCGTATATTAGGTATACTAGACTTCGAAGGTAGGATTTAATCTTTAAAATATCGAGGAAGCCTCGTAAGATTTTAGAGATAAATCCTTAATACTAGGTATAATAATTAATTAGTATAACCGTAGTAATAAAATATTAATATTATAAGAATATTATTTAGTTTAGTGTATAAAAGAGTGTAGAAAGAAATCGTATATATTATTTTATTTATTTAAACGAGAAAGAGGCTAGATTAAATTTATATATTAAATATTAAAGTTAGGGAAGGGGATCTTTCTAAGAGTTTATATATATTAATTAATAAATATACGAGAGTTACTTTTTAATATTAAGTTTATAGAGGTTTTTACGCTATCTCTTTACCTCTTTATTAAATCTTTTATAAAATATATTTACCGTTAAGACGGGATAATTACCCGTTAATATAAAGATTCCTTTATTTAATAGGGATATAATATACTAATTTATCGTATCCTTAGCGATTATATTTAATAATTATAATATTCTCGATCGTGGGTAAACTCTACCGCTTCTAATTTAAAATATAATATAATATTAATTAAGAAATAATTATAACCTAAGTTTACTACTATATTTAATAATAACTATAAACCGTTAATAGTACTAGAGTATAGACTTATATAAATATTCCGATAATATAGTATTTAGTTAGAAATAAACGGTCTTTCGTATTATTTATTTTATTTATTTCTCCCGTTATACCTTTCTTTATAGTATACTAAATATAGTCTTAACCGACTCGGACGTTTTTTACTATATAACTACTTTTAAAATTCAAGAATTTATAGAAATAAAAGTATTAACTCTTAATAGTAATTTTATAATAGTTTAAATATAGTAATAACTTTATTAATTACCCGATCGAATATAATTCCGCTTTAATAAGTATTTAGTTATATATATTATTAATTCGTATTTAATACGCGAATTTAATATTATTTTAATATCCGTTTCTAGTTATTATTATTTTATTATTCCTCGCCCTCTTTACTCTTATTTAAACCTAGGATCTTCTACTCTATTATATTCTAACGTTATAATAAATAGGATTTTACAAATATTAATATTAAGTTTCGACGAGTTTAATATTATCGTTTTAGCGCTATTAGTTATAAAATAAATAACGCGTTTATTTACTTTATTTATTGAAAGTCGATTTATACCCTTTATTTATCCTTTCGCCCCCTTTATTTATTAATTATATCTTATTATTTTTATTTATTAATTATATTTTATCCTCTTTATTTTAATTCTTATTAATAATATTTATTTTAATCTCGTTTTCTAATATAAATAGGCTACCTACCGTAGTATTATCGAATTTTAATTTCTATACTAATATCGGTTTAAATAATCTTCGATAGAATATTAAAAATATCGAGCTCGGTTTACGATATATACTAAAATCTTTCGCCGTAGTTAGAATAGAGCTAGAGAGGAGAATACGAGATATAAGAATATTAAATAAAATCTTTTATAATAATAATACTAGAGTTACTCGTCGTTAAATTATCGACGTTATTATTTTTAATTTTAATTTATTTAATTATTCTTCTTTATTTTTAAATAAGGGGATACGATAATTTCTATATTTAATTAACGAAAATATTATTAAAGTTATAAGCCGTTAATTTAAACGAGAATCCGAGGAGTTATATAAATTTTTATATCTTAAAGCTAAGAGGACCGAAGACGATTACTCCGAAAATAAATTTTATATAAGAAATTACGCCTCGCCCCCTCGAATATTTAGAGATCCTACGACGATTCTCTTTAAAGTCTCGTATAGTTATAATAATTAAATCCGATTTATTCGACTTAATATTATCTTAAAAGATAATATAGAGAATAATAATAAACCGGTATAATTCCGGGTTAATTATATTAAACTAATCGACATTTTAATAATAAAACGCTTTTAAGACGAGTAAGATAATTTATATTAAAATAAACTCTAATATTCTACTCTTAACGAATATATAGATATTAACTATAATAAGGACTTATAGGATATACTAGTTAATATATAATAAAGCGGAAGTCTTAAATAACCCCTTTATATTATATATAAACCTCTCCGTTAATTAAGTTATTTTATATAACGATCGAGATATTAGTTAATAAAAATATTAATATTAATAGAAAGTACCGAGTTTATAGTCGGTTAGTATATTTAAGAATACTATAGTCCTCTCCCGCGAAGAGAAAAGATTTAATTAAAGAGGTCTTCCGCCTTTATCGAATATTTAAAGAAATTTTTTATATTATTTCTTATTATTTAATAACCCCGTTAAACGAATCCGCCCCCGTTTTTTTTTATTAAGCGAATTATAACCCCTATTAATATATTATCCGATAATAATAAAGAGGAAGAAGAGGCGCCGAGGGGTTTAATTATTAATTAATTATATTAAACGAGGGACCCGTCTTTATATAATATTAATATAAGGAAAGTAACCTCGGCGAGGGTCGTTAAAGTAAATATAATATTTATAAATATAAACGAGTAAGAAACTTTATAAATTCTTTACCCTTTATTTTTCGATTCTATAATATATAAAGTATATATTAATAGGTTAAAAGAGCGGCGTAAAGTATTCGGGCTAATATTAAAATACCTCTATTATAATATTTAAACTAGAATATATTATAATATTATAATTATCCCCCCCCCTAGAGCCACGTCCCCGTAGCGAAGATAAGTAGGTAGTTATAATATTAAAAGTAATTAAACTCTAAGAGTACGACCCTAAATATATATAATTATTTTAAAAATTAAAATTTAAATTCTAGGGCTATTAGGGCCATCGGTATATTATAACGCGCGGTTTATTCTAAGGCCCCCGAAGGGCACCTCTAGAGGGTATATATAGGCGCGGTTTAATTTTAAGGCCCCCGAAGGGTACCTCTAGAGAGTATATATAAATACGATATTATAGCCCTTAATAAGTACTACGAATAAGTTTTAAGGTTAATTAAATATTTATAAAATTTTTCTAAAACCCCCGAAGGGTACTTCTAGAAAATATATATAAATATAATTTAGTTCCAAGGCCCCCGAAGGGTATTATTAGAGTATATATAAATATAACTTTTCTAGGGCCTTATATAAGTATTATTAATAGTTTTTAAAACTTTTAAACGGGTATTACCGGAGTTTTAAAGGAGTAACCCCGAGTATATATATATAAATATATTTTACGAATTTTAATTAATTTAATTATAGGGTTAATTAAATACCCTTAACCTAGAAAATCCCTCGAAATTTAATTATTCTAACGCCGTAGCGCTAAAAGTCGAAAATAATTTAAATCCTTTAGTATTTAAATACCCCGCCTTAATATAGTTAAGACCTTAAAGTAGAGTTTATATAACTCTTTCTAATAGTTTACTCTTAGGTAACTAGTCTAGAAATATAACCCGAATATTATTATAATATATAAAATATATATTAATAAATTAAAAAAGTAGTATAGGGTATTCGGGTTAATACTAGAATACCCCTATTATAATATTTAAACTAAAACGTATTATAGTATTATAAATATTAAATCTTCTAATATTTACTCGAATTAAAAATTTAATATTAACGGATAGGGAGCTCTCCGTAGATTTTAAATATAATAATAATAAATCTTATATAAAGTTTTTAAAGTTAGAGGGGAAATAGAAGGACTAGAATAAATATTTATAAAATAATATTTACGCCTACTATCTCGACTACTTTATTAAAGATACGTTTAAGTTATTAATATTAAAAAAACTAATTAATCTACTCGGTTAGGATATTTACGGTAGATTAAAAAAACTAGTTATTTTTACTAATTTACCCGTCGTTACCTACGTTATATTATATATAAATTTAGACCTATTAAATAATATCTAGTATAAAATTTATATTAATATTTATATAATAGTTAAAGAAGTACTACCCCGGCGAGTCTCTATAATATAATTTATCTATAAATTAAATTAAACGGGATAAAGAATATATCTAGTTATTTATAAAAAGAGATAAAATTCGCTTTCTTTTATTTATTAAATATATCCTCGGGACTAGGGTAACTCTAATTTATATCTTTTATAATATTAATCTCGATACGGATTAGATATAATTCTTCGATATTTAATATAACGGGCGGATTACGCGCTTATTTTAAAAGAATAAAAAAATATATAACTATTACTTTATTCTAGATAATAAGAATTACTTAGACTAGATAGTATTAGATAAATAAATAAAGAATAATAAAACGAGGAAATAAATTTATTTAATAATAGGAAAAGCGATAGGAAAATTCGACTAATATTAATAATTAGATAAAGAGGTATTACTATAGGGGTTTTTTCTTATTATCGGCGAGTTAAATACTTTATATAACTCTTCCCTAAATTATAAATAGAGGTTCTTTATCGTTTTTCTATAATTATAAATTTAACGAGCTTTACCTAGGTTTAAATTAAAATAAATAATATAATTAATAATATTATTATTTTATTTATATTATTTTAACTAGATACTTTAACCTATATTAATTAATATCCGGTAGAGATATTATCTCTATAATACCTCCGTTATTTAATATAATATTAAATTTTTAGATAGAGCGTTTATACCGTATACTACCCTAATATATTAAATAGTGGACCGTTCTAGTATAATTAATATCTTAATACTCTTTTAACGACGAGGTCTAAATCGATAAGATATGAAGTAATACTATATTTATATTTATCGTCGGTAAAGAGTTTTTATTAATAGTCTTTACTAAGTAGTTAGTAGATATAATAAATATTTATTAATATTTTTTCGTACTTTCTATAAACTAAAAATACTTATCCGAGTCGGATAAATCGATAATATATTAATTATTATTTAGTTATCCGAGTCGGATATAATTTAATATCCGACTCGATATTCGTTAACTATATTTATATTAATATTATTTAATAAGTTTAATAGAGTATTTAAGGTAGTACCTACCTAGATATTATTATTATTTCTTATATATTAACGTCGACGTTTTTATTTATAATATCCTCTTTATTATTATTAATATCCCTATTAATATTTAATAGTTTATATTTTTATTTATATTATAAAAGACTTTTACGACCCCGTTATTATTACCTCCTCTTTACCCTCTTTACCTCTTATTAAATTCTATATTAACATTGACCCTAGGAATTAGACGGTCTCGATTATTTCGTATAATTTTATAATTAAATAATCGTACTATAAGGAAATATAGATAATATTAAAAAAAGAGATAAAATAAAAGTATATTATAAATACGTCTTTAAGGAGCCTCGAGAACTAGGTTAAATTTAATAAAGTATTAAAATAACTAGATAAAATCTTTCTCTCCGTTTTTATATTTAAAATATCTTAACTCTAGCTTAAAAGTTATAAATTAAAGATAACTAAAAAGATTAATAATATATATAATTATTATCGTAATCGTAGATAGTATACTATATTATTTCTCTTTATTAATAACTCTTTTTATATAGCGCGCCTTTTTATTTTTAACGAAACGGGCTTTTATATATAGTCGATTTAAATAATAATTAATATATTTTTCTTCGCGTCTAAGTTCCTAAAGGAGAAGAAGTCTTTAATAAATATTATATTAAATAAAATCGAATTTAGGATATTTAAAGAGGTCCTCCGCGAAGATAAAGTTTATAATAACTCTACCGATAAAATTATATATTATATCGGTAATAATAATATCGAAGTTAATTATACTCGTAAATTTAAAGCGGCTATATTATAAATATATAAAAGAGGCGAAAATCTTATTTTATTTACTATTAAGACGCGTATATAAAGTATATAATACTTTACTTTAAATATTAAACCCGCGTAGGTTAATTTTAATATAGTAAATCGGTATATTTATATAAAATATTAAATATTAGGTATATTATATATTTAAAGTTAATATTTATTCTATTTAATATATATTAGTTAGTTACGCCTCCCTATTTACTCTTCTGAATTAAACCGTTAATCGCGTTATTATCTTTACTAGTAAATCGTATTTTAGTTATATATCTAGCTCGGTTTAATTAATTATTATATAGTAAATATAAGTTATAATCCGCGCTCGTTATTATTTTAGAAAGATAGGAAGGGGGTTTTTTCTATAAATAATAAAGTATTAATTATACTACCGCCGTATTCGACGGTTATAGATTAAATAGTATATCTAGTTTTATTCGATTATACTTCGGCCGATACTCTAGCCCGAATTATAACGAATTTTAATTTATAAAATTATCGATATTTATTTTAAATACTCGAGTTAACCTATATTTTTATAGTTTATTAATTATATCTTATCTTCTTTATTTATAAATTATATTTTATACTTTTTACTTCTTAACCCTCTTTAATTTTATTTTAATTAATTATATCTTTTTTAACCTCGTTTTTTACCGTAAATAAATTATTTATTATAACGTTAACGGATCTTTATTTTTATATTAAAATCGGTATAAATAACTTTTAATAAAATTTTAAAAACGTCGAGCTCGGTTTATATTATATACCGAATCTTTTCCCGGTAGTTAAAATAGAACTAGAGAAAGAGAATATAAAAGCTATATATTTAGGGTAGAAATCTACGTAATATTAAAATTAACCTTACTCTTCGTTAAATTATTAACGATATTATTATTAATTTTAATTTACTTAATCGTATTCCCGTATTTAAAAATAAGATAATATAATAATTTATATATTTATTTAATAAAATAGCGATTAAATCTACGACCCGTTAAGATTTTAAATAAAAATTCGAGGAGTTATTTAAATCCTTATATTCTAAAGCCTAAAGGACCGAAGATAATTATTTAAAAAATAAATTTTATATAGGAAGTCGCCCCTCGCCCCCTCGAATATTTATAAATTTTAAATCGATTCTCCTTAAAATCTCGTATAGCCGCGATAATTAAATTAAATAAATTCGGCTTAATATTACCGCGAAAAATAATATTAAAAATAACGATAAAGTAGTATAGTTCCGGTTTAATTATAATAAAATAATCTACGTTTTAATATCGAAGTACTTTTAGGATAAATATAATATTCTACGTTATAATAAACTCTAGTATTCTATTTATAGCGAATATATAAATATCGAATATAACGAGGGCCTATAGGATATACTAGTTAATATATATTAATATAATAGTCTTTAATACCCCCTCTATATCGTACGTAGGCCTCTCCGTTAATTAAATTATTTTATTTAATAATTAAAGTACTAGTTAATAGAATTACTAATATTAATAAAAAATACCGGGACGACGATCGGTTATTATATTATAAAAACTTATACTTTTCTCGCGCGAAGAGAAAACGTTTAGATTAAAAGCGTTTATATCTTTTTATTAAAAATTTAAAAAAGCCTTTTATACTACCTCCTACCGTTTAAGAATATTATTTATTAAATCCGTTTTTATCTTTTTTAATTAAATGATTTTAAATCTTTATCGAGATACCTTTCGGGCTATAAATTAAATAATAAAAAAGAGGAAAAGGCGACGTAAAATTTAATTATTAATAAATTATATTAAACTAGGGACCCGTCTTTATATAATATTAATATAAAGAAAGTAGCTACGGCGAGGGTCGTAGATATAAATATAATATTAATAAATTAAAATGAGTGAGAAACTCGGTAAGTTCTTTACCCTCTATTTTTTAATTTAATTATAATTTATCTACTCCGTAGTTTTATTATAATTAACGAAGAAAACCGGCCTTAATAAGAGGATATAATATAAATATTTATAAATAAACTATTTTAACTAAAAAGCGATAATAAATTTATAGATAAATATATATATTATATAATTATTAAAGTCGTAAAAAAGAGTAGATAGTAAAATACTAGCCCTTAAATTAAATATTTATTAATTATATAATATCTTTAGAGAAGGCGGCGGGCTTCTCGTTATAAAGAGGTTATTAATAATAATAATATAAATTTTAGTAAAATTCGTACTCAGCTCTAGATCTTTTTTAATATTATTATTAATTTAAATAATACTAACGTCCGAGTTGACCTAGATACTTATAATTTTTAATTCTCGTATTCTCGAATATTAAAATACGATATATAAATATAATTCTTTTTTTATTAAAGGGTTTAAGATTTTCGAGGACTTTAAAAACTCTTTTTATTATAATAAATACCCTCCCTATAAAATAAAGTTATAAATAAATTAAAAGATCCGTCCTTTTACGAACCTATTAATCTTTAATTACTTTAGTATATATAAAGATAAAGACGTTTTTCTTTTTCTTAAAATAAATATTACTCTTATTATTATTTAGGTAAAGATTATAAGTAATTAATTAAAATAATAAATTAAATAAATTAATACGAATATTAAGACTTTAAGATTTAGATACTTTTATACCTATTTTAATAAAATATATTACTATATTATTAATAAGCGATTTATTTATATAAATATAGAGTTATTATATTATAGCTTTAATAGAGTATAAAGCTCGGCGAGGAGAATACGATAATTATTTATAATTTCTATTTATACGAGATATAAATTAAAAAAGTTATATAGCGAGGGTACTAACCTTAAATATAACTTCTATATAAGATATATCTTTATAGACGAGTTTTATAAAATTAAAACTAAAGAGGGTAAAACCGCCGAATTTATTTAAAAAATTAAATAAAAGATTAAAGAGCGGGTTTTAAAAGTATTACCGAAGGGTAATTTTAAGAAATCCGAACTATATTAAAGGCGTAAATTAATATACCGTTAAAATTTACCTTTTATATAAAGTTTCTTTATAACTTTATAAATTTATACCTTAAAGGAATATATAACTATAATCGGGTTAATTAAATAATTATAATAATATTAAAATCCGTCTATTAAATATATAGTATTTCTTGAAGTCGAGGATACCGGTTAAAGAATAACGAATCTACTCGTTTATATATACCTAGATAAGAATATAGAAAAGGTAGTTATAAATAAAATAAAAATAAATCTTAATTTTATCGAAATCGAACGAATACCTTTTATTAAGAATTTCGAGGGTACGGTCGAGTTTATTAAATTTCCTCGTTATTAAATAAAATAAATCCGTTATTTAATTATAAATACTCGATAAAAAGAATATTACTAAAAGTAGTCGCGAATTTATAAAGAAATATAAAAGGAGTATTATGAAATTATATTAACTACTAGAGAGGCTAGTAGATTACCGTTTATATTAATAATTAATAATTACTTTAATAAAATTTATAAACTTCGTACGGCTAGTATTATATTAAATCTTTTAATATATACTCGAATTTATAGTTTAATAGTAATAGATAACGAGCTCTCCGTAAATTCTCGGTATAATAATAATAAAAATCGTATAATATCCCCCGAGTTAAAGGGAAATATATAGAGTAGAATAAATATTTAAAGAATAATATTTATACTTATTATCTCGATAAATTTATTAACACCGAGTTATAAACTATAAAACCGTAGGTATATATAAAGTTATAGTCTATAAATAAATACTAGTTTTAATTTACTCGAGATTTTATTTTTAATAATTAACTCGTTACCTCGCTATTACGCTAGGGCTCTAGGGGTATAAATTAATACTTTAATTATATATCCCCTTCGGCCTTAATTAAAACTCGTAATAATATTTATATAAAGGTTAGAGAAGTACTACCGCGGCGAGTCTTTATAATATAACTTATCCGTATATTAAACTAAACGGGACGAAGATTATATCTAGTTATTTATAAAAGAGAATAAAATTATTTTCTTTTATTTATTAAATATATTCTTAGGATTAAAGTAACTTTAACTCGTATCTTCTATAATATTAATCTCGATATAAACTAGATATAATTCTTTAATATTTAATACGACGGGCGGGTTACGCGCTTATTTTAAAAGAATAAAAAAATATATAATTACTACTTTATTCTAGACGATAAGAGTTATTTAAATTAAAAGTTATAAACTAAATTTATCCTTCCTAAAATTAACACCTTTCTTTAATAGATCTTAAATTATAAACCGAGTAATTTACGATTTATAGGTTTAATATTTATTTTCTTTATAAAGTTTATAACTCCGCCCCTCGTATTTAATATAAATATAATATTATAGGCCGATAACGACTACCGATAACTAGATAAGATAATGGATTAAAAGGAGTAATATAGATTAAAGGCTTTTATATCGTATTTACTTTTATATTTATTTAATATATAAAGTATTTTAATATTAATACACGATAATTACCTTAAGAATATATATTATATATAGTATTAAATTAACGTAAAGGCCAAATTCGGTCTAGATATTAATTTAAGTAGTATAGTTTTTATAATTTAATACCCGTTATTAATAATATTTCTAGAATACCTACGTTCTTTTATCGTATATTTAATTACTATATTTAATAATTATTTATAGTTTACTAGCTAGGTATACTAGATATTAATTCTTTTAAATATAAATAATATATAATATCGTAATTATTAACGATATAGAGGTCGATAAAGGAATAAATAATTATATCCTTTATAACCTCGTCTTCGATAGTAAATAACTCTCGGTAGAAAGTATCGTAATATAACGAATATAATTTATTTATAGGTTTTATAGTATATATAGTATCCGACTCGGATATTATATTAAATAAAAAAATAGTCCGAGTAAAACCCGAAAAAGAAATATACTATTCGGTTAATACTAAATTATAAATATTTTATTCTCTTTAACTTCTATTTTATTTATATTATATTATACTTTATTAAAAATATAAAATACTAAATACTTTATTATTTAAATATAAATTCTTTATAAATACTTTTATATATATTAACCTACTTTTCTAATAATATAGTTATATCTTAAGTTAGAAGGAATAAGAGAGAAATAATAAATATAATCGAAGAAAAATTTTCTTAAACTATCCACTTTTATATATATTTAATATTATTATATTCTAGTTTCTAGATTTATTATAATAATTACCTTAATACTACCTCTACTTATTATTATATTTATATTAATAAATTACGAAGATTAAATTTAGTTAATACCTCGCGCCGTTTACTTTAGCCCGGATTTTTTTTCTTTAAATTATTAAAACGCTCCCGGCGCCGTATAAGGTAGTATTCTATTAATTCGTAATATATTCGCTAGTAAAGGTTCTCTTTATATAAATAATCGTAGATAAAATAAGGATTCTAATTATCGTCGAATAATACGAAGATATAATTTAATCGTTAAGTTTAATAGTGTAACTTTATATCCTATTAATATAATTTAAAAACCGGCGGTATAGTATATATTATTAATATATTATACTATATATAAAGGGTCCGCTACCGGATATAATCGTCGATATTTATTTTAATAAATAATATTTAAAATATAATTTAAATCGATCCCTTTAATAGGCCTAGTGTATATTTATCGAGGTAATAAAAAAAAAGAGGACTTTAATAACTAAAAAAACGTAGATAAAGATAATTTAAAGATATTATATTATAAATAAATTATTTTATAGTATAAAAAAAAGATAGGAGGAGTTAAAGATATAATAATTCGACTCGGATAAGATTTCGAGTTTAATACCGACGAGACCTTAACCGACTCGGTAAATTTTTATCTAATTCGGTTAAGGATCTCTAAACTAAGTTAATAAAAATAATTAAAATAATATAATAACGACGCGCTAAAGAAAAACTATTTTTTTTTAAAATTTTCGCCCTTTTTTTATCCCGGATTCTAAATAATCCCCTTATTAATTTTTATATATTATTACTAAATAATAACTTCACGCCATAAATTTTTAATAAAGTCGATTCGATATAATAAATAAATAACGGGTAAATCTTAATAATAGCGAAAGATTAAAAATCGAAAATTATTATAAAAGCTACTACGGCGAAGGGGTAAATTATAAAGAAAACGAAGAAATAAAAAATATATTTAAATATATAACTAAATAAAACGATTATTAATATAATAATATATTAAGTCCCTTTAAGGAGATTATAACGAAGGTATATAAAATAATAGCGACGAAGGAGGTAATATAAAAGGGTAAAGAAAATATATAAAAAAGAGTAATTATAATTTCGAGGATATCGTCGATATATCCGTAAATAACCAAGTAGTCCTTTTTAAAATAATAATTAATATTGATATTAATAAATATTTTTCTCCCGATAATTTTAATTTTAAAAAGAACCGCCTATTTATAATCGTTATTAAAGTATATTTTCCTAATTATACGAAATATATATAGTTAATAACTCTTATATAGGAAACGAAATAAATAGGTTTTCGAAATAAAAATTATATTATAACCGTAAATTATATTAACTCCCTCTTATAAATAGAAGTTAATATTATATTTAGTAGGAGTAATCTCGGTTATTATTATTAAATATTTACGGCCTTAATAACTAGTTATAATCTTGGAAAAAAGATATAAATCGTCGATCTTTATTAAACGTATATCGGGTATATTAATATACGGAGAATAAATTCCGACTATAAAAGGAGCTCTTTAAGAGGGCTTCGACGCGAAAAAATATCCCTTAAATTTAATAAACGATACGGTAGGGACGTATTATATTTAAATATAATTAATATATTTAATAATATAATAACGAAATAGTTAAATATTATTAGATAAAAATTACTCTTTTTAAATTAAAAAGCGACCGGTATAAATATCCGAATAAAAAGTAGTTACCGAGATTAGACCTATAACCGAATATAAATAAAAATTAACGAAGAGGTTAAACTTTAAGAAAAGAGATATATTATCGGTAAATTTCTCTTAAATAATTAATCTAATAATAATTAATCTTTATAGATTATATAAAGCGAGTAGCGGCGGTAAAGAAATAATAAACCGCGTCCGTAATATAAACGGTAATAATAGGGTAAAATAAAATAAATATTATTATTCTTTTTTAATCGCTATATTTTAAAATTTAAATACGTTACGTTTAAACGTCCGCCCCCTTTATATCCTATATTTATAATTATATTCGATATTAAATATAGAGATAAGAGTAATAAAAGTATTATATAGATTTTTATTTCGACCCTTTAAAGTAAAAAACGTCGTTATTATAAAATAGAATATAAAAGCTCTAAGATTTACTAGTATATTATAAATACTACTATACTTATATTTCTTTTAAAAATTATAAATAATAACGATATTAATAGCTTAACGCCGTAGCCGAAATACTATTATATAAAAATAAATAACTTTATAACTAGGATATAGAAGGAATAGAAAATTTTATTTCGATATATATAAAAGCTGTAGGTTCTAGGCCGGTTATATAACTCGGGCGATATCCCTACTTTTAAAGAAATACGGAAGATTATAATCTCTACTTTTATATACTACCCGTTATATATTAAATAATAATTAACGACGACGTAGTTCCTAAATAATTTAACCGACTTTAAAAATTAAATAATAAAGAAGATACGAAGTTAGGTTTAAATAATAATAGAATATTTAAACCTAATAATAGAATAGACTAAGAATAATACCTCGGACTATATATTCGATCTACGGTTTATCTTTTTAAATTTATAAAATAGTATAAATATTATTACTTTTTATATTTAAATAAAAGTTTATTATTTACGGGTTTAATATAAGAGTCGTTTCCTAATACCGTTTATCGTAGTAACGATATATCGTATATTCTTTTATAATAAGATAAACGGTATTAAACTCGGGCGGTATTATAAAAATATATAAAACTCATTATTTATTAATATAGTTATTCTTATAATAACGGCGCTTTATTATAAGTTTAAAGAATATAAAATAAGATATTATATTATTAAAAGATAGGACGGTAATAAAGTTAAAGGTAAAATAACTTTTTAAAATATAAATATTAATATTTATACTAATGGATCTTCGAGTTATATTTGAATAAATCACGAGAGTATAATATAAATAAAGAGAAACGAAGGTACGCGTCGTTACGAAAATATTATATAGTCGTATAATAAATATTTGTAATAAAAATATATATAATAAGGACTATCGATAACTAGTAATTAATTTATTTAAAGAATCTCTAAAGGATTTAAAAAGTAAACCGGACTTCGTAAAAGTAATTACGGAAATATAAATAAAAAATACTATTAACTCGTTACTCGACGATAATACTACTAACTCGTTATACGACGGGGATATTATTAATTTAATTAATAAAAATAATAGTATAATTTAAGAATAAGAGTAAATAGCGGGCGATATAATTTCGGTATATATAAAGAAGATAATTTATAAATATTACTAGTTAATTTTAAATATATAGGCCGAAGATATACCTAGTAGCCCGGTCGTTAAGAAATATTAATCGGGGGAAAAAGAAGAGAATATATTTAATATAAAAATTACTAATATTAATAATAATAAAAACGATTTCGAGATTAAAGTATAATAATTATAAAGTCTTTATACCCTTTTAGGCTAGATCTACTTTATCGCGGGGCTATAAAATAAGAAATAACTATAAGATAAAAATAATTAAATTATAAATAATAAAGCGAAGTATAAAAAAATAAAATAAAGGTAGTTAAAAAACGAGTAAATAGTATATTTATTCGTTAATACTATATATAGAGAGGATCCTAAATAACGATTAAATAGTTAACGCGGTTAATAGTAAATAAATCTATATCTATTATATAATAATATTTAAAGAAGAGATCTAAACTATTTATTTATATAAATACGAGTATATATATTTATTAAGAATCCGTTAAATTATAAGAATTCTTTTATACTCTAAGATTATCCGACTCGGACAATATTACGTATATAAATAAACTATTAAAACCGTCTAAATTAAATAAATTTAGGGTTAAGAAAGGCCTAAAAGAGTTATAAAACCTAAATAATATTAAATACTCGTAAAATATTTAAAGATATAACGATTAGTAATTTAAATAATTAATAGAGTTTATAAAGAATAATAAACCTATATTACGAAAGTTATTAATATATATATATAATAAACTAGAATTATTAAACCTATTAATAATAAATATTATTTATTAATAGGATTTTATTTAGACCCCCGATTTACTAATTTTATTAAACCTCGGGTCGGTATTTAATATAGAGTTTTAATATAAACTTATAGACGGCTTTCTAATAGGGCTAATAATATTTAAAATATATTAATATTTACTTTTAAAATTTACCGATATAAAGCCTCCGAGTATTATATTTATTAATTAATTTAATAATAAATCCGCGCGGCGCGGGTTTATTAATTAATTTTAAAATCGCGTAGGGCGTTATTTATATTAACGAGATCGAAAGAGGGTTAATTCTACCGGTTTATTCACCGATATTTTTTATAATAACTAGTATAATTATTATAATATCGTTAATTCCCCCTTTAATTTACTCGCTTTACTATAAAAACTAGACTATAAAGTATAATTTTCACTATTATATTATTTTTTAATAATATAATATTTATTATCTTTATACTAGGTTATCTTCGGCTCCGTATTCCGAGGTTTATTAAATTAACTCTCCGCCGTATTAGTTTTAATATAAGATTTACTTTTCGTAATAAGTATATTTAATTATTTAACTCTTATTTTATTAATTACGATTCTACCTTTAATACGCGCTTTTTTAATTATTAATTTATATTTTATTTTAATTAATTAATTATCCCTTCGCTCTTTAAATTTAATTTACTCCTCGTTAAATAACGGATCTAGCCGCCGCTTTCTTTTAATATCGTTATATATTATTTATATATCGAATACTTTACCCCGATTTAACTCTTTTTATCGTCTTTATTTTAAAATATTTAATATTTTAATATAATATAGGTAGAGACTAGACTACGCGCTATTAATTTATTAATATATAATTTATTTATTATAAATACTCTCTACCTACGTTATTAAATCTCTTAAGATTTTATTAAATATTATTAAAGATATAGAGAAATATTAATATAAATCGACGAATTTTTTATTTAATTTTTAATATCGTTAAACTCGAAGTTTAAATATATATTATAAATATTTAAATAAGTTCTCGTCTACCGATTTATTTAACTCCGCGTAAATAATAATAAATATTTATAATTCTAAATTATAAACCGAGTAATAAAGAAATAACTTCGTATAATTCGGTATATTATATTCCGTATTATTAAAAAAGGCGAGGCCGATATCGCGAATATAATTACTTTTAGGTATATTAAAGAGATTATATAAATTAAATATTATTCGAACTCGTCGGTTAATATTTATATAATTTATACAAGCTCTTCTCGGCCCCGATAAAGATTTTATTATTATATTATTAAATGAAGCCGGTTCCGTTAAAGACGCCCCGTTTCTAGGGTTTATATATTAGGGTAGATATAATAAAGTAAAATACATTTACCCCCGATTATAATATATCGCGTATTTTATATATTAATATATCGGTAACTTGAGAAACCCCGATTTTTACGTATTTTACACCGAAATTATATAAAATACTAGAAATACGTATCTATTTATATCCTATATTCTAAATACATTATACACCGATTAAGTAGCGATATTATACTAATTTAATAACTTTTTTTTTTAACTTTAATTTTTAAGAGTATCTAGACTAGGGCCCCTATATAGGAATATAAATATATTACTAAATCTGTTTTTAGCCTAGATTCCGAATTTTTAATTAGATTTTTACTAGCGTTGCCCTATAGGGTTATAAAGTTACTTTTAGGATTAAATTTAGCGCTCCCGCGTAGACCTTAACTTTAATTTAAAAATCTTGGCGCCAAGATTTGCCAAGATTTGCCAAGGCTACAAAATGCGCATTTTGTACCGATTAAGTAGCGATTTTATAGAATTATTTTTCCGGACTTACCGATATATACCTTCTAAATAAACGAAAGGAGTAATTATTAAATAATTTTCTCTATATCTAGATTATTAACCCCTAGCCTATAAATATCGGTTATAATAATAATATATAGAGATAAATCTTAAGTAGATAGTAGACCGAAATATATTACGATATTTTATTTATCTCGAGTAGTTATCGCCGCGAAAAAAAGTACGATTAACTTCGTACTCTTAATTAAATACGATAATCGTCTTATTTATATATATATTAATTAGTATATATCCCTAACCTAGGTTACGGAATCTATAAAAATAATCGTCTTCGGAATATCTTAAACGGTAGTAATCTACGACGGTAAAATATATTATAAATTAAATATACCGTTAATAGGATTATAAATAGTATTAATTTAAATATATATCTCTAGTTAATTAAACGGAGTCTTTATAATAATAATATCTTCTAAGAAAGTATATCGCTTTTATATAATTTTAAGTATTTTAATATCGAGTATTATAGAGACCCCTAAAAGAGGGACGCTAGGCGGTAATCGTTTTTAGAGGATATTTAAATTAAAGTATATTAATCGAAATTCTTTCTACTCGGTTACTAGATAAAGCTCGTCGATTATTAATAAATATAACTATAATATAAAACTAGTATACCGTAGTACGTTAATATTAAAATTACTCGAACTAGTAATTTTAGGATTTATAAAGATTATTATTATTGACTATTTATTTATAAATTATATTTAATTATTATACCGTAAATAAAGTAGCCGGAGTATATTATTATAATATTAATAAACTTATTACTATCGCTATTTAAAATAAAAAATTAATAATTAAATATATAATTTAATTTCTTATATTACTTTTTTAATAAAGTATTTAAAAGTATAATAATTAATACCGCTTTAATAGGTAAAAATATTAATAATAAAATCTAAAAAATAATATTTTTATTAAATTTAGTTTTCGTAATTAAGATTAAATTCGTTCTCTAATTTAATAATATATTTAAAATATTATACTATTTCTCTTTAAGCTCGACTCCGAAGTAATATATCGCGACGTTTTCTATATACTCTCGATTTAGAGTTTTATATAAATTATTTATCTTTATTATAATAGGCGTAAACGCGAAATCGTTTATTATATATAATATTATTATAATAAATATTAATTTTAACCTTAAATATATTTCGCGGAGGGTTTTATAACGAAGGGGACTTACCGATAATAAAGAATAAAAACTAACGATAAATAATTATTATTATAATAATAATCGAAACTTAAATTATAATTAAGGATTTTTAGATAATCTATATTTATTTCGTTATATATATAATAGATAGTATTATAGATAATTATATTCGAAAAAGTATATATAGAAGTATTAGCGCGCGATTAATTTAAATTTTATTCTAAAATAATTAGATAACGATCGCGTCGTAAAGTTAATTATTAATAAAGAAAAAAATTAACGGAAAAATTTATATAAACGGCCCGCGAAAATAATATAAATTTAATAAAAATATAGGGTTTTACGCTTAGACCTGCCGCCGTTTAGTTACGAAATTAGTATTTCTAACCCGAAGGGGTTAAGTAAACGGGAGCTAACCCGAAGAGGCTTAGCGGTGGCTCGGCAGGTCTAAGGGACTGAGGCAAGTTTTAAAATATCCGCCGCGTCCCTCCTAGGTAGTATGTACCTACCCTACCCACATCGGTCGCAATGGTCGCGATCATTCGTAGCAATGATTCCCGCGAGAAAATCGGCTGAATCGAACGATTCTGGCCCTAGAATTTCGAAAGCGTTAATATATCTCCGCTACTTATAGATCCGAGTATTAGGCTTGGCATTCATAACAATGCTTTTAATGTACCTTAATATACTAGAGGAGGCCCTAAATACGGTAAATAATAAGAGGATGTACGTAATTTAAAGAAGGAAAAAATCTTTACTAGTAATTCTACTGTTCTAAGCTTTTACCGCTACGCTAGATATAACCCTTCTTCATAATACGGTGATAGTAGATTACGTGTCATCACTAGTACGTAAGAACATCAGTGCCCGTAATAATACCGAGCGCCTAATTTTTACGGCCCTCGTAGCTTTCCGCTAAGGTATGCAGGGGGCTCTTGGATTGGCGCAAACGCATGGCAGTATGCAGCCGTCCTGACTCTGCCGGCTGGGTTGAAGCTGGCATTGCTTATTTCCACGTAGCCGGCATGGAACAGCCCAGGCAAGTCACACCTCTCCACTGCCTCTCGTTGAATGGCACAAGTTGGCCCATGTTGATGATATTCTTTTGCCACCATGCAGGATGGGTAGGTATCTTGGGACGACACATATTTTGCGTTTGCACTCACTAAATCAGCCTTCCCCTCAAGACTCGGCATAACTCTCAAGTACAACGAAGATTGCACTTGCCTACTTGGTGAAAGACCGGCGAAATCACTCAATACATCTAAATTAGTGTATACCGTCGGTTTGATCCAGAGCGAGAGATCATGGCCTTGTGCGCTTTATTATCCTTACTTGCAACAGTGATTGCTCCTGACCAAGTTGTTCTAGCTGAAATCTTCACCTCTGCTGGAAATTCGATCCACTCTCTTCTTTGTACGAACAAACATTGCTTCTGGGCTAGGCAGTAGCCCATGTTCCCAGACTACTTGCAAGACCCACCTTGCAGCAGCTGGGACCCTCATTCGATTCGTGACGGCTCGATGAATGCGAGCAGCATGCTGAGCGAATGGTTCGTCTCGCTAGTCACAGCATGTTGTAAGATCACAAAGTCATTGAGGATGTGTATCTTCTTACACAGTCCAGCCTTTCAATGATCATGGCGTCATTTCAGCAAATCTATGAAGCGATGGGATATCGAAATTTACAAAAAGTAGCAGAAAAACCAAACGCAACGTCAAGGATAGCGGCAATTGCAAAGCTAATGACAATTGATCCTCAGAACCCTTCACCAGTCTATAGCGTGCTCTTCCGCTATCGTTGAAGCTGGTAAAACCGCTAACGCAGCCCTACACCTAGTCTTTCGGTGAAGTGATACTCGGTACGCTTCCCTCTCTGGTTCTGCTGCCAGCCCCCGACGACGACCCCTCTATCAAATCTAAAGTAATCCTAACGCCAATCGTCGAATCATCACTCGCGTACATGACTTCAAAAAGGTCCGCCATTCCCAAAGTAGCAGACTGCCATAGTCGCTCTGCCATAGCCTTCACAAACGACCACGGAATAGTATCCCCAATGCAAGAGAACGACAGCCGAAATCGCCCGCTCGGGTCGTCCACATTGAAGCTCTGCATTTGTGGAAGCTGAGACCATTCATCCTGGGCTTTATAGGCAATGTCGAAATAGAAGTTTTCGAGCATCTGAGTTGTTTCACGCATTGCTTCCGCAAAGTCGGTTTTGGCGCTTAGTAACGCCACTCCAAGTTTGGTGAAATGTAGATGCTTCATCTTAATGGTCTGCATCACAGGCGTCACTCCCGGCATCATTCGTGCATGCAGATTGCCCACTTTTAATGCTGCGTGTTGGTTCTGGGCATCGTGAGCGAAACTCTGCGGAGATGGCGTGTCGGGCCTCGGCGGTGATCGATTCAGGAACAGATCTCTAGTGACGAAGTCGACCGTTGGCCTGGCCGTCGCCGCGGTGAAGATGAGGACGAATAGGAGCAACTCCGAGAGGCGTACGAGAGCCCACCGTGAGCTAAACATAGTGCCCTCGTGCTGGTGAATCTAGTGATCAGTGATGCTATTTTGCAAGTGTGGGGGTCTCTAAAGATGGTCTTACTTGAATGTGCTGGGTCAAAGAGCCAACAAGGGGGTTTTATGGATCAGCTGATCTCAGAGAGCTATCCTCAGGGAAGTCAAACGCGGAAACATCACAGGGCCAAAAACGCCAAAGCGGGCTCAAAGATCTTTCTTCGGGGATGTTTTCACATGTGCAATCCTTGTCGTCTTGTGCATTGACCATTTCAGGAAGCCTGAAGGTAGCCCAGTTGCCAAAGAAAAAGGCCTATGGCAATACCAATCGTGCCTATCGTTCGAACGCATAGTTTATCTACGGCTTGTTGCAGAGCACGTCTTACCTGATCCCACGGCAGCTAAGCCTCAAATACTAGTAAGCGAAGGCCAGCTACGGGATTGGGTTGCGATAAGGATATGCAGTCTTCAAGGGTCGGATTAGTTCTATAGGAGATTCGTCATAGCGTGGCTTCAGCAAAGTTGGTGCCATTGCCTAGCCTGGTCAGTGCTTTGCATCTTTCCCATGCCAAACATGCCTAAATTGGTATCGCATGTAGAGTTGCTGTCTGACCGTCATCGAATACGAGAGCCTTGAGCGCGGTGTATGGATGGGACGAGCACCGCTATCGAAGTAGGCATAGCCCTTCATTTGATTAGAGGCGAGTTGCGACCCACTGTAGCGGTAGAAGAGATCTCTGGCTTGGACAAAAAACGCTGAGCTATTTATGGTCGAATCCTGCGGCTTCGAATCCCATTCAGCGACGTCCGAGATCCAAGCGCTGAGATATTGCCGCCGTGGCCTACCAGTGCATATCGTTGAAATCAGGAACCCATCTACAAATGGCAACACTAACCCGATAGTTCGCGTAGTTGGTCTGTTGATGCGCCTGACCAGTATCTTACGGATCTATAGTACTAAGGATTTAAGATTAACCATGTGCCAAGCCCGAATCGGGGTAAAATTTTTTTTCTTAGAGATCGAGTCAAAAGAGAGGCATAAAGGAGCACCTTTAGACTCGTTATGTAGGCTAAAAGCAATTGGTTATGACTATTGAGCTTGTGTTGTTCAACAAGTACAGTGCAAAGCGGAAGAATTATGCCAGTCATAATTCAATATAGTGAGAACACGACAACCATGATACACAATACCTTCGGTCCCAGATTTTAGAGACGATGAATAAAGTGTTCGAACCGACATAATCTGACCGCATTGTAGTGTATGCTTTGTACACGGACTAGGCGCGAAATATCTGGACAATTGGAAGAAAGGTGGCCATGTCTGGATTCGTGACGATCTGCCAAAGGACGTTGCCAATGCACGTATCATGACGTTCGGCTACAATGCTGAGCAATATCCCTTCGAGACTCGTTGCACACTTCTGCATCGCCAACCATCTCCCTACACTACTTGCGGAACGAGCGACCTTCCGCTAGTTAGCAACCTCGAAGGTCGAGCGCTTGGTCCAGATATCCCTAACGACAGGCAGTGTTCCCACCACTGTCCCCTACAAGCCAACAACGAGCGGCGGCCCTCCTGTATCATCGAAGATTGCTTCGACCTACCAACCTCCAAGCATCCATCTCTGCGGTCTCCAAGTTCACAGACCCTTTCATACAAGCCTCTCAAGACGAGCAAGATCCGAATGATCGTCCAAGCCTTCCTCTGGTGAGCCTTTCTGACTACAAGCCTTTTCAACGCTCCCGGAGCCCACCTACAAACTTGATCGGGGGCCAGTGGAAGGAAAATAGAAACAAGCACACTATATCATTGTACCCGCGCCGTTAGATATCGAACCTAACACGGACAGAGACGAACGTAGAAAATGACTCACAACCAAAAGGTGTCCTTCCCGGACAGCACAGCAAGAATATTTCGGGAGATTATCCCACACGTTGCGAACCAATACAGCTGGCTATGGGCTTGGAGCATCAACCTGCGGCTAATGGCGCTGCCAGAAAAATAGACACAAGCCTACTACACTATTGTACCAGCGCCACCAGGAGTCAAGCCTGATGCGAACAAGGTCCAAAACCAGCAAACGGTGGATGCCTTCTTCCCTCCTCACATCCTGGCTGTTTGACTGCTACGCTTCCAAGACATTCTCTATTCGATTTGATTAAACCTCAATCCCGTTCGGTCGTATCATAAAAGATCATGGAAGATGAGCTACACCTTGCAGAATAAGCTCGCTGACGCTTCTAGCCACCTTTTACCTTGCTACCGATCCCGGTTGCCATCTGGTTGCTATATTCTAGTGGTCCGTCCTCTGCCGCTCTCGTGGTAATACCGCCAAACACTGGGAAACGAAAGATTCGCTCGGTACCAAGCTGGCTCTACATACCCACTGCGTCCTGGCCATACACTACCCCAGGCCGACTGTAGCGATGCATGATTCACCCTACCACCGATGCTGGCGCTGTGCGCTAGAGACCACTGTTGGTCTCGTTCTGGGTGCTTTTGGGTTAGCTGGGTTCTGGGGCTCATCTACATACCAGCTGCGTCCTGCTTATACCGGTAGTGGTGTAAATAAGCGGCGCTGGGTCCTAGCAACCGGCAAATACATACCTTTTGCCTCATTACTGGCCTTTGCTTGATGGTAATACTGGCGCGTAAATTGAAACGCCTTTTTCAAAATTCCAAAGACAATCAGTGTTTCTTCTTCCTGGATCTTCTCCTGTCGAATGTGTTTCATCTCAAAGAGTTTCATAGAAGAATCGGAGAAGCCCATGCTGGAAACAAGGGTGTCTGAGCCCCCCATGGCATCGCGCTTTAGTCTATCGACGAAAGTTATTTTATTCTGCTAATTCTTCCACGATTCTGTTCAAGAATCTTCAAGGGCAAGGATCGCTCTACTACTGACTGCCGACACTCCTTTCGGTAAATGCTCCATTCGATCACCACTTTTAGCTTATGGATTTTGAAACATCAAAGAAGCAAGCCAAACCCCTCAAGACATCCACCCAAGCACTTTCACCAAGTCTGTTGCAGCATCCACGAAACTGAGGCGACTGATGAAGGTAATACAGACAACCTGTCTCAGCATTCCGTCAAAGTTTACCCGGTCGGACATCTGACCAGACACTCTGGAACCACTGCACCAGGGTATCGATGCAACACAGAAAGCCCTGGGACCTACACATGTAATGACGTGAAGGACTGTCTCTTATCTCCTCTGTTGCGAACAAGATCTAAGCACCTTTCAACAGAAAGATTGACCATATTAGTGAGAGCACGGAATAACAAGTCCGTGTTAAAGTAGCAGATTACGCAAGTGGATCGCCACCGGGCTTTCCCTCACACCAGCGAAGGGTGGTTGGATGAGTTTTAAAGGATCACAGGCGGTTCGAAGTGATGACCTGGCTTTTTACCTCATGTAATCTAGCACCTTCTAATTAAATTTTGAGTCGGTAACCTCACTCACGCATGGAAACAATCATATCCGTCCTCCGCCCCACAATCCTTCATTTGACAGTCGACCTTGTGAAGCTGCATCTCGGTCTCTTACCCTTTCACCGATAATCGACTTGTATTGCTGGTGATGTCTCCATCAATAAATGTCCCTTTGTCAAAGCCTTAGACATTGACGATTCTTGTTCGAGGCATAGATTCTCGTATCAAACACCACGAGGCTTTGGTTGATCTACGATTTTCTTCATATTTCGTTTCTTTCATGTTTCCACTCTAGCCATCTCAGGCGTAGAAATTGGCCAAATGAACACCGTCAAACATTTTATCAAGGCAACAGACGGGATTGTGGCGAGGCTTGATCAATACTTCATAGCTGGAAATCAGAGTGAGTATTCCAACTCTATTGAATACATGCATCAAATTCGCTTCAGCGTCCGAGTTCTCCAAACCACACAATCCCACACCGATCCCTTTTCCACATTCCTATACCCCAGCCCCTCAATTCGCTTGCAGCGTTTTGACAAGAGATGCACAACAATCCTCTTCATTGGATGCTTCATCCGTCCTTACTCCGTCTCATACTGTCATCCTGTCTGCCACCCTCTGCTTGAAGTATTCTGTCGCTGTTACGGTCAATTGAGAACCCTCCACCTCTAAGCTGTTGTTTGGTCTCTTGAGTTTTCATTGTCCCTAAGAAGCAGGTCAAACCTCAAGGCCAGGCCTGACACCTCCATCACTCATGCTGCCACTCACTCCCCCGACCGGCCGCTACCAGACAGCACAACTAACGCCATATAGGTGGAGCAGGCTCAACTCGACGCCGATTCAGAGAGGCCGAATCTGAAGCCGGTAGATGGTGCATTAACAGTCCCACAGCAAAGTCACGTCCAAATGCAGGCAGATCAAGCAGCGCTCATAGACGTTGACTAGAATGACGTGGACGAAAAGATGGAGCCGCGGAGAATTTCGTCGCTACCCAAGGCCAAATGTTCGCCTTATGTTTTCTTAGCATTGGCATTGGCTTGACGACAACACTGGTTTGACACTGGTGAATCCCAAAAACCTGTACCAAAGGCTGAGCTGCCTTCGTGCGACTTGTAGCATCACTCCATCGGGTTAGACATTGCGTAAACTTATCATGGTGGTACTCTGTAGTCCCATCGATACTCGTTAGCACACAGGCACTGATACCCTGTCTGTTTCTTCGAGAAAGGCGATTAGACGTTGGTGTCCGTCGATGATTTGATCTCCGTCTATCTTCCTGCCCTCAGTATCTATGTTCATGATTCTCAAGACCTTGAACGGTGTTTCATCCCACCCGCCCTTGTCGCAGCCATTGTTGGAGACAGTGTGATTTTTGTTGAGTGGTGTTTCTCGGTTGGCCGCAATATTGAAACGCACATCTCCCGACAATATTCTTGGATGCCACCATCCACTTTTGTGTTGGAGCTCTGGTGAATAGACCCAGAAGACTTTTGCGTGTGGAGTCCAATACTTCCGAAGAGCATTGCATGAGTGCCATCTGATTATCCATATTGATCGTGCGGGCAGATGTTATGCATCCAAGGAAGAGACTTGCTGCATAGAGGTCGAATGTAGAGAGGCATGTCCGGTCACTAAAGACTTGTCAGCACTCAACTTCACGGTGCTTCCAAGCGTGCTGGTATTTCTACCCCATGCTTCTTAGACCCTGTTCATGTGAAAAGTTGCCGGCTCGAAGGTATGTCTCGGCTCCTATGCCTCGCGTTGCTCATCGTCGTCCCGAGGTCCTGAATACTGATAGTCGAAGATACCGTATCGTGTGCCTGGACGGTCTTCAGGGTCTCGAGGTTGCTGACTTCGCGATATAGCATGATAAGCACCTTTTGACCCACACCATGGCTATTCCTGCGAGCTGTAGAAGGTATCACCCTCTTGCCGATCTGCGAGTATCTGGTGAAGGGTCGTAATCAGAATCTTAATCTCACCAATGTTACAAAGTTGACTGAAGAGCTCGTTGCTCTCCTTGAGGTGACCAACATCCATTGCTCGAGTGACGACTGCCGCTCTATTTTTGTGCTCGGACTTGAAGGAATTTGCCAACATATGCTACAGACGATAAACAGCGTTTGAAAAATATCCCAATATTTTACGCAGCCATGATCGGCGAGAACAGTGTTCTTCTTGACACCCGCTTCTTGTACCAGTCGATACCGCAAGAACAGTGACGGCAAATGGTAATCATTCGCTGCAGATTTAAGAGAAGCCGTTATCTCCCTCAAGTGCGTGCGTTTTGTGGGTTCAGGATTGAGGAGATTCTCCCTCGTAGCCGATGCGCATGTCCTTTCCTAGTGACTGGGTTAGCGGTTGGCGAAGCCATAGAAGAGTTTGTCATCGTAGCCAACTGTACTTGTCTCCTAGTCATTGTAGCCTTTGCCATATCTGAGCCAGAAAAGCCTTCACTTGACTCGGCGCCATAACGAATGATTGAGCTTCCAAGAAAATCGGTAAATTGGAATCTTGTGATATACGCAAGTTGTGACATATCTTTCCGACAGCAGCACCTGGAGCGGGCAAGCTCTGAACTCATGAAGACTTCCATGTTGCGACAAGCCATGTTCTTCGTCAAGTCCTTGGTGAAGGTGAATGGGCTGGTGGGGTTGACGGTGCTTGCGCCTGGGAGGCAGGAGATGTTGCACTACCTGGAGCTGAGATAAACACACAGGCGTCGATATAGTGGTTAGGTGCACATGCAAAGTGTACGAAATACTCTCGAAATCGCAGGAGGCAAATGTGATGTACACCCGCTGGGGAAGAAGTGGTGCTTCGACAAGGTAAGATCTCCAGAGGGCCTTGCTCGACTCGAATCAATATTGACATACTTGAGCTACATTACCTTCCATCCAATCAGTAGTGCGTACTCCACTTGACCATTTCCGTCATACTTGCAGGGACATTCCTCCCCGGGAGCAGGACAGTGCACGCACGTTGGTAATTGCTTTTTCGGCCACGACCAGGAGAGTGGAGGCAGTAGGCGTCGCCTTGAGATTTGAGTTGCTATGTCGCGCAAAGATTCGGCGGCGGGCAGGGCTGTGATTTGGGCAGTCATTGGAAGATTCATCAGTGAGCTCGCTGACATGCTCTGAGGCGGTTTATTCGCTTTCCTTGGAGGCATCGCGACCGGGGTGATCAAGAATAAAAGGCTGTGTTCTGGGTGTATCAACAAAACCGCCTGAAATGGAGTGAAGATCGAAAGATGTAGGGGGCAGCTGCCCCTATATGATCGCTGAGGTCTTCGGACGCCATGAAGGCCACCAACAGGCACTAGGCTTGAAGCATCCACTGGCTCCCAATCAGTTTGGAAATCTGGAGCCAATTTGAGGCGAGAGGATATCACGATTTTTGCAAGGACCTCGGACGGGACATAATTTGATCAACTTATAAGTCGACGTCGGTACGGTGCTTATCCGGAGACGTCACTATCGCTTTTCGTGTATGATCCACATTCTGCTTGATATATTGTGATTTTTCTTTCATTCACCTTGCCATATGCTCCACCTTGGCCTCATTCAGGCATTGACGGGTAGAAGAACGTATGGTCATCAGGGTTGAATTTATGTTATCGAAGAAGGAGAAAGTGACTATGGCTGCAGCAGTGTCGTTGTTAATGGTGAATTCGGTCATGGGCAAGCACGTGGCCCCGTCGTTTTGCATGTGGGAACAATAAGGCCAAAGTATGTTCCTAGGCTTCTCTTACATCAATTCAAATCATTAATTCTTGTATCAGAAGACGATGTGAGGAGCACTCGCCCGAGGCGCTTTTGTCCTCATGGTCACCATTCGAAGCCGCCAGAGGATCGTCGAGCCGCACTGTATCCTTGACTCTCCACCAATATGGCAGACCTCTCACAAGACTGCCTTGGTCTCGATCACTATGTGTTGTAGATGCCGCCGAGTCACCCAATGAAAAAGACTTGGAGCGCTTGCTCCTTCACCGACGAGGCAGCGGCCTTAGACCACTTGAGCCTTGTTGATTTAGGCTTGACGGGAATAAGTAGTCTTTTGCTCTCGCCAAGGTCTTGATCAAGAGCGCTTGAGAATGCAGATTGTATTCTATTTTTCCTGGAAGATGCCCGCACGAGTTTCTTGGGTCCTCCACAATCTTCCTCACCTGAAATCAGCGTCTCGTGCTTCGATATTGCTTCAGCCAACTGCACTCGGGGTTATCGAACCATCCACGGCGAAGCCTTTATTTTTGACGAAAATGGATGCCGGTCGATGCAGCCTAGACTCTGGTGCTCAATTCCGGGCCGTGGCCGACTTTCGTCTCGTATATAAGAGTCTGATGACCACCCCTGCTTCAGCCAGTGGTGTCATCAAGCAAGGGCCAAGAAGTTGCGGCGAAAGGTACATACATGCCGATTGGCAGGCCAAGGGCCGTGCACGCACACCACCTCCGGTATAGCAAGGGTGCAGCTGGCATGGAGATAAGACCCAGAACCAATCTGACCCAAACCCATCCAAAAGAAGACGACATTGTTGTCCCTGGCGCTGCGCACCAGCACCAGTGATGACGGGAACACTGCATCACCGCCAGCATGTATAGTCGGCCTTAATATTACTCTCCCGGTACAGCCAGGACGCATCAGGTATGTGGGTGAGGTGAGGCCATTTCCTGGTGTCATAGATCGGTGTAGAGTATGTGAAATTCCTTGTCGTAGGCGTCTGTGTTCAGCGTTTAGTGCTACTACTGCAAAAGTGTCGTCAAGGTAGTGTAGGATTTAGTAGAGGCCCTTGTCGAAGAGTTTGGAAGGGGACACTGCATTCGCACCGGTAGCAAGGCAAAATTGTGTCACTGTTATCAGGTATATGGCGTCAAGGGCTAGGCTCGTCAGAGGTGACCGAACTCAATCGGCGAAGTACAGCTTATATTCTCATGGTCCTTGTAAACACAGATTCAAACATATGAGCATATCGGCTTTCTGAACCTTGTCAGCAGTCTTTCAACTGGTTACTCCTGCACCAGTCTATCATTCAGGAGCTTACATTCGTTGCCGTCACCGTCGCTGACGTTGATGAGGTACCTAGCAGGGACTCAGACTTTGACCAGGAAATGTCGCCTTCTGCCCATCCAACCAGGACGTACTTGCTTGACGCCAGGCGAGGATAGAAGAAGGCAATGTGCCCATCGCGTAAGCTGATCAGAACAGGTTCGCAGTGATGGTCGAAATAACCGAACACGGTATGTGAGAAGGCCTCAGAGAGCTCAGCTCTAACACGGTCGGGGCGAGGGTAACCATAATGTGCAATAAGTACTCGAAACATATTGGGAGAAGTGTGAAAGAGTTGATCTCGTCGTATTTCTTGGCGCCATGGATATACTTGTTCTCCAGCTTGATCATTCATAAGGTCAAAATTGCCATCCCGAATCATGCGTATATGCTTGCCATCGATGTTACATGTGAGTGCTCTCTTACACTGTCCGACTCATCCAACGATGAACCGTGGCGGCGTTGAGATTCTCGGCGTGGTCTGTATGCTTCTATCGCATCTTCCGACTCGTCTTCCGAGCCACCGCGGCGGCGACTTTCTTAGGCCTTCTGCTGTTTGGCCTTTTGCCGTCACGCTATCCTTGGTATCTCCCTCTCTTCTTTTATGTCCATCGAGTCGGCCTCTATAGCCGCTGCTTGTGCCGGTAGTTGGGCCAAGCTTTGCCGCGAGATATTTAAGGTCTCCTTCGCGAACTTCAATTCGCTGAGCATCTGTATGTCGATGTCAATGTCGATTTGCGCCTGCTGGCCTGGATGGCGTCGATAGCACGGCGGCGAGTGGTAAAATTAGTGGGCGTGGCCTTGAGATCTGACGTTTGACCTGCAGGCTGCATGGTCGTGTAGAAAAGTGGCCGTGGTCAGGCCTCTGGCATGAGGAGCTTGCGGAGGCTTGCCGACACACCCCGAGGTGGTTTGATTGATTGTCTTCTTGGGGGCCCAGTGGCTGGAATTGATGAAACTGACTAGGCGGTGTTTTGAAGATCGATGCTGACATTCAGGCTGAGGAGGAGGAGATGCTGAAGAAGAAGGGGGCTTTTGCAGAGACCGCATAGTGCGGCGCCTGCTCCCGAAATGAGGAAGGACAACTGCTCTGATATAATCGCTGGGCCGTTCGCGCCACTAACAGGCACTAGGATTCCAACATCCACTGCCCCTTCTTGAGTTGGAACTCAGACTCAAGTGCTGAGTCAATGGTGCATTGCTGCCTTTCGCAGGTCAAGTGATTGCAGATTCAGTCGAGGCTTGCATTGTTGCAGTGTCCGTCTCTCCTCCCAATGCGCAAATCTTCCTTTTCCTCATTGTAATTCCATCCGTATATGCAATTCAACGAAGTGGACACATCGTCACGGAAACCACCGCTTTTCTAGAAGGCACCGAGATGGTTCGATCGTCATGAGATTTGTTGTCCGCCGAGGATGCCGCGATCACCGAGTAGCCGTCCATCAAAACGATGATCTTTGAACATAGACAGCCGGGTCAAATTGATTTTGCACAGATTGAGTAGTTGGGTGTTGTTGCATGAAGGGCCTTTTCGTGTCGAGGCTGCTGTCAATCATGCCATGCCATGCCATGCCAATACGGAGATGAGGTATAATGGCGACACCTTTTGGGACCTTTGTAGATATGATGGCGTTATAGACTAACCCAGTGTATGGCCTATTACACTCTCAAGCTAAATTCCCTGTCTATATCGCGTTTTGTCGTCGATGCAGAGCCATCGCTTAACACGCATGCCCACATTTGCGCCTTCCCTCTCATATATGCTGGTGCTGTTAGGGATGGCTCTCTTCCCATTACTCATGGCCCGAGCGCGGAGATCATCAATTCTATTATCAGTGTGCCATCGGTGTTGAAAAAAGAGTCCTGTCCTGAACGAGCATGAATTTGAAACTGACTAGCTGATCAAATTCATTCTCTTATTTCAGTCATTTCGTCCATTGGAAGTTGATATGAAGAGGTGAAGCCTCTCAGTCTATGCCCAAGTCTGAACTTCGCTGATGTGCCACTTTTTCGCACGGCCACGGCGTCGGGACCATCCTCTACGGGCCCATGTTCTTGCAGGGTAGTCGTGCCCGAGGAAGCACTGTATATTCTGAGCACCAGTGTACACAAGTGTTCTCGTCAAGCAAGTAAGCCACAAAACAACGAGATGAAGGATACGACTTTGCCGGTCATCATGTCTAGGGCCGCTCACACACCTCTGCTGGCATCGTCGGGACAGAGCAGTCATGCAGATGAGCACCAGAGCCCAGTGAAACTACGATGTCAAAGTGAGATTTACCTCGGGCGAGTCTCTCTGACTTGTTAAGAGGAGTGGCAGGGTGGGAGGAAGCATAGCCGGTGTTTTCGAAGCGTAGCAGCCAGGTAGCCGAGATAGAATGAGAGAGGAAAGGATTCTATGGAGGGTAATCAACCCTATATAATCGCTGAAGCCCGTGCTGCTGTCCTATGCCGTCCACGCCACCAGTTGGAATGACACCTGCAGAAACCGCTGGCCCCAAGTCAACTTGGAAGTGGAGAATGCTGTCTGATGAGCTTCGCGACTGTATCAGACGAGAGTGGCGCTTGTAATCGCATCATCTTTTCAACAATGTTCTACTTGACATTCTGTACGGTCTAGCAAGGTTGACAGGGCTTGGGCTTGAAGAAGTCATCTTTGGTATTGACCATTTTTCATTTTGTATTTGTACCGGCGGGGAAAGTTCGACCCTCAGCCTGGCCGCGTTTTCTTGCTTCAGACACACATCTGATGTCACTGCATGGTCTTGTACTTGATGTATTCCCGCATACTGTTGCTTCGTCCGGGCTTGTTCGTCCTCGGGCGCTCGTAGCTTAGACCCCGTTCTGTATGACGCTCCAATTGACTTGGACGCGCGTCTACCGCTGCTGTAGTTGACCTCAAATTGGCAGAGCTGCTGCTGGGTGTGGGAAGGCTGGAGTTGTTGACGAAGGATTCTCAATCCTGGTCGGGTATGATGACGATGATGTTTTTTGAAGGGACTGATCGGCTTGGTGTATCCTTGCGAGGAGAGAATCTTGTTGTGTAAGGGCTAATCCCGAACTGGATTCGTTTGCTTCCAATTTTGCAACAGGTAGCAGTCATCGAAATCGACATTATAGAGAGTGTAGCAGCTCCCTCTAGCGCTCATGAGTCGACTACCACAGCATGGTGTGTCCGAGACTCATTTTGAACAGGAGTCTCCTATCTGCTTGGCCTGTAATGTATCACCAGCTGAAGGCAGCACGGATGAGGATGTTCGCGGGCGGCTTTGAATCGATCGTCCGAGCTGCTACCATTCTGAAGGTGAGAATTATTGTGATGTAGCGATTTCTGCCGCATGGGTATTCTCGCGAGGCGTGTGTGCTGCTGTAGTCGCGTTGAATGTGCTTCTCACAAGGATTCGTGACAGGATCTTGGACTGTCTAGCCGTATATCCCATTCCCCCGATGCACGACTCTCAAAGGTGTGACTCTGCAAGTGACCCGGCCCGAGTATGGATTGTCGTCTTTTGTAGGCGTATGCGTCAGGCCTCTCGACAAGCATTATGACGAGATATCATGTTTTTGATCGTCCTAAATTCAACGTATTAGTCACATCTTGACTCACACATCCTAAGATCTCACAGCACCATTGTGTGTATGTCAGATTCGGCATGTTCGGACGCTATCAAGATCGAGTGCTGTGCGATAACGGCGGTTCTGATATTCTTTAACTCGCTGAAGGTTTTGCGATATAGTGGGTTGCGTTCTCCTCAGCGTTGGCTCGAATATTAGGGCTATGGAGGCTTGGTGAACGTTTCATCATGATGGCGAGGAAGGTGATATCTGCCACGTCAGGTGAGGGTGCTGGCTTGATGGAGGGATACGTTTTCATTGAAGAACAGCCCGCCAATCGCGACGACTGTACATACTCCATGGCGCCCTCGTGTTCGGAGGAGTGCTGGCGCAACGTAAAGTTACTGAAAGTATAGGTCAATCCCTCCAAGCCAGATTCTTGTACTCATGGAGATTCCCATGCACCGGTAGAAAGTGGGCTCGATTGCTTGGCATTGACATTACAGTTGATTGCAGAATTAGCGTATTCATGAAGCTGTGCAATCCTTGGCATTGTTTTATTTTTTGCGCGCAATACAACCTATCAGCTCTACGCATAGCGCTTCTGATATATTGGCCTTATATGTATAGATAGATCGATTTAAGGCGATTCTAACGCCGTAAAAATCAATTAATTTGGATGGATGACCTTAACGTTATAAGGCTTTAAAGATTGGTAGTAGGCTTAGTGGGGTACGTGGGGCATATACCCGATTTCTAAAATATTGCCTTAATACTTTAACCCTTAATAGATCGTACACTATCAAGTCGATTGGGTCAATTCTTACGGTGTTAGAGTCGCCTTAAATCGAGCTATCAACGTATGTAAGGTCGATATATAAGAAGCGCTATACGCAGAGCTGATAGGTTATGTTACGCGTAAAAAAAAATTAAAAAATGCCAAGGATTGCACAGCTTCATGAATACGCTAAAACCACGGGCGGAAGCGCTAAACGGATGGCCCGCGCACCAAAATTTGTATGGGGCAACCACCAACGTCAAGTAGAATAGGAGATAGACCTATAATGAGGCTATAGACAGCTATATCATAGAGTTATAGACCGGTATATAGTAGGTTCATAGTAGGACTATACCATAGAGTAGTAATAGGGTGTACTATGGAGTATGCTATAAAGCAACGATGGGGCATACTATGGAGCAACAATGGGGTATGCCAGGGAGCAACAATGGTGCATACTATGAAGCAAGCAGGGAATACTATGGAGCAGCAATGGGGCCTGCTATGGAACAATAGCAGGGCATAGCAGGGAGCAACAGCAAGGTATAGCAGGGAGCAACAGCAGGGCATAGCAGGGAGCAACAACTTGGGTAAGTATGCTCCTACGAGGTATGGACATAAAAAAGAATGACGAATGCGCAGACGTGAAAATGATTTGGGATGGCATTCTGCACTATCACGGATTCAACAATCGCATACCTCATCATTACGAAAGCTAAGAACTGCGAAATGAGATCAAGGTTGCAGATTTGACAAAGAGCCCCAATCATGGGCGATTTTGGGTGCCATTGTATTGTTGGGCATAAGCTACTTGAGTTAAAGTACGAGAAAAGTAGAAGAAGATGCTCATTGAGCTTATGCATGAAGGTGCTGCTAAAGCCCGTATTTGCCAAATGAGACATAAAGGCGCTTTTAGAGGTGAAGAAGGTGTATAGGTGAAAGTACATGAAGGTGTATAGGTGAGAGGACACGAGGGTGGTCTCATACCCGTCCCACCGGCCTTGATGATTTCCTCAGTGACGTTAAAAGGTGGATCAGGGCTGGCTACGAAAGGCTCAAGCTATCGATATTTAGCTTCTTATTGAGTCGAACCTCATTGACAGGCGAAGACTGAAGGCCGATGGCAGAGGAAGTGGCCGGCTGTGATACGTCGAAGTTGATTGCTGCTTAGGACCTGATGTCGGCATGTGAGAACGTGGAAGGCGCAGTGACACCGGTCATCTGGTTTATAGTTTCGACGATGAAAGCTTCGATTCCAGCAGTCTTGATGGTGGATAAGAAGCCGAGTCGGTAGCGACGAAGGTGCAACTGTGAATTTGTTAGAGGAACACAGTGCTAGGACAACTGCAGAAGATGCATCTCACTTTCCCGTCCTTCATCACTGCGTTGGCGGCCTCCTCGAGGGCAGCCTCGCCATCGAGAGCTCCGCTCGCTCGCATACCACGAATCAGACTAATTTCGGTGTCCGAGGCCGCCTTCCCCATTTTCTTCTCAATCTTCTTACTCTCATTCGCCATTCTAATCTCCGCCAAGTCATTGATCTTTTTGACTCTCTGTGCAACGTTGCAGGTCTTGGGAAGGTGATTGATGGAAGCCACTGCTTCCTTCTTGATGAGTTCGTTGCGGAACGGGATGACTTGTTCCGGGGTGGGTCCTACCCATTGGAGAACAGGGCAGACTAAGGTGGAAGAGAAAGGTGCGGTACTCCGACATCCTTTCTTTAGTATGGTGTAGATATGCATGCCATGTGGGTCGTAGTCAGTGTAATATAGAAAGGGGGTGCCGTCCCTCAATTTGATATACAAAAGGTGAAGAAGCTCCCTGGTAGCGATTGAGGGATATCCTTGAGTCTCGAGGTGTATCAGCCTTTGCTTTTGGTAGTTGAGAGCACGAGACTTACCATAAGTACGATCACATCCTTGAAGGTGTCTTTCATGGCCTGCATTGCAATCCCTATGTTCTCGTGTTCAACAACGATGACTGCTCTGGCTCTTGTTCCGGATCCTTGTACGGCAGAATCAACAGAAAGGTCGAGAAGCTGAGAGGGTACGGGGTGGCCGGAGATCCCAGGCCGGTAGATTTTGAACTTCTTGCGAAACTGGGACTCGGCCTTTTGCTTTGCGGTAATGAAGACATTGTCAATTCTACAGAGCTTGAGTTGGAGGTGCTCTCCGTGCCACAGGAGTCCATCGGCTTCCGCTTCGATTCCAAGACTTGTGGGGTGGAGGTTGCAGTTCAAGGCTATTTCTTCGACGAGGTTTTTAGTTTGATTTCGGCTGAGGTGCTCCACCGCAGTGTAATAGACTTGGCGGAATTGAACAGACTGTCTGTTGCCGATTGTCTGGGTGAGATAGCTGATCATAACATATATTTTGGCGAAGTAGGCCTGTCAAGATGTTAGTGAAGCCTTACAGGATTGAGATGCCTGTATATGCATACCTCATTGTTACGGAATGGTTTTATTACGGGGTGCCGTTTGCGTGTCCACTGTGGGAAAGGTGCATTTGGGCCTTCTACGTCCTCAATCTGACACGAAAGCCTAGTACGGTTGCCAGTAGATTCGATGGGTATATTGGCGTTTTGGTCAATGAGTATCAGGAAGGTTTCCAATTTATTGAGAACCTGAGCAGCGGTTGGGAAGGTGCGCCAATCTAAGTCGAAATAATTCTCGTCCAAGGTGATTCCAGGGGTCGACATGGCAGGGTGAGGTGGTGAGGTCTAGATGCCTCGAAGATGGATAAGGTGGGGTTTGGGAGGTGAATCTGAGGTGGTAGGATCTGGAATGATCGTTAGTATGGAATTAGAGGGTCATTTACGACGGAAGAGTTGGTTATTGGATCGAGCCACGGAGTAGTCGGATGAGGAGAATTTAACGTACTTAAAACAAGTGTTTTCGAAACGGTTGGAGAGGTGCTTCGGTGAGCTTCAGAGTCTGGCAGGAGAGGCGGTCTTTTAGTGCTTTGGCAAGAAGATGACGATGATGTGGATGGGGATCATACCTGAGCAGCAGATACAAGTCAACTGAGGGTGTCCGAGGAGTACGTCGACTTGATGGTTACGAGCTGGTATGTTGATGAAGTTGGAAGACAATTTAGATGCGATCCGAATTGGCACTAGTTCCTTTGGGGTTAAGGCTGCATGATATACTCAAGTATTCTTTTCTCAGTCTATGGCTCTGAGTGTTGATTTGAAGCTACATGAGGACTGCTAATTAGACCTTGCTGGAGCTGAAAGGTGATCTTGCTAAAAAGGTGCTCTTGCTGACAGGTGCTCTTGCTAAGCCGGAAATACAATACAAGCATACTGAGGTTTCTTGAATTCTACTTCCGCCGCAACAAGTCTCCAATCCAACTCTTTCATGAGCTTCTTGCATTCTGGTTCGCCGATGAGTTCGTTATCTGGCCAGAATTGGCAACCAATCTCCAGGGCCTTCAAATACCGCTGGACGTTTCGAAGATAGAAAGGTGGCCACAAGCTTGGTAGCCAGCTGAGGTCGTTTTCCTTTTCGTGTATGCTGTTCATATTAGCTCTCACCCATTGTGTTGCCTTGAACATCTCTCTGGGGTGAGGAAAGGTGCGGATGAAGCCTCTGATGTATCGATCTGAGACTTCCTTATCATACGATTTGGATTAGCTGAAGGTGATTGGCATGGTAAGTCATGTTCATACCTCATCGAGCTCCTTTTTAATACTTAGGGTGAACTTGGCCCATGGCTTGGGTACAGGGTCGCCTTTGGGTTTATGGAAGCAATGCTGTTTGCCATCCTCCAACAAGATCGACAAGCAGAGAATGAGGAGTCCCATTGTCTGGGCTCTGACAGTCGACGAGTCTTGAGTTACAAGTGATTAGTATTGAGGCTTTGAAGATAAGAATCTTGAATCTTACTGTTGAACTTGGATCTGGTATCGTAGACCCAGCTGCGTGCACTCCATATGTACTCCATCCTTTCGTCGCCGGCTAAACAGGAGCTTAAGGTACCGGAGGTGCAAGAGGTGTTAGACATTTCAGACGTGCCGGAGGTGCCAAAGTTGCTGGCGATGGTAGAGACACCAAGAGGCTTTGCTATGCTGGAGGTGGTGAAGATGTCAGAAGCTTTGAGGGTACTTGAGGTATTCGAGGTGCCTGAATTCTTGGAATTGGGGGAAGAAGCCACTGTATTAGGATCCCAGGGCGATTGGCTGGCCAAGGTGCAGATGATGACGTCGGAAGCCTAGCTTAGCGTAGCCCACGAGTTCAGCATAAATAGAAGGAATCACCCACCGTACTCTGACTTCCTTCAATATCTACGCCACGACTCTACTCTCAGCTTCTGTAGGCATCTTCATTTCTACCAAGCACGCAACCACACCTTTCCAGCACCTTTATACCATCACCATCTGCTCTGATTGACCCCAGCATTGATGCAGCCTTCAGCAAAGTGATTGCCCTGCTACGATTACCATCTCGTCTCCCTCCAGATTCAACCGTATCTTACAACGTCTTCAAGACTTGCCATACGTGTTCCAACCCATAGTTCATAGCACCTTCCGGGACGCAACAGGCTTCATGTCGGATTCTTCCCAGTTACCATCGAAGCGTACGGGTGAACAGGGCGAGAATGCCGGTAACAGACGCTCCACGCGTGTTCGAATGACGGCTGAGGTCACTACCTCGCATGTACCTACGTGAGTGCAAAGATTCCCTCTGACATGTTCAATCCGAGACTTGGGCCCAAACGCTGCAATCTTTGCATCGACCGACCGAGCTTGAACTGACAGGTTTTATTAGGGCACCTACGAAGCCAGAACTGAAGCCTTTCACCTACGCAAGCATGCTTACCACAATCCAACCAGGCAAATTAGCCTCCGCAATCAATGGCCTCAACGAGAGCACCCAGATCATGGATCTGTACGCCGTTATATCTGAGACTAGCATAACACGCAACAACGTCGAGGTCAAGCTTCGAGTGTGGCGGAAGGTACGTAGAATAGCTCTACTCTCACTCATTGTCGATTAATGACCATACTAGGCACGTCACCTCACTATGGATTATGCTTATCAATGCTATGACCATATCTTCAATGGAAAAGCTCTGTTGGGGTAAGCCTGCACACCTCTGGAGACACAACATACTTGCTAATACTAGATCAGAAGCACCTTCTCGGAAGCCATTCGGGCTGCACTTACCTTCCATAAGCTGACAGAAGAAGCGAAACAAGCACAGCTCCCACTGCTAGCCGTTGAAGCCTCTCAGAAATTGCTTGACTATTTGATGCTCGTTTATCTCAAAGGTACATAGTGGATCTCACGTATGCCTCAATCATATTACTAACAGCTCGTAGACAGAGAGCACCTTCTACACGACTTGCTGCCTGATCACCGCGCTTGGTTTGAAGACGCCACAAGCTTCATCAGCCAGAGCACGGATACACTTTCACCTCAAGCACAAGCCGAAGGATACAAAGGGGAATCTGTACACCTTAATGAAATGAAAGAGAACGTCGAACGATCTATATTGCCCGCCACCCAGCAGGTACCCCTTTGGGATGAGATAGCAGCACCTGAAGACATCAAGGCCGACCTTTGGTGCTCCATCATGCTCCCAGCAATATATTCTAGTGTCTCTCAGCGTCGTTTGCAAGCCATTCTTCTACATGGGGCGCCAGGGAACGGAAAGACCAGGTTAGTCCAGGCTATATCACGGCTGGCGGACATCCCGCTATTCCACATCGATCCCACCCACGTCTTCCAAAAATACCAAGAAGAAAGCGAGAAGTAAGTCTCATTCCATCTCCACTGACTCTATTGCCAAGCTAATCAGGATTTCCAAGGCACCTTAAAGCAATCTTCACATCCGCGTTAACGCGCGCACCTTGCATCATTTTCATTGACCAAATCGATCACCTTACCCGTGACAGAGAGGGATCCACCGAAACCAACTCTTCAATGAACCTCAAGACTCTTTTCCTGGCTGAGCTAGACCGTTTGGCGGATAGAGACGCCTCTTGCGCACCTTTGTATGTGGTCGGTGCGACCAATTTACCATGGGCCATCGACGATGCTTTCCTTCGTCGATTCAATCAACGTTACCATGTCCCACCACCTGATAGAAATGCAACCTACAAGCTCTTGAGGTTGGCCTTGAAGCCAATCAGCCACTCTGCGACAAACAACGAATTGACTGAGCTCGCGGGCACCTTACGTGGGTTTTCCGGGTCGGACATCTTCGTCGGAGTCTCAAAGGCTAGAAGGCTACTTGTGAGAGAGGTATTCTATATCAAGTGGTGGGTTGAGGTGAGTCTCTTGTCATTTCTTCGGCGAAATCTCTTCTAATTCAGTGTAGCAAACTCAGGAAGACGGTACACATGTCTTCATACCTTCCGCACCCAATGTTCAGGGAGCAGTGAGACGTCACATCTCCTCAATCCCGGCCAACGCATTTCTAACTAGACAAATGACCTACCAAGATCTGAAGCTAGCCTTTCGTTCTGTTCGTAGTTCCGGAAACAGCTCGGAGGTTTTCAAGCACCTGAAATGGGCTCAGGAGAATGGCACTGAGAACTGACCTTCCTGTGGGAGCACCTCTGAGTTGGATCCCTCGCACCTCGAAGTCGAAGTCCTTGCACCTTTTGTCACTTTAGCATGTGCGGTACCTTGCAAACAGAAGTGTGCTAATTCAATAAGCGAGTCGTGCTTTGCTAGGCATCTAATTAGAAGAGTACTACTCTCATCGCTGTGTTATAACATTTATAGAATTAGCTTGAGCTTTCAGACAAACAACTTATGGACTCCCACATTCGAATGAGGACGTACGAACAGCTTGAGAACGCTCATTTGACATGATTCGAGTCAGAGAAGATTGGCGAACGAGCTTGATGACTAAATCACAAGGTCTTCGATCTGTCTTGGGCTCAGCCCCGTAGACCAACGGTATGGCTGCTGCGAAAGGGTCTGGGTGCCAACAAAGGTAGATAGCTTTATGGAGGTGTCTGACCGCTAGAATTTGCATTGCTTCAGCTTCGTATTTCGTCGCGAGAGCGTACACCCAAGCGTGTGAGGAGATCTGCCAAATTAGCAGAACCAAATTATGATCTTTACAGCAAGCAGGTCCTCGTTCTGTATATCAAGGGTCTTATATAAGATTGCTGAACACTGCGTCCATATCAGCTCTCGAAAGCAACTAAGCCGATGAACAAGCTTGTACTCCCTTGTCTCCATTCTGCAGAGCATCTCCAGACTATCAGAGGTCGAGACAACGACAGCACAGTAAGCTGCAATCCTCTTCGCTCCGTAGAGAATGTGCAAGCCGGCATCCTTGCCCACCTCCAGAAACTTTATATAGGGAATTAATTCGATATGCAATTCTATCCATTTGAGTAGCCTCACATCAATAAAACGTTCGCCACGGTCAGCACAGCGCCGATAAGCCCCAATAACAATTCAAACCCTGCTATATAAGCGACAGCAACATGAAAGGGGGATGAGGCAATTGAATGGGTGGTCTTTGGGCTTGGCCGCAAAACAAAGGAGGCAGTTTCCCTACATTATCGCCATGAATCATGCCTGGCGCCCAAGCGTTGATGCCGTCCACGCCACAAACAGGTTACTAGCCTGAAACATTCAAGGAGTGAAGGTGAAAGTGTTGAACGACAGATTCGGTTTTGGCCATTGCTCGTTGTTGAGGCCACGCATCGCCATGGCGTCCGTTCGGCTAGCAAGAACACGGACAGGAATGCATAAGGGTCCCGGTGCGAACTAAGCCCTGCTACTTCAGTGACACTAATCTTCATGAAAGCTACGCGGAGATAGACACACGCACAGCGCGGGAGGGTAGGAAGAAGATAGTCCGGCCAGTGTCTTTGGGCAGATCTAGGATGAACGGCAGCTGATGCACGTAAGTGAAGCAAAAAACAATCGACGACCTCAGTAGTCTCCTTGAACAGCTATTGGGACTCGATGGAATTGGTATACTCAATTCTCACACGTCAGATACCATTCATCACAAACGTAGAGGCCCATTCTTCTAGGCAGAGTTTGTGACAGCGCCTGTAGAAGCCCAATTGTCCAGATCTGTCACCATGTCCTGGTCTGGAATCTGTCCCTTCTCTACCATGTTGATTACTGTAGAATAGAGCTCCAAGCGGGGTCCATGGAAATCGGGACGTATCACATCCAATATCGCCTTCATAGCAGGAATACGTGCAGGAAACCGGAGGTCTACTTCCCGAATGTTGAAGGGCACCATCGCCAGGATTCCCTCATTTCCGTAATGCTGGCATAAGTCATAGTATGGTTTGGCGGCCCGACTATCGTAATCGAACTTTGCTCTCATTGCTTTGCGGTCATCGGTATCCTTGTACAAGACCTTGAAGAGAAATTCTCTAGCCTTTGCTGCTGCGATCTCTCCGTGACGTAGCTTGACCTGACGTTCTTTGATGGCATTCCGAATGAGTTGTATCACGTCATGGTACGCGGCCAATTGCTCCACAATTGCCTTGCGTCGAAGTATGATGGCGATACCCTCGGCGCCTTGGGCTCTCTTGGTCAAGATTGTTGCTTTCCAGAAGCGCTGAAATGGTTGAGCATCAAAACCATCCACTATTATCAGATGCTCTGGAACCTCGGTCTCGTCATTAGAGGCTTGCTTGGCTAACGAAGTGTGGACACTACGTCGGAATGCAGCTTGTGTATCGGAATCTCCAACCCGAGACATGGATCGCATCAATAAGCCAAGCTCTTGGAATGGCTCCTGTTCGGATGCTTTTCCAATCCATGTAAAGGCTTCCAGATTGTGCCAATTTGCCACAGCCGGTGCAGTGCTAACCCATTCTGAAATGAAAGCGGATTTGGCGTTTCGCAGGCGTTCAGGCCCAAATTGCCTCGCAAGAGCAGCCGTGGGCGGTATAGACGGCTCACATTCGGTAGGAGGAAGACGATCGTTGCTTGCTCGAGTTTTGCCAGTGTATATCTTCTTCGAGTTCGTCCCCGAGTCATCGATGTTGTCCATCTGGCGTTTCCGAGCACGGGATTTGTGTAGAGGCCCACTTCCATGCACATTATCGTGTTCCGCCTGCAGCGCTTCTTGTTGTAGTTGCCTTGAGGGATCCTCATTCCATTTTGACTTGGAGGATTCGCTAGCGTCGACCGTTGTGGCCAGACTTTCATTTGCAGTTTGTTTTGGCTTTCTGGAGCCGATTGGGACCAAAACGCCCTGCATACCACCTACCTGATACCCATGGCCGCCTTTCTCTGCAAGTGTATGACCAATTGCGTTGAGATTCTCCTTGTCTTTTGCGAGTTCTCCTATCCCAACAACGCCCCTTGTCTTTGATATTGTACGTCCCTCCACGCCCACCGTGCCTTCGAGATCAGAATCCAGAGACCGACCCTTATGATTCAAGTTGTTGTGACCTCTCTTGGTTGACTGGGTTTCGGAGGCTCGTGGATTGACGAGTCAGCAATGTCTCGGATTGAAGGCAATGTTGTCTACTGAAATGCCTTCCACGCTGTCCCCCTGGCTTACCCCAGACACACCCTCTCCAACCTCGTGAGATGATTACCTCGGTAGCTCACTGCTGGAGGCTGAGCCTAGTGAAGATATATTGTCTTCTTGAGGCGTGTTCATTGGCGTCAAGGCTGCGTCGTTCACAGCGATAGTAACACGGGTTGCTGGCCAAAGCCGGGCATTGGGGTAGTCGGCATCAAACGTTCCTTGTACCACATGTTTGTGTATGGCATCTGCTATCTTGTCCAATGATATTGGCTTCTTCGGTGCCATGGTGAAGGTTCTGATTGATGAAGTGGAAAATACTATAATGGAAGACGCGCAGAAAGGTAACGGTGATGTTAGCCTCCGGGGTATCTCGGCAAAATGCCGCCCTGAAGAGCGGCCCTAACAGCCTCAAAGCTCCAGCCTAGAGATGTGTAGATCTAGCGTATTCAAAATCAATGCGAATTTAGCGTATGCAAAACTGATGAAAATTCTTGGCAATGTCGATCCATGCAACACACGACCTGATCCAAAGATTCAAATCCGATTATCTTAACGAATATTCTACTTATTTAATGTATTATAGTATCCTTCGAATCGTGATATTAAACTCGATAGATTTGTTTATTTATATTTTATCTTCTACTACGAGTAGTTTCCGTTAATTTAGGTATTTACGAGATTCTAACGATATTTTATACCTAGGAGTACGGATTTCCTCTACCTACTATAACTCGACTACTCCTTATCTAATTCTTGAGTTTTATATTATTATAATCGTATTTACTACTTTTATCTTTAAATTATAAATTATTTAACTACGAGTTATAAATACTATTTCAAATTTTATATTAAATATATATTATATAAATTAATATTATTAAATACTATTTTAAATTTTATATTAAATAGTTATAAAACTTATAGTAATTTTTATTAATATCGATTATTATTAATTTATACCCGTTTTATTAATAAATTATATAATTAACGATTTTATATAATAATAAATAGAATTAAAGCCTCTAGAAAATCTATATATATTAATTTTAATATAATACTTTCTTTTTATTTCCCTCTCTTTTTTATTATTAATATTATATTAATTAAATTTTAAACTCGATACTAGTAATAAATACTAAATATTAATAAATCTAGAAAAATAATTCTATTTAATTATTACTTAATCGGTATACATCGGTAAGTCCGGAAAAACAGTTCTGTAAAATCGCTACTTAATCGGTGCAAAATGCGCATTTTGCAGCCTTGGTAAGTCTTGGCGCCAAGATTTTTAAGTTAGAGTTAAGGTCTGCGCGGGAGCGCTAAACTTAATCCTAAAAGTGGCTTTCTAGCCCTATAGGGCAGCGCTAGTAAAAATCTAATTAAAAATTCGGAATCTAGGCTAAAAATAGATTTAGTAAGATATTTATATTCCTATATAGGGGCCCTAGTCTAGATACTCTTAAAAGTTAAAGTCAAAAAAAAAAGTTGTTAAATCGGTATAATATCGGTGCATAATGTACTTAGAATACGGGACATGAGTAGATACGTATTTCTAGTATTTTATACAATTTCGGTATAAAATACGCAAAAATCGGGGTTTCCCAAGTTACCGATATATTTTATATATTTTACGTATATCTTAGATTATTAATAAATGAAATATAATATAATAAAATATAATTAAATTATATCTATTTTAATTCTCTAAATTAGATAAATAATAATATATTAATATATAAATAATAATAAAGATAATCGAAATATTAAAAATATATTTCTCTAAATTTAAATAAAATTTAGACTAGATCTAGATTATATCTAGACCTAGATTTAAATAATATCTTTAATTTCTTTATAAATATACTCGGTAATATATTCCTAAATTAATATTCCTTTTTTATTATTATTTTAAAAGTCTTTATTAATAGTCTTTAATTTCTTAACTTTATAAATATATAGTTTTGTAAATAAACTTAATAATCTATATATATTAATTAGTTAAATTAGTACTAAGTTACTAGTTTTTATAATTAAATTTATAAAATTTTTATAACTAAACTTATAATCTTAGTATAGGCTTATCTATGAGCTAAATTTTATTAAATTTTCAGCGATTATAGAATAGACCCCGACTATTTCAACTATATAAAAATTAGCTAATTTGGAATAGTATTTATAAAGTTATTAATTTATTATTAAGGGTCGAATTTTAATTTATAAGATTTAAATAGAGGGGCCTCTATGAGGTAGGAATATAATAGGTACTCGCGAGATTTAGAAATTTTCCGACGAAAAATAAAATAAAAAAACTTTATCCGATTCCTTAACTTTCTATATAAGATATATACGTATTCTCGTTACAATTCCAAAACTACTCTTAGAATTTAATAATAATTAATATTCGTAAAGATATTAATAGTTTATTATTTAAAAATATTAATATTTCTATTTAATAAAGTTAAGTCGGGGGCCGTTAAGGCTTAAAATCTATTAATTAATTAAATTATAAATAAATAATAAACGTCCCTCTAAATACTAGTAACGGATATTTATTATTTATTCGAGGTTTAACTAGTTAGTTAATCCGTAACTCTTTACTTTTATTATTAATATTATTACTACCTCGTTATTATATTTATTAATATTTTTATTATACCCCCGTTATTATCTTTATCGTACCCTATTATACTATACTTATTATATACTTTATTATATATCTTTATTATTACTTTTATCGCTGTTTTTATAATTATTTTTAATTATATACTTTTATATACCTAGTTTTAATTTTAACGACGGAAGTACCTCCGATTTATTAATTAATTAAATTTTAAATAAATAATAAACGTCTCTTTAATACTATTAAAGGGACGTGTACCGTTTATTTAAAATTTAATTAATTAACTCGACGGGATATACCGCTATTATCGCCGACCCAAAAATTAAATAATTTAATATTATAACCGATATTATCCCCTAAAGTTTACGCGTTATTTAACTACTTTAACTACTATTAATTACTTTATTATACTATAACTAAATCTTTACCTATTTAATCTTTATATTATATATAATATATAGGTTATTATAACCCGTTAACTAGTTCCTTTTATAGAGAAAAAAGTTAAGAATATCGATCGGTAATATCGATAACGTTAACGAAAGAAATAAATCTAGTAGTAATAATAAATAGAATTATAAAAATTATAATAAATACTCCGTAATAAACTCTCTAGTTTAAATATTATTATAATATAGTAATTATTAATTTAATTAATATCGCTACCGTTATTAATCCCGGTAGAAGAATAAGGGGCCGTAAATAAACTTTTAATTAAGAAATTAATATTATAATTATCGTTTATGAAATTAAAAGTCTTTAAATCTATCTATTATTATTAAGAAAACTCCGATTATAGTTATTTATTTATATATTATATTCCGACCGATTTACTCTTTTATTATAGAAATATAATTATCGATAATTTAAGTTTTAAATATTCGTAATTAAAGTTTAATTTTAATTTATTAATTTAATTTAATTATTATATAACCCTCTAATTTTTTCTTTAATTATTTTATTTCGCTACTACTAAATTAGGATAAATATTATTAATATTTATTTTATTAAATCGATAACGTATTTAAATTACTTTAATTAGTTATTATTAATTAATCGATATACGAATTCTTTTATAAATACTTTATAATTCTCTACTCTTTCTTTTTCTTTTCTACTCGCTCTCTAGTTTTTAATTTATTATCGCGAAAAGATTACCTTAGGCGTAAGATTATTAATATAAAATAAAAAATATTTTTTAAAGAGGAAGTGAAAATTAGGAAATATAACTAGTAGTATATATATATAAAGAGAGTTATCGATACTATATAAACGATAATTTTTAATATTAACCGCGAACTACTTATTCTAAATAAGGTATTAAATATATTTATTATATAATTTTATTATTTACCTACGGTATTAAATACTAACTTTTATTCGATTTAAATTATAAAACTATTTACTATTAATTTAGATTCGATTCGCGAGGATAATATAATCTTTAAAGAAGATTTATTTATAACCGGCTTTAATAAAAATCGTTAATTTATTTTCTTTTTATAAATTATTTATTTACGTTTATATTCCCTAACTTTATCGAGGCCGAATATCGCGAAACCCGCTCTATTATTAATAGGGATATCTTTATACTCTTAAAATATAAATTTATCTAAGATAATTAATATATTAGAGATAATTTTATTTATATTACTTTTATATTTATTAAATTTATTAATCTTTATTTATATAACGGCCCCTCTCGATTTTATATAGTTTTTAAACGAGATTATTTCTAGTTTAATAACCGCGGTCGGAGATATTTAAATTAATTATTTTATAAAATTATTAACTAGCTCGCCCGTAACCTCTATATATATAACGGAGATTATTTTATTAATAGAGTTTATTATTAATTTAATGAAAATATATATTTTAACCGCGATAATAATATTATTAAAAATAAATAATAATTCTTTTTTTAAAATAAATATATTATTTATAAATAATAATTATACTATTTACCCCGAAGATTAATTTTTTAATTATAAAAGTAAATCTATAACCGATAATTATTAGAACTTCTTTAAAGATTTATAATTTACGATTTTAATTTTAATTTTTAAAACCGGTTTTAAGACCCTCGAATTTTATAAATTTATTATTTATTATACCCGAAACCGATTCGTTATTATTTATAATAAAATTTATATTAAATTCCCCCGGTTTTTATATTCTAGATACGGCGTTAGTAGAAGAAGTTTTTATCGATAATAATAACGGGCCCTTTTTCTTATAAATATAAATTATTTTATCGTAGAGTCTTTAAATATAATAATTATCCCACGATAAAATTATTTAAATAATAATTATTATTATAACGTCGGTATTAATCCCGATTTCGTTATTAATTGATTATTTATTCTTTATTATTACTATTTATTTATCCTCTCCTACGGTCTCCGCTATAAATATAAAAGATAATATTTATTAATTAAATATAAATAAATCGAGTTTTAGTTAATTTAATATATTTATTTAACCCTCTTTTATTATATTATATAATATCGATAAATTCCTCTATAAGAGCTCTCTAGTTTATATATATAACGATTCGATTATTATAAAGGAAGATATAGTATTAAATATAATTAAAACTATATTTAATACCGCCTAGAATCTATTCTATTATTATAATTAATAATATATTATCTTCGTTTTATAGGATACCTCGATAATAATAATATAATTATAAAGTCTAAATTTAAATCTTCTTCGAATACCCGTTATTTTTTTATTAATTTAATTAATTATTAGAACTATTACCTTCCTTTTACGGATAATTTTAATTAAATTTTATTTAATCCTCTCTACTATTTTATTATCCTCCCTCGCGATAATTTTTATAACGATTATATTAATATTTTATAGAAATCGCTCCTAGTAGGTTTAGAAGAACCTCTCTACTTTAATTTCGCCTAATTAAAATCGTACTTTTAAGAGAAGATAACTATTATAGTAGTTAAGATTTAATATATTTAAAATTTCGATAGTTTTCTAGCCTATATTACTATTTTAATTATATATCGAAGTTTATTTTAATTTTTATATAATCTTTCTTTTTTATAATAAATTATATAATTAATTAAAATTAAATTTACGGACTAAATACCCGATAAAGTAATATAACTACGATTTAGATATAGTATTATTAACGGCGGATATAATTTTAATATATATATATATTTTTTTTATATATAAAAATCTACGATAATATTTACCCCGGTTAGGTTAAACGAGTTATATAAATTAATAATATTATTCGTCCGGCTCTAAAAGTTAGTTATTTTATTAATATATTATAATATTATTTACGAAACTTTCGCGACGCCCTTTATAAAGCGATTATAAAGAATAAAATTAATATAACTCGCCGCGGTTAATTTATTAATATTTTATATTATATATTTACTTTAATACTCGCCTAGTTTTAATTAGAGGTACTATAGTATATTAATAAATATAAATAATTTAAAGAGCCCGTTTTAATTATTTTTATTTATAATTTAAAATTAATTATTAAATATAATATTTCCGCCTAAACTAGAATAGTTTTTTTTAATTAACTCGATTTTTATTATAATATTTATAAGGAAATTATATTAATATAAAAGATATAATTAGATTTAAACGCGGAGAATATATTTATAATATAGATTTTAATAAAGACTTTACTCTATTTTATAAAATATTTTATCTAGAATATTAATAAACCTTATTTTTATTCTTTATAAAAAAGAGTAATATATTTATATAAAACTTTTAAGATATTTATTTATATTAACTAAAAATATAGGCTCGATATCGGTAAATATAATAAAGAGTAACTCGTTATATAATTTAAATAAACTCGTTTATTATAAAATTTATAATTTAAATAAAAACTAGTTTATTACTTTAATATAAAAGTATAGATTTTTTAATAATTTTTATTTAGAAGTCTTTAGATTTTGGGAGACTAAATTAGATTACTAGTATATAATTAATTATTATAATGAAATTATTAAAATTAATAAAGAAAACTCTTTTAAATTAATTAAATATACTAAATCCTAGTTTATTAAAGTGTATAAAATATTTAAAAAGTGGGTAATTATCTCCTTTTAAACCGCGAATTAGGAAAGAATAAACTTTAGGGTATAATGAAAATATTATATTTTTTTATATTTTTTCCGTTACCTAGCTTTAAACCTCGATATTATAATATATAATTTATAATAAATACTACCTACCGAATATATAAAATCTTAATCGATAGAGGAGTCGAGGGTATATTTCGGATTAGCGTAGAGATTCTTAAAGAGAATACTAACGTAGAGTAAAGTAGAGTAGAGTATAGAATAGAGATCGCGGTTCGATCTCTACTCTAAACTAGAGTAGGGTAGGGTAGAGATTCTTTAAAGATCTTTAGTAATAAATATATAATTAGTTAACTTTAAGAATATACTCGATATAATAGGATTTTAGAAAATAACTTATAATAAAAAGACTTTAATTCGTACTAGAAAATAGTATTTTTATTTATTTAAATTTTATAATTATTCTTTTTTAATCCTAACTAAGAAGCTAGGTTTATAAGTTATTAATTATTATAAATACTCTCTTTTATTTTAACCAAATAACTAGATAAACTAGATTTAAATTATTTATTATCTCTATTATATTTATCTACCTCCGAATCGATTTTTATATAATTACTCTTTTTCCGAGTTAAGTTTTGGGTATCGATTATAGAACTACATTATTAATACGAATATTTCTTCTATATTTCTAACCGCTAGAGATTAATTATTGATATAATTATTATAATTATAATCTTAATTAAAACTTATATAAATAGGTTTATTTTCGTTATTATTATTAAATACTTTTTATTTATTATTATATTATCGCTTTTCCTTTAAATCTTTTTTACGAATAATTTCTTCCTATTCTATATCTTCCTAAGAAAAATTCTCTATTTAATTATTAAATAAATAAAATAAGATATCTTAAGGCCGGTCTTTCTTTATTCTTTTATTATATTTATATAGAATAATTATAACTTAGAAAGTTACTAGTAATTATAATTTCTAAATATTATATAATTTCGTAGCGATAAAGAATAAACGCTCTATATTAATACTCGTAATCTGTTAGGTTATAGTACCTAGGGTATTTATAATAATATAAAAATAAATATAAAACCTTAATAGGAAAATAATCTCTATATTTAAATAATAAAGAGTTAGAGCGAGGGCTCCGAGCCTTTTATTTCTAAAAAGGCTCCGGAGTACCGGAAACTATAATATAATATTATAATATAAATAATATAACTACGCCGTATATTCTCTTTATAAGATTTATATATTATATTTAATAATTACTACGAAGTTAATTTTAATATAATATAATAATTACCTCCCCTTTTAGGGGTTTCGCCCTCGAAATTAATAAATATTAACTTTATACTTTAATCTTTTTAACGAAATAATATAATATAAGAGAGTTTAAATTAAATAGGGTATACGCGTAGTATCTACGCCTTTTATCTACTTCGGTTAATCTCTTAAATTATAGTAGTAATATATTAATAAAAAACCTCTAAACCTAGTAGGAAAAAGGGAGGGAAATAAATTATATTTTAAAATTAATAATACGTCGCGTATAATTCGCGATCGGCGTAGTTATATAGTCGTAGATTATATTAAATATTCGATAAAAATCTTAAAACCTAAAGGGAAAAATAAGAGAAAGAATATTATAATTATTATCGAAAACTATAAATCTTTATTACTAATAAAGTTTTAACGATATTAATAATAAAATAAATTATTTTATTTTATTATTAAGAAGAACTCTAGTTATAGGAGTAAATATATACGGGTAATAGTCTTAACGTAGATATAAAACCTTCGTCGACTTTTTAACTTTTCTTTTTCTATAATATCCTATTATCTTCTATATATATAAACTCCTATATACTATTATCGATAATTATACTATATTTAGACTTTTATTAATTTATAATAATCTCGGTCGTATCTTTAAACTCTTTCTTTAAGGTCGTAAATATTATATATATATTCCGTAAATAAAATTAGAACTAATATACCGTAGTTTAAATAAATTTTTCTTTTCTTTTTTTAAATTCTTTTTTTAATTTTATAATTATTAAAGTAAATAAATTACTCTTCTAATTTTAAATAAAGTATTTATTTATATTTTAAAAGAATTAATATTATTGTAATATTTATTTTATTTTTAAATTATTAATTTTATACTTTATTTTATTAGCGATATATATATAACTAAATTACTTTAATACTTAATATATTAATTTAATCTCTACGGTATATAATATTAACGATAATATTTAAATATTTAATATATCTCCGATTATTATTATTTATAAAATAATTATTTACTTTACTTTTACCCCGTTTTTATTTATATTTTTATACCTTCGTTACTTTAAGCGGATAAACTTAAATAATTATATCCTATATAATAAAATATTATATATAAAGTATATTTATTATATAAAGAATAAGTATTTATATAATTTTATATATCGTTTATATTCTAAAACCGAATTATATTAATATATCTAGATTCCGTCTAAATTTTATACCTTTATAAATTTTCTTTTTAATTATTTAGAACGTCGAGGCCTTAATAAATATCTTCGCGAGTAGGTTATTAAATATACGAAAGATATCGTAACCTTCCTTTAAGAAACTAAATTTAAAAATAATAATATTAAAAAAAGTAAAGATATATTATAGTTAATATTTTAATTTATTATAAATATTAAGGGTATAAATAATACTTTTTATACTTTAATAAATTAATATAATTTAGATATAATTCGTATATTAATAATTTTTTAAGGAGGGATTATTACCCGGGATATAAATATACCCTAAAATAAAATTATATAATATTAATTTAATAATCTTTTTAAATCGACGGACGAAGATAAAGCCGATAATAAAAACGAAGACGAGATTTATACTCGTCGTATATAAAATATCTCCGAATATAATTTTTCTCCCGGCTTTAATCCCGTTACCGATTAATTTAAAATATTTATTATTAACGATCTCGATATTATCGATCCTATTTTATTCTTTAACGGTATATAAAGAGTTATAATATTTAATCGTAAAATTATCTTAATTAAAAATAATATAAAGCCTCGCTTTTAATACGACGGTATAAAGGATATAAATCGTTATATTTTAAATAAATTAATATTTTCTCGCGAGGTTTCTAAAGAAGAAGTTAAAGATAAAATTAAAAATCTTAATTTTAATTCTATTTTTACTCTTTATTTTTTAATTCGAGTTCCTAACCTCGGCTTTACTCGTAAATAACCGAGTTTTAATATTAAAAAAACTAGCCGCTTTAAATATAAATTTACCCGTAAACGCTCTGTTAACCGTAAAGATATATCTCGCTTAAAATTAACTAGTAAGAAATAATTAATAGTAGTTAATAATTAATAATATTCTCTTTTCTTACTTTTTACTTTTTATATTTTTTGTATTTTCGTATTCTCTTCGAATATTTCTTATAGTTATAGCGCGTTATTTAAAGTATTTATATTAATTTATTTATTAAAGGTCTCTAATTATCCTAGTTATTTTATAAAATAAAATACCTCGCTCTTTATTTTCTTCTTTTTTAGTACCTTTTCTATTTCCTTTTTATTCGTATTATTTATTAATTCCGGTAGAGGTATATTAGGAATCGAAACGTCGCCCTATTATTAATAATACGACTCTAGAAACAATATATAGAAAATATTATAAATATAATAACTAGTTAGTAATCCTAGGCGGTATATCTATATTCTAATAATATTTAAAATCTTAAATAATTTAATTATTTTATAAAAGAGTTTCTTATTTAATTATTTTTATATTAAGTTTTTAATTAATAATAATATAAAGTTATTTATATTAAATAATTTCGGTTTATACTTTCTATTATAATTATATTTCTACGCCTCGACCGCGATAACCTACGCTCTTATTAAATACTCTTTTAAAATATTTAATTTTTTAATTTTTTTTTATACCGACGGTATTTCTCCCTTATATATCTCGCCCTCGAGATACGGTTTAAAAGACAGATTATAACTATATATAATTATAAATAATATTTATCTTATTATTATATACTACGCGCTATAATATATTTATTTTACTATAAATAAAAATACTACCTAATTATTTTACTCGCTTAAATAGAAGATTTTTAAATAGTATTTTAAAATTTAGTTTTAATATTCTATCTAGTTATTTATCTATGAATAAAATATAGTATTTAGGCGCTTTTTAATTTTTATTAAATAATATATCTTTAATTAAAACGTATTTATAAAGATAAAATCTTTATTAGAAATAATTCTATTAAAAATTCTAAATTTTAAGATAATTTCTTCGAATATTAATTTTATTAACCTCATAGAGTCGATTGTTTTAATAATTAAGATATATCGTAATATCTTTATATATTTATTTATAATTATAAGAACCGTATTATAAACGCGTCTATATTATTTATTTAAAGATAAATTAATAATAAAATTTATTATAATTTCCTTCTATAGTCCCGTAGGATATAATAGAGAATTAATCTCGTTATAAAAATAATATCGATATACCTTAACCTACTAGTATATATTATATATATCGATATATTCTTATACGTCGGCCTTAAGAGTACTCTAGAAATATTTTTTAATAAATAACTTCGTTATCTTTTTAATATTAAAATACCCCGTTAATATATTATTATAATATCGTTTCAATAGTTCTTCGCGGACTAATTCTTTTTTAGATATATAAATTTTATTATTATATCTAAAAATTAATATAGAATCTAAAGTCTATACTTTAGTAGAATATTAGTAATCCGTTTATATAATTTCGGCGATTTTTATTTACGAGAAAGAATTATTCTTTTATAAAGCGCGAATTATTTTAATTATTAATAAACTTTTAATATTATAAATCGTTTTATAAAATACTATTAATTTAATAATAATACGTAGAATAAATAGTTTATAATTTATAGTTCTAACGATAAAGTTAAATAATTCCTCTATTATTTTAAATAAATTATCACGGGGTAGACTTTAGTAAAAGTATTATTATAAATATTTATTAAAACGGCGGGCTAAGCTCTACCGCTAGCTCTATCGGGACTAGAGTAATTTTAAGATTCTAATATATTAAAGTTAAATCCTCGATAAAATAATTAATATCTTTTATATTATATATTATTATATTAACCCTTTATTAAATAGTAGTAATAATTATATTAATATAGAATTATACCTTTTCTATATTAATAAAAACGATTATATTAATTATAAATAATAAAATAACCTCTAAAACGGTTAATATACTCTTTATTAACTATTATATTTAAAATAATTTACTCCGTATCGATAACGAGTTTTATTTATATTATATTTATTTAATATTTTTATATTATACCCTATTATCTTAAATAAATACTTTTAAGCTCTTTATTAAATTATTAAAATAATTTATTTAATACTCTTTTCATTTAGGGTATTTATAATAAATATTAAATTAAATATTTAAAACGTCTCTTTATTTATTTTCTTTTTATTAATATAGTTATTTATTTTAATAAATTATTTATTAAATAAACGTCTAGCCTAGTAAATATATTATTAATTATATCTCTTACACTTCCGTTATAGAAAAAAGAATACTATAATACTAGTTTTTTAATACTACTTTTATTATTCGCCTAGTATTACTACTTTTAGTATTTATTATTAATTATTACTTTAGTTATTACTTTAAAAGAAATTTAACTAAACTTTATTATAGTTAATTTTATTTTTTATTTATAAGAATTTTTATTATTAAATAAATATATCCTAAAATAAATAAAAGTTATTTTTAATATTAAACGAGTAGTTATTTAAATAATTATATAGTCTCTTTATCCTCTTATTAAAGTACCTCTTTAATATTTATTAAAGAGGGGCCGGAAAATAAAATAATTTAATAATAATTTTTTAGAGTATATTAAATTTAAATAACTTATTATATAACTACCTTAAGTTATAAATAAAATATTTATAATACTATTTATTAATATCTTCCGAAGAGATATTAAAGAGTTATATTAATATTTATAAAAAAAGTAGTTTTTAAAGAACGAATTTAAAGATAAAGAAATTATAACTCCTTTTAAGCCCGAGTAACTTATTATAAATTCCGAATAAATAATATAATTTATAAAATCGCTAGAAATTTAGGTCTTTATTATTAAGTTAGTAATTAAAATAAAGGAAGGTTTAGTAGGACCTTAAGGCCTATTAAAAGTAAATAATTTAACTAGTTAAAACGGTACTAGTACTAGAGTAAATACCTAAAATAAATTAAAACTCGAAGAGATTAAATTCTTCGACTTTAAAGGTAATAAAAAAAATAATTTATTTACTTTAAAAAGATATATTATATATAAAAACGTTTTCGACTTTAAGGATTACGTTAACGATATAATTAAATAATATAACGAAGAGGAGGTACGAAAACTTCTATTTTTATATTTTAGAGGAGTAATTTTTAAATAATTCTCGAATAAACTAAATATTAATATTAAGGTATTAATATATACCTTCGTTAACTTTAAATAAATAAATCGTTTTATTAAACGATTTAAAATAAAAACGCTAGAAGTTATATATAAACTTCGTTTTAATAAATATAAATTCGTTTAAATATATACTAGTAAAACGCCTAAATAGTATATAAATAAGATATTTAACCTAATTAGGGCCGCCGATATTCCTAGTATATATTAATAAATATTTATAATCTACGATTATATTAATTTTAATTTTAAGTCTTTTATTAATCCGCTTAAATTTAATATCTTATTAAATAAATTCCTTAATTTATTTAACGTTAAGGAAGAAGCCTAGCTAGGAATAATATAAAATAATAAAATAATTAAATCTCTACCGCCTCCTAAATTAGAGGGTTTATAATAAAACTAGTAGAATTATTAATAATTTAATTAGTTTCGTTTATAATAGAACTAGTTACCTTAAATTACTTTTTATTAATTTATTAATCCGGTTTATTAAAATATATTAAATATCTCTTAAACGTAGTAGTAACCTCGTTAAGTTTAACCGTTATTTATTTAATTATAAATTATTAATAATAATACTAGAAACGTACCTTTCTTTTTTAGAAATAAAAATCGTTTTAATTATTAACCGCGCTAAGAAAACCGCGGGCCTATAACCGGTAGTTATAATTTTAATCGTTTCGGGTAATAATAAATACTCTTTAAATATATAATTATTTATTATAAAATTAAGATATAAAAGGACCGCTCTTAAGAAAACGATATTATAAAGTTATAAATAAAAGAATAATTTATATTTAATATTAATTATATTAATAAATAAAACTAGGATTAATAGTAAAAGAATTATTATAATAAATAAAACGAAATAACCGGCTACTAGATAACTATTATTAATTCGTTTAAATAAATCGAGTATTATATTTATAAAGAGTTATTCTCTTTTAAAAACGTACTATATATATATTTTAAAAATTAAAATTTAGGTAAAAACCCTACTAAAATCTCCTACCCTAAATATTTAATTATAAATATTATTTAGAAAAGTAAATAACTTTTAATAATAAACGAGAATACGGAAACTTATTACTAGAATAAAACGAATAACGAATTATTAAAATAGAAGTTTATTATTAAATTAAACTACGACTCTTCTAAAAATACGGGAATAGAATAAATATTTAGGAAATACTAATACACCGGTATTCGGGTCGGTTTAAACCCTAGAATTAAAATAGAAAAGAGTTATAAAGATATTAATTATAAAGTAATTATCGCCGATTATAAATTTATAGTATATTTCTTTTTAAAAACTAGAATCTATACTATAATAACCCTACTCTAAATTACCGGTATTAATATTAATTATTATATTATTTTTAAATATATCGTTACCTCTTTATATTTCCCTAGGAAAGATAAGAGTAGTAATAAAATAATAACCGAAACCGCCCCTAGGGAAGTCTATATTATAAATAATTTTAAAGTAAATATATTTATTAATATAAATATTATAACCCCTAAAGATATTAATATATTAATATCTCGGTAAATCGCCCGTATTAGTAGTTATAATATAGAGTACTTTATCGACGTTTATTTAAAGAGTATAAATATAAACCGGCTAGTATATATTACGAAAATAAAAATTATCCCCCTATAAACTATAGTAATTATCGAAGTCTATAAATTTAATCTACTAGTATAAGACTATTTCTTTAAATTAGTAGATATTAATTTATACCTCTTTACTAGAATCGTTAACGATAAAATAAAATTAATATTTATAAAGAATAAAACGGATAAATATATTAAAATCCCTAGGAATATAAAGTTAAGTTAAGTAGTCGAGGTTTAATTTAATAACTATTATAATATTACTATAAACGATAACGACGTTCGCGAGCTCGTTATACGAAGGCCTTTTTAAAAATATAAAGAAACTTTTATTAAAAACGTTTTTAATAGTATAATTACTACTAGCTTTAATTTATTACTTCTTAAATAATCTTTAGAGGGTAAAGATATAAAGAATTTAATTAATTCCCGGCCTTTTATTCTATTAATAAAGGTAATTACTTTAATAAAGAATAATATCTTTTTAAATAATATTACTATTTATAGTAAATAACCGGAGTTAATAAAAGTTATTAATTAATTCTCTATATTTTAGGTAGAAGGAGGCTTTATTAATATTCTAGAAAACGAATAAATACGTATATTACTACGCGCCGACTAGGAAGATAAAGTATTTAAAACGGTATATATTTATCCTATAAATAACGAGAGTTAGAAAATTATTAACGAAACTTTTAATAAATTATATATTTAGGGACGATTTAAATAGACGATATAAACTACTTTATTTAGTTTTCTAGTCTTCGTTATTTAAATTATAAAATTAGACGGTATTAAAAAAAGTCGTACTATTATTAATATTCGAGGTTTAAATACTATAATTATAATAAACGTCTATTATTTATCTCTATAAAATAATATAATTAACACCGTTAAAAGTTATTATTAAATTATTATTATCGACGCGGCTAGTTTTTTCTATTAATAATATATATATTTTAAAAATAGATATAAGTTTACTATCGTATTATACCGCGGCTAGGAGATTTTTAATATTACGGTAATAAGATTTAAGAACTCGTTTATATATATATAATAATAAATAGACCGGATCCTACGTATTTATAAAGTATTCGCCCGAGTATATATCGATAATATTATAATATTCTCTTAGACCCTCGAGGATTATATTTAATACTTATATACGGTATTTTCTTTATTTATTAAATTTAATATTCTAATTAACCCTAAGAAGGCGTTTATTAATTATTTATTAATTATACTATTTAACTAGAAAATTAACTCGTTCGGGTTATTAACTTTTAAAGAAAAATTTATAGTTATTAAATAACTAGTTTTTTTTTAAATATTAATAGTATTTAAAACGTACCTAGGAATAATTAATTAGTTAAGAGATTATATTAAAAATTATACTACTCTAGCTAGGCTTTTATAAAATAAAAAAACCGCGTTATTAAATAAAATACCCCTTATAGGCGCTTAGCGATAAGAATATATTAAAAAGACTAATTTTAAATTATTTTCTTTATAAGAGATCCGTTTATTTAAAATTATTTAAAATACCCTTTCTAAGCCTTTTTTTCTATATTATTTCGATAATAAAAAAGAATTATTTATCGACTTTAACACTAGTAAGGAATTCGGTTATAAAATTATAATTTATTATATTATAAAAGAGTTAAAAGGCCTTTATCCCGACTAGAAATAAATTTAATTTATTTTTTTCCTTAACCGACTCTTTAAAAATATAGAAATATACTATTAATCTACTAAAATAAAACTAGTAAAAATAATATAAGTATTTATTAAAATTAAATATATAGTCGAATTAACCTTTAAAATAGTCGTTTATATTAATTATAAAGTTACGCTTAATATAGTTAAATAAATAAATATAACTACCTTATTTATAGTAAGAATTAATTTACGTATTATATAAACTTTAAATTATATTTAGTATTTTTAAAATATAAAGATCCGTTATAAATTTAGTATTAAATATATAATACTAGATACCCTATCCCGACTATAGTAGAAGAATATAATTAGGGACTTTTTAAAAGGCGAGCTAAATATACTTTAAATATATATATATAAAATCTATATATTAATAGAAATAAACGCGTAGTTTAAATAAGAATTATTTTAAGGGTACTAGAATAACGATTATTAAACTAAAATAAATTATATATTTAACTATAATATAGAAACCGGCGAGGACGTCGTAAATCTTCTTTTTTCGAAGGGGGATAACGGCTTAATATAATATATTAATAATTTAATTATTAATTATATATATACGCCGGAGTACTTATATATACCTTCTTTATATATTAAAACTATATTTAATATTATATATTCTAGTTTATATATAGGAAGATATAAATACTATAAAATAATAATTAAATATTAATATATATATAAATTAAATAAAAAGTTAGGGGAGTATTTATAATATTATTTATAATACTAATTATTTAATACTCCTAGGTATAAGTTTTATAGAGTATTATAGTTTATTCTTATACCGCTCTCTCCTTTTTATATAATTTTTATTAATTTTATTTTAATTTTACCCCTTTTATAAAAAGAATTCGATAATATTATAATTATTATATATAAATTTTCCTAAAAAGTAACCGCGATTCTAGGAAAATTAATATAAAAGGTAGAGTAATAAATATATATACTTTTACGTCGTTTATATTTAGTAGACTAGGGTATTTCGAAGACTATTCTTTTTAATTATAACTAGAAGTTTATAAATATTTTATAAAAGACTCTATTTAATAAATTTAAAATAAATTTAATATTTTCTACTACTTATTATTTATAAACGGATAAATTAAACGAGTATATAAATTAAATTATTAAAATTATATTACGATTTTAAATTACTACTTTATAAAACCCTAAAGCCTAGAAAGAAATACTATTTTTTATAATTATATAATATAATAATATATTCTCTTAAATTATTAACTATATTTTAAATAAAATAACTTTTAGTTTCACCGTTAATAACGTGTTAAATTTAAGAAATTAAAAGAATAATATTTTATTAAAAGAGCTAGTACGTATTTAAACTTCGGATATAATTATTTATATTTAAATATACGATAAAGAGTATTATAATTATATTTATTATTTTTATTACTTTTATTAAAGGGACTAGGCTTTATTATATTTATATAAAAATTATAATATTCTAGTAAATAAATTTACTAGTTATAAATATAATTAATAAATAACTAGATTATTTAAAGTTTTTAACTATATCGGTAAATTTATATACCGCCTTAATATCCCGGAAAATTAAAAGATTTATAATATATTTTTAATAATATAATTAGAGTAGTATTTATTACCGGATAAAGACTCTTTTAAATATCTACGACCTATTAATTTTAAAGTAGTAGAAACCGAGCGAGACGACTTAAAGTTAGAATAGGAATTAAAATATATTCTTAATAAATATATTATTAAAAAGGGGAAGGGTTATATTATCGAATACTTTTTATCCTAGAAAGACTAGAGATTTATATAGGACCGTTAAATAAATATTAAAAATATTTTCGCGGGCGAACTTATTAAAGAATATAAATAATAAATTAAATATTAAATTAAATTCTTCTTCTAGGGTCGATAACTCTAGAAATATAATTATATTTCTCTTTTATATTATCGCTCTTTATTTATTTTTATTAGGAAATAATCGTTATATTAAATCTACCTATCGAGCTCTATTTAGAGTATAGGTACTACGATAATATTAAAGAGGTATTATACCGAGAACCGGTAAAACTACTTTTTAATAATTTTAATTAATTCGTTTAATCGTACGTAGAGTTATATAGCCCGAATATTTTAATATAGTATTATTTATATACTCCTCTATATAGATTTAAGTATATACCCCTCGTTATCGCTATTTTTTAACTAGGTAGTATATTTATATAGAAAAGAACTTCGAATAATATAAGAATTATATAATTATTTAACCGAATCGGGACTAGCTCCGCGCTAAAATAGTTTTAATTCTAAAAATATTATTAAACGACTTTTATTTAAATCTAACCTAGATCTAACCTAAATTTATATTAAAACTTTATTTTATTAATATATATTTAGGGCCCTAGTCTTTTAGTATTAATACTTTTATAATATTATATATATATACCTCTATTTTATTAATATTATAGTTTTTATCGCTAGTTATTTACGTTATCCCTATACCGCTCTATCGTCTTATCTCGTTATCGCGATTTTAATACTAAGTTTTACGACTTTATATTAAATTTTAAAACTCTACGGGCCTACCCGTAATTCATCGATAATTTAAAATATATATTATTTACTTATTTACTTCTATATATAGATACTATTTACGTTATTACTTATATAAACGTATTAACGAGGGTATTAACTTCTTTTTTTTAAATTAAACGATTTATTACGGGGTAAACTTTAATAAAAATATTATTATAAATATTTATTAAAACGGCGGGTTAAGTTCTACCGCTAGCCCTATTGAGACTAAAGTAACTCTAGGATTCTAATATATTAAAACTAAATCCTCGATAGAATAATTAATATCTTTTATATTATATATTATTATATTAACTCTTTATTATAAGTGTTTTATTTAAATTCTTTAGAATTTCTTATTTAGATATTAACTCTTTAGGCCTAAATAAATATATTATTAAAAAATATATTTTTTTTATAATAAACCTTAAAGACCCTAGTAATATAAATTTTATATATATTAAATATTATATAACGCCTACGGATATATTATTTAATACTAGCGAAATACTATTTATATCTAGATTTTCTATATATACGAATATATTTTATATTATAGTAAAAATAGGGCCTTAATTAATATTTTTTAAATTTAATAATTTTTATTATAATATAAGTAATATATTATTTAAAAATTTATCCTAGTTTTTATAATTAAAATAATACGAGAGGTTATCGACTAAATTACTTTTTTTAAAATAATATAAAATTAAGAAATTAAAAGATAAGAGTCTTATTATTTAACGCGCCTAGCGATTATTTAATTATTTAATATTTATAAAACCCCTTAGATTATTATAATTAATTAAGATTTCTATTTTATATAAACTACCCTCGAGGTAGTATCATTATTATTTAAATATTATAATAATTATAAGGAGCTCTTTATTATAAATCTTATATCGAATTTCTAAACTTTATATTTTACGGGACTAGAAAGCGACGGGATATTATTTATTATTATTTTATAATTATATTAAAATCGTAGTTTCAATAAAATTAGAAATATTTATTTTCATCCGAATTTTTAATTCTAGATTAAAATATACTAGAATAAGTATATATAAAAATAAATTACGAAGTAGGTAAAATATTTACTCTACCTCTTTAAGTTATTTAAATAAACTAAATTTTTTATTATTTTAACTACTTTTTAATAAACCTATTAAAGGGCCTACTATCTACGAATAATAATAAATAAATTAATAATAAAAATTAACGAAATTTAAAAATACCTATATATTATAAAAGGACTTTGGTTTCGGCTAGGATTAAATTATATTAATCCTATATTCGTTTATCGATATACTTTTAGTATTTATAATAAATCTTAGAAATTTAATTAACCGAGTAAAGAACTCGTATTTCTTAAAACTCACGAATAAGGAATATTTTTATAAACGTTCGAGTATTTATCGTATATAATTAATATACTCCTCTTTCGAATTTAAATAAATTAGGATATTATTTAAATAAATAATATAAAATATATTTATTAAACCCGTTAACGATTTATTAATATATATCGGTAAGTCCGGAAACCCCGATTTTTATATATTTTATACCGAAATTATATAAAATATTAGAAATACGTATCTACTTATATCCCGTATTCTAAATATATTATATAATTAAAATATAGTTATATAATTAATTTTAGTATATTTAGTACCTAAAATATATTTATATAATTAATTCTAATATAATTAATACTTAACGGGTAAATAATAATAAATAAATAATCTTTAATATTATTTTATAATATTTTAAATATACTATTTATACTTTAAATAATAATAGTATTATTATTATAATTATTACCGTTAGCGCTTTTAATATCGTTATTATATTTAAATCTTTATATATATATTAATTAATTAATATATATTTTATTTTATTTACTCGTTATATTATAAGGGAGTTATAAATATTCTAAAATTAATTTATTAAGAAACCGTTATTATTTATTCTTGTAAATTAATTTATACCTAGATCTAGCCTAGATTTAATCTAAATATAAATTAAATTTAAACTAAATTTAAGCCGCTATTATCTTTAGTTATAAAAATAATTTATTATATATATAATTTATCTCTTATTTATCGTCCGGGTTATTAACCTAGGTAGTTTATATTAAAATAATATATCTCTCCTTCTTTATAGTCTCGAGTACTATATTTTATATACGTGTATTATTTATTATATAATCTTAACCCCGTTTTTTTTATTATATCGTTTTCTCTTCTTTTTTTTTAAATTTTAATCTTTTTTAAAAGCCTTTATATATAATAGAGAGTTTAAATATATATAACGTAGGCTCGGTAAAATTTTTATTAATATTAAAGAAATTAATTTATTCGTTAGGCTTAATATCTTTAAGTTTTTATATAATAAAAACCGATAATTATTATTTAATATATAGTATTAATATATATATATAATAAGTATAGTATTATAATATTATATTATTTCGCGATTTATAAAACTTTTTACTTTATATATATTATTACCCCGGTTTTCTACCGATTTATTAAACGAAGCTACTCGAGTATCCGCCTAGATAATTATATTAATATTCGAGGAATAATAATAAATTATAAAAGACTCTACCTCCTTTTATACCTCGTTGAATATTATTTAATAAATTAAAGTTTTTATTAATACCTCGTTCGTTAATTTAGTTTTATTAGAATAGAAGAAATATTTACCTTTATAAAGATAAATAATTTATTTTTCCGAGATTTATTAATACTCCTTTCTTTTATATTATCTCTTTTTATAATATTTATCTCGTTTTTTTATATATTATATTATCGAGGAGCCGGCGAATTTATAGTAGTTTTATTAATAATTAAAAGATAATTAAATATAGTACGGAAACCTTTATAACCGATTAAATTATCAATTTTATTTTTTTATTTATAGACGAAATCGTCTATATTATCTACCGGTATCTCTTTTCTTTTTATTTCTTAATTAATCCTACTTAATAGAGCCTCTATTATTATATTTTATTATATAAATATTTATTCCTCCTACGTCTCCTTTATTTAAATCTATAGTTTTATATTACTTTTTATTAATATTAAGAGATATAAAGAAAAGAGTCGAGTTTAATTTACTTTTAATATATTCGCCTTCGAATTTAATCCGTATCTACTTCCTTATTTCATATTCTTTAATAGTATAATAAATTATAACGTAGATTATAATTATTATAATTCTTGTTAAAGGCCTAAATATATATTTAATATTATTATAAATTCCTAGTTAATTTAGGTCCGATTAAAAGAATAATAAAATTATAGTTTTTACTACTAGATCTCTAAGGAAGTAATAAAATAATTTAAATTTATTAATAATTAATATTAAATCTTAATAGGGAAATATTAAAATTTATATTATTATTATAATTATATATTTATTTTCTATTTTTTATTTTAGTAGTAATTATCTCTTTAATACTTCGTTTTATTATAGAAAAAGTATAATATATTACTACGACTTATCGAACCCTTATTATTATTAAAGCGCGGTAATTATTAATATAATTGAGTAATTAATTTCGATTAATATATTTTTAGTTTAAATATAATAGATTAATACTTTTTAGGCCTCCGTTGGATTTAAAGTCTTTTTTATTACTTTATCCTTTAATTTAAAGGCCCTATTATATTTATTAATAATATTTAATTAAAGTTTCTAAATTAAAGTATTAATTTCGTTTTTTTTATTAAAGTTTATTTATAAATTATATCCCGAGTCCCTATATCCCGTAACGAGGGTTATTAATATTATTTATTTTATATATTAAAGAACGGCCTCGTGGCTTTAAATATATAATATTAATTTAATATAATATCCTACGCCCGCCTATAATAGTAACGACTCGTTTCTTAAATATAACGCGTTATAATTATAGTAGTATTTCGTTAAAGATTTATATAATATATTATTAGAAGACTTTATATCTTTTAATTTATATATATAAAAGTTAGGGTAGGATAAAGACGAGGATATATAACGACCGATAAACGATAAGAATTATAGAAAGATTAATTATATTACTAACTCCTATATAAAATATATATATATATATATAGCGTGGCCCTACCTAATCCGTTTAACCGAGATATATTATTCGTTTTCCGTCGCTTCGGGGTAGGAAGTTTAATATTATTATTATCGGCCTCGGTATTAATTTCTTTACCTTTATATATATTTTCTTCGTCCTTATTAATAGTTAATATTAATTAATATATACTTGAAGAATTTATAATTAACGCGTTCTTAATATATATTATTACTCGTATATTAGAATAAATAAATTATTTATAACCGAGATTTACTTTAGGAGTATTAATATAGTTTATTATTAAAATTAACTTTTAACCTTATCGAAGGAGTTATTATTATAAATTCTTTAATTAATTAAGACCGTATTACGATATATAGGAGGTATAGTTTAATTTAATTTTAGCGTTTAATATATTACTAGGTCGTATATATATAAATTTAAATATTATTTAATAATATAAAGTATATTAATTAATCGAGATATAGAATAAATTTATTTTAATATATAGGAAAGAGGGTAGAATTATACGCGCGATAATAATAAATAAATATACGTCGAATTAATTTTAATTTAGATTTAGGTTAGGTTTAGGCTAGATTTAATTTAAATCTAAATTAAAGTTAATCCGAATATTAAATTCGGGTTATATAATATTATAAATTATAAGAGTATAAGAGTATTATAAATATAATTAAAAATAGTAATCGTTTATTAAAACGAGTTTAATAAAGGGTAGATCGAGATAAATCCTATAAAAAATAAATTATAATATTTTTATTTATAAATTAAATACTTTTATTTCTATTAACGAAATATATACCGAAGGAGCGCTAGATAATAAGGGTTAATTTAAGAGTTTATTTCTTTTTTTATTTAATTTTATAAAAGTAGTATCTCGAGAATTTTTATTTAATAAATCTCCTATTTAGTTTAGAACCTCTAATTCTCTTTTTATTAATTATTATCGATAGAGTTTATACTTTAATTATAATTTATCTCTATATTATACCCGTTACTCTCGTTATTATTATTAATTATTATATAATTATAGTATTACTATTAAGTAAAAGCCCGGGGTATACGTATTATTAGGCGGTATAATAAATATATTATCACGAACGATGATTTTTTATAAATATATAATTATTATATTTACTCTATAAATTAATTTACTACCTTAATACTTTTCGTTATAAAGTTAAAATTATAAATAATATTATATTAATTTTAGTCGATAAAATTATTTATATAATAATATCCTTCTCGTTTAATAGGTATTATATATATACTCTAGATAATATTATATATTTCGAAGAAATAATAATTATATAATTCTTAAAGTCTTTTTATTTTATTAATTAAAATATATTTTATTTCGAATATTTTATATATATCGTCGACTCTCCCGTTATTCTTTAATCGATATAGAGTAATTAATATATTAATATATACCCTATATTTACCTTTATCGTTTAGTCGTTTATAGTTATAAATATTAATAATTAACTCGAGCCGGCCGATTATTATATAAAGGGCCTTTTATTTAATCTCGCCTTAACTTTATAAACGAGTCGTTTCGTTATTAATCTAAATATAATTATTATAAGATTTACCGGTAGAACGAAAATTAGAGGTATAATAAATTAATCTTTTTATAAACCGCTTTAAATTCCGGCTCTCCTTATTATTACGAATTTAATATATTAATAATCGATATATAAAAATATATATATCTCCCGCTTAATTAGGATCCGTTTTTTATCTCTATTAATTTTTAATAAAGCCCGGATTTTTATTCTATTTCTTATAACTCTTTTATATAAATACTATTATAGTATTAATAAGATTTTTAGTATTAAAGTAAAAAGCCCTCGCTACCGTAGTTATTAGGTAATAATAATTAATATCTAGTATTTATATACTATAGTATAGCGGCGTATCCTTATTAAAAATAAGTATATATTTATTTAAATTTAATTTCTCTCGATATAATTAAGTATTTTATTATTCTATTTTATTATTAAAAATAACGGTAGGTTTAACGGAAAGTATTATTATAACTTCCTATATAACCTTTATATTATAGTATATAATATTATACCGTAGTAATTACGTCTCGAATTTATTAATTTTATTTATCCGTGAAAAGGGTTCTTTAAAGAGAAATTTATAAACCGCCTCTTTATAATAAATATCGAAATTCTAAATACTTTTATATTTTCGAATATATTTAATATAATACGTTATCGCGTATAATTTTAATATATTAAAATATCGATCGGTAGAGTCTTTTAAATCTAGGTTCAAAGTAATATTTAATTAATATTTATAGAAAACTACTTTTAATTTATAAATATAATAGAGTATATATTATATATATTATAAAGTATCGCCGTTATAAAATATATATTAGGTAAATATAATAAAGTTAAATATAACCCGCGCGTAATATAAAATAACCGGTACGCGTTTAATAAATAAAGAAATAACGACGGTTATTAATTATTATAATATTATTTTTTATTTATTATTACTCTATTATTTTACTTTATTAAAGTTTTTAAATAATTTTAACCTTATAAAATTTAGTACTTAATGAAAACGGTAATTTAATTTAATTTTTATTATTAATTACTTTAAAGATTTCTTCGGCCTAGTTACCCCTTTTATTATCTATTTAATAATTATAAAAACTACGTAATTTTTAATTAAATCCCGAATCTAGTTAATTAATTTTATAATAATTCCTTTTAGAAACTAGTATAATATATCGATAATAAAAATAATATAAATATTAACTAGATAATAATATTAGGCGAAGTTTTTAATATTATAAATAATTATTAAATTTTTAACGAGGTCGGGATCTCTCCTCTATATCTTTATCCTTCGATATATATATTCGTAGGTCTATAGTTTCTATATTTTAATTAACTCCCCTCGTTTATTAAACGGGACTAAATATATTAAATATTAATAATTTTATTTTACCTTTATTATTAAGATTTATTTTAAATAATCGGTTATAAATAATATAATTATTAAATAATATCTTCGGGGTTAATTATCCGCGTATATAATATTAATCTCTTATATTACTAGGTCTTTAATTATTTTAATTATTTTAATATATTATTTAAATAAATAATAATAGTTATATATATATTAAAATATACGCCCTAGCGCGAGATAGTAGATATTTAATTATATATAATTACTAAATTCCTTTTCGTTTTTAATACGAGGGATTAAATTTAAAAGAACTAAATTAAGTTATTTCGAAGTTTTATATATTATATAATCGAGGTTCCCGATAATTATATATATTAATTAGAGGGAAAAATCGCTATAATATTAAATTATAATTATCTCGTTATATAATAATATAAAAGGGATAATAGTACCTCTAATAGGGATCTATAATTATATTTCTTACTATTAAATACTAGTATATATTTTATTAATTACTTTATTATTACTATCGTTCGTGATCTTTATAAATATATATATTAGATTATTTTTAAACGGTTTATAGCCGAGGAAAAAACGGATAATTTTAATAATATTATAATAATATAATTCGAAATATAAATTATTAAAATAACTAATCTCGTTAAATACGCGGAGATTATCGATTATTTAATTATTATTATATATACTCTATTAAATATTATATTCTACTAGTTACCGATATTATTTTATATTACGGAAAATTACCTCCTCCTTTTAATTTACTTTAATTTTTATAGATTTAAGGTATATATTAATACTCGTTTTAATTATATAATATTCGGAAAATAAATAAATAATAATTTAATTAATTTTATTACCGAACGGGTAATATATATCTTTTACTACTATTAATTATAAAGTATTTCGTCGACGTTTTTAGTATTACGCGCGATCTAGTTTTATATATATTATTATAATTATACTACGGAATAGGGAAGGGAAGAGAAGGGAATAACCCTCGCTCCCTTCTCTTCTAGTAGGGAAGGGAGCGGAAGGGAAAAAATAGAGACTATTAAAGAAAAAAAGAAATTATTTATTATTCTCTTCCTTTCTTCTTAGGTAGAGTTAATAATATAAATAAACCTAAATATTTATTTAATATATTTATTAATTATATTAATCTTTATCTATATCGCGATTAATAATAAATATTAATATATTTTAAATCTCTAAAATACGTTTTAAATTAATAGAAAGAGGGTTTATTTTAATATTATTATAATAAAACGAGCGCTTTATAAAGAAGGATATATATTTATAAATTTAATTAATATTAATTAATATACGTGAAATTTTTCGAATAAAAGTATATTATTTAATTAAAGTAGATTATAGAATTTAATATAGAATTTATTATATACTAGCTACGTAGTATTTATATATAGAGATTATTAAAGTTATTTATATTTAATAATATTATTACCCGTTAGATTTATTACTAGCGCCGCGTTAATAACGGCTCTTTAAAACGCCTCCGCTTTTTCTTTATTTCTAAACTCAACGAATTATTTATTTTATAAATAACTTCGTTAAATTATTTAACTCTTTTACTATTTAATTATTTAATTATCGATTTTTATATTATTATATTTAATTCGGTAGTAAACCCTATTTACTTATTACTAAATTATATAATTCCTATTATTAATAACTTTTAAATAAGATTTTAAATCGATGTCTTAATTTAGATAATATAAAGATTAATATAAATAACTAGGTTAGTATCTACGGTCTTTCTTTATAATAAAACTCTTTATAATAACGACTAATATATTATAAAGAAGAATAATTTAAAATTTAAATAAATAATAAACTATAATTAAAAAAGAAGAAACACGAGACTAATTAATATCTAGATACGACTTCGGTTTAATATTAAACTATAAATTATCGGAAACGTTAATCTTATATATTTAATATAAATAATTAATATTAATAGTTAATAGAATAAATCCTTTTAGAAATTCTATATTACGAAGAGGTTAGAGAGGGTATATATTAAATTTATAACCGAAGAGAAAAGCCGAAAAATAACTTTCTAGGAACCTTAATATAATAAAATTAAAAAAACACCTTTTATTATTATTAAAGGTAGACGCCGTTATTAAATATATAAAAATTATAAATATAAAAGTAGTTTAGCGAGCCTAAAAGAAAGTAAAAAATTAATAAAAATAAAATATTCTTTTAGAATAAAAATAATAGAGACTATTAAAGTAGGCTAAAATCTAAATAATTAATAAAAAGTTTATATTAATCTTTATATTAATATATCTTATTTAAAGCGGATACCGTTAATATATAATAAAATTATTATAAATAAATATAAATAAGTTATTACCTAGGTAAACGGGGTTTCGTTAATTAAAGAAATAATAATTAATAATAATAAAAATATAGATTAAATCGATAAATAATTATTAAAGAATATCGATAACTCTTTAAATATTAGTAATTATATTTTTAAAATACGTTAATAATTAGAGTAGGACGAAATTTATAATATTTAAAACGAAAATAAAAAATAAACCGAGGCTCGTTATATTTAGGCTTTATTTAATTTATAAATAAAATCTAGGGATTAATCGGCCTATAATATTATTAAAGAATATTAAATTATAATATTTAAATTACTCCGCGCTAAAATCGATTACTATAATAAATACCGTCTTCGCGTATATATATATAAAGGGTTTTCGTATTATAAAAGATATAATTTTAAAATATATTATTTATATTAATTTTTATCCGGTTATATATTAATTATAAATTAATATAAATAAAAAAACTTATTAAAGAGGGATTTATAAATTTATTATATTTTTACTTTTATTAAATATATTATTTAAAAGAATATAACCGCCTAGTTTAATACGAATCTAGAAAAATATAAATAGTATAACTCTAATAAATAAAATCGGCGTCGTAGAATAAATATAAATCTCGTATTTACTTAAATTAATAATGGGTAAATTATAATATTAAAATTATATTATCTTTACCCCGATAATTATAAATACGAAAAGTATAATTAGAGATTAAATAAAAATATAAAAAAGATATAGAAAGTATTTAAAATAATACTAGGGCCGGAGTATACCTAGGTTATAAAAAAAACGAAGGATATTATTCGTTTTAAAGATTAAGAGAAGATTTCGAAGAGGATAATATAAATTATTAAATTAAAAGTATTTTTAAGACCCTCTTTAAATTAAAAGGAGATTATATTATTAAATAAAATTCTAAATATAAATATAAAGGGTATATCTAGTTATATATTTAAATATTTAATATAGTTAGTTTATAAAGTTTCTAGTCGTAATTATATTAATCTTTATACTAGCTTTATTCGATTTATATTATATATTTTTATTCTTTATATTTTCTTTAACTCCTTTTATACTTCGAAGTTCTACTCGTTTTTTTATAATTCTTTAAAGATTTTAGGATAAAGCTAGGTTCTTTATATAGTTTTAATAGAATTTATTTATTTTTTTATTTATTCTTTAACCCTCTAAACTTATTAATTACCTCCGGTTTAAAGAATAATTTTATATTCGATTTCTTCCTCTTTATTAAATAACTAGATATAAAGTCTCGAGTAGAATATATATATTTTGAATTACTCCCGTTTATTCGGTACCTAGAAACTTTAGTTTTTAAATTACTTTCCCGAGCCTTTTTATTATTAATATAGTTTTTATATATATTTATATTATTTTATAAACTCTTACTTAAGGGCTAGATTCTTTAACTCTTTTTTAATTATAAATTAAATTAGTAATTAAAACTAGAGATTCTTTATTTCCCTCGTTTTTATTATTAAATTTTAAAATAATAATTTCGTTTACGAGATTATTATACCCGCCTTCGTTTTCGTTATTTATAAAATCGTCGTTACTCTTTATTGTAGCCTCGTCCCGTCTCTATACCTTTATTTCGTATTTTTTAAAAATTATTATTTCTTCGTAGTCTAAATCTTATTAAGATATTATTATTTCGTTTTTTTTAAATTAAAAGCGATTAAGGACTATAAAAGTTAAGAATATTTTAAGACTATAGAATTTTTAGGTTATATATAATTAAATAGCGATATTAAATACTCGTTTATATTTAATATCCGTATAAAGTACGATTAGGATATTACGGGCCGTATAAAATAAATAATTAAATATTAACGAGAAATCCTTTTATTTATTAAATATAAATTTACTATCGTCGTTATTAAATACTATATATAATTAGTAGGTATATTTATTAATATAAAAATTAATATAAATAAAAGATTTATTTACTTCTTGGTAATTTCGAAATTCTTTACTCCGATTTTTCGGGTTCGATAGCGCTTTATTTTTACCCTTAATTAAATATTTAAAACTATTTACCTCGACGTCTCTTTTAATATAGATTTTCTTTTATTAAATAATTTACGGACGCTGGTCGAATTACTCCTTAAATTATTTTTAATAAAAATTCTTTTATTTTTATTTAATCTCTTTATTCTATCCTTAATCTTTAAATATAGTTATTTTTCGAATTAATTTTAAAAGAGTTATTATACTATATAACCCGCCTAAGATTAATTAAATTTAAAAATAATATTAATTAAATTTATTTTATATTTTTTTTAGACCCTTTTTTAAAGCGTAGTTTTTTTTATAAATTTTTCTTCTTTATTTTTAAAATAATTAAATAACGCGTTATAAACCGAAAAAATTATATAAATAATCGGTATATATAATATACCTATTATTTATATATATTAATAGAACGGTTTATAAAGGTTTATAAAATTCGATAAAGTATTTTATTTAAATCTATTTATCCACGTTTAATTATAATTATTCCGTTTATTTATAGAAAAATTCCTTTAACGCCGGTTTTAACTTTAGGGCGCGGATTAATATATAATAAATTAAATTCTATCTAATCGCTACGTCCTAGAAGAGTTTTAATATTATAAATTTATTTCGATACTTTTTATTATATATCCTCTATATTTAATTCGGCCCGGTTAATTAATATTTTTTATTATTTAATTATTTTTAGATATCTTAAAAGCGCTCGCGCCGTTAACTATTTCTATTAAAGTAAATAGAGGTTTTATAAATTTATATCCCTTAATATTAATAGAGAAATAAATATCGGTATAATAATTAATATATTATTTAAAATATAGAAGTACCTTTATTAAAATAAACGGGATTTTAGGTTTTTTCTTTATTTTAGAAAACTCTTATTTATTTATTTTATTATTTTAATCCTTTCAAAAGTCTTTATTTATTAATAAGATTTTAATTATTTTAAGAAGTTTCTTTAAGCCTAGTTAAATAATATATAAAAGATATAAAATATAATAAATTTCGGTATTCGTAAAAGTATTTTAATTATTATAGAAATCGTGGATTTTATTTTCTAGTTTTTTTTTTATAGTTAAAAACTAGGTTTTTTCCTCCGGTAATATAATTTCGAGGGTTTAATATATATTATTATTATTAAAGATATTATTTATAATAATTAATATTATCCGATCCTTTAATTTATAACGATAAATAATAGTATTTAAATACGAGGTTAAATTAATATTATTATATTTTCTCTTTATATATTTAAAAGCTAGGAGTACCTCGTAATATTATTATTACTAGTCGATAAAATATATATTTATAATTATATAACTCTATTAATTCTTAGAAGACTATAAGTTTAATATTATAATAATTTTCGTACCGTCGTTAAATAAATTCCGAAGGAGTTAATTTTAAATATCGTTATATTTCTTTATAATATAATTTTTAACTATAAATATAGAAGGGAGAGTAATTAACGAATTCGTGTATTTAAATACTTATTATATATTAATATTATTAATAAATTATAAAGAGAGTTTAAGCCCAATAATTATTTATATAAATAATTTAAAGAAGTTTTTAAATATTATTTTTTAATTATTAAATCGTAGTATATTAATCTTTCTTTTACTTCTCTATAATTAAGATTATAAATATTTATATTAATTTTTATATTTATATATTAAACGGGTTAAAATATATTTAATCTTTAAAGGATAATATAGTCTAAATTAATTCTATACCTAAATATAAAACTTTCCTTTTATATTAATTTAATATAAGATATATTTTTATATTATTTTAAATATTAATCTTTATAATTATTCGGTTATATTTTTTATAGATATTTCTCGGCTCCTTTATATTTACTATAGTATTATTATAAAAGAACTTTTATTCCGGAGCCGGTTTAAACGACGTTTAAGAGAAATTAAATATATTATCTTTATATTTCTAGTTCTTTTATTTAATCTTTTAAATACGATATTACTTTTATTTATAAAATTATTCGAGAAAGACGGTAGCTATTTCTACTATATATATATAATAATATTTATTGGAATCTTTAGTCGTTAAGTTTCTTATAAAAAAAGTATTTTAAATAATTAAATTAAAAGTAGAAAAATACTAACTATTAAATTTAGAATTATTAATAGCGAAGTTACTACTTTAAAATATTCTAAATACGTATTTTAGAAACTAGTAAAGAAGGTAAGAAAATAAAAAAAATTATTAACTCTTTTATAATTATATAGTCTATAGAGGTATACTATATATAGTAGTTATAACTTAATTATATTAATACCGGATAAGAAGATTATAAAAATAGATTTATATTTATTTTATATATTTTAAATTAATATCCCGTTAAAAAGTAATTTTAAATATATAATAAATTAATATTCTAACCCTCCTTTAGAAATTCCTTTTAAGATTTAATTAAATCTTTATTAATTTAAATTAATAATTATATCTTTAGTCGTTAGTAAAAGCGTAGTCGATATTAATTTTAAATTATTTAATAACTTTAATAATAATACGAGAGTAAATTAGAGCCCTCGATTATTAAGAATACGACGGAATTTAAAAATAACGAGGAAAGTACCTAGTATATAAAAAGTATATATAAAGAAACCTCGGGTAAAGAAAATCGCGGTATAAAGTAAAAAACTAAAGAGTAGTAATTAATAGAACTTTTATAATTAAAATATTATTTAATTTAACTCTTTAATTATTATTTTATAAGAAATTAGGTTTCTTTAGAAAACTACCGATCTTTTAATCCCGAAGCTACTCTTTACATACTTTATATACGAAATTATATATATTTTTTATAAATATTATTTTCGTATATAATTTATAAATCTAAACGCGTTATAAAAAGCCTCGGAGACGATATTAATTAAAAAACTCGCGAGTAAATAATTTAATATTATCTTTATAAATATATAATATTAATTTTAATCGTAGTAATTAATTTTTACGTAATTTATAATAAACGGATTATTATAACCCCGAAGGATATATAGTTTATACGGCGATTAAAGGCTATATATATTAAGTAAAAATATATTATAATTAATATCTAAAGATCGATACTTTATTATATTTATTTTAATCTTTATATTAATTAAATTAGTACCGTTACTTTTATTACGAAATTTAAATTTAATTATAAATTTTTAAACTTTTAATTCTATTTTAAAATAATTTATTAATTATTTATAACTATTATAATTAATACTATAGTTTATTAATATAAGATAGAATAAAAAATTATTTTAATATAGAAGTCGTTACCGAAGGAGTATAACTTTTTATTATAAAATTAAAGTAAATAATAACTAGGGATTCCGTTTTTAACGTTATAAATTCGATTATTTTATTTATTTATAACCTCGCTTTCCCCTATACCGAAACTATATTAATTATATTATTAGAAAAGTATTTATCTTAATTTAAAATACTATATAATATATTTATATATATAAGGCCGGTATATTTAACTATTAATAAATTAATTAGTCGTAATTTTCTTTATATTTATCTATACTTTAATCCTTATAAGTAAAGTGAAATTAAATAAAAATAAATTATAAATTAATAAAATATTAAATTATTATAATCGTATAATCGTTAGTATTTAAAATATTAAATAAATATATTAAAATAAAGATTAGGATAATTAATATTAATTTAATTTATAGAATATAACTCCTTAACCCCTAAATTATAAAGTAATTAATCTATTATATAAAGAGGTAAGATTACTAGGATATAAATTAAAATAAATAATATTAATAAAATTTATAATAATCGTTTAAATACTAGGGCTTTAAAATAGAAAATATATAAAATAACTCTAACCTTCCGGTAAATCTTATAGTATAAATATTAGGATAAATAATTTTAATAAAATATATAAATTATAATTATTCGGTTTTATATAAAAATAAATCGACTTCGACGATATCGTTAATATAAATTAATTAAATATATTAAATTAATTCTCTTAACTTATCTACTCTAAATTAAAGGATATAATTTAATTAATATTTATTTAATTATATAAACTATTTATACCTAAGAATAGAGTAAAAGATAATAAATATAACTCGGGTAAAGATATTAAAATTAAAAATAATAATAATATTAACGATAATAATAAGGCGACCGTCGATAATAATAATAATATAATAAGGTTAGAAGACTATATAAACTATATAAATAATAATAATATATACGAATAAATTAAAGATAATCCTAAATATTAATAACTATATTAAAAATATTAATATAATAATTACGAATACGTTATTAAAAAATAGGATTATAAAATAAGAGATATATATTTTTATTATCTTTATCCGGCTAATTTCTCGAATAATATTTAAATTTAATTAATAATACCCGAAGACTATTAAAAGAATAATAATTAAGATAACGATTAAAATAATTCGGCCTTAAATAATTAAAATAAACCTAAATTCGATAATATTAAATTTTATATAAATTATATAAAAGAGTATATCCTATACTTTTATTTAAAAGAAGTTAATCCTATTTTCTAAGGGTATAAAAACTATTAATAGAATAATTTAAATTACTTTATACTCGATTATTCTTATAATAATTAAAATATAGAAGATATAATAATAGAGGAGGATATTTAAAAGCCTTCCGATTAAAATAAAAATCGGGATAAAACCCATAGTAATAAATAACTAAAATAAATCCTTTATATTAATAAGAATAATCTATTAAGATTTAATACGGGCGAAATACTTCTCGATTATTTAAAGAGTATTATTAAAGAAATATATACTACTCGCTAGGTAATTTTTAAGAATTTAAAAATAAATTAAAAAATAATAAAAGAGAAAGAGAAAGCGAGTAAAATATAAAAGATTAAAATTATAACTAAAGATAAAAGTTCGTTATTTTACTATATATCCTAGCTTTATTATAATTTTTATATTAATCCGTTATTATAAAGACTTCTTCGAGACGCGGATATTCTTTAAGAAAAACTAGAGTAAAATAAAATAATAAATAATTCACCTTAATTTTAACTTTATCGTAATAATTATATTAATATTATATAATTTATTAAAGTTTTAAAGTATAGAACTCTATATATAAAAGCGCTAGGAGTATTTAAATTTATAAGTTTTTTTTTTATATTAAATATATTATAACTTTTATATTAATTTCTATATATTAATATTAACTACACCTTTATTTTAAGGCTCTTTATTTATTAATTAAACCTCTACGGGAATATAAATAATTAAAACTTTATTTAAATTTTTATTTAAAGACCGCGCTTAAGCCTTAAAAAAAAGGAGGGGAAAAATAAATTAAATTTCTATATTTACCCGACGACGTATAAAGTTTAGTAGTAAATTTTATATTATTTTTAACTACTTTTATTTTAATTAAGGTATTAATCCTTATTAACGAAAATATTCTAAAAAATTGAAAGATATTAGAAGATTTTCGATTTATTAATTCTAAAAATACTTTTTTTATATCTAGTCCGCGAGATCTATTATTAAAACTTTTTTAAAAATATATAATTTTAGAGTAATATAATTAATATTTTATAAAAAGTTATAAAAAGTTATTTAATATATATATTCTTTAATAAATTTATTTCCTATATTATCCCTTAATAAACTATAATTTAAATTATTTAATAATTAATTTATATATTATATCTAGTAAGCGTATTACTTTATAGGCGAAGAATATTAAAATTTTAAAAACTTTAATAAAAATATTAAACGGGTAAATAAATATTAATAATTAAAACGAGAATAAAATTCGTTAGGGGATAGGATCTAAATAAGGGCTTAATATAAAAATTAATATAATTTTATATATAAAAGATATTTATTAGAAATTAATATATAAATAACTACGATTCGTCGTTCTAAGATATTATAGTATATATTAATTACTTAAATCGAGGGTAATATAATAATTAATTTATTTAATCGCGCTATTAAATCTTAATATATTTTATTTATATTATCGTTATTATAATAACTTTAAAGAGACGCGTAGATATAGTTTATTAATAGGAATAATAATTAATATAATTAATAATACACTATTAACGACTTTAAAGATATTGATTATTTATATTAATTATTATCTTAATTAATAAAATATATATATATATATATATAAACTATATAGGGTTAGTTTTATTAAAAAGGGAGGAAGAGAATAATAAAGAATCCCTTCCCTTCTTTAAATTAGGGAAGAGAATTTTTTTAAATTTATTTCTTCTCTTCCCTACCCCTTCTTCTAAAGAAAAGAAGAGAAAAGAAAGTAATCTCTACTTTATTCTATAACGTAATTATAATAATACCGGTATCTCGTTTTATAAAATCGGTAAAAAATTCTATATAAAGAGAATTAAATATAAATAGAAAGTTTTTAGAGAAGATAAACGGTATAGTCGCGGAGGAAGATATTATAACTAGTTCTAGTATATTTATCGAAGTAAATAAAGGCCTAGATAAATTATTAATATATTTATATAAACTCTTAAATAATAATATCTTTATTATTATTTTTATTAGTCCCTAGATATTTAAAAGGCGGTTTATTTATATTATAATAAATAATATAAAATTCTATTAATTAATCTATATTTAATTTATTACTATTAAACGCGGGTAGTTTCTAGAGTTAAAAGATTTTATATTAAACGAATATAAAGCCCGTTTAATCTTTAATAAGGTTAAAAATATTTATTAATTTCCTATATTTAAATTAAGGCCCTTTATATATATTTAAATATTATAATAAACCCGAGTAATTCTTTATTTAAAAGAAGTTATATTAATTATATTATAATCGTTTTATTACGTATTTCGCGTTATTTAATATTAGAAATAAAAAGTTTAAAAAAAGAATATTTATCTAGAATATAATTTTATAAATCTATAAATAAAGTTATTATTTTAAACTCGGACGCGTTTAAATTAAATTATTAAAATTTATTTAAATTTAAATTAAATTTAAATTAAATCTAGGCTAGATTTAAATTAAATTTAAATAAATCTTAACTCTAAACTATTTAAATAGGAAATTAATATTAAAATTAATATTTTATAAATATTAATATCTCTTATTTTATAAATTTATAGTACTAACTCCTATTTAATTAAAATAATTATATTAACGATAATATTCGGGTTATAAACTCGATATATATTATAATAAAACTATTTAATTTAAATAAACGGTATTAAAAGATTTTACTATAATAGATTTATATATAATTTTAATAGTTTTAATATAAATAATATTTATTATATAAATAGAAAGGGCTAGGGAAATATATATAATTAATATTAAAAATAATAATTAAATAAATTAAGGATTTTAATATAAAATTATAAACGGTATAAAATATTAATATTCGAAATATTTATTTTAATATAATTTTCACGGAATTTAACTTATTAAAAATAATATTCGTAGATTCAATAATATAAAAGTATATAAATCTCTTAAAACTCGACTAGATTAAAGGTCTTATTATATAAATATTATATTATTTAATATCGATCTCTTCTAATACTCTTTTATTTCTCTTTTATTAAATAATATATAAATATTACTTTTTAAAATAGAGTCTTAAATATACCGAGTAAAATTTAGATAATTTAATATCCGCGTAACTATATATTAAGAGAAGAAATCTTGGGAATTATATTTATAAAAACTAGTACCCGAGTTTTTAACTCGTAGATTTTAACTAGATTTAAACCTAGATCTAGGTATATTTACTATATAATTTATTATACTTTATTAGAATTAGTAATTATAGTTATTATATATATTATTATACTCTTTTAATTATATAATTATTATTAAATTTATTTATTTATTATTATTATAGTATTATAATAACCTCTTTTATTATTAAATTATAATACAAAATTATCTAAAAATAACTAGACTTTTATATATATAAAAGAGGTATATATACTAATTTATTATTATATTATTATTATTATATTTTAATAAACTAAAGAGCTCGTAGAGTAATATTATTTTATAAATAATATATTTAAAAATTAACCGAACTTTAAAATCGTATTTAAAAATAAAAGATTCCGGTAAAATTAATATTTAATAATTAAATTTAATAATTAAATTTAAATTTAAGGTTATATAGATTTCGGCGAAAAAATATATATTAATATTATTATTTATTAAAGAAGTTTTAATAAATCGTTAAAAATTAAATATAAATTTAATAACGTAACGCCTTTTAATTTTTAAAGTTAAATAATAGTAGTAACTAGTTCGAGTAATCTTCGTATTAAATAAGAACCGAGAATTATTTTTAATTCTCTTCTACTTCGTTTATTTAAAGACTTCGAGATCGACTATATATTAAACTAGTATATATTAGGGAAGTTCGTATATAAAACTCGGTTTTTTAAAATCTCTTTATATTTATTATTTAAAGAATTTAATATAGTTTATTTACGATTTTTATTACTTTAGAATTATTTAATATCTCGCGACCTAGTAGTAGACCCGAGTTTCGATTACTTTATATATTATATTATAAAGAGGTATTATATTAATATCTTAGAAAATAATAATTTATAAAATATTATTTAATATTTCTTAAATAGAGGTATAAACTCGATAAAAATCGAGGTTATTATAAATAATAATTTTAATTAATAATATCCTTTATCCTTTAATATTTAATTTAATTTAAAAGATAAATTTATTTTTATTAAAATTTTAAATCTATTTCTTTCCTCCTCCGTTCTAGTCTTTTTTAGATATTTAATATATTATAAATAAAAATTTATTATCGCGTTAGAGGGAGCCCGAAAAAGACGAGCTACTATAAAAACTAATACCGAAAATATATTCGTATTTATTTATTAATTTTTATTTTCTTTATTTCGAAACTAACCTCTCTTCTTTATAACTTTGAAATATATTTATTCTCTTAATACCTTTAACGAGGATTTAATTCTTTTATTAATAATAAAAAAGTAAAAATACCTAGCGAAATTCTTAAATTTTAATAATAATAAAAATTATTTATTATTATTATTACCGAAATAAACTTTAAAGAAATTATTAACCGAAAAGTTTTATTAAAACCTTAAGTCTTTAAAGGAGTTCTCCGAGTAATTATATTAAAAAAATAAATTCTTAATTAAAGAATCCTCGGAATTAACTACTAGTAATAATAAAAATAATAATACGGATAAAGAAGAGAAAGTAGAGTTAATTATAATATAATAATTAATTAATATCTTCTTTAGTAATATTATATTTATTAATTATCTTCCTCCTAGCTTTAAAAAAATTAATAATAATTATTTATATAAATATATTCACGATAAAATATAAGAATATATTATTATATTCGCGAAAATCGCCTATTTTAATAATTCTCGTTATAATAATAAAATAGCGATTCCTAGAATATTAAAGTTAATCTATTACTAGTAATAACTCTATATATTTATAATTATATTATTTTATAAAAGCGACTTCGGATAATTTAATATTATTATTAAAAATAAAATAAATTTAAATAAAGTAAAGCCTCTTAATATATTTTTTAAATTTCGTAATTAACTTTATTTATTTATAAACCTTTAAAGTTATAAGTTCCGCGGTATTCTATTTTTAATTATATTAAAAATAAATAGAAATTTAACGAGAGTAAAAGAAGTAATTAATAAAGTTTTAATATTACCGCGAAAATACTCTTATAGGCTCTAAATATCCTATAAATTAATAATTTTATAAATATTTATATTAACTAGACTCGGAAGCTTTTTATATTAAATTAATTAATAAATTTATATTATTCTTTATCCCGCCGGCTAATTTTAATATTTAAAATATTAAAATATTATCGGTAATCGACTTCGAGGCCTTAAAAATATAATTTATAATTATTTATTATAACGCCGATTTTAGTTATTAAATAAATATATAAACGAAGAATAAATTATAAACGGTATATAACCCGAATAACTCCGACGTAAAATTATTAAAAAGTATTAAATTTATTAATACCGCGTAATATAGTCTCCCGAGCGAAGTAAATACTTTTATATTTATATTTATTTTATAATAATTATAATTAATTATTAATAAAGTCTTTATAGAAAATAAATAATTAAAGAGGAAATTATTTATTATTTTTAATATAGGTTCGCGATTATAGATAAATATAATAGGGTAAGAAATTTAAATAAAAATTTATAAAATTCTTTTTAAATAATAAAAAAGACTCGCCTTAAATATTATTTCTAATTTATAATTATATTTAGAATAATTATTAACTCCGATTTATTAAATATTATAACTTTAATAAATATTATATATAATATTTTCTAGAATAATTTTAAATATAAATATTACCTCTTTAAACTAGCCGGCCTAAAAATTCTTATTAATATTATTATTAAATATTAAAGTTTAAATAATCGACTATAAGAATTTAATAATATAATAAATATATTTAGGAATTTACTTCTTAAATTCCTAATATAATAGTATAAAAAGAGTAATTAAAAAAATTACGATTTTATCGAGTTTAAAGAACTCTACCGAAATATTTTTAAAACTAATTTTCCTTATAATTATAAGAAATATTACGTAACCCTCGTCGCCCGTTAAAAGGTTTTAATAATAAAGAAATTTATAGAATAATAAATTTACTAAAACGATAATTAATATAATATTATATTTATATAGAATCGTCCCGACCGCCCGACTAATATTAATATTAACTAGATATTTATAATAATACGGCTCCTCCGTTTATATAATTATTTACTTTATCTCTTTATCTTTTTAACTATATATAATTAAAAGTAAATTAATAAAGAGATCGAGAACTAGTATATAAATAGAGATAATAATTAAATATTAGAAGATTATATCCTAAATAAG